>Ga0137359_10002607_pt1 | contig 14447 bp, 10 predicted proteins | sample Mad1_40_16metaG_FD_108281 | JGI IMG/M metagenome (GOLD analysis project Ga0137359, IMG submission 108281) | Vadose zone soil microbial communities from Angelo Coast Range Reserve, California, USA - Mad1_40_16 metaG | ecosystem: Environmental > Terrestrial > Soil > Vadose zone | place: USA... | reverse complement strand
GTCAGGTCTTCCCCCGGAAGACCATCTGCACTGGAGTAGTTGGTGAAGGTTCTCTTCGCCGGATCAAGCCGTGATATTCCTTTGTTCGTGCTCATCCACAAGTTGCCGCGCTCATCTTCGAGGATGCAATCTATCGCATTGCCAGCCAAGCCATCCCGCTCATAATACGTTTTGAAATGACCCGTGCGGGCATCGAATTGACCGAGGCCGTTCTTGGTAGCAACCCACATCACGCCCGAGCGATCGACGTGGGTGGAGATCACTCGATTACTACTCACAGACCAGGGATCATCCGGGTTGTGCTTGAAGATGGTGAACTGGCCAGTTGCCGGATCGAAACGATGTAGTCCTGATATTCCGCTAAGCCACAGAATTCCCTGCGGATCTTCCATGATATTTCCATAGAGTGCAGGTCTGCTCTGCCCGTTGGGCCTATACACCGTAAAGCTGTCACTTTCTGGGTTGAAGCGGTCGAGTCCGTCCCAAGTTGTAGCCCACAGAGACCCTGTATGATCAATCAGCAGCCTGTCGACAAGATTGTTGCTCACGCTGGACGGATTCTTTGGGTCGTGCTGGTATGTACGGAAACGCCCGGATTTTTTGTCGAAGCGGCCGATTCCTTGGCCGGCAGTGCCAACCCACAGAACGCCGGCCCGATCTTTGGTGATGGAAAGTGCATCAGCAGTGATACCCGGTCCGATTGTCGCAGAGGAGAAATACTTACCGCTCTTGCGGTCGATGCGATCGAAAGCCCCAGTTGAACCAATCCAAAGCATTCCCTGGGTGTCCTCATAGATCGCGGTCACCAGGCGCCCGCCTAAACTCTCTGGATTGCCGGGCTGGTGCCGGAACATTTCAAAAGGAAGGGAGCGCTTGGTAAAGAAATTAGGAGCGGTCTGGTGCAGCCCAACCCAGATATTGCCTTCGCGATCTTCGAAAAGAGTCGTTAAATGGTCATCCTCCAGGCTATCGGTGCTTCCCGGATAATTCCGGTAACGCACAAACCTCCGCCGCTCCCTGTCGAATTTCAGCAGACCGGCCGTGCTTGTCGCCAACCACAAGACTCCATCCTGGTCTTCGAGCATGGCGTACACTCCGTCCTCAATTGCCTGCCCAGACTTCTCGTCATAAAGGGAGTATCGCGTCAGAGTGTTCGTTGTTCGATCCAAGACCATCACCCCGTCGCCAGAGCTATAGAAAATCCAGAATACGCCGAAGCGGTCTTCATAGAATGAGGACTCCCGCGCCGGAATATTCAACGCAATGTGATGCGTGACCTTTCTCGTGCTCCTGTCGAGTAGGTCCAAACCTTCACTGCTAACCACCCATAATTTGCCCTGTTTATCTTCTCCAGCTGACTTGATGTCGTTGCTGCTTAGACTTGAAGGGTCGCTTGGATCATGAATAAAGTGAGCTATGGACCCCGTCGCAGGATTCAAGCTGTACAGACCGTCTTGGGTCGACAACCACAAGAGACCGCCGTTGTCTTGGCTAATGTAGACGACGGGGTTTGGGATGCCGTTCGGATCGAAACTGCCGATGCGATGATGGGTAAAGGCTTCTGTTACTGGATCGAAGCTGTCCAGGGACTGATCGGTTCCAATCCAGAGCGTGCCGGTGCGATCTTTAAACAACGAATAGATGTAAACGCCGCTCAGACTCTGTTCGTGCCCTGGATCATGCTTGAATACTTTAAATTGGTAGCCATCGTAGCGGTTTAGACCGTATTGAGTGCCGAACCACAGGAAGCCTTGGTTGTCCTGCACGATTTGGGACACTCGTGTTTGCGAAAGCCTCGTTCCCGTGGAAAGCCGCCGGAAACGCATGTCATTCCCGTCGATAACGGGAAGCCTGACCGTGGGAGCGTCCTCGATCACTGGCTGTTGGGCGCCAACAGTCGGTCGAATCGGTACTAAGAGCCATCCACATACAATCCAGATGCGAGCACAAGTTCGGAACACCCATCGGCAAAGCCGGAAAAACGAAGCCGGGCGATGGCCTACCTGTCGCATCGTCGTTATTCCGTGCCCAGCCAGAGACACCCGTCAGGCGCCTGAGCAATCGAGGAGATGGTGCTTTTGGGAAAGCCTTCGCGGACTTTCCACGCCGTGTGCGGGTACTGACTCACATCCAGCGCCGAGTCTAACGCCGAAGCACGAGGCCCCCACGCCAGCAGGATGCCTAGCGCCATAATGGCTCGCCTCGCCATGACGCTCACACTAGCACAGGCACTCCTGCCTGTGCTCTTTTGACCTTGCATGTCTTCGACACCGCGCACACTCGTGTTCTGAGTAACCCACATGTCATGAGTCGCCTACTTCGCGGCGGATCATGACACGGCGTTTTCGTTTGCGGCGCTGGGGCGCGACGAATCGTCGATGGGACTATCTTGAATCGTGTGGCAGTTTGCCGCAGCATTCCGGGCGCTTCGGCAGGGAAGAGCTGCTCCAGCCGCCACCGAGCGCCTGGACCAGCGTGACTGCGTCCACCATGCGGCGGCCAAGAATACTTACCGCGGTGAGTTCGTCGGAGAGAGCCGCACTCTGCGCGGTGGTCACTTCCAGGTAGCTGGTGACGCCGCCTTTGTAACGTGTCCAGGCAAGCGCCAGGTATTTCTGGGCCGCGGTGACGGCTTTGTCCTGAACTCCCGCTTCGTTCTCGAGAATCCGCAATGCCGCTACGTTGTCTTCGACCTGTTGGAAGCCGGTCAACACCGTTTCGCGATAGTTGGCGACGGTTTGCTCGTAGGCAGCAATGGCTTGGTCGGAGAGCGCGCGCCGCCGGCCCACGTCGAAAATTGTCCACACCGCGTTTGGCCCAGCCGACCAGATAGTGCTGCCGCCGTTGATCAAATTCGAAGGATAGCCGCTTTCAAAGCCACCGCTGACACCCAAGTTAATGACCGGATAATAGGCGGCCTTGGCCACTCCAATCTGAGCGTTGGCGGCAGCCATGAACCGCTCGGCCGCTGCGATGTCAGGTCGTCGCTCGAGCAATTCCGAAGGTAGACCCGCCGGAATGGGGGGAGGAGGCATAGTGAGAGGAAGAGGAGCGAGGGTGAAAGATGCGGGAGGCTTCCCCATCAGAACTGCAACGGCATGCTCGTATTGCGCGCGGGCGACTCCAACATCAATGGCCAGAGCGCGCGTGGTCTCCAGTTGAGTCTCGGCCTGCTGGACTTGCAAGTCGGAATCAATACCGCCTGCGTACCGGCTCTGGATCAATTCCAAGGCCTGCTCATATTGCGTTACGGTCGAATTCAGAATCTGCTCCTCGGCATCGAGGAGGCGGGCCTGAAAGTAAAACAAAGCCAACTGCGCATGCATGGACAGGTTGACGGTTGCCAGGTCCGCCGCGCTCGCTTGCGCCTGGTCGCGATAAGACTCAACGGTGCGGCGAATGCGCCCCCAGACGTCGACTTGATAAGACAATTCGAAGGGAATCTGGAAGTCGCTGTACGTAATGCCGTTGAATACTGGACTATGCGGCTGCCGATTAGCGGACGTCTTGTTGCGGGCTGCAAAAGGATTTACGGTCAGGGTCGGAAAGTAATCCGCCCGGTTGTAGCGGAGTATTGCGCGCGCCTGGGTATATTGGGCCTCGGCGGCCTTCAAGTTTTGGTTCGAGACGCTGACCTGCTCTTCGAGCTCATTCAGTTGCTGGTCCTGAAATATCTCCCACCAGTTGCCGCTGAAATTCTCGTCGTTGGGCTGGGCAGGTTTCCAATCGCCGACTTCTTTGTAGGCTGGCGGAACGTCCGCCGGGGGGCGCTTATAGTTTGGTCCGACCGTGCAACCCGCAAGCAAAAGCATGCTTAGCGCGCAGATACTGCCCGCGATGGGCTTGCGGACTCGGGCTTCTATTTGCGGCGTGCAGGGAGAATTCACTTCTTTGCTCCTGAAGCTGCCTGCGGCTGTGTTGCCTGGGGCTGTGCTATCTGCACTTGTTCTCCCGCCACGATGGAATCTGGCGGGCTCACAATGACGGATTCGTTGCCCTGCAGACCCGCAATGATTTCGATCGTATCGCCGAAGTCGCGACCGGGCGTTACCGGAATCAGCCCCGCTTTCCCGTCCTTGACAATCGCGACGCGCAGCCCTTCCTTCCGGAACAGAAGAGTATCGACCGGCAAAATATAGGTGGAGACATGCCCCGGTACTTTGAAATGGACTTCCGCATAAGCGCCCGAAAGCAATTGCCCCGTCGGGTTCTTCACGTCCACCTCGGCCAGCAGCGTGCGCGTAGTGTAGTTAATGGCCTCGGCAGTACGCACCAGCTTCCCTGTAAACACTCGTCCGGGAAACTCCGCCAATGTCAGATCAGCCGTCAGGCCTGCGGTGGTGGCCTGCGAATACTCTTCGGGCACACTGACATAGACGCGCAGCACGTCGGGCTGCGCCATGTGGAAGAGATCGGTCTTGACGTTTGAGTTGCTTCCCGAGTTGATCAGGTCGCCGATGTCCGTGTTGCGGGCAGTGATGACGCCATCGAAAGGAGCATAGATCTTCTCGAACGATTGCAACGTTTCGAGTTGTTTTACGTTCGCGGCATTGGCGTCGACGATGGCCTTGTTGGCAGAGTAGCTGCCGACGGCGTTGTCGACATCTTGCTGAGAAACTGCATGGCTCTTCAGCAGGTCCTCATAGCGATTCTTGGTGATCTCGGCGAGCCTGAGATTGGCTTCCGCGGTCCCGAGGTTGCCGAGCGATTGCTGGAGTTGCTTGTCGACTTCAGGAGTCTCGATTTCGGCCAGGAGCTGGCCTTTTTTGACATGCGCCCCTATGTCGAAATACCAACGCTTTAGATAACCATTCGTCCGGGAAAAAATCGGCGACTGGATATACGGTTGGACGTTTCCCGGCAGGACAATTTCCTGTAACGGCGCGGCTTGCTGAGGCGCAACAACTGAAACTGTGGGCACCGCCATCTCCGCGGTTTCGCCGCGCAGCGCGGCGCTGGTGTGTACACGCTGCAGAATGCCGGAAACCAAAATCCCGGCGAAGACTAGAAAAAGTACAACCGCGAAGATCCAACCTCGTCGCCGCGGCTGCCTGGCGACACTGCCCGGCGATTGCGGTTCTTGCACGGTAATCTCCCCTTGTTTTCGCGATTCCATTGGCATCACCCTTCAAATCCCATTTCGCAAGCTCTATGGTTGAGTACTGGTTTCCACGGGCCGATGGCGCAGCCCATGCAGAATGCTGTACACGGTCGGAACGAAGAACAGCGTGGCGACCGTGGCGAACAGCAATCCGCCAATCACGGCGCGGCCAAGGGGAGCATTCTCTTCGCCACCGTCTCCCATGCCCAGCGCCATGGGCACCATGCCGATGATCATTGCTAGAGCTGTCATCAGCACAGGGCGGAAGCGCGTGAACCCCGCTTGCAACGCGGCGGCAATCGGGTCTAAGCCCGCTTCCATCTGTTCGGTGGCGAATCTCACCACCAGGATGCTGTTGGAGGTGGCGACGCCCATGCACATGATCGTGCCCGTGAGTGCCGGCACACTTAACGTGGTGTGCGTCACGAACAGGAACCACGCGATTCCCGCCAGCGCGCCAGGCAGCGCGCAAATGATGATGAAAGGGTCCAGCCAAGACTGAAAGTTCACTACGATCAGCAGGTAGACCAGGATGATGGCGAACGCCAGTCCCGATAGCAGGCCGATATACGAGGTGCGCATGGTCTGCACTTGCCCGCGCAAGATGACTTGCGAGCCGCGGGGCAGCTTGTTCCGAACTTGATCGATGATGCGTGTGATGTCTTTGGACACGCCGCCCAGATCGCGGCCCTGCACCGCACCGAAAATGTCGATGACTGGCTGAATGTTATAGTGCGAGACAACGGCCATTCCAGTTCCGCGCTCCGTCGAAGCAAAGCTCGCGAGTAGCGAGGGTGGGGCGTTCGGATCAGGTCCTGTGATCGGCATGTTCGCCAGATCTTGAAGCGTGTCGACACGATACTGCGGCGTTTGCGTCGCGATCTGATAGCTGACGCGATTCTTCGGGTCGACCCAGAAGGTGGGGGAGGTCTGGAAGCTGCCGCCCAGCGAGATTAATACGTTCGTCGCGATGGAATTCGCATTGAAACCTACCTGTTGCGCCTTCGTGCGATCCACCCAAAGGTGTAGATAGGGTTCGTCGAACGGCTGTTGGATGCGCGCGTCCGCGATCCCTGATACGAATTTGACTTGCTCCAGGAGGGCATTCGCGAACTGTTGATTTCCCTCTAGATTGTTACCCACCACCTGAATGTCGATCGGAGCGGGCAACCCAAAATTCAGAATTTGGCTGACCATGTCAGAAGGCAAGAAAGAAAAGGTCACCCCGGGAAATTCTTTCGGCAGGCTAATTCGCAGGTCGTGAATGTACTTATCCGTCTGATGGTTATTGACCGCGAGAGTGGCCAGGATATCCGCGTCTGAGGTGCCCACGGTTCCCGTGTTGTTGTACGACGTGTTGATGCCGCTGTACGGCAGTCCAATGTTGTCAATGATGTTGGAGATCTCTCCCGGTGGGAGCTGTCGCCGGATCGATCGCTCGACGAGGTCACAGAGCCGCGCGGTCTCTTCGATACGTGTGCCGGTTGGGGCGCGCACGTGGAGATTGAATGAGCCGCTGTCGACGCTGGGGAAGAAGTCTTGCCCCAACCAGGGAACGATCAATCCCAACGACCCGAGACATGCGGCAAAGAAAGCGATCAAAAACGCGCGACGGTGATGAAGGCAACGTTCGAGCACTCCATGGTAACGGTCTCGGAGACGCTCAAACGCGTGCTCGAAGCGAACCTGCATACGCACCAGCGGATTTCGTGATGGCGTTGCATGCTCCGCGTCATGTTCATGGCCGCGCAATAAAGCCTTTGCCATCGTCGGAACCACCGTGCGGGAAAGCATGTAGGACGCCAACATCGCAAAAACGACGGCCTCGCCGAGAGGCACGAACAAGAACTTGGCTACGCCCGACAGGAGGAACATTGGAAGGAACACAATGCAGATCGATAGCGTGGCCACAAATGCCGGCGCGGCGATCTCTTGAGCGCCATCGAGAATGGCTTGTTCGATCTCCTTTCCCATCGCGATATTTCGATTGATGTTCTCGATTTCCACCGTCGCATCGTCGACCAGAATTCCGACCGCCAGGGCCAGCCCGCCTAAGGTCATGATGTTGATGGTCTCGCCCAGCGCGCTAAATATGATGATGGAGCAAAGGATCGCCAGGGGTATCGAAACAGCGATGATGATTGTGCTTCGCCAGCTCCCGAGAAAGATGAGAATCATTACAGCGGTGAGGCAGGCGGCAATGAGTGCTTCTCTCACCACCCCCTGTATGGACCCCTTCACGAATATCGATTGATCCGCCAGAGGTTTAATGTCCATCTGCGGCGGTACGGTCGTCTTGATCTGCGGCAACAGGGCCTTGATTCCAGCGATGATGTCCAGTGTCGACGTAGTGCCGTGCTTTTGCACCGTCAACAGAGAAGCGCGCTGGCCGTCCACGCGCACTATGTTCGTTTGCGGTGGAAAGCCGTCGCGCACCCAGGCGACATCGCTGATGTAGATGGTCGTGCTGCCAATCGTCTTGATAGGGATGCGGTTGAGTTGCGCGATCGTCTCCGGAGCCGCATTCGGGATGTCAACGTCATATTCTTTCAACCCGATTTTGGACGTGCCGGTTGGCAGGATCAGATTCTGAGCAGTGATGGAATTGACGACGTCCAGGGGCGAAAGACCTTTCGACTGCAAGGCCGCGGTGTTCAGATCGACTTGTACCTCGCGCTGCTTTCCCCCGTACGGATACGGGATTGCTGCCCCCGCCACCGTGACCAGCCGTGTGCGAATGAAATTCAGGCCATAATCGTTCAGTTCCTGCTCCGACATGCCGTTGCCGGACAGCGCGAGCTGCAAAATTGGGACCGTCGACGCGCTGTAGGTAATGATCAAAGGCGGCGTAGTGCCCAGCGGCAATTGCCTCAACTGTGTTTGGGAACTTGCCGTGATCTGCGCAATGGCCCTGTCGATACTCACCCCAGGTTGGAAAAACACTTTCACTACCGCAATCCCATAAAGCGACTGCGATTCCAGGTGTTGGATGTTATCGACGACGGTCGTCAGGTTGCGCTCCGTCACCGAGATGATCCGGTCCGCCATCTCCTGCGGCGGCAGCCCGTTGAAATTCCAGATGATGCTGACGACGGGAATATCGATGTTGGGGAAAATGTCCGTGGGCGTGCTCACGATCGCCATTCCCCCAAGAAGGAAAATCAGAATGATGAGCACAATGATGGTGTGTGGCTGCTTTAGTGCGAGCCTGACGATCCACATGATTCGACTGCCCCCAATTCATCGTCCGGCTTTGACCGGACTGCATCTAACCAACCAAATCGAGATTACTCCCGGCGTTTCGGAGTCCTGGTGTCCAAGGTAGAGACCATTTTGCGGGCTGCTGGGGGTATGCTGACTTTTCCGTACAGAACAATATCCTTCGCCGGAATCTTCCTGCCATACACGCGCTGGTTGTCGCCATTGTCCGGCCGAACTGTAGAGCCTTCCAGGGACACTCCGGCAAACAGGCCGCGCGCCCTTGAGTAACTCAAGATTTCGGCTCGCAGCGTCGCGTCCGACTCGGCCGACGCATCGCGGCCAACCGGGCCCGCGGCCGCGGAAGCATCCCCTCCGAGCTTGACCTTGCTGGTCAGGATGCCGTTCGCGCCCCGTTCATTCATCACCAGCAACACAAAATCGGTAGCTTCTCCACCGATCTGAAATCCGAAGCTCCCCCCCTCCAACGCCATCATCGTCGGTGCTCCCCACGGTCCCCTGAAATTTTCACCCTTGCGGCACGACATCGCGCCCCGCCCATAACTTGCGCCAACAATGAACGCGGCCTTCAACACCGAAGGAAACACCACGACGCAATCTGCCTTGTCGAGCAGGTCCTGCGGAATATCGTCGGGAACGTCGAGAATCTCTTTCAGCACCGTGCCGCAATTCTTCAATCGGTCGTCATCTTTTGACTGGTCCGATGCGCTTGCCGCCTCGCTGAAAAGTGGTAGAACAACCAATAGAAGACTGCCCATGCAGGCCAGCAACTTTTGCATCTGATCTCTCCGATTTTCTCCCGATGATTTTGCTTCCGCGGACGCTAGACAGTGCAGCCCGGATGCCACAGCCAACAGCCTGGAGATCGTCAGAAGTGGTTGAAAATAGCGCCCTTACTTCAGGGCCAGGAAAGGTAAGCGCGCCGCTCGACGCCTTAAGTGTCCATTGGACGCCGGGGTGTCACTCGTTTGACATGGTCCTTAACGAGCACCATCGACTTTCCGAAACGGAAAACACCTCTGGACACCGTGCGTCTCAAGGCGCTCTAGCTTTTGTGAGCCTGAGTGCGTTCCTCTCGCGGAACGATTGCCGAAGTCACAGTCGCCGAGCCGTCAAAATCGCATTTGACTACGAGAATGGTGACATCGTCATCAAATCCGATCTCACTGCAGAACTCAGCCGCGTTGCGGAAGATATCGACCATGAGCTGTTCCGCCGACAGTGTAGAGCCGCGTCGTAGGATCGCGGAGAGGCGCTCTATACCGAATTCTTCGCCAAGCTGGTTCCGTGCCTCCGTGAGACCATCCGTGTAGAAAACCAGCACGTCGCCGGTAATAAGGTCTGCCGAGGCCAGTTCACACATCTCTTCTGGAAATATTCCGATTGGTGGACAACACGAATCCATTTGCGTGAGCGTGTCCGTCTTGGCTCGAAACAGCAGCGCGGAGTTGTGGCCGCAGTTGACATAGTTGACCGTCCGCTTGCGTGCATCAATTTCGCCGAGCAGCAGCGTCACGTAGCGCACACCATCCGACACGGAGCGAATGCCCGCATTCAACCGCCCCACGACTTCGAGCATGTTTCGATCGTGGTTTGCCTCCAGCTGCACAGCCGCAGCCGTCGCGGACATCAACAGCGCCGCGGGAACGCCTTTTCCCGATACGTCGGCAATGACGCCCTGAATCGTGTGCGCGTCGATGGGTATATAGTCGTAGTAATCGCCGCTTACACCCCGCGCTGGCTTCATCATGCCGGCAATTTCGAGTCCGGCAATCGCTGGTTTGCCCACGGGAAGAAACAGCCGCTGCACTTCCGCAGCCAGTTCCACGTCGTCGCGCTGCTGTTGAACCGTTTTGACAAGCGCTTCCCGCTGCTCGTCCTGCAAGAGGCGATATAGCGCTGAATGAGATAAACAACAAAGGCGAAGCACAACATCGCCGAGAGATTGTGGAAGATACGAAGCCCGAGGTGCATATGGCGCGGCACGTCATAGTCGTGCAACAAGATACAAACCCCGATGAGGCTATAGCTGATTTCTCTGCTCAGGAAAATCGCGCCGACACCAAGAGGGAGGATGTACAGGTAGGTAAGCGAAATCGAGACAACCCGGCGGTCTGCATACATGACCGCGCCAATCGCACCCAACACCAACACAAGGGGCAACCAAGCCGGGCCATTGGAAGCCACATCTTTCCGCAAGAGAGAGAGCAACGGAAGCCTTTCGCGAAGACCTTGCAACTCTGCCGGCTTCGATTCCGAGACGGCGGGATGCCCTGCATCATTCATTCAAAAAGAATTTTCGCCATCATTCCCTTGTCTTCGTGGTTGAGAAGATGGCAGTGAAAGACAGACATGCCCTTGATCACCGGGTCGGTGAAGTCCATGATCACGTCCACGGAACCGCCGTATGGCACATTCACGGTGTCCAACCACACTGGGTCGGCGATCGGTTTATCGTTTTCGGCGTAGGCCAGGAAATGCACCTGATGAATGTGCATAGGATGCAGCTCCGCCGTGGCATTAACGATTTTCCAGTGTTGGTAGCTCCCGACCTTTGCGCGCACCATTGGCGCGGCATCGAGTGCGAATTTTTCGCCGTTGATGTAAAAGCCGTTCTTGTCTTCCGTAAACGTCAGGACGAACCGCGGAGGCGCTTCTTCTTCGGCCGCCAGGTCGACCTTTTTGACTTCAGGAATGACGGTGCTCTCCGAAATGTTGGACGTTGAGTCCGCCCCCGAACGCGGAACGATATCCGCCAATATCATTGCTGGATTCGGATCGCCGTCCGTACCGGTATCCACGCAGCGGGTCATTAGATGCTGAGGTGTGCCCGCCGCAGGACCACTGACGATTGCCTCAACCCTGCCCGCCGGCGGCAACAACACATGATCGGTCGTGCGCGTTCGATGATCCGGATCGTGAAGCGCGATAGGCATGCCATCCATTGCGACGATTTCAAACGTTTGACCTTCAAGCTGCAGGTCCAGGTAGCGATCCGCGGAAGCGTTCACGATGCGCCAGAACTGTCGCTCGCCCGGCGCGATTTCAATTTGTGGTCGCACAGACCCGTTCACCGTCATGATCTCGTGTGGCGCCTCTGTTTCCGAGCCGCAAACAACCGAACTGAGTTCGACGCGCTGCTTCAACTCGGTAGACTCCGGGTCGGCCCCGACCGAACGGCCGCGCACAACCAGCACGCGTTCCGGCAAGCCGGCAAGCTCCGGATAGTAGGACTCGATTCCCTCGATCACTATCGCACCCGACATGCCGTCCAGTGCCTGTTGGTAGCTCTCACCATGCGGATGCGTGTGGTACCAATACAAGCCGGGCGGGTGGTCTTTCGGAATCTGCACGGTATAGTGAAGCGTTTTCCCCGGCGCAGCCATCATCGACAACACATCGTCCTGGGGAGCGTCGGGAGAAACCGTCAACCCGTGGAAATGCAAATTCGTCATGTCCATGCACGGGGCAATCAGGCATTTTTCCTGCAGCTTGCTCGGAAGATCGTTGATGTAATTGATCTTCAGTTGGTCTCCCGGTGACAGCCGCAGAATCGGAGCGTTCGGTTGGCCGTTAAAGTAGAAGGAGTCCTTGCCATCGCTTGTGATGCCGGCGTGCAAATTCAGGGAAAGCGTGTGGTTTTTCGCGCTGAGGTCTGCGCTAGTACGCGCGTGCGTTCTTCTCACCCCAATCACCGCGAGAGCACATACAGAAGCCAGCGCTCCTGCGGCGGCCAAGACGAGAATTCGTTTAATGGGGAATCTTATTCGGTCAGATAGCTTTTCTTTGAGGGGCATAACGTGTCCTGCGGCATGCGTGCAACCGTGAGTTTTTTGTTTGTGTTAGGTGGTGGCTGCGGGCTGGGCCCGCAGCCTGACGCACGAGGTTCTTATTCCGCGTCCACCTGTTCCGTCTCCGCCTGCTTCCAGGTGGAATCGGGGTCATAGGCGGCCATCGTTTGTGCAAGTTTGCTGGTGTCCGGACCTAGATCCTTCTCGTAAATATTTCCGGACTCGTCGACAATGAAACTCATCACGCCCGACGAGCGGTACTCCGCCGGATAGGCCACGAACGCAAATCCTCCCGTCATCTTCCCGTTGACGACATAGTCCTTCGCTCCACCCGGAGCATGCGGTCCCTGGCTTTTGAGGATTTTGAAAAAATAGCCATGGTATGGGACCGGATCAAAACCTGGCGCAGAGCCCGGTTCGTGTGCAGCAGCGTTGGCGATCAGCGGGTTGATCGGGCTATCGAATTCGTCGTAGGCACCGTGCCAGTACAGACCGTCGTGTCGCCCTTCATCGCTGACCAGTTTCTGCGCAAATTGTTTGGAGAGCGCACCCGTCGGACGCGCAAAATATTCCTTTTGCGCATCGACCAAGGCGCTGCACGCTTCCATGGCGGCTAGTTCGTTTTGTCCTATGCGCCGGAATAGGATCTCGTCTCGACCCGCGTCCGTGTCGAAATACCAGGAACCGTGGTTGTTCACCACGGGGATCGGAAACGGCCAGTTTTCTGCGCCTATGACCAGGGTTACCATCCCGTTCGGCTCGGTTACGAACCGATGCATCTCCTGGTATTTGACGACGAAGCCGACGCGAGCATCCGAATCTTCCGCTGCGTCGCCGGACGAAAGGACTTCCTTTCCGGCTGGTCCGAGGATGCCCAAGAGAGATTGTTCGTCCTGTGCCTGCATTGCGGCAAAGAAAGCGGGGCCGGCATCTTCGGCGGAGGCAAAGGTCAGCTGTCCCGGCTGCTGAGCGAACGTCGGCACCAACGAACACCCCAAGGAGACTGCGAATAGAACAGGCGCAGCAAATCGAACAAAGCTCTTGCATTCACCTTCAACAAAAATCGAAATCCTCTGCAGCATGGTATTCCTCTCCATTCTTGAATTCTCGAAAAGCTCTACCCGCGGGTACATGCGATCACCTATGTCGTCCACCGCCGCCATGGAAGCCACCGCCATGGGAACCACCTCCAAAGCTCGACCGCCCGCGGGAGGAAAAGCCCCGGGCATTTCCACCGTGGTCAAAACCACTGAACGCGCCGGAGCGTGTTCCTGGCTGACCATGAGAAGCCGAAAACCCATGGGATGCTGAATTTGCACCCCCGGTTCTGCTCCCGTGGAACGCGTTGCCGTGGCTGACGTTACCGTGATCGAAGCCGCCGTGGCCGACGTTACCGTGGCCGAAATCACCGTGATGGAACCCCTCGTGACCGAAGTCTCGGCTGTGCGAAACGAAGGCGTGATGGTCGAAGAATGCTCGACGGTCATGCCAATCGTACCCCCAGTGGCCCCAGCCCCACCCAAATCCTCCGAAGAAGCCGATACCAAGTCCAATACCAAAGGAAAGGCCGACGCCACCCCAAAAGATCCCGGGCACCGGATACCAGCCAGGGTAGGCAACGATAGGTGCCCCGTACACGAGCCAAGGATCGTACGCAGGCACGTAGACCACTTCCGGGTTGGCCGGCTCGATGACGATCGTGTTACCTTGCGTCGTTATCTTCTCCTGTTCGTTGCTATCTAGATGGCCAGCCTTACGTGCCTCTTGGCGCATGGTCTGCACGGCGTCCGTCACATCCTGCGGCTGGGTGGCATATGCCTCGCCAAGCGATGAAGTCCAAGAGAGGTTCTTGTCCATGTTTTCAAGAACCGAGGGGAATTGCGCCATGGCCTTCACACTCGGATCCCAGTCCTGTTTGTCGACTTCTTTGGCCAAGTTGTCACCCTTGAGCTCGGAATGACTTTGCATCCAACGCTCCGCCTCTACAATCTGCGTTGGATACGTGGAAGCGGCCAGGATCTGCGCCACCAAAGCGTCCGGATACAAAGCGATCGGTGCAACGAGTTGCTGCAATTGCTGAGGCGACTGTTTCACGGGCGGCGCTGGTGCCTGGTCGCTGGATTGGCCCATGGGCCCGTAGGAGCCGGCTTGCGCAGTGAATTGCACAAGCAAACAGCAGAGAAGCACGATCAAAACCTGTTTAAGAAACTTCATATTCATGACAAATTCTCCAGTACTAATTGAGACCATCCCGTTCGCGTCAAACCCGTGCCCAAAAACTTCATAAGCCCTCGTCAATAGTGCTGAGGAGCCTCACTGGCCACGCAGCGTGCCCG
>Ga0137359_10002606_pt1 | contig 14448 bp, 10 predicted proteins | sample Mad1_40_16metaG_FD_108281 | JGI IMG/M metagenome (GOLD analysis project Ga0137359, IMG submission 108281) | Vadose zone soil microbial communities from Angelo Coast Range Reserve, California, USA - Mad1_40_16 metaG | ecosystem: Environmental > Terrestrial > Soil > Vadose zone | place: USA... | reverse complement strand
GTGTTTCTGTTAGGGCTCTACGATGATTTCAAACCGCTAAAGGCTCATGTCAAGTTCGCGGTGCAAGCGTTGGCCGCAACGTTGCTGTTTTTCGGAGGGTTCGGAGTCTTTCAATTGCCGCTTCTGTTCGGGTCGCACACACCCGCGTGGCTCGCGCTGCCTTTGACAATACTGTGGGTACTGTGGATCACAAACGCTTTCAATCTTCTTGATGGTGTGGACGGGCTCGCCGCGGGGTCGGCCTTGTTTTCGACCCTTACGGTGTTCGTCGTTTCGCTGGTCAGCGGTAATTTTCTGATCTCGTCGCTCACCCTTGCTCTGGCCGGTGCGATTCTTGGTTTCCTTCGCTTCAACTTCAACCCCGCAACTATTTTTCTAGGCGATGGCGGCAGTCTGTTTATAGGCTTCATGTTGAGCGCGCTTGCGCTGGCAGGGGCGCAAAAGACTCCGACCCTGGTTGCGGTGGCTATTCCGGTGGTCTCGTTTGGTCTTCCGGTTCTGGAAACAGTGCTGTCGGTGTTTCGCCGCTTCCTGAGCGGCCAGCCTTTGTTTACCGCGGATCGCGGTCACATACATCACAAACTCCTCGAACGCGGATTCTCACAACGGCAAGTCGTGCTCATCCTCTACTCGGTCTCCGCTGCGTGCGGGCTGCTGAGCCTTTTCCTGTTGTACCCATCCGGCTCATTGGTAGGAATCGTGCTATTCGTCATAGGCGCAGGAATCTGGGTAGGCGTGCAGCACCTCGGGTATCACGAGTTCATTGAGCTGGGCCGCATGGCTCACCGCACGATGGAACAGAAGAGGATCATCGTCAACAACCTGGCGATCCGCCGCGCAACCGAGGCGCTGTCGAAATCGGAGGACATCGACGGCGTCGGGCGCGTGCTTCGAGACGCTTTTGAGGCCAACGACTTCGACGGCTTTGTGCTGAGGCTTGCGCCTTTTGACCGAATGCGGCGAGCCAACGAGCAAAACAACGGCGCGCAACTCGAGTGGCATAAACCAAACGGCGGCGAAAGAGACGTCACCGGCGAAGCCGAATGGACCCTGACTCTCGAACTGAAAACGACGGGCGGTCAGAGACTCGGGAGTTTCGCACTCTATCGAAGATGCAGCGGTTCCCCGCTGCTGGTCGACGTCAATCTTCTGATTGCCGGATTCAACGTTGCGCTGGCCGGGGGCCTTGACCGCGCAGCTGACAACGCGGCTCGGGGACCGGAAGTCAAAAGTCAGAGGTCAGAGGTCAAAAGTCAGAAGTCAGAGGTCAGAGGTCAGAAGTCAGAAGTCAGCGTCTGAAGTCAGAGGTCAGAAGGCAGAAGGCAGAAGGCAGAAGGCAGAAGGCAGAAGGCAGAAGGCAGAAGAATTGAAAATTGAGAATTGCAAAATGAAAATTTCAAATTTTCAACTTTCAATCTTCAATCCATGACCTCTGCCTTCTGCCTTCTCAACCTCACACCTCTCCTTGCCCTTCACTCTTCACTTTACCGCCACCGCAAGAGTGTCGTGGTGCGCGGCGATCAGCGTTCGCAAATAAGCTCCAATCCGATTTGAAGCCTCGAAGCCCGCTGACTTCGCGGCCGACTCCTGGTCCTTCTCAGGAATGTCGGCGCTCTCCGCGTAGTGCTTCAGATTGCGATAAAACCCAAGCGTAAACAGGTCCCAGCTCGCGCCTTGATCTCTAACGAAGATGACATTCTCGGGCCGCCCCAGGGTCTTCTGATAAGCATTCTCCATCTCTCGTTCTTTGTAGAGGTCGGACTGCCTACCGGGTAGCGACTGAAAGATCTCCAGGTGAAAGAATGCGGCCTTCGAGAAAGCATTTCGTAGCTCTGCCAGCGGCGGGCCGTATACGAACAGGTCCTCCTGCCACGCCACCAACTCTCTGTACTTCTCTTCAAACACCCCAGCCTTTTGTCTCTTAGCCACCCGATCCGCTTGATAGTACTCACCGTAGCTTCCCATCGGAAACAGAAGCATCAAGTCCCACTTATCTCCCTGGCTATGACGAACCAACATCGGCGGCTCATCTCCGGTAGTCGAATACGCGGCCATTCGCGACTTGTGGTGATCGATCAACGCTAACAGCTTCCCCGGAGCTGCCTGGACGAACTTCGCGTTATACAGGTAACCCGCGCCCGCAGCATGTGCACCGGAAGACAAAAGGAAAAGAGCTGAGATCAGAAGAATTGTTCGCATAGGCGCCCCCTTTGATGGCTGGTTTCTGGTTTCCGGTTTCTAGTTCACGGCTAGTTTTCGAACCAGAAATCAGAAACCAAAAACCAGAAACCAGAAACCAGAAACTGCTGTCGGACGAAAGTCTCAACTCAGCGAGGCCCAGCAGGCAGGTTCTGCTGCAGATACCTTGTCAGCAGCTCGAACAGATGGCGCGAGGTGTTTGCGCCTTCGCTGATCGAATGCGTGCGATTCGGATACGACATCAGCGTGAACGGCTTGTTAGCCGCCACCAGCGCGTTAATCAGGGTCTCGGTGTTCTGGTAATGTACGTTGTCGTCGCCGGTTCCGTGCACGACCAGCAGGTTGCCCTGCAGCTTGTCTGCAAAAGTGATCGGCGAGCCCCGCTTGTAGTCCTCGGCATTCTGCTGCGGCAGACCCATGTAGCGCTCCTGATAGATCGTGTCGTAAAAGCGTTGATTCGTAACCGGCGCAACCGACATCCCCGTCTTGTAGATCTCCGGATAGCGAAACATCATGTTCAGAGTCATCGAGCCTCCGCCGCTCCAGCCCCAGATGCCGATTCTCGCTGCGTCGACAAACTTCCAGCGGGCCATGACGGCTTTCGCGGCCGCGGCTTGCTCCTGCGACGCGAGCACGCCGATATGCCGATAAACGATCTTTCGCCACGCACGTCCTCGTGGCGAGGGAGTGCCTCGATTGTCCACGCTCACGACGATGTAGCCTTGTTGGGTCAGCATCAGATGCCACAGGTAATTCTCTCCAAACCACCTGTCCAGGACTCTCTGACCCGCTGGTTCACCGTAGACATGAAACAGCACCGGATAACGCTTGGTCGGATCAAAGTCGAAAGGCTTCATCATCCACCCGTCGAGCTGCACTCCGCCGCCAATGTCGACTCGAAAGAATTCGGTCACTCCACGCTTCAGCTTATTCACTTTGTCAAAAAGCTCTGCGTTATCGATAACCGACCGAACGCTCGTATGCGCGGGTAGGCGAACCAGGTCTGTTCGCGGCGGCTTGCCGAACGAGGAATACGTATGAAAAGCGAATCGCGCGCCCGGCGAGATATCGTAGGAGTGCGTTCCAGGCTCGCCTGCCGGAGTCAGGCGTTCGAGCTTGCCCCGCCCGTCAAGCGCTACGCGGTACAAATACCGTTGTGTCGCATTCTCCGGGGATACGTAGCAGTACAACCAGCCGCTTGATTTATCCACGCTTTCGACGCTGATAACATCAAACTCGCCCGGCGTGATCAGCTTGATCGCCGATCCGTCTCGCGACACAGCGTACACGTGCCTCCAGCCATCGCGCTCGCTTACCCAAAGAAACCGTTTGCCGTCATCCAGCCACGCGACGTCGTCCCCGTGTATATCCACCCACGCATCATCGCGATCAGTCAGTATAGTTCGCACTTTTCCTGTGCGAATGTCGCCGATCATCACCAGGTTTGTATTTTGTAAGCGGTTGAGCTGTTGCAGAACAATCTGTTCGGAACTCGCAGCCCAATTCATCCTCGCGATGTAATGATTGCGCGGGTCGCCGGGCACGTCGAGCCATTTCGTCGATCCGCCCCGCGCACTAACAACACCAACCCGGGAGGCTGAGTTCGTCTCGCCGGCTTTTGGATAGGGAATCGGTGTGAGAATCGGATACAGCGAACTTGTGTTGTCGATCAGATAGAAGATCCGAACGCCTTCGCTATCGAGCTGCCAATAGGCGATGTTCTGGCCATCCGGGCTCCAGCGCCAGCCATCGCGCAAATCCAACTCTTCTTCGTAGACCCAATCAAACGTGCCGTTGATGATGGTGCGCGAGCCATCATCGGTCAATCGGGAGATCCGGTGGTCGGCAAGGGTCTCGATGTAGAGGTTGTTCTCACGCACATAGCCGACTCGCGTGCCATCGGGCGCGAACTTCGCGAACATCAGCGTTGACGGCTTCGCGTCACCGCCGAGCTTCGCGAGCTTTCCGGAACCCAGGTTCAAGACCCAGTAGTCGCCGCGAGTGTTAACTCTCCATACTCGTTGCGAGTTTGTGAAGATGAGCAGAAGCTTGCCGCCTGGCGACCAATCGTAATCGTCGATTGCGAGCGGAATAGAGCTTCCGCTCGGCACAAAGCGCTCGGCGGGAACCACGACTTCGCGCCGTCCGGTCTCGGCGTCATAGCGAACGAGATCTCGGCCGCCTTTCACAGTCCCCGAAGACTCAAGCCGAGTGTAGCCGGCTCCGTCGTCAAGCCAGCGAACGGGACCCAGGGACTGTCCGGCGAACTCTGTTGAGCCGAACAGCCGCTCGAGCGTCAGGATCGATGGATCACTTTGTTGGGCGAGCGCCTGTGAAGCAAGCGTCGTGAGTACTACCAGCGTGATGAATAGGCGACGACAGATCATGTAGACCCGCTTTGGACTGCGGCGCGGTCTGTGCGTTCGCGCCGCTTTCCCTTTTGTCTCGAAGCATTCAGCCAAAGCGGCGCGAACGCACAGACCGCGCCGCAGTCCAAGAGGGGGTCCACATCATTCCAGCGAGCGGCGTTCAAACTGGCGCAACCCGAGATAAGTGAACAGCGCGCAATAACCCGCCAGCCCTCCGAAGATCAACCACAACGGCATATGCGGCAGTTGAGGAGTCAACGCCGCGCGGAAGCCTTCGCTCGCGTAGACCAGCGGATTGATCAGCACGAACTTCTGGAACCACGGCAGCACTTGAAGCGATGCCCACGGATAATAGGCACAACCGAAGAAGATCATCGGTCCGAGCAATACGTTGAACATGAGCCCGATCTGCTGCGGCTCAACAATCGTGCCCATCACCATCCCAAGCGCCGCGAACAGCCACCCCGTCACGAGCGCGACCGAAATCAGAAGAAAAAAGTTCTCCGGCTGAAGGCTCAGGTGCGTACCCATCATCAGCCAGGCCAGCGGCAGGACGAACAGCCCGGCGATGACTGCTTGAATGATGCCCACGATTATCTTCTCGACAGCAACTCCCATGATGCTGATCGGCGCCAACAGCCGGTCTTCGATTTCTTTCGTCCATCCGAATTCCACTACCAGCGGAAGCGCTACCGCCTGCATGCCGGAAAGGGTCATGCTCAAAGCGAGGATGCCCGGAAGAAGCGCATTGGCGTAACCGCCTTGCACGATGCCGAGACGCGGCATCACGTAACCGAATATGAACGTGAACAGGATCGGTTGTATTCCAACGCGCAGGAAAAAAAACTTCAACTCGCGGCGAGCGACGCGCATATCGCGATGAAGCAGCGCTACCATTGTTGACATATCTTCAGTCCTTGTCGGAGATCAGGTTCATTGCCATTTATGTCATTTGCCATTTGTCATTGGCCTCTCACTTCTGACTTCTACCTCAGTCTCGAAGACTCCTGCCCGTCAGATGTAGGAACAGATTCTCCAGACTCGGCTCCGAGACGTGGGCATCGGTCACAATCGCGCCTCGCTCGCCGGCGACGCGCATTGCGTTAGCCAGCAAACCCTCCGCCTTGTCCGCGTAGACGCGAATGGTGTTGTTTTGCACCTTCACGTCGACCACTCCTGCGAGCGCGGGCAGCGCCGACGCGAGGGAGTCGATCGCGCCGTCCGCGCTTTGAACCTGCAGCTCGATCAAGTAACCGCCCGGCACTCCGGCTTTGAGTTTCGATGGCGTGCCCATCTCGAGAAGCTTCCCTTTGTCCATGATCGCGATCCGCTGGCAGAGATGGTCCGCCTCATCCATGTAGTGCGTCGTCAGAAAGATCGTTTGACCCTTGGCATTCAACTCGCTCAGCAAGTCCCAGATCGCGCGGCGAGCTTGCGGGTCGAGACCGGTCGTCGGCTCGTCGAGAAAGAGAATCGCCGGATCGTGCATCAACGCTCTGGCGATCTTCAGCCGCTGGGCCATCCCGCCCGAATAAACCGTGGGCTTCTCGTCGGCGCGTTCCGCCAATTGGAATCGGTCCAACAATTCTTGCGCGCGCTGCTCGCGCACCCGCTTCGGGATGCCGAAGTACTCGGCGTGAAACACGAGGTTCTCGCGTCCGGTCAGGCTGCGATCGAGATTGTTCACTTGAGGGCAGACGCCTATGCGGCGCTTGACGGCGACGGGATCGCGACGAACGTCGATGCCGTCGACCAACGCCCGGCCTCCGGTTGGAATCACTCGCGTCGTTAGAACGCCGATGGTAGTAGTCTTACCGGCGCCGTTGGGTCCGAGCAATCCGAAGAACTCGCCTCGTTCGATCTCGAACGAGATGCCGTCGACGGCTTTCACTTCGAGGGTCTGTTTGCGGCTCTTGGGTTTGTAGACTTTTTGGAGGTTCTCGACGACGATGACTTTGTCCATTGCGTACCCGTCATTGGAGAATAAACACCGTAAGGCAAAGTGGCAACCGGACCAGAGACAAAGGGTGCGCCTGACGTTCTGCCCTATACCCACCTCTGACGAGGTGGGTATGCAAAATTGTAGGCTTTATCATCAGCGACCCACGTCTGACGAGGTACGTGGGTATGCAAAACTCGTGAGGAGCAAAAGCGAGAGCCGCGCAGCGCTCCCTGTAGGCTTGAACAGCACCGACCCACCTCTCACGAGACTGTGTGAAGAGGCCGGCTAACCGCGTAGCGGTGACCTCTCGATAGAACCGCGCGCGTTCATAACACCGGGCCGCGTAGCGGTCACCTGTTTGATTGCAGCACACGTCCAAGGAATAGGTGACCGCTACGCGGCCTCGGCATTCCGACCGCGGCATTCTATCGAGAGGTCACCGCTACGCGGTTAGCCGGCCTTTTCACACAGTCTCTCACGAGATGGGTATGCAAGACTCGTGACGAGCAGAAGCGAGAGCCGCAGGGCTCCTTGTAGGCTTCATGACTCTGTGCCCTTCGTGTTAAGCCCCGGCCTCACCTCATCGCTGAGCCCGTTACCACGTGAGGCTGACTGCTCAGCTTCTCGTTGATCCTCCTAATCGAACCCCCAATGATCCCGTTCAAGTCCGCCGCCGCCTTCTGAGTTTCTTCCGTGACCTCACGCAACCGAAGCATCTGCGCTTCTGTTGGAGGCGCAATCGCCGCCGAAATCGATCCGCCCAGTGATTGAACCTCTTCGCGCAACCTCGGCGGATAGCGATAACCGAATGGCGCTTCCCGAACCAGCGTCGCCCGCAGCTTCTTCAGCTCATCGAGCGCGGCGTTGATGTCGGCGGTCGCGTTGTCGGACTGGCCGGAGTTTCTTGCTGCGGGTCCGCTGCCTTCTCCGTCGCCTGCCCGGACTGCAGCCGTAGCCGCTGGATCGGGAACTCTTCGCATCGTTTCGCTGAGCGTCGTCAGTTGCCGCGTGAGATCGTCAACGCGAGCGACCACGCTGTTGAGTGTCGAGCTCAGATCGCGGAGCTTCAACGCGGCGTCCAACTGAGCGTTCAAATCCGCGTCGGAAACCTTCACGCGAGGATCGAGCCCCACGTGGACGGTCTTGCTCAGTTGTTTCCCGGCCGCCCTCAAGGTGATCGTGTAATCCCCAGGCACAACCGACGGGCCACCGCCGAATCCGAAACGTCCGCCCCCGAATTCTTCCCCGGGCGGCTGATCGGGCGTACCAGGCGCCGCCGGGACTCCAGGTGTCGCACTCGCCGCAGCCTGCGCACCTGCGCCTCCGCGACCCTGACCACCACCTGCTCCCGGGCCCTGGCCTCCTCCGCCTCGTCCCAAGCCACCACCGCCTCCTCCTCCCGGACCACCGCCGGGCGCAGGAGTCGGAGGATCATAACGAAGATCCCACACCACACGATTCACTCCGGCCTTGTTAGCCGTGCTGCGAATCGTGCGGATCGTCTTGCCGCCTTTGTCTGCGACCGTGATGACGACCGGTCCGTTCACATCTGCCTTCAGGTAATAATCTATCAAAGCGCCGCTGGGCGGATTTTGCGCCGCGAAAGTCTTCTGTCCAAGATTGGAATCTTTACCCCACATCTGATATCGAGTCGCTGCCCGCACGTCGAACAGAAACACATCGTTCGCTTTTGCCGTTCCGATTTCCTGAAGCGCCGCCGCGCTATCAAGTATGAAAACGCCGCGTCCGTGCGTCGCGACTATGAGGTCGTTGTCTCGCGGATGAACGACAATGTCGCGCACGGCCACCGCAGGGATGTTGTTGCGGATCGAAACCCAATGACCGCCGCCATCCCACGACGCGAATATTCCAAGCTCGGTACCGCAATAAAGCAAGGTCTTCACCTTCGGGTCTTCGCGAACAACATGGACATAGCCTTTCGCGGGAAGATCGCTTTTGATCGAAGTCCACGTCTGGCCATAGTCGGTAGTCTTGAACGCCCACGGACCGAAGTCATCATCTTGATGACGGTCGAACGCAACATATGCGGTCCCCGCATCGAAGTGTGATGCGTCGATGTTCGGCACCCACGAATTCGGAGGCAGGCCTTTGATGTTGCCGACCACGTTTGTCCACGTCTTGCCGCCGTCTTTGGTCACCTGAACGTTTCCGTCATCGGTGCCGACCCAGATCACCCCGGCCTTAACCGGAGATTCAGCTATCGCGAGGATCGTGCAATGAAATTCAGCCGCAGTGTTGTCGACGACTACCGGTCCGCCCGATGATTGCTGCTTGCTCTTATCATTGGTCGTCAGGTCAGGGCTGATCTCCTGCCACGAGTGACCGTAGTTGGTCGTCTTGAGTAATACGTTGCCGCCGAAGTAAACAGTCTTCGGATCGTGCGGTGAGGCTACGATCGGCGGGTTCCAATTGAAGCGGTACTTGTAGCCGGCAATCGCGTTGCCGCTCGAGCCGACCTCCTTCGGATAAGGATGGATGCTCCGAGTGTTGCCCGAGTTCGTGTCGGTCAGACTTATTGTCCCGCCTTGTGAGTCAGAGTAGACGATGTTGGGCGAGCTGATGTCGGGGACCACGAAGAAGCCGTCGCCGCCGCTCACGGTGAACCAATCGTCTTTGCGAATGCCTTCACGGTAGAGCGTCGCGCTCGGGCCCACCCAGTTGCCGTTGTCCTGTAAGCCGCCGTACACGTAGTAAGGCTGACGCATATCGTAGGTGATGTGGTAGTACTGAGAAAGCACGATGTTGTTGATCACCTCGAACGTCGCGCCTTTGTCATTTGACACCTGGAACCCGCCGTCGCTGCCGCTGAGGATTCGATTCGAGTTCATCTGATCGATCCAGAAAGCCTGATGATCGCCGTGCACGCTGTTGGCTATTCGAGCGAAGTTTCGTCCGCCGTCACGCGACATCGACAGCCCGCCGCCGAGCGAGTAGATTCTCTCAGGGTCGTTCGGATCAACGCGGATATCGCTGTAGTAGAACGGCCGGAAGTTGATGTTCGGATCGTTGTGGACCATCCGCCAGCTCTCGCCGCGATCGTCAGAGCGGAACAGATTCCCTTCGGTTTTGGTTTCGGTGATCATGTAAACGGTCATCGGGTTGCTGCGGGCGATGGCGATTCCGATTCGATCCATCGGCGTCTTTGGAAGCCCGTTAGTTAGTTTCTTCCACGATGCCCCGCTGTCGATAGATTTGTAGAGCGCAGTCTGGCCGCCGCCCGAATCGAAGCGCCACGGTTTGCGGCGGAAAGTGTACATCCCGGCGTAAACGATTCGGGGGTTCTGCGGATCGAGGTCGATATCCGAGCAGCCGCTGTCCTTGTCAACGAACAGCGCCTTCGTCCAGGTCTTGCCTCCGTCGGTTGTTTTGAAAACGCCGCGCTCTTCGTTAGGGCCCCAGGCTCGCCCCAATGCCGCGACATACGCGACATCGGGATCACGCGGATCGACCTTGATTCGCTTGATGCGCTCGGTTTCATTGAGGCCCAGGTGCTTCCAGGTATCGCCTGCGTCGGTCGACCTGTAAACGCCGTCACCGAACGAAGCCGTGTTGCGCGGATCACCTTCGCCGGTGCCCACCCAGATCACGTTCGGATCGGAAGGCGCGACGGTGATCGCTCCGACTGAGAGGACGGCTTGATTGTCAAAGATGGGTTTGAAGGTCGTGCCTCCGTTAGTCGTCTTGAATATTCCGCCGTCAGCTCCGCCAACGTAGAAGGTGTAGGGATCACCGGCTACGCCTTCGATGGCTGTGACGCGTCCGCCCATGTTCGCTGGTCCAATCGACCGCCACTTGAGGTTGCCCAGCAGGGTGGCTTCGTTAGGCTCGGGTGCAGCGCTGTGGACGGCTATCGGCGTCAGCGTTGCGATCATCAGAATGAGAATTAGTCTTTTCATACTGCCTCCCGATGCGACAAGGTGAATGCTGTCGCCTTGCTCCACTAGAGTGATTGGTTTGATTAGGACGTGCAGAACGCCTTGGAGTTTATCCGCACTGCGCAGTTCATATATCACATCCGAACCAGTCAATTCAACGAAGCGTCTGGTCGTAATGTAAGTGAGGTGGTCGGCCAGTTGTGATTACCGAAGTGGTCAGGTAGTCTGCCCAGATAGCGCTCGAAAGGGTTAGTTAGAACGGAGCTGACAATGAAGAAACAGGAAGAAACCCGCCGGGGAAAGCTGAAGCTCATCGCGAACTTCTCGTTGATATTTGATCCTGAATTGGCAAATGTATCCACACAAGCAACAGACGAGGTTGGTACGCCCACTCTTGATGTCAATATGGCTGCCGTAGTCACCCAAGCCTACAAGAAAAACTTCAAGGAAAGTATCCAGAAGGCAGCCGAAGAGTGTCCGGAAGCGACTCACGAAGAACTCGTACAGTCCCTGGTAACGGGGTACTGGAAAGAGGGTCTACAAAACATATGCGATGCACTAGCCGATGGCGATGAGCCGCAAGTACGCCTCGTGGAAGTTGTCATCGACGCGGTAGAAATCGGTGCGGCAGAGGCACTCGGACTGGAAGATGAGGAGATCCTGGAGTTGAAGCAACAGACTAGGGACCGACGTGGCATCTATCGGGCAGGAGTAGAAGGGTCCCGAAACAGTTTTCTTCAGAGTCTAACTAAATCAATCGAGGAAAGTGCGCTCGCTCCAAGTGTCGAATTGATCGAGGCAATGCATCAGTTGGTTGGTGAAGGTATCATCGAAGCTTTTGATGCTGCGCTCCAAGAAGATGACTTCGTAGAATCGGAGTCGCGATTGGCACTCCTTGAAGGGCTGTTGATGGCAAGCACGCAGCTCGCCGAACAGATTGCCGGAAAAAGTGTTTTGATGTGCATCGACTGAAAGCGCGACGAACCAGGCGTTTTAATCTAACTAAGTGTGAGTCGTCTATTCGATATGAAAGCCCTAACGATCCGAACCCTCTTTATGGGGCAAAAGTCTAAGACAATCCGCGTGGAACTGGATGGAATCAGGTCTTTCAAGCAACTGATTGACGAGAATCATCACGAGCTTCTTCCGGGTCTTAGTGAGCCGAGTGTCTTCCTGGATGATCGGTTCGCCAGTTGGGAGAACCTGAATAGCGCAGTTCTAGATGACTTCAATGCGAGTTATGATTTCTCCGCTTTTTGGAACCGGGGTACCGAACGGCACCCCATTCATTTGATAGACAAAGTCCAAGGTACCGTAGAAGCGGAGATAATCATCGGTACCGGTGGTTTTAGAATTGATGATTCAATAGCCTTCTTCTTGATTGAAAAGTATCGGCAGACTTTCGATACTATCTCAATTCAAGAAAGTGGCCAGGCCTTAGAAGAAACGCAGCTCTTTCGATTCTTAGAAGAAGTCTTAAGCGAAACAGACTCCCATATACTAGTCGACTCTTTCTCAAGGCGAACGGCAGAGCACAGAATCGGCACCTTCGTTAAGCAGCTCATACCTTCAGCACTGTGGATGGAGATGAAAACGGCCAATCTGGAATATTACCGAAGATTCATCGTACACTTTGCAAATCAAGTCTTCACACTAGACTATTGTGTTGAACATTCGAATCTAGATAATCAGAACGTCCTGCAAGATGTTTGTCGAGGCTGGATAAATGATTTTCTCTATAGGGTGCAAAACCTGATGCTGGTTCTGTTAAATATTCCAGAGATTTTCCTGAAGAGTATTCGCCCTGGCTCTGACCTCAAGTCAATCGGCATAGACGAACTACCTGAAACGGAAAGGGCGAATTACTACAAGAACAGAATCGCGAACAAGGCTATACAGGAAGTGTATCGCGAAATCTTAAAGCACGTTCCTATTGAGAATTATCAGGAATACATTGAGTATTGTGAAACCAATGACTTTGCCGACATCAACGTGCGCAGAATTGTCTATACCTTTAGGATCCTCTACAACAAATTGAAGCATACGTCCAACGTATGGATTATCAAGTCTAGGGATGAAGAGGGCATCACGAAAAGGCGGATGGAGGATATAGATAGGCAAATTGAAGTGCTGACGAATACAAGTCACCCAAGTAGAGAAGGCATAGAGTCAGAGATAAGAAAACTAGAATTCCGCAAAGAATTCATCGATAACGCCCGATCCGCGAATGGTCACTTGGATTTTGATGACCCGAAGTTCAAACACCACAACGGAATACTCGTCGCAGGCGCAACCAACACTACCTTCCGGATTACATTTTACGATCTGGAATTGTGTCTAAAATTGTTAATCGGCATCCTCTACATGTTGAACAAGGCTAATGCACACCCGGCTGCGCAAGCTGCTTTCTAGAAGGCATCTTGCGCCATCGATTTGGGGGTCATGCATTATTGTCACTCTATTCCCGAGCCGCTCGCACCCTCTATAAGATCGTCGTGACCCTCCACCTCTTAGCCTCTTCCGATGCAGACCGACAGATAGCCTGACGGGTTTCACCGCTCAAGCCCAAGCTGACAGGTAAGGCTGAGGATTACTGGAGCCGCGACAGACTTCTATCCAATTCGAACATCACCGACGCTGCTTGAAAGACGACGCGTCGTCCATCCTCCCAGATCAGTTCGCGCCCGCTCTTCTGGTCGCCGTGTTCCTGACGTTGTATGAGGTCGTTCGCAGCGCTCCAATAAGCTATCAAGCTATCCAAGAATTCCTCTTCCCTGCGCCCCAATTTGTCTCTATGAAGCTCTAGAACAGCCCGTACTCTATTCTTAGTGCGGGCAGGATCTCCTTCCACGTCAGGAGGCTTAAATCGATCGACAAGTTCCGTTGCGAATTCCTGAATTGCTTCCCGACAGAGGTGGCCGATATTTGTGAACTGGCGATCAGAGTCGGCAGACCATAGCAGAGATTCGGCCTCAGCCCATTTTTGATACGCCCCGGATGTCTCCTTTGGAACTCAGCGGTGTCCAAATAGGTTCGTACTGTTCCCACAATCTGTTCGACGGGCCGTCCCATCTCCTCCTTCATCTTCTCGAAGTAAACAAAGGCTTCGGGGCTTAGAACGAAGGTCAGAATGTCGCTGTCGTACGCGGAAGCGAGCAAACCCCGATGAATAAGCTCATCTATATCATCCTGTGAGGCGGGAAACATCGCAGCATGGGAATGCCGGACATCGCCTTCGCCGGTAGGAATGCGGCGGCCCCCATCGGTGCGGACAAAATAGAATCTTCCGCGCTTGTCCTTCGGCAGATTCTTGTGGCGTTCCACCAGTTGCGTTAACAAATCCTTTTGTTCATCCGAAAGCAGAATACTCCCGTACATATCGATTCCTCCGACGTGGAGTCTCGCGGAATCTGTTCGAGCATACTGCCGTTCACCACAAGGGAGAAGAGCAGCTTCATTTTCGGGCCGAGCGTTTAATGGGTATCTTGCTTTTCTTGCCGTTTCGGTGCAGTGATTCGATCATCTCTTCGGCGGTATCGAATGGCCCGTAGAACTGCCCTTCTTGATCTGCTCCTGGCTTTCGGCGATGTGGTGGCCGATGAGACTCGCCGGCCTAAGCGTTATCTTCCCCTTTTCTAGCTTTGCTTCGAGCAGATCACCCATGTTCAACTTCGCCCGCTTGCGGAGCGAGGACGGAAGCGTGACTTGTCCATTGGATCTGACTTTGACGAGTGACATGTGAATGTCTCGCAAGAGGTTAACCTTTCGCTTGGAGAATAGCATTTTGAAGTGATGTGTCAACGGCTGCACCTTGCCCATACCTCTCATTGTCCAATCCCGTGATGCTAGCAGCAAGCCAGGTTATGATATGCTGCCTGGAACAAGGAGGCATGCTTATGGAGTATCCCGTCATCGTCGAACAGAAGAACGGCATCTGGCGAGCGGTTATTCCGGCGCTGGCTGATCTCAGCGCCGAAGGCTCTTCACGCGATGAGGCGATGAAGAACGCACAGCGCGCCGCCGAAGACTATCTGTCAAAAGT
>Ga0137359_10002604_pt1 | contig 14457 bp, 9 predicted proteins | sample Mad1_40_16metaG_FD_108281 | JGI IMG/M metagenome (GOLD analysis project Ga0137359, IMG submission 108281) | Vadose zone soil microbial communities from Angelo Coast Range Reserve, California, USA - Mad1_40_16 metaG | ecosystem: Environmental > Terrestrial > Soil > Vadose zone | place: USA... | reverse complement strand
TCCCGGCATTAAAGGCTTCAACCTATAACATCACCGCCGAGACCACCGGGTTGTCTGCCAAGGTCGACAAGGTCAACCTTAATGTGGGCCAGGAGCTGACGCTTAACCTTGCGCTTTCGATCACCGGAGTTGCCGCCACCGTGAATATTGTCAGCGGCGAAGAGGTGCTCACGAACGTAGGTTCCGCCAGCATGGGAGCGAACGTGAATCCGCGTGAGGTTGCGGGCCTGCCGCTTAACGGACGCCAGCTTTCGCAGCTTTACCTGCAAGCACCGGGCTCAGTCAACAGTGGTTCGGGTACGTATGGAGATATTCGCTTCTCAGGCCGCGCGGTCGAACAGAACGAAATTCGCTACGACGGCATCGAGGGTACCGCGATCATCGACACTTCGCCGGGCAATTTGAATGGTGAGATTCCGACGCCGTTCAGACTTCAATCTTCGCTTGAGAACGTTCAGGAGTTCCGCGTGGATTCGAATAACTATCCGGCCGAGTACGGCACCGGCACCGGCGGCCAGATCAGCGTGGTGACAAAGTCCGGCGGCAACAAGTTTCACGGTTCTGGGTTTGAATATTTCCGGAACGATGCACTTGACGCCGCCAACTTTTTCGACAACATCATCGGCCAAAAGAGCAAGCTGCGATTGAATCAATTCGGAGGCTCGATCGGCGGCCCGCTCAAGCAGAATAAAGCGTTCTTCTTCTTCTCTTATGAAGGCTACCGTCTGCGCAGTGGAATAAATGCGATCGAAGCCGTTCCCGGCCAAGCATCGCGCATCTGCGCGCCGCCGCTGGGTACCGGCGCTATCGCCTGCAATGCGGCGACGGCTGCACTGATTCCGGCATTCCGCTCTCCGGCCGCCGTGACCCTGCGCACGGGTCCGGATCTCTTCGACACGGTTCAGCTTCAGGCCAATAATATAGTCAACGAGAGTTCCGTCGCTCTACGAGTCGACTACAAACTTAACCAGAAGCACTCGACCTTTTTCAGATTCTTCCGCGATCAGGCATTCAACAGTCAGCCCGACGGCGTGACGGGCCGGCGGATCGTCATCAAGCAGATTCCGCAGAACGGAGTCGTCGCGCTCCAATCAGTGCTGCGTCCAAGTCTTCTTAACGAATTCAAATTCGGCTACAACGGCGCGTACTCGCGCATCATTGGACAAGCCCCGACTGTAAACGGTATCGACTTGTCGAACCTGTCTTTCAACATCTCCGGTAGCGTCGCCGGCTTTTCTTTGCCTGGTCAGGGAGCAAACGCCGGAGTCGCAGTACCCGGCGGTTTAATTCGAGCTAATAGTGCGCAGAATGGACGCGGCCAACCCTATACGCCTTACTCGCTCTCGTTCATCGATAATCTCAATTGGACGCGCGGCAATCACACTGTAAAATTCGGCGGCGAGATCCGCGAGGTGCGCCTCTACACGGACAGGCAGGGCGGCATCACCTACACCTTCTCCAGCATTAACAACTTCCTGGCGAATACGCTACAAAGTACGCAGTTCCTCGGCGATCTCTCTGCTCCTTCGCCGTTCTTCAACAATTCGACCGGTCCGGCGCTGGCCAGGCAGACATATTACATAGGTTATGCGCAGGATGAATAGAAGATCAGGCCGGGCCTGACCTTGAACTACGGTCTGCGTTACGAGTTCTATACGCCTTTAAAAGAGGCGAATAATCGGCAAATATACTTCGACATCATCACCGGTGTGCTGCGTGATCCAACCGGAGACCCGTTCCATTCGTCGAAAACTAATTTCGGACCACGCGTTGCTCTAACCTGGTCGCCCAATCCCACCGGCAACGGATTTTTCAGTGGCGGCCATACTGTTTTGCGCGGCGGCTTTGGCATTTACTACGGGCCGGGACAGACGGAAGATCAGATCCAGCCAATCGAGTCTAACCGCATCTCGTCAACCCTGAGCGGTGGCACCTATCCGCAGGATCCGGTTGCGATCGCGGCTCTCTTCACCAGCGCTCCAAACAACAGGCAGTATCAACCGCGCGCTTATGCGCCCGAATACACAATCCCGGAGAAGATTTACCAGTACGGTTTTTCGCTGCAGCAGGAGTTGCCGTACAAGCTGGTACTCACGGCGGGCTTCGTCGGTTCGCAGGGACGCAATCTGTTCTTGAGGAGTATCGCCAATCGCATTTTGCCCGGCCAGACGACAATTCTTGACGGGACTACATTGCCGACCAGCTTTGGTGTAGTCAATCGGACTAACGCAGGCGGCCAGGTAATCGCGGTCAATACGATCCGAGAATTCTCAATCGTGTCTGGTAGCTCTTCTGTGCTCAATCCGTACGCCGAGATTGACGATAAGACCAGCGGCGGCCATGACAGTTACAAAGCGCTGCAACTATCTCTGGGGCGTCGCTTCTCTTCCGGCGTGACACTCAACTCGCAGTACAGCTTCTCGCGTTCATTCGGCAACACGTCAGGTTCGAACGAAGCGCGCACGGCCGCCAATAATGCGCGCGCACAAAGTGAGTTTGATTATGACAATGGCTACAACAACTTTGACGTGCGCCACACTTTCAACTTGAGCGCGCTTTACGATCTGCCATTTGGTAAACGCAAGAAATACGAATTCGGAGCAGTTGGCAACACTATTCTCGGCAATTGGGAGATTGGGACGATTGTTAACGCGCGTTCAGGTCTGCCGCTGGAGATTGGCATCGTCCGACCCGACGTCGTGATTCAATGCCGTAGCGCAGCCGGCTGTGTCGTGCCGACCGGCACTGGCGGAGTTACCACAACTTTCGCGAATGGCTTCGTCGCACAATTGCCCGGCACGATCAACGCCGCGAATCCGCTGCCGCCTGGTTTCATTGCGGTAGTGAATACGCCCAGCGGCGGCGCATCACGCAACGTGCGGCGACCCGATCCGATCAGCCGCGTCAGCCCGTATTTGACGAACGATCGACTGATTCTGAATCCAGCGGCGTTCACCACGCCGGCGCCAGGCACTTTTGGCAATGTGCCCAGGAACTTTTTGCGCGGGCCTAACTTCCAGCAGTTCGATCTGATCTTCAATAAGCGGTTCAAGTTCTCCGAGACGACCAACCTGGAATTCAGAACTGAGATCTTCAACGTCTTCAATCGCGCGAATTTCGATATTCCGGGTTCGCGCTTTAATCTGGCTTTACCCACGGTAGCTCAAGCTGGCGGTATTTACACCATCAGTGGTGCCAGCACCCAGCCGGGGACAGCTTATACGCAGAGCGCCGCCGGTGGGACTTTCGGATTGCTCCGCCAGACAGTGGTGCGTGACGTCGGCCTCGGCACTAACCGTCAAATTCAGTTTGCGTTGAGGTTGAATTTCTAACGAGTGGCCAGCAACGCTACGGCCGCGACTGCGGGATCGCCAGTAGTTCGGGTCGCGCAGTCGTTCTTTTCAGGTCCTGTCGGACAATAAGAGTATCAGCTACTTGGTTGAGTGCTTGCCTGGCTCACCTAAGCTGCGCAATCTGTTTCGAGCGGCTCAATCCGCCGACCACGGTCGCGTCGATATGAGCCAGTAACTGTGATGCTTGTGTAGCGGCTCCTCCTTTCGACCGAAGGCGAGGCGGACGAATCTGGTTCGAAAGGTGTATGCGGAAAGAAGGTATAGAAATAATCTGATCTCTGCGGCGGCCAGATGTTCACAGAATGTTAAATCTTGCGAAAGCAAAAAGATTTTTGCCGGAATGCTGAATGAATTGGAAAAGTGCTACGCTTGGTGCGAGCCTCAAGCTCATAGGCATGCTGAAACGGGAGCGTTCGTTAACATAGATTTAAGCTGGCTTCGGCATAATGGGGTCACCATTCCATTTGAGGCTGGTCGGCTGGCGTAGAGCCCGGAAGTTCAGAAGGCTCTGAAATGCGGTAACTCGAAAATCAGGATTATATGCACGCCTCGCCGCTTTCCACTTAGCTTTCTTAGGAAACAAGACGTGCGATTATTTGGCATCGGATTAATGCCCGTCGAAGAAGACTATCTTTCTTCGTTGGGAGAAATGACCACGCTGGCTACTGAAGCAGCGGTTGTGTTGGTAGAAATGTTCGGCGACGAAATCGGCGAAGGCGAGCGCTATGCTGCGCACCTCAAGACGATCGAACACGCCTGCGATGAAATCACCCACAACATATCGACCAGGCTCAGCCGGTCGTTCATCACTGCCATCGATCGCGAAGACATCTACGCTCTCTCGACCACACTTGACGATGTCGTGGATCTCATTGAAGCTCTCGCCAGCGCCGTGGTAAGGTACGGCGTTCAGGAATACACCCCCTACATGAAATTGTTCGCCGGTGTGATCCAACAGATGACCCAGGAGTTGAATCTGCTGGTTCCAACTATCGATCGGCCCAGGGATATTAAAAACCATGTAGTGAAACTACGCCAGTTGGAACGCGAAGGTGACGAAATTTATCGTGAGGCGACCGCCGATCTCTTTCGCGGCGCGTTTGAAGTGCAAACCGTCATCATTTTAAAAGATCTTTACGCCGATCTCGAAAATACGATCGATCGTTGCCAACACGTCGGCGATTCGGTTGAGCGTATCGTTATTAAAAATATGTGAAGGCGCGACTACTCAACGACAACTTATGCCTGCTTCAATTAATGCCACTGTGATCATCGCCGGTGTGATCGTTCTGGTCGCGCTTGTATTTGACTTCACTAACGGCTTTCACGACGCGGCGAATTCGATCGCTACCGTAGTTTCAACTCGAGTCCTTTCGCCGCGGTATGCCGTAATTTGGGCCGCAACATTCAATTTCATCGCCTTCGCCATCTTTGGCACGCGAGTGGCGAAAACCATTGGCGGCGATTTGGTGCGCATCGATCTAATCCGCGAGGACGCACGGCTCTACGTTTTATGTGCGGGACTGATGGGAGCAATTATCTGGAACCTGATCACCTGGTACCTTGGACTTCCGACCTCGAGTTCGCACGCTTTGATTGGGGGCTATGGCGGCGCGGCAGTCGCTGCTTATCGGGGCTTCAGTGGCCTGCTTAAAGCGGACGGATGGATCAAAACGCTAATCTTTATTGTTGCTTCGCCTGTAATTGGATTCGTGCTCGGTTTTGCGTTGATGGTGGCGGTTTATTGGATCTTCCATCGCTGGACACCGTCACAGGTGGATAAGACGTTTCGGCGCGGCCAATTGTTCTCCGCGGCGATGTATTCGTTGGGGCATGGCGGTAACGATGCGCAAAAAACGATGGGCATCGTCACGGCCGTGCTCGCCACCGCTGGAATGTTCAATTTACAACTGGGGGAGAAAGGGTCCCTGCCGGCAATTCCGCTCTACGTGGTGCTGCTCGCGCATGCGGCGATAGCGTTGGGCACTTTGTCCGGCGGTTGGCGCATCGTTCATACGATGGGATCAAAGATTACGAAACTTCGACCCGTGGGAGGATTCTGCGCTGAGACTGCAGGCTCGGCTACATTGTTTGGCGCCACGTTTCTGGGTATTCCTGTTTCGACTACGCATACGATCACAGGGGCAATCGCCGGCGTGGGTTCGACGACTCGGCTGTCGGCAGTCAAGTGGCGCGTGGCGGGCAGAATACTGTGGGCCTGGATTCTTACCATTCCGGCGGCCGCCTTCTTCGCCGCCTTATCGTTTCTGATTATTGGATTCGTCGCCGCGATTGTCGGTAAGGCAAGTTGATAGTCGCTATATAGCGACTGTGGGCATGACGCAATGTCGAAACCTGCTCTAATCATCGAAGACGATGCTGACATAGCCGAGAGCGTAAAGTACAACCTCGAGTCTGAGGGCTTCTCCGCGGTCGTCGCCTCAACGGGCGAGCAAGGTCTAACGCTGGCGCTCGATGCCCATAACCCGCCGAGTGTGATTGTCCTCGATTTAATGCTTCCCGGCATGAATGGAATGGAGTTGTGCCGTCGCCTGCGTTGTGAGAAACAAACGCGGCGCACGCCGATAATCATGTTGACCGCAAAAACTTCGGAAGCGGATCGCATCGCCGGACTTGACCTGGGCGCCGACGATTACTTAGCCAAGCCTTTTTCGGTCCGCGAATTGATGGCGCGCGTGCGTGCAGTACTGCGTCGCGCTGACGAGGACGTGCCCGAACGCTACGATGATGGCCGCTTGGCGATCGACTTCGCCGACGTCCGAGCTTCCTGTGATGGCGAGAATGTGAAGCTGACAAACAAAGAATTCCTGCTGCTATCAACTCTGGCAAAGAAGCGCGGCCGAGTTATCAACCGCACGCAATTGCTTGATCAGGTGTGGGGATACAGCTATTACGGCGACGCGCGCACACTGGACGTTCATATTCGTCGCTTGCGGCAAAAACTGGGCGGCTGCGGCAACTGCATCGAAACCGTGGTCGGCGTCGGTTATCGCTTCATCGGTTGCGTGCATGAAACAAAGGCCGCAGCAAGTTCAACGAATGATTGAATCTCGATCGATTTTTGGTCCCGGCTTCCTCGCTCTCATAGCGTTGCTCGTCATCGCCGCACTGATGTCAGGATCCCTTCGCGCGCTTGTCCTTGTGGTATTAGTACTAATCATCGGCTTCAGTCTTGGTTTGCTTCTGGGACGAAGACGAGAGAGCGTAACCGCCGGCGAAACCGCTCTCGACACACCTTCAAGCGGTTTGAATTCATCACACTTCTCGGCCAGGTTTCTAGACTCCGCACTCAAGGAAATGCGCGAAGGCTTGCTGGTGATTGACGCCGACATGCGGGTCGTCGCGTCAAACCGGGCTGCCCGGAATCTCTTTTCTGATCTTAATGATGTGATCGACTCGCGTCGCTTGACGGAATTGACCCGAAATCCGGCGATTTATGACGCGTTTCTCGATGCTGTCCGCGGTAAAGAGCGCACGGGCGTAAAGGTCGAAACTTACGGACAGGAAAGGCGGGTCTTCGATTTGCGAGTTGTACCCTTGCGATCGACGAACGGTCATGGATCCGGCGGCGCAGTGGGCGTCTTCTTCGACGTTACTCGACTCGAGCGGCTGGAAATTATCAGGCAAGAGTTTCTTTCGAATGTCTCCCACGAACTGCGCACGCCCTTAACTTCGATCAGAGCGTTGGCCGAGACGCTAGAAAACGGCGCCATCGAAGATCACCAAAACAATCGCCGCTTCCTTTCCATCATTCAGAAGAATGCCGACCGCATGCATCGCCTCATCGATGACATTCTGGAACTGAGCGCGATCGAAGCCGGAAACGTAAAGGTGAAACCTGAAATCATTCAACTTCATCCGTTGGTCGAAGATGTTATCGCGAGTCTTTCAGCGTCGGCCGTGGCTCGGAAGATTACCGTTGACGATCTCGTCGATCGGAAAGCCGAAGTTTTCGCTGACCCCCATCGGCTGCTCCAAATGCTGACGAATCTGGTCGACAACGCAATCAAGTTCAATCGCGAAGGCGGCACTGTTACGATTAGGCACGAAAGCGATCGTGCCGATCGCATTCGCGTTGAAGACAGCGGAGAGGGAATTCCGGCCCACCATCTCGATCGTCTATTCGAAAGATTCTATCGAGTGGATCGCGCTCGCTCGCGCGAACTCGGAGGAACGGGTTTGGGATTGGCGATAGTGAAACATCTGGCGCGGGCACATGGAGGAGAGGTTATCGTCGAGTCTCGCTTTGGTGAAGGGAGTCAATTCACGATCGAGTTGCCGCACAACATCACCATGAAGGCTACGGCCTCAGCAACATTAAACGCCTGACGATTCGGTCAGTGCGAGAGCCGGCGCGTATTTACAAGTTCCGACAATCCGCTAAAAGCTGCTGCGCTTCGGCTCAACAACCGCTCCGCGAGTCGTCGAAGTTGAGCGGGCATTTCTACCAGAGCATCTTCTTCAACGTCGGCGCGATGTCGAGTTAGCAATTGCAATTCGGCGTTACAGAATTCACAGAAGGAAAGATGAGCCTGAATGCGCGATCTTTCTTCATCAGTTACGCTTGAAAGATGATATCCAAGCAGCTCTTGTGATGAGGGGCAACTTGCGCGCTTTCGAAACATGCTCACCATCTATAACGGGACTGGACTTTCCTTTAGACTTGCCTCTACCAACTGCTAAAAAAGTCGAATCGATTTCGATTTCCAGAGTTTGGGTCTCGGCTAGCAGCTGCTTTCTCTAACTATTTCAGCAGTTGCAGCTAGTGTAAAAAATTGTTGCCCAATTTTGAATTTGTTGCTAAGATTCCTCAAGGTTGATCGAGGAGCGCTTTTACTCCTTGATTTCCTTCTTCGATGGCGCAGAGAGGATGCCGCGTACATCGAACCGCAGTTTCCCGCGTTTGGCCGGCTGTACAACGGCCGGAACAAGCAAAATCTTTTCGGGATTGAAAATGACAAGAGAATAGCTGTGCGCCTCGACCAGGCTTCCTGTCTTCGGTCGAGCCCCGACACGGTCGGGTTGCCCCAGCAAGCTTCACAATCCTTATCGCAGACCGTCGGTTCAGGCCACAGCACATGACAGATGAGCTTGATCTTAGCCTGATCATGCTAACTGCCATCGATCTTTTCGGGACAAGACTCTACCATCGTGAAATCAATCACTCAAAAAACAACGCCAGATCTTACTGTCAACATGGCTCGCGAAGTGCCACGTTCGACGCGACTTTCGGAACGCGCCGCAAGGGCAGGGCATTGGGTTGAGAGCCTGCGAACTTCCGACGTTAACCGTTTGTGGGCTGAACTGCACCGCATTGTCAGCAATCATCCGCTGGTGCGCGCTTCGCGCAGTGCCGGCTTGTTGATTGAAGAGGGTGCTACCAGCGCGTACACCGATCTAACCCAGGAGTTGTTCGTCCAGTTGTTAACGAAGTCTCGGTTTCAACATTACCTCGATACCGAGATGACGGACGCTGAGATTGAATGCGAAATCGGCCAGATCGAACTGACGAACCTACTAACGGCGGAATTGCGGAAACGTCACCCGGAAAGCTACCGGCTGGCGCGCCGTATCTCGACACTCATTCAATCGAGCGCAAACTTCCGCCGTTTTGACAGCAATGGCAATTCTGAGGAGCAACACCGTCGTTTGGCCGACCGAGTCTACGGACTGAGCGAGTGGCCGGACAGCAAGCGGGGCCGCGGCTCGCACGAGATGGAACAACGTGCGCACATGATTCCGGTTCGCCAACGCGATACGCGGATGGTGGGTTGCACGGGCGACGCGCAGATTGTGATTAGTAACTCTGACCTCGAGGACCTGATAATTTCGGTGCTAGAGGCTATTGATTCGCCGGCGGATGTGCGCACTCTGCGTAGTCTGGTTATGTCGCGCCTACCGGTCATGGATATTTACCTCGTGCCTTTGGGGGGCGATGACGCAGATTCCGACGGTCCGCATTACGATCCAGCCGATCAGCGCGAGAATCCCGAACAATCTCTGCTGAGACACGAATCGGAGCGCGAGGCGGCGGGGTCGGTCGAAAAGTTCCTGACGAATCTACACGCCAATGTCCGCGGCAAGGTCAAGCAGTACAACCGCATGCTAGGCGTGCTTTGGCACTGTTATTTGAGCCCCGACACGGCGACACAATTGGAAGTTGCCGCTACATTAGGAGTTTCTGACTCTCTGGTGTCTGATTATCGGCGCCGGATTGAGGAAGAATTGCGCGCGCTATCCTTTAAAGAGGTGGAAGAGGCGCGTCAGTTTGAGTTAGCCCTGCGCGAGCACGTCCGCACTTTGGTTGTGATTGCCGACGAACCTAGCGCTGCTATCTAGTTCGGCGAAAGTCGCGTGAACTTAGCGACGGCGATATCAAATAACGAAGAAGCGCAGGCCTGCGCTTCTTCTTTGTTTTATGCGCAGTCAAATCGAGTATCCTGAATGAAAAGGCGATCTACAACAAAGAATGATTACGAACCCGTAAGGCGCTCACGGTCTCACGTTGCTGCTAGCAAGATTGCTGGAAGGAACTGTCCGATCAAAGACCAGTGTCGCCAAGCGACCAATCGACACAGCGAGGCTGAACGAAGAGTCGTTGAGGACAAAAACCCGATTGTAGACCCGATGCTCAATAACTCGACTCGAAATGGATCGGCGACGACCTTTCTGAAGCACGGGCACTTGTTCTCGTTCGTCGCACTTTTTCTCTTTACCCTCATTCTCTATACGCGACCAGCGGAATTCTATCCCTCACCATTGACGGCTTCGATTGCGCTGCTTGTTGGGATCGTGACGCTGGGATTGTTTGTGCCGACCCAGTTCGCGTTAGAGGGGAAATTAACCGCGTCCTTGCGCGAGGTGAAGCTGCTAATGCTGTTTGTGGTGACCGGTCTCCTCTCAATTCCGTTGGCGATCGATCCGATGCAAGCCTGGACTGAATTTAGCGGCACATTTGTTCGCACCGTGATTATCTTCATCGTGATCGTTAATGCGGTGCGCACCGAAATGCGCCTCAAAGCGCTGCTCATCCTCGCGATCGGAACGGCGCTCTGGTTAAGTTTGGGTGCAATTGATGATTATCGTCTCGGCCTATTGACCGTTGAAGGTTACCGTGTAGGCGGAAGAGGCAGTGGCATCTTTGGCAACTCGAATGATATGGCGCTCTACCTTGTGACGATGATTCCCATCACGATCGCTATGTTGCTTAGTAGCCGCGGACCCATTAGCAAACTGGGTTTCGGCGCGTGCTCGCTCTTGATGATCGCAGCCGTCGTGGTTACTTATTCGCGCGGTGGGTTTGTCGGTTTGGTAGTAGCGCTTAGCTTTTTGGTCTGGAAAGCAGGCCATCGGCATAAGAGTACAATTCTGGTCGTTGGTTTCGTGATCGTCGTAGGTTTCGTGCTAGTTGCGCCCGGCGGCTACGCGCTTAGGCTCGCGTCGATCATGATACCAAGTTTGGATCCAGTTGGATCGGCCGATGCCCGGCGCGGCGAACTCTTCAGGTCTCTGTATGTAGCTCTTCGGCACCCAATCCTGGGCATAGGCATGGGCAACTATGCTCCCCAGATGTCATATCGCGGCCTGGTCACACACAATTCTTACACGCAGATCGCAGCAGAAATGGGAATAGCGGCACTGGTCTGCTACACAACGTTCATCGTTACGCCTTTCAAAAAGCTGGGCCAGATAGCGCGCGAAACTTTTAGCTCCTCATCAAATTCACACTTGCACTATTTAGCCGTCGGTTTACAGGCTTCCCTGCTCGGCTATCTCGTTTGCAGCTTCTTCGCCTCGGTCGCGTATCTCTGGTACGTTTACTACCTGGTTGGGTATGCCGTCTGTTTGCGCCGTCTTTATGAATCTGAAACTGGAAGAGAAGTTGTGGTTGAGAAGCGGAAAACTGAAAAGAAGCACGGGATGTTTGATTCTCCGATCATTGCAAAAACGAGCGGAGTAGCGCCTACGTGAACTTCAACTTAATCGCAGAGATAACTTTCTGGGCCAGCACCGCGGCGCTGATCTATACCTACGCCGGTTATCCGCTGCTGCTTTTGATCGTGAGCTGCCTGCGTCCGCGCACAGTGCGACGCGCAGAATTCATGCCTTCGGTGAGCGTGATTGTCACCGCCTACAACGAAGAATGCGCCCTCGCCGCAAAATTGGAAAACACACTCGGTCTCGATTACCCGCACGAACTTCTTGAGATAATTGTGGCTTCCGATTGTTCGACGGATCGCACTGATGAAATCGCGAGTGGTTTTTCTGACCGTGGCGTGAGACTTATGCGCCAGCCGGTGCGATTAGGCAAGACCGCCGCGCAAAACGCCGCCGTCGAACAGGCGAGTGGCGAGATCATTCTGTTTTCTGACGCGACGAGTAATTATCAACTGGACGTAATCCGAAAGTTGATGCCGAGCTTCGCGGACCCAACAATCGGCTGCGTTGCCGGGCGCCTGTTTTACGTTGACCCATCCGACTCGCGCGTTGGCCGTGGCGCGCGATCATACTGGAATTACGAGACCTTCCTGAAAAGACACGAGAGCCGCGCGTGCTCTCTGATCGGCGCGTCGGGTTGCTTGTACGCCGTACGCAAATCCGCTTACGTCCCGCTCTATCACGAAGCATGCAGCGACTTCATCATTGCCACCAAGATGGTCGAACAGGGTCTGCGCGCTGTCTATGAACCGGATGCGATTTGCACCGAAGAAACTAATCGACGGACGGAGAAAGAATTAAAAATGCGCGTGCGTGTCATCGCACAAACTATCACAGACCTTTGCCGTCATCGCGCGATGATGAACCCTTTCAAACGCGGGTTCTACGCGGTGCAGCTCTTTTCGCACAAACTGATGCGGTACTTCGTGCCGTTCTTTTTGATCGCGAGCCTCGTCTCCTCCGCCATCCTTGCAACTGAGTCGCGAGTTTATCTGACGGTGTTCATCGCCCAATTTGCAGCTTACCTGAGCGCCTTCGCAGCCTCGGTGCTTGAGCAGATCGGTATACGCAGTCGTTTGTTGGCGCTGCCGCACTACTTCGTGCTTGCGAATGTTGCTTCGCTGATTGCCTTTTACAAGTTTCTTCATGGCGAGCGCTACGCGAGTTGGGAACCAATTCGTGAACGCCCGCAGCCGAGTGCGGCGAAACCGTAGCCAAACGATGTACAGCAGAATCCAAACATTGAGAGACAAAGCGGTCGGAGTTGCGTTGCACACGTTTGCCCGTGGTGCGTCTGTAATGAACGAGGCATGGACTGTAACGCCGGAAGAACTCGATGATGTCGTCATTCGCTGGCCTTCTGCTTATCAATGGCCGACCGCAGGTCTTTGGGTTGATACCATTCTTTACGGACTTAGGGATCGTGCGCGCGTCGAGTTTGTTCCGTTGCCGCAGCCGTATCGCGGCACGGTCATCTTTCAATTCGTCTTGCGGAGTAAGACGCACGACATCGCGATTGATTATTCGGATTACTCCGAAGTGAATCAAGAAAGCGTCGCGCGTTGTGCGCTCTACTTCAAAATGCAGTATCTGCGCGAAGGCTATGGATTCGAAAATGTTATTCCCGGTGGCTACGTCTGCGACGGTCGTAAGATCTATCTCCACCTATCAGGTCTGCGGCGCCTGCGCGAGCGCGGCGAATTTGATTTCGATGTATATGGCAGATTCAGCACCGAATTTGCGGGCGGAACCCGTCGTCGCGCGGTCGAGTTGCTATCCGAACAGAAACTCTTTCGCTTCGAAGGCGGCTTGAAAAAGGTCAAATATTTGGAGTTCCTTAAAGAAGTGGCGCGCGCGAAAGTGTGCATCGATCTTCCAGGCGAAGGCGACCTTTGCTTCCGCTTGATTAACTATCTTGCGGTCGGTGCGTGCATCGTAGGGCCGCGACCCCGAACAGTGTTGCACGTTCCTCTGGTGGATCGAGTTCACGTAGCCTATACGAAAGATGATTTGTCAGATCTGCTCGACATTTGCCGTTACTATGTCGGAAACGATGCCGCTCGCGAAGAGATGTGTCTCAACAGCCGGCGATTTTTCGATCAATTCCTGCACAAAGACAACCTGACTGCTTACTACCTCCGCTCGTGCGTGGACAGCCTGTAGAAATCAAACAAACGAAGATGTGTGGCATTGCTGGATTTGTGAACCTTGACGAGCATCGTGATACGCGCGCGGCGCGCGACGTGCTCGAGCGCATGTGCCGAGTAATCGCGCATCGCGGTCCTGACGATCAAGGCATGATGATTGAAGGGCCGGCGGCATTAGGCATGCGCCGACTCTCGATCATCGATCTTGCAACCGGACATCAGCCGATGTTCGGTTGCGAGCCGGCGATTACGATTGTTTTCAACGGCGAGATTTACAACTATCGCGAGTTGCAACGCGAACTCGAAGCTCGCGGCCACCGTTTCAAAACCAACTCTGACACTGAGACCATCGTTCATGCTTACGAAGAGTACGGCAAGGCGTGCCTTGAGCACCTTCGGGGCATGTTCGCATTCGCGATATGGAACTCGAACAATCGAGAACTCTTCATCGCGCGCGATCGAGCGGGTGAGAAACCTCTGTATTACACAACGACGCTCCAAGGCACGTTCATTTTCGGTTCAGAACTCAAGTCACTGCGCGAACACCCGGCGTTTCTCAGCGAAATCAACCTCGAAGCGCTGGATGCTTATCTCACGTTCGGCTACGTGCCGGATCCGCTGACGATCTTTCGCGATGTGCACAAGTTGCCGCCCGGCCACACTCTAACGTTCAAGAAGAGTCGTGTGAACATTGAGCAATATTGGGATTTTCCTTATGAGCAACCGCAGGCCAACCCATTCACGAATGAAGAAGAATGCCTGGAAGAGTTGCGTTTGTTGCTGGATGAATCAGTGCGCATGCGCATGGTTGCCGATGTTCCACTGGGCGCTTTGCTTTCCGGCGGAGTTGATTCGAGCACCGTGGTCGGATTAATGGCACGTCATACAGATCGACCCGTCAAAACTTTTTCGATTGGCTTTCATGAAGATAGCTACAACGAACTGAAATATGCGCGCCTAGCGGCGAAGAAATTCGCGACCGAGCATCACGAGTTTAT
>Ga0137359_10002603_pt1 | contig 14463 bp, 14 predicted proteins | sample Mad1_40_16metaG_FD_108281 | JGI IMG/M metagenome (GOLD analysis project Ga0137359, IMG submission 108281) | Vadose zone soil microbial communities from Angelo Coast Range Reserve, California, USA - Mad1_40_16 metaG | ecosystem: Environmental > Terrestrial > Soil > Vadose zone | place: USA... | reverse complement strand
GACGTGCTGGCGATCTCGCTGTCGACGACCGACGCGATCGGCCACCGGTTCGGACCCGATTCCAAAGAGCTGCACGATCAGATACTTCGCCTCGATCGATCGCTGGGTGTGTTTCTGGATTCGCTCTTTCGAGTCCGGAACGAGAAGGACGTAGTCATTGCTCTGACAGGAGATCACGGTCTCACGCCCTTTCCGGAAGTTCACGCGCGCGATCCGAACACCGGAGCGATTCGCGTCGACGTGCGTCCGGTTCTGCAACGTCTCAGCAACTCGCTTTCCGCAGCTGGTGTACCGGGCTACGGGCTCAGCTCCGCATTTGGCGTTTACGGCGGCAACGGCTTTTCGTTCGACGGTGGAGTGCTGGAGCTCGATAGGCCCGCGCTCGCAAAAGCAAAGATCAATCAGGATTCGCTGCTGCGCGCGGTACGCGCCAACTTTCTTCATGTGCCGGGCGTGGCGCGCGCCGACAGAATCTCGGATTTGGCGCGGGCTGACACTGTGAGTGACAGGATTGCCCGCAGGTGGCTACACATGTTCGGCGACGAGAGTAAAGCTGCACTCGTCGTCACGCTGGCGCCTTACAACTATTGGCTGTCCAGCTACCAGGCGCAGCACGGAAGTCCGAACGACTCGGACGCACACGTCCCAATCATCTTTTATGGAAAGGACGTCAAGCCAGGTCGTTACGCGGAGTTTGCGCGGGTCGTGGACATGGCGCCGACTCTTGCGGCAATCGTAGGTGTGACACCGCAGGAAAAGCTCGACGGTCACGTACTGCAGAATGCGATCCGGTAGGGTCTCTCTTCATCCTGTCTGGAAGGCTTTCGATGAAGCCGAGTTCGGGCCGAAAAACACTCTGAACCTAAGAGAATCGCTGCCGACCGCGGCGGACGCGCGTCACCGCACCGAAGCGTGGCTGCGCGAGCGACAGGTCAGTCGCGTGAGCGAAGTTCTGGTGATAACCGGACGTGGAAACCAGAGTCCGGGCGGTATCTCCGCTGTCCGAGCCGCTATCGTTGCACTTCTGCCTTTGCTGCGCAGGCGCGGTGTCGTGAGCGAGTGGCGGGAGCACTCACCGGGATCCTTTGTCGTCAAGCTGGGCTCGATCTCATCGCTTCTCGATGCGCCGCGACGCAAGCGCGATCGCGCTCCCATGGCTGTGCCGGCAGATCCGAAGTCGCTGGGCGCATTAGACGTCTCAACCCTATCGCTGCTGCGCCGACTCGCGGTTCGGTCTCTGGAGTCGCTCGGAGTCCGGGAACCGGAGAAGTTCGTGGAAGCGGAAATGTTGTCGAAATTCAATTCACTCGCCGGGGGCGTTGCTCCGGGAGTGGAGGGCGAAGCCAGACTGCGCGAAGCCATCTCCGCCGCGCTCGAACAGCTGGATGAATAACTCACCTCAACGGGCCATAAACCAAAAATAGGAATCCGCACTGAATGAACAAGCAACTCGTGCTCTCGGTCACGTTGATCCTCGCGCTTCCCGTCCGCGCACAAACGATCCCGGGCTACTCACCGCAATCCGCCGCCACCGAACGCTCAACGGAAGCCGATGTCATCAGCCGCCCGTCGCCGGCGAGCGCGTCCGCGCACTCGAGATTTCTCTCCTTCCAGCCGCACATGGCCGGAACTCCGGCGCAGATGCGAACACGCGACTACGTGGTGAGCCAGATGAAATCGTGGGGGCTCGAGACGGAGGTCCGCTCCTACAGCGTGTGGATGCCGCACCCATTGAGCACACGAGTGTGGCGAATCGCGCCGAATCCGGTCGAGCTCAGTCTGGAGGAAGGTCCAATTCCGGAAGACACCACATCAATCGCGTTTCCACAGGTGATGCCATTCAACGGTTATGGTGCGGCCGGCGACGTTCGTGGCGAGATCGTATACGTGAACTACGGATTGATAGAGGACTACGCGCAGCTGGATTCAATGGGCGTGTCGGTGAAGGGTAATATCGCCGTTGCGCGCTATGGCCGCTCGTACCGCGGCATCAAGGCGCGCGAGGCCGAGAAGCATGGAGCCGTGGGGTTGCTCATCTACAGTGATCCTGCCGACGATGGTTACGTGCGCGGCGACGTATATCCAGGCGGGCCGATGCGGCCCTCGCACGGGATCCAGCGTGGAAGCGTCATGAATCCGAACGGCGATCCAAGTACACCGGGATATCCGAGCACGGCGGGGGCAAAGCGAGTTCCGCTATCCGCGATGGAGGTTCCACACATTCCGGTGTTGCCGATCTCTTACGGCAACGCTGCCGAACTGTTGCGGGGGCTGGCCGGCAAATCCATTCCGCAACTGTGGCAGGGAGGTATGGCGTTCCGGTATCACGTTGGACCCGGGCCGGTGCAGGCGCGGATGGCAGTCACGACGGATGCAACGACGCATCCTTACAAGGAAATCTGGGACACCTTCGGAACCATACGCGGAAGCGTGTACCCGGATGAGATCGTGATGATCGGTGGGCATCGCGATGCGTGGGGACCTGGAGCAGCCGACAATGTGAGTGGGACCGTAAGCGTTCTCGAAGCAGCGCGTGCAATCGCGGAGCAGGTGAAAGTTGGAAAGCGACCGAAGCGTACGATCGTGTTCGCAACATGGGATGCTGAGGAGTGGGGACTGCTCGGATCGACCGAGTACGTGGAAGACGATTCGCTGCGGTTGAGAAGAAGCGCGGTAGCCTATCTCAACCAGGATGACGTTGCTCAAGGTCCGAACTTCAGCGGTGGCGGATCGCCCTCACTTCGTGCGCTACTCAGAGATGTTGCCAAGCAGGTTCCCGATCCCAGCCGCGAGGGCAGTGTGTACGACGTCTGGAAAAAACGCGCTAACCTCGCCGCCGATTCACTGGAGCCGCAAATGGGAGATCCCGGTGGCGGCTCGGACTTCGCCGGATTCTACAATCATCTCGGAATACCGATCGCTGATTGGGGATTTGGGGGACCACAGGGTGTGTATCACTCGGCGTACGACTCGTACCACTGGATGTCGAAGTTTGGAGACCCCAACTTCGAGTACCACGTGGCCGCTGGACGTATCGGGGCGGTGACTCTGCTGCGAATCGCGAACGCCGACATTCTTCCATACGACTATGTGGAGTATGCGCGGACGATGCGGCGATTCGCCTCGCAGATCGATCGGTCCGTTGCCGATAAGAAATGGAGAGTTTCTTCCGCCGGCTTGACCGATGCGATCGGAAGAATGGAGGATGCGGCGGTGGCATACGCTACGGCACGGGACCGGGCCCTTACTGCTCAGCTGCAACCGGCAACTGCCAAGCAGATCAACACAACTCTTCTCGAAGTTGAACGCCAGCTTACAAGACCACAGGGCTTGGTCACTCGGCCATGGTTCCGCAACCTCATTTACGCCGCTGATGAGAACAACGGCTATTCGACGATGGTCCTGCCGTCGGTGAATGAGGCAATTCGGCTAGGTGATGAAGCGACTGTCGGGAAAGAGCTGACACAACTGGCTCAACGTTTCGACGCGGCGACACGTGCGCTGCAGATGGCGACGGAATTGCTAAGGAGGAGTTGAAACGCGAATCATCTGCGGTCGTGTTCAGGCCCGGACATTGCGTTAGATGACGCTCGACGAGAACGGAATGAAAGAGACTAGATGAGAACCGGGCATGCAGGAGTGCGGCGGTCACGTCTCACTTCGGAAGAAGTAGCACCCATCGGCGCTTACGGCGCGAAGGCAAGCTGGCCTCCCGGATTTCAACTCTACCAGCGCGGCTCGCCGGCGGACGGCGTCTTTATCGTTCTGGATGGTCACGTAGTTCTGCGCAACAAAATAAAAGTCGGGCGTGGATTCGTTCCCGTCATCGCGACAGCGGGACAGACATTCGGAAGCGAAGGACTCTCTCCGAACAGCCACTACGTTACTGACGCAAGCGCATCGGAGGAAACGAAGACGATGTTCCTGAGCGGAGCGCAGTTCCGCGCTTTCGTAAGAGAGCATCCGGCTCAGACGATTCCACTGTTGTCGCAGATCATGTCGGAGCGCGCATACCTGCTCGAGAAGCTACACGAGCTCGCTGCCCTGAACGTCGATCAGCGTCTGATCTCAACGCTGACGCATCTTAGCACTGATCGCAGCTTCACCGCGCCGGACGGCCGTCTCAAGCTGGAGAACAGCCATCACCGTCTACTCTGCGAGATGGTGGGCGCAACGAGAGAGTCGATCGCGCTGGCGCTGAGCCGACTAGTGTCGGCCGGCATTGCGGAGAGAAAGGGCATGACGTTCCTGATCGAGCCTGGATCGCTGTCTGCGACCCTGCCCGTGAACGGAGTCAACGGAGAAAGCGCTTCGACAGTGCCAGTGACGAGAGAGATGGCCCGGTAACGAGGATGAATGGTCGATCGGCACGACATCGATAACGGCCGCGTAATCAAAGGGGCGGAAACAATTGACATGCAGGAGGAGGGCTCACACGGAGTTCTCCTCCTGCATGGCTTTGGGGATACGCCACAGACTTTATCCGTCCTTGCAAAGCGATTACACAAAGCGGGATACGGTGTTTTCGCACCGCTGCTGCCGGGACACGGCCGCACGATGTACGCGTTCACGCGATCACGGGCTGATGAATGGATCGATGAGGCGAGACGCTCGCTGCTCGAAATGCGTGGCCGGCACGACGCGGTGAGTGTTGTCGGACTGTCCATGGGAGGAGCGATAGCGGTCATACTGGCGGCGGAATTCACGGATATCTCAAGCCTGGTTCTGATCGCACCGTATCTGGGAATGCCGCGCGCACTTCGTCTTGCCGCGGCCGCGCATTGGGCGTGGGGAGGTCTTGCCGGCGAGATCAATGCGAGGAATCCGCGATCGATTCGCGATCCAATCGAGCGTGAAAAGAATCTGGCTTACGGCGCAGTCACAGGGCGCGCGCTCTTCGAGCTGCTGAAAGTGGTGCGTAGGGCGAGGAAGGCGATTCCCGGAGTGAGGGCTCCCACTCTGATAATTCAATCCCGGGAAGATCCCCGCATCGCTCCAGACGTTGCTGAATCCGTTCTCGGAAGAATCGGTGCGCGAGAAAAGCAACTCGTCTGGACCGAAGGGGCGGGACACATCATCACCGTCGACTACGGACGCGACCGGGTATTCAGCGAGGTCGAGAAGTGGCTGCGCTCACACGCCGGCCGCAACGCGACAGCCGCTGCCAAATAATCGAGCGGCTGTCGAACGGGCCCTGAAAAACTAAAAGCGATCCTGGACGAATTCGGTAACCGTATCGAAAGCGCGCTCGCCCAAATCCTGAGCCTGGTGAACGACCCCGGTTGCGACGCGTTTCACGCGAGCCACTGGAGACGGCGACCGACGACGTGCGCGCTTACGGCCACCCGCGCTCTTACGGCCGCTGCTCTTGCGTCCGCCTGCCTTGCGTCCGCCTGCCTTGCGTCCGCCTGATTTCCGCGCCGAGGACTTCCGCGCGCCCTTCCGCCTCGCCGACGATTTGCGACGTGACGACTTGCGCGCACTTCCTCCGCTCGAACGCTTCCTCGCTCCTCCGCGCTTACGTCCGGAGGACCCGGACCGCGACCTCTTTCTACCGCCTCTTGAACGACTGGACTTCTTGGCTGCAGCCATGGGAAAGCTCCGTGTAGGAGGGTTCGTAGAACGGATAGCAAGATTCGCGCACAACAAACCAGTCAGTCTCAGTATCCGATACAAGGATGTATTGCAATACTGCGTCCCGATTATCCGATTGTTCGCGTCTCACCATGCCGCATGATCCAGAGGTCTCTGGCGTCGAGGCCGGACGATTGCCACTGCTCTCGCATTCTTGCCGGCGGCTCGTCCATCGGCTCGTCGGTCAGCTTGAACGTTCCCCAATGTGCGGCGGCCATCACCATACGTCTCCCACGCTGCGCCGCTGACAACTGGACGACAGCCTTCATGCAGTCTTCAGGATTCATGTGAACAGCGCCCATGAACCAGCGAGGCTCGTAGGCTCCAATCGGCAGGATCGCCATGTCGAACGGGCCACAGCGTCTGGCAATCGCACCGAACTCGGGATGAAGTGCGGTATCACCACCAAAGAGCAGGGAGTAGTCCGGCGAACGAAATGCCCATCCACACCATAAAGTGGTGTCGCGCTTGCCGAGTGTTCTGCCGGAGAAGTGTTGAGCGGGAACACAGGTAAGGCGAAGACTTCCAACCTCACTCTCTTCCCACCAATCCCGTTCCGTCACCTCGCGAGCGCCGTGGTGGCTGAGGAACGCACCGACGCCAAGTGGCGCGTACCACACGATAGCCGGGTAACGCGCTGCAAGCCGGGAAATCGTATTGGCATCGAGGTGGTCGTAATGGTCGTGCGAAAGAACTACGATGTCGATCGGTGGCAGGCGGTCGAATTCCACCGCCGGAGGAACCCAACGCCGTGGCCCAAGGAACTGTACCGGTGACGCTCTCTCGCTCCACACCGGGTCGGTGAGAATGTTGAGTCCCGACATCTGAATCAGGAAACTCGTATGTCCGACCCACGTTATGGTGAGCCGGTCCGGTGCCGCCCTCGGCGCCACAAACTCCGGCGTCACTCGGACGAAGACGTGCGGATCGGGGTCAGGGCGGCGCGGATTTCGTCGTCTTTCGACCAGCGACCATTTGAGAAAATCGAGAAATCCGTGCAGCTGCGCTGACGGCCAGGGATTTCGAAAACCACCACCCGGCCGGTGGTGGGCCGGAAGTCCGGTTTTTTGTTGAGGTATGTCTGTCATGTCTAGGGAGTTGAATCTTACACTGCGTTCGCGCGCCGAAGTTCCCCGGAAGCGGAAATCGCTAGCTGATCACGGGCGTGGCGAGATTCTGCTGGAGATGCGTAGTCGATTTCATTCCCACCAATGCGGTTGCCAGAGGCAATGATTGCGAAAACGCTATTGCGCGGCGGGCGTCGGTCTTGAATCCGGGGAACGCGGCGCGTACTTGCCGAGGAAGCGACTGTGTCAGCTGCGATTGCATCAACGTGGCGGTCCCTACGACGGAAAGGCCCATGCGTCTGGCTGCCTCGAGTAGTGGAACGCGTTCGGCTCCCACACCCTGGGTTGGATTTCGCACCGCCTCGGTCATCGCCAGGTTTATTGGAAGCTGAACGACTTTGAAATGGTGGTACGAGCCGGCCACGTCGCGCGCGATCGATACAAGCTCTTCCAGGCTCAAATGGTTTCGGGATTCAGGTGGAATTCTGAATCCATTCCAGGTGGCGCACCCGTAACTGCCAATTACGCCGCGGTCGACCTGTTTCTCCAGCTCCGAAAACGCATCCCGCATCACAGCCAGAAACCTGTCGCGGGGCAATGCGTCGAGCTGCTGTTCGGGATTGTGGAGGTAGTAGATGTCGATGACAGCGAGCCCGAGATTGTTTCTGCTGCGCTCGATCTGATCCTCGAGGTAACGGGGCGTGAGACAATGCCCGCCTGACACGACGTCAGTGGGCTGCATTACTCCGGGTCCGTAGTACTCGCTGTCGAGAAAGCCTCTGTAACCCTCCTTTGTCGCAGGCGGGGTTCGCTCGAGCGGGATGTACCCACCTTTCGTACAGACAACGACTTCCTCCCTGGTAACAGCGCCGCTAGAGATCATGGCGCGCAGCGAGTCACCAATTGTGCGCTCGGAGCGTTGACACCTGTAGTTGATCGCCGTATCGAACAGGTTTACACCTCTCTCCAGCGCCGCACTGACTGTGGCGGCGTACCGCGCGTCTTCCGCGTCGTCGCATTCGCCCAGGTATGTACCCAAACCCAGCGCTGAGACGAGCGGCCCACCGGTGATCGGGCGATAGAAATGATCCGGCTGGGTCTCCGCAAACCGCTTTCGAAAACGTTTAGTGCCGTCAGGTGTAGCATGTCCTTCTACAAGCGATTCCAAAACTTTCGGACGAGTCATTGCGGAGACGGTACGGGCGGCAGGCGAGTATTGCAAGGTGCGCATAAGGTGCTTTGGCCCTTACGTTGCTCAACGCTGCAGCCCCGATTAAGACGCCTCTCCAACAACCACCCACTGAAGTGAAATCATACGCTCTCGTGTTCATTGCGCTGACCGCGTGTGCGCGGCAGCAGCGCCCGGTAATGCTGCCGCCCGTGCAAATGGAGGCCCCGACCGGCGACACATCGACATACAAGCGCCCCAACGCCGTATTCAACACGCAACGGGACGATCCCTTCGCAACTATGAATCGAATCGACTGGCCGGGGCCCAGCCGGTATCGGTCCGCCAGCGGAGTTCCAGGTCCTGACTACTGGCAGCAGCGTGCGGATTACACGATTGAAGCGAGCCTTGACACCGGCACCACAGAGCTCAGGGGTGCGGTTCAGATCAGGTACACCAACAATTCTCCCGACACGCTTCGCTACGTCTGGCTTCAGGTCGATCAGAATCTCTATCGCACAGGGAGCAAAGGATCCGCGCTATTTCCGGCCGATTCACGCTGGGGCGTGAGGGGCTTTGAAGGCGGGTACACCTTCAGCGAAGTCCGCGTGAACGGCGTATCTGTTCAGCCTCGCATCAACGATACGATGATGCGCCTCGATCTTTCTACACCGTTGCCACCGCACGGCGGTAAGGCCACGATCTCTGTCCGCTACGCATTCAAGGTCCCCGAGCACGGGTCTGATAGAATGGGACGAGACAGTGCACTCTATGAGATCGCGCAGTGGTACCCGCGTATGGCTGTGTACGATGATGTGCGCGGCTGGAACACAGATCCTTATCTGGGGCAGGGTGAGTTCTACCTGGAGTATGGGGATTACGATTACTCGGTCACGGTGCCGGCTGGATACGTTGTCGCGGGCAGCGGGGTCCTCCAGAATCCAGACGAGGTCTTGAGCTCTGAGCAGAGGCGGAGGTTAGCGACGGCATCGCACAGCACTGAAGTCGTTCCGATCATCACGCAGGCGGAAGCAGCCGTGGCGAAGACCCAGCTGAAGGCGGGGACCAAAACCTGGCACTTCCGTGCCCAGAACGTTCATGACGTCGCGTGGGCCGGCGCTCCCGACTTCAGATGGGATGCAACCAGCTGGAACGGAATCCTGACGCAGGCCTATTACGAATTCCCGAGAGCCGGAAAGGCCTGGGAGCAGGCGGCCGAGCAAACGCAGTGGACCGTCAGGCAGTACTCGCAGCTCTTTTTTCCGTATCCCTGGCCCCAGGCAACAAGCGTCGCCGGCCCGGTCGGTGGAATGGAGTACCCGATGTTCGTGATGGTTGGCTATGGAACCGACGATCCCGCGTCGATCTTCGGCACGATCAATCACGAGCACGGGCACGAATGGTTCCCGATGATCGTCGGCTCCAACGAACGGCGCTATGCGTGGATGGATGAAGGCTTCAACACCTACCTCAATGCGTTTGCAACCGAGGCCCGCTACTCCGGACAGAGTGCCTATCCCGGTTATCTCCGCAACTGGGCCGACGCGGTAACGCGGGGCACACAGTCACCTCTGATGACGGCGCCCGACGATATCGATCCCAGTGCCCTTGGCGCCATTGGCTACAGAAAACCGGCGCTGGTGCTGCTGACGCTAAGGAACCACGTCGTCGGATCCGATCTGTTCGATACCGGTTTCAGGGATTACATCAGGAGCTGGGCGTTCAAGCATCCGACCCCCGGAGATTTCTTTCGGAGCATCGAGAATTCCACGGGCGAGGACCTTTCCTGGTTCTGGCGTAGCTTCTTCTACGGCATCGACGTCCTCGACATCGGCATCGATAGCGTGTCGACCCACACGACAGATGGGCAGCCATTCGCGACGATCGCGCTTCACCGGTTCACGTCCATCCCATTTCCGGTGCGGCTGCGGGTTGCCTACGCCGACGGAACGACGCAGGACTTCTCGTTCCCGGTGAATATCTGGGCGCGCGGCACTCGGTTCGACGCGATGATTCCGGCGCGCGGGAAAATCACTGGTGTTCGACTCTGGCCGCACCCGTCGGTTCCCGACTGGAACCCCTCAAACGACACGTGGGGGACTCCACCGACGGCAAATCCTCCGGGACCAGTTACGAGAAAGTGATGCGGTCGTTTGGAATAGGGGAGTCGTTCGGGTAAATTGAACGAGAACGAGTACTTGGAAAATGGAGCAATTAATGCCGGATTTTGGAAGTTGGGCGACCGCTTGGTGGAAGCCGATTCTGTTTGTGATAGTAGCCGGACACCTGACAAACGTGTCCGTTACTCTGTTCCTGCACCGCGCCCAGACCCACCGCGGCGTGAAGCTGCACTACCTGGCGGCACTCCCAATGCGGCTATGGCTATGGCTTTCGACCGCCATCGTGACTAAAGAATGGGTTGCCTGCCATCGCAAGCATCACGCATTCGCCGATCGTGAAGGCGATCCGCACAGCCCGCTGATGGAAGGCCTCCGCAACATCGTTCTCAAGGGAGCCTTCTACTACAGGAAGACCGTTCGCCAGCCCGGTGTTCTAGACAAATACGGAAAGGGCACCCCCAACGACTGGCTCGAGAGACACCTTCTGTCTCCGCTCAACTGGCTCGGAATCGTCGTGATGCTCGGTGTCGACATCTACCTGTTCGGCTTCTTCGTCGGCCCGCTAGTGTGGGGAGTTCAGATGATCTGGATCCCGTTCTGGGCGGCTGGAATCGTCAATGGAGTCGGACACGCAGTTGGCTACCGGAACTTCGACGTCAAGGACGAGAGCCGGAACATCTCACCAATCGCGATCTGGCTCGGCGGCGAGGAGCTGCACAACAATCATCACGCTGACCCGCACTCCGCCAAGTTCAAGGCAAAGTGGTATGAGTTCGACATTGGCTGGGTTTATCTCCGGTTGCTCTCTGTCTTCGGCCTGGCTGAAATCTCGTACGCCCGCCGGTAGGGCCGCTCGTGCCTGAGACTGTAACCTGTGCGCGTTGCGGGCAAACGCGCACAGGATTCCTAAAGCCTCCCTTTCCGGGGACCATCGGCGCCCGCGTCGTTGAAGAGATTTGTACCCAGTGCTGGGCCGACTGGCTCAAGCAGCAGACAATGCTGATCAATCACTATGGCCTCAACGTGATGGATCCGCAGGCGCGCTCCTTCCTCACGAAGAACATGACAGCGTTCCTGTTCAAGACGGGCGCATCGTCCGACATCGACACCAGCAAGAAAGGCACGATCAGCCACTAATGATCCGTAAGCTCAGAGGATTTCCGGCTTTAGCATTCGTTCTGGCCGCGGCGAGCTGCACGACCATCGGCAGCAACACTGGCAATACCGGAGGAACCGGTACGGTCTCCTCGCGCTGGACTGACTCGGTCCTCGTGTCGATGACCTTGCGTGAGAAAGCCGCGCAAATCGTCTGGCCGAGCGTTTTTGGCGACTACACATCAGGCGATTCACCCCAGTGGCGGCGGCTCACACAGTATGTACAGCAGGACAAGGTCGGCGGCTTTACAATCTCGGTGGGCTCTCCCACCGAAGTAGCCTCGAAGCTCAATGCGCTGCAATCGATGAGCAAAGTTCCGCTGTTGTTCGGAGCGGATCTCGAAGCGGGAGCAGGATTTCGTGCTCGCGGCGGCTATTTCGTTCCGAACGCAATTGACCTGGGCGGAGCGACCGTATTTCCGCCCGAGATGGCGATAGGCGCAACGCGCGACACCACACTCGCTTACGAGCAAGGACGTCTAACCGCGCTGGAAGGTCGCGCCCTCGGAATTCATATCGCGTACGCTCCGGTGCTCGACGTCAACAACAATCCGGACAATCCCGTCATCAACACTCGCTCGTACGGCGAGGATCCCTCTCTCGCGGCGCGGATGGGCGTCGCGTTCATCCATGGTCTGCAGGATCACGGCATGATCGCGACCGGGAAACATTTTCCTGGACACGGCGACACGGGTGTGAATTCACACCTTGCTCTCCCCATCGTGACCGTTAGCAGGAGCAGGCTCGATACGGTGGAGCTCGTGCCATTCCGGGCGGCGGTGAACGGTGGTGTGGGAGCGATCATGTCGTTTCACGGAGCAATGCCGGCGCTCGATTCCTCTAACGTGCCGGGAACGCTTTCGTCGAAAGTTCTGACTGGTCTTCTTCGTGGCGAGATGGGGTTTCGCGGAATCATCATCTCCGACGCGATGGACATGCGCGGAGTTCTCGACCAGTTTGGCGCCGCCGAAGCGGTGAAGCGCGCAATCGCGGCTGGAATCGATGTACTCATCCAACCGCTCGACGTCCCGCAAACCATTGATGCCGTCGTTGCGGGTGTAACGGAGGGTCGATACACCGAAGCGCGCGTCGATTCATCGGTGCGGAGGGTGCTCGAGGCGAAACGCAGGCTGGGACTCGGGCAGAACAAGCTGGTAGATCTTAACGCGCTACGGTTTCTTGTTGGGGACAGCTCCAACGCGCAGATCGCGCGACGGGTCGCCGAGAAGTCGATCACGCTCGTCAAGGATTCGCTGCGGCAGATTCCTCTTCCCGTGGACACGGCGATGCGCGTTCTCTCGATCACGGTCGCACGCCGCGCCGATCTTCCAGCCGGCAATGCCTTCAACTCGGAGCTGCGGTCAGGAGGTCTGCCAAAACTGCGCATGGAGTTCGTTGCAACCGAGGATGCCGCTCTCAACTACCCGCGATTGATCGCGGCAGCGGATTCGGCGGACGTGACGATCGTCAGCTCGTATGTGGGACAAAGCTGGGATGCAGTTAGCGCGAGCGCGCCACAGGCGTTCACAAATTTTGTGCAGACGCTCGTTCAACGCGGCCGAAAACCGATCGTTGTAGCGTTTGGAAATCCATATCTTTTCCAGCAGCTGCCCTGGGTGAGCGCCTATCTCGTTGCATGGGGAGGATTTCCGGTTTCTCAAACCGCGGCAGCGAGAGCACTGCTCGGCACCGCGGCGATCACTGGTCATTTACCGATCAGCATACCGCCATATGTGGTCCGGGGCATCGGCGAAGAGAGATCAGCTCGCGCGCGCTGAGACCCAAGCGGCCAGCCGGATCAATCGTTGACGTGCCAGCAAAAAATCCGCGAAAAAATCTGTTGACGGTTTGATCGTTGCATCGTTATATCACTTCCTCCCGCCCGAGACGTTTGGCGCGATCGCTGACGTCATCTAGCCAGAAAATCGATTGACGCGGTCTTGACTTTAGTCGCAGAAAGTGACTAATTCGCAGCACGATGCGCGACCGCCCGGCCAAGACCTCTTCTCACAGCGTTGATGTGGTCGTAGTGACGGCAATGGGAAACGAGCTGGCGGTACTTCTGGCGCGCAGCTCGAGCGAGCGTGAGCGATGGTCGCTGCCGTGGCGAATCACCCAATCCGGCGAAACGTTCGATAATGCGGTAACTCGGGCGACGATGGATGCGCTTGGTGAATCACCCGCATGGATAGAGCAGATCGGAGCCTTCGGTGACGGCAAACGGCACCCGGCTGATGCCGATGTCTCGGTGGCCTATTTGGGACTCGTCCCACACGAGACCGCGTCACCGCGCGCAGGTTACGCATGGTTCCCGATCGCCGATCTACCGCCTCTGTCTCCGCGCCAGCGCGCGATGGTCGAGGGGGCTACGCGGACCATGCAAAGTCGTCTGGACCAGGCACCTATCGCTTTCAGGCTTCTGCCCGGCACGTTCACGCTCAGCGAGCTGCAACAGATGTATGAGCTGCTGTTGGGTAAACGCTTGCACAAAGCGAGTTTCCGCCGTGCCCTTCAGTCCGCCTGGCTCGTCGAACCTACAGACGAATGGCGCAGTGAAGGGCGTGGAAGGCCGGCGCAACTTTTTCGATATCTACCGAAGAAAAAGCGTAGGCTGCACCGGGGCGTGAGGTTCGATTTCCTCTATCCATGAAGCCGTAACAGCCCGGTATCAAGGCGGTTAGCTCTCGCGGAACCTCTTGCGTCAACGGTGTATTAGTTGCAATGTGTACCTAAGGCTAAACACCCTGAACTGGGAGCCCGGTAGCTATGCTGGCCTATCTCGACAGTTTGTGCGCGGCGCTGCTCGCACGCGATAGCACAGAGATACAGCGGCTTCTCGCACTTCCGTCGGCGCGTGATCTACCGCGCCGAGTGCGCGAGGAAGCTGTCGCGATCTCTCGCGCCGGCAACCGCAGCTTCATGGCGCCGATTCACGCACTCCACTTTTATTACAAGCTCACTCACATGGTCGACGAGTCGAGCGATCCGATTTTCGGTGATGCGTCGAAGCAGAGCGAGACGGAAGGCGGGCAAATGGAACTGCCGCTCCGCAAAGTAGGAAACGGCGGCCGCTAACAGCTCTAAACGAGCGCCCGAAGCGAATTCTTCTTCCCCATCGCTTCGTTCCAGATATCTCCGATCTTCTCAAATCGCTCCGCCGCGTTGCCGAGGTTGAAGTCGCGCGGATCTAGATCCTCCGCGAGCTCAGTCCACTTGAGCGGAGTCGAAACCGTCGCTCCAGGCTTTGCGCGAACTGAATAAGGACCTGCGACGGTCTTCCCCTGAATGTTCTGAAGGTAGTCGACGTAAACGGTTGCAG
>Ga0137359_10002602_pt1 | contig 14467 bp, 18 predicted proteins | sample Mad1_40_16metaG_FD_108281 | JGI IMG/M metagenome (GOLD analysis project Ga0137359, IMG submission 108281) | Vadose zone soil microbial communities from Angelo Coast Range Reserve, California, USA - Mad1_40_16 metaG | ecosystem: Environmental > Terrestrial > Soil > Vadose zone | place: USA... | reverse complement strand
GATATCCCTGTACTCGACCATCTGATTATCGCGGGTGGCGACATAGTCTCTATGGCCGAACGTGGACTGATCTAAGAGCCGGAGCGACGGCGCTCGGCATTACCTTGCCGCGCGCCGTCGACCCCGCACGACTCGCTTGTCGCAAGATCTACAAAGCATCGACCAGCTCCTGCGAGGGTTGGTCGAGCGCAGGACGGGCGCAATTGCTGAACTTCCCAAGATATCGCGCCGTCCTCGCCGTCGATCGCGGCGAGCAGGAGCGCTTACGGCCTTCGGCCGGCGCCCATTGACGGCTGCGATGACTGCCTAAGCCTACTCAGCGACCTCTGGGTCGGGCTCCTCTGGTTAGCCGTATGTTGCTCCCCGTGATGACCGCGCCAGGAATGATAAAGCCGCCGTCCAATCCGCTGCTGCTCCGCAGTGTGCCTGTCGGAAGCCTGCCAACACTCTCTTAGCATTTTCTGAACCCACGGAAGTCGCACGGAATGCTTAGGTCCGAGGTTCTTAATAATCTGCTTTGCTGTGAACTCGGGGTGGCGCTTCCAAATCGTGCTGATGCGGATTCGTGCGGCAGTGCGCCGATCCAGCTGCCAGCCCATCTGTCGCTGGGCGGGGCTCCGCTGCGCGGCCGCTCCACGACAGGTTCGCAAGAAAGCCCAAGCCCGGGCTAGGCATATCGAGTGCTCAGGCTTCAGCATCTCCACGACTTGCTGCCCCGTGCAATCGTGGCGCGACTTCCAAATGGCGTCTACCCGCTCCTGCAACACCTCCCGAGGAACCCGGATCGGCTTCTCGCGAAGCCTGAGCCTCACCGCGACGTCGGCGACGTTCATCGAGCTCCAGCGACCGCCCATCAGTGATGGGATCTGTAGCTCGTTGAGTTTCTCCCCAGCCCCGCGAAAGGTGATGGGTTTCCCGTCAATTCCCGGCTGTCCGAGCGCCCATTCGATGTGGACGCGGTGGGCTTCCGCGCGCTCTAACGCGGCCTTGCGGAGCGCCGCGGCGGCACTGGCTTGGAGCCGGCGCCGGAAGGCCTTGGAGCGCATCATCGGGTTGCGCAAGCCCAGCTTATTCCTTTTCTTCGAACGAGCGAGGGCCGCCTTTATCCGCTCCGAAATCATTTTCCGCTCTTGTTCCGCAAGAGATGCATAGATGTGCAAAGTGAAGTCGTCACAATCCCGACCGAATGCGGCGACAATAAAATGCACCTTGTGCTCCATGAGACTGGTGATGAAATGCACATTGCGTGAAAGGCGGTCGAGCCTCGACACGAGAAGTGGGGAGCGCGCCGCGCGTGCTTCTTTGAGCGCCGCTGCAAGCCCCGGCCGCATCAGCAGCGCGTCCTTTCCGGCGCCGGTCTGTATATCCTGATACCAGGATTTGACCCCGAACCCTTCTTTCGCTCCGAATGTTTCGATGGCGTACCGTTGGGCAGCCAGCCCTAGTCCGCTCCGTCCCTGTTCCCGAGTGCTGACTCTTAAGTAGCCGATGGCGTTCTTCATCGTAGGCCCCGTCGCGCATTAAATGAGCGGAATTTTCGAAGCAACCCGTGACTGCGCCAGGGATTATAGAATTTTCGTCCGATGCGCCGCTGTTTCGGTTTTGGCTTGGAATAAGCCTTCCAACAGTCATTCATGACCCGCTGAACCCATTTGAGCGGCACGTCGGGCCCGAGCCTAAGCGTCTTGATGACCTGCTTGCCCGTGAATTCGGGGTGCCGCTTCCACAGCTCGCCGACGCGGATACGGGTGGCCGTTCTGTGATCGAGATACCACCCGACCTGATTGTGCACGGGACTGCGCCTCGCAGCGTCCCGACGACATTCCTTTAGCAGTGCATAAGCCCTCCGGATCCAAAGAGGGTGCGCCGTTCCCATGTTGCCGGCAACTTGCTTGCCCGTGAGATTGGGGCGCAGCTCAAATAGGGCGCGCACCCTGGCTCGCGCCACCTTCTCTGGCATACGGGCGAGCGGATGGTCTAGTGCAAGACGCCCGGCCATTCTCTGTAAATGGTGTCCCCTCCAACGTCCACCCATGGGAGTTTCAATGTTTCGCGCGTTGAGTTTCTTGGCCGCCGCGGCAAAGGAGATTGGCCTCTCCTTTACGCCGGGCTGCCTCAGTGCCCACTCGACGTACACGCGATACGCCTGGGCACGGTCGTTGGCCTCCTGGATTAATGCCGCTCTGCCCAGCGCACTGACTCTCCGCTGCCAGGACTTGGGGCGTAATTGCAGACCAAATTTCCTGCCCTGACTCTTGGCGATGAGTGTCGCGGCCCTCACGCGCTCCGAGATCATTTTCCGTTCTTGTTCTGCAATTGACGCGTAGATGTGCAGTGTGAAATCGTCAACGTCGCGACCGAACGCGGCAACCATGAAGTGCACTTTGTGCTCCATGAGCCCAGCGATGAAGTGGACGTTTCTCGACAGCCGGTCGAGCCGCGAGACAATGAGTGGACAGCGAGCGGCGCGCGCCTCCTTAAGAGCTGCCGCAAGGCCCGGTCGCAGCAACAGCGCATCCCTTCCAGCGCCGGTCTGGATGTCCTGATACCAGGATTTGACCCCGAACTCTTCGCGGGATCCGAAGGCTTCGATGTCGAATCTTTGCGCAGCAAGCCCTAACCCGCTGCGACCTTGTTCCCTAGTGCTGACTCTTAGATATCCGATCGCGTCCTTCATCGTGAGGCCCTCCTGTAGATAGCGTCACGATAGCCGCGGAGAGCCCACACATGAAACCGCCCCCCTCGGCAGCGCTCGCTGAAGTCCTGGAGTTTAAGCGTGCGGTGAATGCCGACAGGGCCTCTGGCACACCTCTTCGCGGCGGTTTTCATCGGCGCACGGCGAGGAATCGGCTAGTTCGCTCGCGCGGGAGCCGTGCCTTTAGAGAGGACAAAGTTCGTTCGAACAGCGCGCTTTGGAGCATGGCCGTGGTACTCCCCGCTCCCGCGGTGCTTATGAGGTTCTGCTCACGATTCGTTCGCGCCTTCGACGATTGCCATCTGTGCAAAAGACAGATAGAGGAGGGGCGGGTTTGCTGGACTTTCCAACATATCACGCCGTTCTCGCCGTCAAGGCCTGCGCGCGGCTACGCCGTGCTCGCGAGCGCGCTTCGCGCGGCCCTGACGGCTGCGCTGCGGCGTGTAGTTCAAGTGCGGGCAAACCCGCCCAGATAGAGCTGGAGAAAGTCATGAATCACTCAGAGACCCCGATAGACGAGAGTGTGCAAGTGCAGGCGCTCAATCCAACAGCGAGCCCGTCACTCGAAGAGTATTACCACCAACGACTCGAGCATGTTCGTCAACACCTGCCGGAGGCAGCGCGTCAACTGAAAGGGATCGGCGTCGTTCGAGTCGAAATCTATTACGACGGCTGTGGAGACTCGGGCCAGATCGAGAGCATTCACTATTTTGATGTGAACTATACGGCGGTGGACCCGGCCGGTCGAGTAACGATCACGCACGATTCGCTGATGGACCTCTTCTACGACTTGATCGAGGTGCGTCACGCGGGCTGGGAGAACAACGACGGCGCTTTTGGCAATTTCGACTGGAACCTGATCACGGACACGCTTAAGCATGAGCATAGTGAGCGATACACCGAATGCGATACGACGGAGCATGAAGGCATATGAGTCATACAACATTTCATGCGCGATCCTCTGTGCGTCGCTTCGGCGGAAAGACCGAGGACTATCAGGCCATACACGATTGGCTGGATGCCACTAAAGAGACGTTCTGTGATTTTCGTCATCGAGCGCTCCGTCATCATTCACAGGGAGTGTTTGAAGCCGAGCGCGTCTTTGGCGTCACCATTGTGAACAGCGACGGCATGCTGATACCGACCCGTTACGTAGCTGAGCAGCACATCAAAGAAGACTGCGGCGGCATCGTGCCGTCTGTATCGGATTGGCTGTCACGCATCCGTCCAGAGGCCTGGATGAGTCGCGGCTATTCGTTACCCGGAGACGATTCGCGGAGAAACAATCGCTAACCATTCTTGTGATGTCATTCATCGGGCGCTGGCAGGACGTCGGCGCTCGATCTTTGGATCCCTCTGCCGCCCGATGGGTATGACCGCGGTCCAAGCGGTCAGGAGATAAGAGGGGGGCGGGTTTACTGAATCGCTCCAGCCTATCACGTCGTACTCGCAGTCCAGACCCTGCGCGCGCGAAGCGCGTGCTCGGCGAGTCGCGCGGACGCGCGAGTCTGGACAGCTGTGCGCGACGTGATTCGAAGGCGCGGGCAATCCCGCCCAAGTCAATCTAGGAATTCGAAATGAATACTTTCATGGATATCGGTTTCTCGCGTCATGCCAATGCTTTCTCCGGTTCTCTGTCGCTCGAGGATGTTCGGCATCGGGCGCCGGCGGTATTCGCGCAGTCGGCTCACGAACGGACTAGCGCCAACTATCGGTTCGTCCCTACCGAGCGGGTTCTCACCGGATTGATGCAGGCCGGGTTTGTCCCTGTGGAGGCACAACAGACGCGGGCGCGGCATGGTATTGCGCATGCCCGTCACGTGGTTCGGCTGCGGCGGCGGTTCGAGACGGTGCAATTGAAGGACGCCGTGCCGGAGGTTGTGTTCCTCAACAGTCACGATGGCACGTCAGCGTACCAACTCCGGGTTGGAATCTTTCGGGTCGTCTGCACGAACGGTCTCATCGTCTCGATGGGTTCATTCCCGTCATTCCGGGTGGCCCATCGCGGCGATATCGTAGACGAAGTCGTCGCCAGCGCGCTCGATATTTCAGAGCGGTTTGGGGTTCTTGCCGGACGGGTCGAACGGATGGAACTGCGGGTACTGCCGAAGGACGAGCAGATCGCGTTTGCCGAGCGGGCATTGGCGGTGCGGTTTCCTGAGCCCGGGGAGAGCGGAATACAGCCAGCCCAGCTCCTGACTTGTCGGCGGGTCGATGACCTCGGGAATGACCTCTGGAGCGTCCTAAATAAGGTCCAGGAGAACCTCCTGCGGGGTGGACTGACGAAACTGGCTGCGAGCGGGCGGCGGTCACGGACGCGCCGGATCACTTCGATTCGGGAAGACTTGCGGATCAACAGCCGGCTGTGGGATCTGGCGGAGGAAATGCTGACGGCTTGAAGTCTCGACGACGGTCTTGGGGAGAGGGTGCCGCGCGGTGCCTTCTCCCCATTTTTTTTGGGCGTGAGTTGGCTGATGGCGAGACGTCAGTCCACAGTTCAGTTAAATAAGGAACACCGACCGACCGACAGACAGCCGCCGCCGCCGCCAGTGAAGTTTTTGCGCATATTGGTGTGAAACGCAGGATAGCCTGCGGCTTACGTTGAGGGCCAAAATGGCCCTGTGATTTGTACGGAAACATTGAAGGCGCACGTCTCGCCCGAGATCAAACTTCAGGCGAAGGCGGTTGCGGATCGCGAGTTCCTGTCGGAAGCGGCGTGGCTGAAGCGCCTAGTGCTTCGGGAAATTCGGGCGTTCGATGGTGCGAACGGCGACGGACGCGAACCCAGTCGGGGGGAAGTCATTCGTCGCTCCGTCAGCGAGGCGCGCGGGCATGGCGATGGCAAGCCCATCCTGGTACGCCTGAGAAGCGAGGACAGGCTGCTGCTGGACGCACGCGCCGAGGCACGCGGAATCCGATCGGCGACCTACGTTTCCGTGCTGATCCGTTCGCACCTACGTATGCTTGCGCCGCTTCCCAAGGACGAGCTCCTGGCGCTCAAGCGCAGCATCGCCGAGCTTGCCACTATCGGCCGGAACATTAACCAGATCGCCAAGGCCGTGAACAAAGGCGGCATGGCACCAGGCTCGGTGCGGGAGGAGTTCCGGGCGATGCTCAAAATCTGCGAGGCGCAGCGCGACAACACCAAGGCGCTTCTCAAGGCGAACGAGATCAGTTGGCAGACCGGAGAGTCCCATGCGGACGTTTAGGATACGGGAGGAGCCTCTTTTCGATTTGGTCTCCCACGGGCGCGGCGGCCCGCGCGACACCGGCCGGCATTTCACCCTGGCACAGATCGAGCAGATACGGCGGACCGTCCAGCGAGCGCCAGAAGCGGTGGTGAAGGTGCTCCCTCGGGACAGCAACGACCTCAAGGCGGTGGGCAAACACCTGGATTACATCGGGCGCTACGGAAAGCTGGAATTGGAATCCGACGACGGCGAGCGCCTGAGTGGTCGGATCGGAAAAGCTCTCCTGGACGACTGGGACCTCGACATCGACGATGTGCGGCGCCAGGCGACCCTCGCCGCTACCAAAGGTAGAAAGCCACCGAAGTTGGTCCACAAGCTCATGTTCTCGATGCCGCCCGGAACACCACCCGACAAGGTGCTGGGAGCAGTCCGAAATCTTGCGCGGGAGGAGTTCTGGGGTCAGCATCGCTTTGCCTTGGTCCTGCATACCGATGAACCTCATCCGCATGTTCATCTTGTGCTGAAGGCCGTCAGCGAGCAGGGCGTACGCTTGAACATCAAGAAGGCGACTCTCCGCCACTGGCGGTCCGAGTTCGCTCGGAATCTGCGGCTGCTCGGCGTTGAAGCCAACGCCACCGAACGCGCTGTCCGTGGCAAGACTCGAAAGGCCAAGAGGGACGGAATCTATCGCGCGAGCTTGCGCGGTGATTCGACATACGTTCGCGCGCAAGCCGAGGCCGTGGCCGCACAATTGCTCAAAGGGAATGTCCGCGCCGACCCTGGCAAGCACAAACTGGTAGAAACACGGAAAGCGGTCGAAGGCGGGTGGGGCTCCGTCGCCAATCTGCTCGACAAAGGCGGGCACCATGATCTCGCGAGCGACGTGCGACGATTTGTCGATCGGATGCCGCCGGCACGGACCGAGCGTGAGTTGATCGCCGACGAGCTGCTGCAACGCGCCCGCGGTCCCCGCGTCCAAGACCCTGACCGCTTGCGATGAGCACTCGAAAGTCCCGTCCTATGCCAGATATTGCATAGACATGCGAGATCGGGCATACTCCACCTGTGAAACCGGTAGTCTGGATGGGTGGCAGCAGAGAGGATTTAAGGGAGTTTCCGGAAATAGTGCAGGATTCGCTGGGCTTCGAGTTGTACCGGGTTCAATGTGGACTCGATCCGAAGGATTGGAAGCCGATAACGAGTGTCGGCGTTGGAGTCAAGGAAATTCGCTTGCGAGACGAAGCCGGAATTTTCCGGATCATCTATCTCGCGACGCGGCCCGAAGGAGTCTATGTATTGCACTGTTTTCAGAAGAAGACGCAGCAGACGGCCCGGCCGGATTTGGAATTGGCGAAGAAGCGATTTAAGTCGATTGCAAGGTAGTGTAGGTATGAGAGTCAAGAAGGTTGCCAACAGTGAACATGGCCCCCGTCACGTGACGCTGGCAGGGCGCAGTGTCTTTTACGATCTCTTTCCGCCGGAGAAAGCGGCCGAGATGGAAATGCGGGCGCAGCTGTTGATTGGCCTTGAGCAGTGGCTGGAAAAGAGCCGCATGACGCAAGCCGAGGCTGCCAAGGTGTTGGGAGTTACCCAGGCGCGAGTTTCGGATCTGAAAAGAGGCAAGATCGACCGATTCAGCATGGATTTGCTGGTACGGTTAGCAGCACGCGCCGGACTGAAGCCCAAGCTGAAACTCGCAGCGTAAGATGGTGGGGAAGCCGATAGCGACGCACCAGGGCGTTTGCACGTGCCTGCCGGCCGTGTAGCGGCTAAGAGTCGGATCTGTCAGCCGTATATTTCTTCAGACAGCACATTTAAGACAAATCGGTTTCCGTAGTTCCGCGCCGAGTTGGCGACCAGCAAATACTGCGCAAAAAGTGCGGCTGCGTACAACGCGGTAATCTTCCACCCCACTAACCCCGCGAAGACACCAATGGACAACAGGACGACGAACAAGGCGGAGATCGCCGCCATGTCCCTGGTCAGCAGGTAGATACGCTGCGCCTCCAAAACTCGAGGAGCGCCGCTATGGTGTCTGTACAGGTTAAACCACAAAGCATTTTGTGCCTGCGGCTCGTGTGGAAACTCCCCGAGCTTCTTCTGCAACGCCGGGACATCTAATCGGGGGTCGGCGTTGAGCAATTCCGTGAAAACTCGACAGCCGGGCAGTGGGTTTTTCCACCTCCAAAAGACGAGACGCGCCTTGGCCATGTCGCCGATCACGCCGCTCAGTACAATCGCTAAAATCGGGATACTCGCAAGAACGATTCCATCCTTCATCGTCACTCGGTGCCAGAAATGGTCGACGGAGGATTCTGTCAGTGCCTTGCTGACTAGCAGGCAAAGAAATACGGCAATGTTGATGCTTATAAACGACCAAAGGTAAACGGCGTTCCTACCCTTGAGATAGGGCTCTTTCATCCCTGGTGTTTTCCTCGCTGCATGTTTCATGAGTTCGCAATGATTACAACACTGGTGAGTGCCGACGCGTTCGGGCCGTCGAGTAGCGTCTCGAGCGCGAACAAAGGCAATAGGGCCAGCAGGGCGGGATACAGACACGCCTGCCGGTCGTAGGGATCTGTCACCTTTGCGACGATATCATCCATGTCATTGCATCTTTCGCCTTTCGCCTAAGCCCATCACGAACCTGTTGCAGCGACGGGAGCAAAATGCTGAACGAGCTGCGTCTCATAGCCGTCACCCAGCCTGCGAGTAAGCAAGCACATCCCACCTTCCACGTTGGTGCAAAATACCTGCGTTGCCACCGCTTTGTACGCTTTGACGGCGGCTCCATCCGGATGCCCGTAGGCGTTGTCTACGCCGGCACTGATAAGCACGGTCTGCGGATTTATCTTGAGGAGCGCGCCAGCGTTGACGCCATTGGTCGAGCCGTGATGAGCGGCTGCCATTACCGGGGAAGACAGATACTTTCCGAAGTAGCGAGAGATGCTATCCCACCGCTCCGTTTCAGTATCGCCTGTGATTAGATAGCTGAAACCTGCGCTGTCGAGCCCTGTCAGCTTAAGCACAATGCTGCTGTTGTTGGAACTGTCCATGTCGTCCATGTGCGGAGAAAACAGCTCGAAGGTAAAATACGTTGCCAAACCTGTGAGATTCCGCGAATCGACGTTGTCAACGCGCACTGACCGACGCTCAAGAGGGTGCGATGTTTTCTTGCGGCGGTTCTCATGCTTGTCAATGATGGCAAAGACTTCCGAGGCCGTGCCTGTGGGTTTGTAACACGTGGGATACATAATCCAGTCTGGTTCGTGATGAGTCATAATAGATTCCACCCCGGCAGGGCATGCGTGATCTTTGTCGAGCCCCGTCAGAATGAGCCCACGAACAGTCTTCTTAGCAAGGTAGTGGTTGAGGGTATGCTCGATCTGCTCCGCCGTAACCTCATCGCAGTTCGGCATATGCGCGTCGATCACTATGGCCTCATTGCCCGCGCGTACCGCGGCCAGAGCCCCTTGGCCTACATACAGTGTGAAAACGTCCATAGAAACTCCTCTCTCAAGCCGTGACATGTATCCGCTGTATGTTGCCGCGCTGATGGTAAAGAATGCGGTTGCAACTGCGTTCGGTCGTTATCAGCGCCCCCCGCGCTGACGGAAAATCTACTTTGGCGAGTTCGTCCGCAACGCCTTTGAGGGAATCGGGGGGCTCCCGCAAGGTCACGGAATACGCCGGCGTCCTGCTGGAAGAATCCTCAAGCACAACGATTTCCACTTTGGAGCCATCCAGGAGTTCGAGGGGACCCCGCCAGTAAAATCCGATTTTCGCGGAAGTGAACGGACGGACTCCACGATAAAACTCACCGAGAATATCGCGGTCGTACACGCGATCCCCATGCGCAACGGGATTGCTCGGAGATTCATGGCCGTGTTTGGCATGCTGTGCCGGTGCGGAAGGCCAGAGCAACGGCTTATCCACGATCTGGACGTGATGCGGAGGTATCTCATACACGCGCTCGTCTCCACGTCGGATCACGTAGTGCTTCACGGTGTAGCGGCGGAGAGGGTCCGACATTGTGTGTTTTGCGGTCACCAACAGCGCATAGAAGAAAGGAGTGTTCTGCTTCGGGTGATTGACGGTGCGGTGATACGTGTCGATATCTCCGTCACTGAGGTGCTGCAGGCCGTTGACATGATGGGTGTGCCAATTGCCGAGATGTTCGATCTCCGGATGGCTGCGCTCGACCTGGCGAAAAACGCGCTCCTGATGGTTCCCGTCCTGAAAGAAGCTCACCGCCGATCGCTTTGCCTGCGGACCAGCCTCGATAATGCCAGTGATCTCGAGTACGAGCTTGCCGTCATGCTCCTGGAAACTGCCGATAACGCGACCACCCGTCTCGTCTTGATCGAAGCCATCGCACTCGTCGAAGATGGCCCGCAGCGCAGCTTGCGGCAGTGTAAGGCGTACGTTTTTACTCACATGAAATTTCATTGTGCATCTCCATCGCCGCAGATCAGGCAGCCCTGTTGAGGATGGACGCCAATTCGCTGCAGTTCAAAATGCTTGGTGAAGGGATGCACTGGGCGATTTCCCCAGACGAGGTAATTCTTTTCGATCGGAGGGAGGAATTTCGGCCGCTCCGGAAGAGTCCGCGCAATGGCGTCGAGGACAAAGCGCGTGTGAAATGCCGTGATGAAAGCAATGTCCACGTTCAATCCAGGGGAGTCTTTGATCTCGGCGATTTCCATTCCGTACATTTTTTCTCGTTCTTCATCGGAGACCAGATCGATCTCGCGCACACCGTCGCGGTACGGAAGGCGCTCAAGGACGCTTTCTAGGCATGCCAAACAGCCGCCTTCTTCCGGGCGATAACCGAATACTTCTCCGCCGATCCCTCGGGTGAATACCTTGCCGATCACAAAGGCGGTTTTGGTATCCACGCACAGCTGATTCAGGCGGTAACGCGTGGGGTCGTTGTCGGTCGCAAGTACGACAACGCTGCTGCGGCGCACTTGGTCGGCAAGATCGGCACAGGTCATGAGATCGATGTTATAGCGCTCGATTTCAACCGCGGGATTGCGGTCGAGGAGAACGTCGGCAACGGCGTCCACTTTCCATTGCCCGAGGTAGCGGCGGCCGCACACATGCCGGATCACGTTTTCGGCCTCGAGCTTGTCGGAGTCGAACAGCGCAAATTTGCTGATACCCGACATTGCAAGCTGCAGGGCGACTTGTCCGCCGCCCGAGCCGCAGCCGGCGATGAGTACGCGCGCATCACGCAGTAAGCCGACATCAAAGAGCGGCGCTATGCGTGCAAAGAGCTTGTCATCATTCATGGGACCGTCCTTCCTGCTTGGGCCATTCACCGACCTTCCGCCAGGTGTCGTAATTCTGGAGCCACTGGCGGGCGAGGTTCAGCGTCGAGAAGACGGTGTTTTTGCCTGGGTTCCACCCTGTCATGACTCCATACAGGCAAAGTGCGCCGTCGGCCCAGCGGTGGGGCGCACCTTCGCCGATGGTATTGGCGTAGACGCGCGGGCAATTGTGCGGGTATCCATGCGGGAGCACGATTGCCAGTTCGATTGCCGCTCCATCCGCCATTCTGTATGGAAAGCGGAACGCTAGCTCGCGGTCTTCGGTGAATGTAGCGCCGGGCTTCTCGCCATTCTCGACGAGTTGCTGGATCTCGGCGGCAATTCTGGTGGGAGAAATGTCTGGGAGAAAAACTGAGAGAGGCACCAAGCATGCCTTCCGCTGGCCACTGCGTTCAATGATAAATGCCTCGCCGCCATCCGCTACGCGATCGAGTATCTCCCCGGGGCGGGTGCGAAGTTCGGTCATCGAAAGCAATCCAAAATCTAGCGGCATTTAGTGTGTTACCTCCGCGCCGGGCCAGTGCCCGCCGTTGGCAAGCCAGCAATCGTATTTGTTGAGCCACTTCGCCACGCGCCCGAGTACGAAAGTCAGATTGTGGCGTCCGGGATTCCACATGTTCGGGTGGAGGAAACAGATCTGTCCGTCCTTGTACATGTGATTGTCGCTGGTAGGCCGCAGCGTTGGATTAGTGACAAGCACCTTAGGCATGCGACTTGGGTAGTCGGTGAAATGAAGGGAGAGGAAGTAAGTCTTGCCAGCGGAGGTCCGCATCACGGACTTCACGTAGACCCCGCCGTCGCTAGTGGGGTGCGCTTCAACATAGGCAAACTGCGTTGCGGCCTGAATAACTTCCGAGCGGATACGTTGGATGTCCATTGACATACTCTCTAGTCCTCCGCGTACTCGCCGCCCAGGTCTTCGCGCATAGTTAACGGTTTGCCCCCGCCGAGCTCCTGCGACGAAGTCTGGCCTTTGGCACGGACTTCTCCGTTGGGCAGGATGTCGAGTTCCACTTGCTCTTCGCTCTCAAGAATTGCCTCCAGCTGGGCAATGGTCGGTCTAGCCATAAGTTCCTCCTAGTCGTGCGATCGTGCGATCAAGCTGTCGTGTGGAAGACGTATATCAGGTGAATTCGGCAGGCGTCAAGCTAAATCTCCGCAGGAAAGGGGCTGGACGGCGCATTTCTTCTTTCCTATAGCCACATCGGTTGTTGCTGCGTCCCGCCAAGAATCGCAACGTCCTCGTCGCGGTCGGCGTCGCCGACGACCCCGATCCGTGCAGGCCGCTTAGGAGTCCGGGCATGCGACTCGAACCTTCGTCACGGGATGGTATTGCCAGCCTTCAGGGGCGTACACCTCGATACGCGAAGCGCCGACAACTTCATGTCATTGCAGCACCAGGCGTCGATCTAGAAACGCATCCGCGGTCTCTTTTGTGACTCGCTCATTGGGTGCATAGCCGTCGAACTTGTTTGCCAGTGGCCGAATGACAGTAAGCACACGCGAAAGAATTTCCACGCGATCCGATTTCACGGGAAGGTAGCAGATGGTGAGGGCTTCATCGTCCTCTGCACGCAACTCGTCGAGGAATAGACGCTGTTGAGTTGATGAAACGAGTATTCGATTCTTGAGGCCCGTCCACCGAAACGCGAATTCGATGTGCGGAGCAGCCTCGGGTACACCCATCGCTATCGCGAATGCCTGACCGACGATGAATGCCTCTGCCACAATAGCCACCTGCTGCCCGAGATCTAATGCGGCTCTTGGCTCAAAGGCACGGTGCCCGGACACGGGCCACAAGCCGTCCTCCCAAAATCCACGGCGATGATAAAAGCGCCCCATTGGAGATGCGAACCAGTAGTCAATGGATGGTGCGCGCCACTTTTTGTTGTCGAGCAAGATGAGCGCTGTCTCCCACAGGCCGTCGCGTACCTTCGGTTTCAATGAGGGGTCGGTAAGCAACTCTGGATTCATCCACAGCGGCCAGTCCCGATATTGTGGATTGACCCTCGTGATCAGCTCCAGAAATTCTCGATCAGGATGAAAGGGGTTCGGATATCCGAAGACCTGGAGAGCAACTTCAAAGGCTCCGTGTGGTGGTGGCGTTAGGCCCAATTCACTAACTCGCTTTTCAAATCGCTGATAACCTTCCTTGAGTACGCCCGGTGACACTTCCTGCCCTACGTATTTCTCCGACGGCAATGACGCGAGCAGGTTCGACCGCGCTTTCGCGTTATCGTCGAGGATGGTGCGGAGCGCACCACGCAGACGACCCGCTAGGCTACCGTTTGCGCGTTCCTTCTCTTGCTCCGTGGCGTCGGGCGCGAGCGTGTACTTAATGGGATGTCGGCGATGTGCGAGGTCAAACGGCAGAGCTTCCGGTGGACCATAATGTGCATTCATTACCTGAATTAAAATGCCATGACCGCGCTTTCCGAGCGCGTAACCGAGCTCTATCAGTACATTCGCATTCGGGAGCCGCTTCGCCTTTGTTTTCGGCTTAATCGGAATCGATTTCCCAATCAAAGTTAGGTCGGCGACAAAAATAAGACACGCGTCGATTTTCTCGAGAATCGTTTCCGCAACGGGAGGCGATCCTGGTACTCCCTGCGTATCTGAATCCACATCAAGGGCATCGTCTATTTGAAGATCGGCGTTGACCTGTTTCACTGCGGCGGCGAGTGCGCTGCGAATAAAGTCCTGGTTGATTGCTCGTGGCGTGTCGCTTTGCCAGGCATAGAAAACAGTCGGCATGATTCGCACTCCAGAAAGCAGCGTCCGCAGTTGCCGTTCGTTATGTGTCTAGCGCCGTGCCGAGTCGTCGCTTAGCGAATTCGATTCCGAACACTATCCACATCCGCTGGCACTGTGCAACGGCCTACCTTTCATCCCGATATCAGGTGACCTAGCGGGTAGGGCCGTTGCGACGTGCTCGATACGGACGACAGCGCAGGTCACAGTGACCCATGATCTCACGCGGCGACCTGCCCGAGAACTGCGGACCGGATCTGATGCTTCGAGCACAGCGAGCGCCATCCGAAGTTCTGGGCAAGAATTGACGAACCCGAGCAGGCCTTACGCTGAGCGTCATGTACCACAGGAAGTTGATCTCCGGCTTGCCCGAATCACTGCGTAGTGTTGGCGCGGTCGATGCCCCTATTCGCGTTTGTGCGTATCCGTGCCGCCGTGTTTCTCGACTTGCTTCACCATCGCCTCGATTTCTTCGAACTTTGTGGGTGGCGCGTCGT
>Ga0137359_10002598_pt1 | contig 14482 bp, 16 predicted proteins | sample Mad1_40_16metaG_FD_108281 | JGI IMG/M metagenome (GOLD analysis project Ga0137359, IMG submission 108281) | Vadose zone soil microbial communities from Angelo Coast Range Reserve, California, USA - Mad1_40_16 metaG | ecosystem: Environmental > Terrestrial > Soil > Vadose zone | place: USA... | reverse complement strand
TGATAATGATGGAAGGCCCGAAACGACCGAGGTCGCGCGCCGGCCTTCCCGGGCTTGCGCGCAAAACCTTCGCGTGGCATAAGAGCACGCTCGCGCGGTTGATTAACTATGCGCAAGATCGACATCGAACCATGCCGGCAACTCCAATAGCTACCCGAGACGCGAGAGTTGAGGCGCAGGTCTTCTGGCTGAAATTTCAGAAGGAGATCACGGCGGTCCTTATCATCGCTATTCTCGCGATGATCGGCTTTGCCGGTTACCGCTTTTATTCCGATCGCCAGGAAGCTTCGGCGGCGGTTTTGCTGGCCAGCGCGAAAAGCGCGCAAGATTATGAACAGGTCATTGCGCGATACCCGCGAACGCCGGCCGGCGCGTCTGCCTATCTGCTACTTGCGGAAGCTCAGCGCAAAGACAAGAAATTTGCCGAGGCAAACGCAGCGCTTCGAACTTTCGTAAGTAAGTATCCGAAACATGAGTTGGAGGCCACGGCACACATGGCCATGGCGACAAATCTCGAATCAATGGACAAGACCGACGACGCGCTCTCAATGTATCAACGAGTCGCGGCACTCTTTCCTAAAAGTTACATCGCACCCTTTGCGCTTCTCGCGCAAGTGGAGCTTTTGAAAGCAAAGGGACGGACTGACGAAGCGCGTCGCGTCTGCGAGAACATCATGACACAATACCGCGAAAGTATTGTGGCAGGTGAAGCGAATCGTCAGTTGCGCTTGCTCAAGCCGAGTGCATCGGCCCAGTCCGGTGCGAGATCGACAATCGCACCAGGGACGATGCCGCCGCCAATGCTGGCGCGCCCGCCGGGAGCTGCGCCCGCCCCGAGCAAAGCCCCTGCAACTGCGCCGACTCCGAGCGCTGCTCCCAAGCCGAAGCCCTAAGTTTTGGAGGGCGCCGTGCCGTCGGTAAAGGACAGGACCCACCTTCGTCCCGCGGTCGCGGGACTTCGGCGAGGCAGGCGGCGCGTGTCCTCCAATAAATCAGCGCTTCGAGAACTGGAAGCGTTTGCGCGCACCCGGTTGTCCGGATTTTTTTCGCTCTTTCATTCGCGGATCGCGGCGAAGCAATCCTTCGGCCTTGAGCGTGGCGCGCAAATTTCCATCCACTTGGAGAAGGGCGCGCGAAATCGCCAGACGCACGGCGCCGGCCTGACCGGCTGCGCCGCCACCCGTAGCGTTGATTGAAAGATCGTATGTGTTAACGACTTTCGCGGTTTGCAACGGTTGCAGCACTGTGTTCTGCAATGGCGCCGTCGGAAAATAGTCTTCAAAGCTGCGGCCGTTAATGTCGATCTTGCCGCTTCCCGCTGTCATGCGAATGCGCGCGACCGAAGTCTTGCGCCGGCCCGTGGCGATAAATTCCTCTGTCTTTGCCATTTCTTGCTCCAATTATTTCAGTGCCACCGCCTGGGGTTGCTGCGCGGCGTGGGGATGCGATTCGCCACGGTAAACTTTCAGTTTCGTATAAATCGCCCGCCCGAGGCGATTGTGCGGAATCATTCCGCGCACCGCGCGCTCGACCAGCAGTTCCGGATGGCGCGCCCGCCGCGAACCGACGTTTTCCGATTTGTGCCCGCCGACGAAGCCGGAAAAACTCATGTAACTCTTTTGATCTTCCTTCTTGCCAGTGACCCGCACTTTCTCGGCATTAATCACGATCACAAAATCGCCGGTATCGACATGGGGCGTGAAGACAGTTTTCTCTTTGCCACGCAGGAGATTGGCGGCTTTGACCGCGACCTGACCGAGGACCTGATCCTTTGCGTCGATGACCCACCATTTGCGTGGGACTTCAGAAGCTTTGGCGGAAAACGTTTTCATCGCGGGGTGAAAGAGGCGCGAAAACTACGGGAGATGCGCGGAGGTGTCAACCCTCTGAGGCGACGAGTCTCGGTGCGGCTGTAAGCGCGTTTTCACTGCGCCAGCGAGAGGTCGAAGTGGCACCCGGTCTGCTCCTTTATGGAAATTATAACCACCCGCATCGCTCTCTTCGTTTCGCTTATCTTCGTTGCCGCTCCAATTGCTTCCGCCGATGGAGTTTCGGCCGCTCGCGATCGCGTCTCAGCCGAGGCCGTGATTGGCGAAATGAACTTCGCGCGCCAGAATCCGTCCCGTTATGGCGGGTACCTTGAGGAATTGCGCGCGCATTACAATGGCCGCGTCCTGGTTCTGCCGGGCCATACCAAGATTTCCACGAAGGAAGGACTCGGCGCGGTGGACGAAGCGATCCGATTCCTGCGCGCGACCCAGCCGCAACAGCCGCTCATACTTTCCGCGGGCATGTCTCGCGCAGCCGCCGATCATTGCGCCGAGCAGGCAAGCGGCGGATTTGGCCATGGCGGAAAGGATTTCAGCGATCCAGCCAGCCGGCTGAATCGCTACGGCACTTGGGGCGCGTCCCTGGGCGAAAACATTGCTTACGGAAAAACCAGCGCGCGCGACGTTGTGATCGCGCTGATCATTGATGACGGATTGCCGGCAAGGACACACCGCAAGAACATTTTCAACCGCAGCTTCAAATACGCCGGCGCGGGTTATGGACCACATGCGCGCTTCGGCAGCGTTTGCAGCATCGCCTTCGCCGGGTCCTACACTGAGCGCGGAAAAACCGCTGGCCGTGCGCCCGATTCTCCGGCGTTCGCGCCGTGGCATTCGAAAAAAGCATTTGGACAGCCGGCCGAACGCTATTCGTGGAAGACAAATATTGTCACAACAGTCTTTTGGATCGGTGAGGCACCGAGTAGACACAATCCGGTCCCGAACCGGGCGAGTTCATGGGACAAAAATTGGAGGCGCAGTTATGGCGGATTCGACGATCCGAAGCCGTCGCATCGAAGCAATTACGTACCGATAAAGTTTACGCCGCGGCAAAATCCTTTTTACTGCGCGCTTCCCTATAATGACAAGACGAGGAATGGTCATCGGCCCGAAGCTCCGCGCGTCGTTCCGTGGTTCAAGGAGGCCTATCGAGGCCGGGGAGTCTCGACCTGCAAAGGGCGCTGGATCGCTATTCGCAAGGGTGATCGCGTAGTTTATGCGCAGTGGGAAGACTCCGGACCGTTCCGGACCGATCATTGGCAATACGTTTTCGGCAACGAACGCCCAAAACCAAATCTAAATCAGGGCGCCGGTCTCGATGTTTCTCCCGCGGTGCGTGATTATCTGGACTTGAGAGATACCGACGTGACCGACTGGAAATTTGTGGAGTTCACTGAAGTGCCACACGGCCCGTGGTCGCAACTTGGGGACAACAACACGTTCGTAATCAACCAGCGGAATGGAACAAAAACGGTGGCGAAGGGCGCGATCAAAGGTTGGCGCCCCACTCGCAAGATAATTGCCAAGGCTACATCGGATTTGTAGAGGGCATCTCTCATTTGTCTCTTTCTCGGGCGATTTGTGCGCCACGTGCTATTGATCGCGCAATCGCTACTCGCCATTTCCCTGGCACACGCTTTATTCCTGTCGCGATGTCGAATCCCACTGCCACGAAGAGCGCGATCACGCCGCGTCGCGAAGAGGATTTTCCCGAGTGGTATCAACAAGCCATCCGCGCGGCCGAACTGGCCGAGTCGTCCGACGTGCGCGGATGCATGGTCATCCGGCCATGGGGTTACGGCATTTGGGAGAACATGCAGCATCATCTCGACGTGATGTTTCGGGCGACCGGCCATCGCAACGCCTACTTCCCGCTGTTCATTCCGTTGAGCTATTTCGCGAAAGAAGCGGAGCACGTGGAAGGCTTCGCCAAGGAATGCGCCGTCGTCACGCACTCGCGGCTAGAAGTTGATGCCGATGGCAAAATGAAACCATCGAGTCCGTTGAAAGAGCCGCTCGTGGTGCGGCCGACGAGCGAGACAATTATCGGCGCGAGCTACGCGAAGTGGGTGCAGTCGTATCGCGATCTTCCCATTTTGATCAATCAGTGGGCCAACGTGGTGCGCTGGGAAATGCGGCCGCGGTTGTTTTTGCGCACAACGGAATTTCTCTGGCAGGAAGGTCATACCGTCCACGAAACCGAGGCGGAAGCGCGCGCGGAAACCAAGCAGATGCTTGACGTTTACGAGACGTTCGTGCGCGATCATCTCGCGATTCCGGTTTACAGCGGCGAAAAATCGGAGAGCGAACGGTTTCCCGGCGCAGTGCAGACATTATCGATCGAAGCGATGGCGCAGGACCGCAAGGCGATCCAGGGCGGCACCTCGCATTTTCTCGGGCAGAACTTTTCGCGCGCGAGCGGCATTCAATTTCAAAATCGCGAAGGCAAACAGGAATTTGGCTGGACGACGAGCTGGGGGATGACCACGCGAATGGTGGGAACCGTGGTGATGACGCATGGCGATGATGACGGCATTATTTTGCCGCCGCGCATCGCGCCGACGCAGATCGTGATCCTGCCGATTTCACCGAAGGAAGAGACGCGCGCTAAAGTTTTGGAAGCTTGCGACAAACTTGCGCGCGAACTGCACGAGAAACGTTATGTCGATCTTGCGCTGGAAGTTGAGGTCGATCGGCGTGAAGTCGGAGGCGGCACGAAGAATTGGGAGTGGATCAAAAAAGGCGTGCCGCTGCGTGTGGAGATCGGGCCGCGCGATCTCGAGGCGAATTCAGTGGCCGTCAGTCGCCGCGACCAACCGGTAAAAACAAAGGAGTCGATCTCGATCCGGGAATTCGTTGCGCGCGCGCCGGAGATCCTGGCGTCAATCCAACAAAATCTTTACGAGCGCGCGCAGAAATTCCGCGACGCGCATACGCAGAAGATCGACAAGAAAGAAGACTTTTACGATTTCTTTACTCCGAAGAACTCGGGCAAACCGGAAATCCATGGGGGGTTCGGGCTCGCCCACTGGAACGGCTCACGGGAAGTCGAAGAACGAATCAAGAACGACCTCAAAGTCACGATCCGTGTCATTCCGTTTGGAGAAGGCGAGCCGGGCAAATGCATTTTCACCGGTGAACCAAGTCCGCGCCGTGTGATTTGGGCGAAGTCTTATTGACTACCGGCCAATTGACGGCATTGGAACCGTTGTTTTACCCTATATGGTGTCGATGCAATTGAAGCTCTACAGTCGCGAATGGTGCTCCTGGTGCATTGACGCGAAGGATTATCTGTCCGAGCGCGGTTACAACTTTACTGAGATCGATGTTGGCGAAGATCGACAAGCGTACGAAGAGATGAAGGAACTTTCCGATCAGACTTACGTGCCGACGTTCGTGGCCGGCGATAAGGTGCTGGCCAATTTCGATACCGATCAGCTCGAGAAATTCTTGCACGAGCACGAGATCAAGCCGTAATGCTCTTCGGACTTTTCCTGACCCTTGGGGTGGCGGTGCTCAGCGTCGCCCTGCGCAGCTTTCAAACATCCTTTTCGCAGAAGGCCGGCGCGCTCGGCATTCTCATCTCGTCCTATCTGGCGATATATTTTATCACGGGAAGCTGGATCCTCGGATTGTGCGCGGCTTTGAGCTGGCTCTTCCTGCCCTGGCTCGAAATTCTCACGCGCATCCGGGCGCTTCGTTTGCCGAAGGAGAAAAGACTGCGCCCGAAATCGCCGCCATCCTCGGAAATCTTCCCCACCCTCAATGACATTACCCACGAGATCGAGAACGAAGGGTTCGCGCATGTGAGCGATGCTGGCTGGGACTGGGAGAATTATCGTCAATTTTTTCGTTTGTTTTACAAAGACGAAGATCGCGCCCAGGCCACGATCTGTTTGAACGAACAGCACGACCTTTCCTTTTATTATTTGCGCATCTCGTCGCGCGCCAAGGGCGGCACCATCTGGACGACATGGAACTATCCGCTCTCCTACGGTTTGAAATTAACGCCGCAGTTTCGGATCAATCGGCAGCGTCCCGATCAATCGTTCTGGCAGCTTTACCAAAGTCACCGTGAATTTCTGCGCAAGCACAGCGTGGAGGTCGACACGATTGATGCGCTCGATGAAGAGCGCATCCAACTCGAAATGGAAAACGATCTGCGCGATCAGATTGAGCACAACATTAATAAAGGCGTCCTCAAGCAAACTTCCGGGGGCGACGTGAAATATTCCTGGCGCGGGATGATTTATCTTTGGTGCCAGTTCTTGCTCGATCTCGTGCGGCTGTAAATGTGGGAGGGGCCTTAGTGCCCCGATCAAGCGGAGTCGCGGCGCTGCCTCCTTCGCCAAGGCTATGGCGTGCCGGAAGACCGCTCCCACGTTAAGATCAGACTTTCATGATCTCGGCTTCTTTGTGCTCGAGATGAGCGTCGACCGATTTCACGAAGCGGTCGGTCAGCTTTTGAATTTCCGCTTCGAGACTGTGCATTCCGTCTTCGCTCAATCCTCCGGAGGCTTTAAGCTTTTTTGTTTCGTCCAGCGCGGCCCGCCGATTACTGCGCACGCGCACACGCGCTTCTTCCGCCATTTTGCCAAGCGATCGGACCAAGTCTTTACGGCGTTCTTCGGACAATTCCGGGATCGGGAGCCGAATAATTTTCCCGTCGACCGCCGGCGTGATGCCGATCTTCGATTCGTTCAGGGCCTTCTCGATATTTTGAACGGTGCCGGCATCGAACGGTTGCACGACGAGCAATCGTGGCTCCGGCGTAGTGATGAGCGCGAGTTGTTTCAGCTTCATGGTCGAGCCATAGGCTTCCACATCGACGTTCTCGACCAGACCAGGCGAGGCCTTTCCCGTGCGCACGGCGGAGAATTCATGGATCATGTAATCAACGCTTTTTTCCATCGCCATTTCGGCTTCGAGAAGAATGTCGTCGCTGCTCATGTCTGTGGATTGTGAATGGAACCGGGCTCAATCGCAAACCAGCGTCCCGACTTTCCGGCCGAGGACAACGTCGCGGATATTGCTCGGTTTGTTCATATCGAAAACGACGATCGGAATCTTGTTGTCCATGCAAAGACTGAACGCCGTCGAATCCATGATCTGCAACCTCTTGCTCAATGCCTCGGCGAAAGTGATGCGCTCGTAGCGTTGCGCGTTTGAATCGATATTTGGATCGCGATCGTAAATGCCGTCCACCTTTGTTGCTTTGAGAATGACCTCGGCGCGAATCTCACTCGCGCGCAATGCCGCCGTCGTGTCGGTCGAGAAATATGGATTGCCGGTGCCGGCCACGAAAACAACCACCCGCCCCAATTCCAGGTGCCGGATGGCGCGACCCAGAATAAAAGGCTCAGCTACGTTTTTCATTTCAATCGCGCTTTGTACGCGCGTCTCCACGCCGAGCTGTTCGAGCCCACTTTTCAACGCCATGCCGTTAATCACCGTCGCGAGCATGCCCATGTAGTCGGCCGTCGTCCGATCCATTCCGCGATCGGCTGCTTTCAAACCCCGCCAGATATTTCCTCCGCCGATGACCACTGACGTTTGCACACCGAGCTCGCGCACTTCCTTAATGCGCTCGGCGATTTCGCGCACGACGGGCGGCGAAATATTGTCGCGCCCATTGCGCTCTTGCAGCGCTTCGCCGCTCAACTTGAGGACAATGCGTTTGTAGGCGGGCGCTTCCGTCTTCATGGCGAGTGAGATGAAACAAGACGAGACAATGTTTGGAAAGCAAAATGAAGTACAGCCGGCGTCGTTGAAACCGGTGCCCGGTCAGCCCCCCTAGGCGGCGTGGCTACAACTTGGCGGTCCAGCGATGCCCGCGCACGAACTCGCGGGCGCTCATGCGCTGCTTGCCTTCCAGTTGAACGTCGCCCAAAGCCAGCGCGTTGTGCCCTGTGGCAAAGACCAAGCCGTTGTCGCCGGCTGGCATGGTCTCACCCGGCTTCCCGCTCAGATCGACAATCGAGGCGGAGAATATTTTCAAATTGCGTGGTTTGTTTGACGAATCGGCAATGATGGTGAATGCGCCCGGCCATGGATTGAACGCGCGTATCTTTCGCTCGATAATTTCCGCTGGCTCCGCCCAATTGATGCGGCCGTCTTCGCGATTCAACTTCGGCGCGTTAGTCGCGAGCGCGTTGTCTTGCGGAAAGCGCGGCGCACTTTCGCCCGCCAGCAACCGCAGTGATTCGAGCAATGCCTCCGGCGCAATCTGGCCGAGCCGATCGTGCAGCGATCCGCCGGTTTCCGTGGGCCCGATAGCGATTTTGCGCTGAAGCAAAACGTCCCCCGTATCGAGACCTTCATCCATATACATGACCGTGATTCCGGATTCGCGATCGCCGGCCGCGATCGCGGCCTGAATGGGGGCGGCGCCGCGCCAGCGCGGCAGGAGCGACGCGTGCAAATTCAAACAAGCGATTCGCGGAATCTCCAGCAGATGGCGTGGCAGAATTTGGCCGTAGGCCATGACGACAATCACGTCCGGTTGCAGCGCGCGAATCTCTTCGATGGATTGTCGATCTTTGATGCGCGCCGGTTGCAAGATCGATATCTTCTCTTCGGCGACCGCAGCTTTGATCGGCGGCGGTTGAATCTGTTGATCGCGCCCGACCGGTTTGTCCGGTTGCGTCACGACGCCGGCTAACTCGTGCTCGCGCGAACCTTGCAGCGCGCGCAGCGTCGGCACGCCAATCTCACCCGTGCCGATAAAGACGACGCGCATCGCGCATTTAGTGCAGCAATTGGGCGGGCCCGCGACGCCCACGTCGCGCTGTCATCGCTTGCGCCGTCAGCTTATCGCCGGCCGTAACTTCGCGTTGACCGACGGAAGACCCGCACTCCGTGCAGAGGTAATCGAAGATTTCCTTCTCGGGCAGGACTAGGAGCAGCCGTTCGCGCACCGGCATCGCCGCCTGGCATTTCTCGCAGTAAAGACTCGAGGCGGTAAAATTTTCAAACTGTGCCTGGTTCATGCTGACCATCAACGCCATTTACGCTGGCGAGGATGTCGAACAAAACTTTCGACGGCGACTGGGTCGCGTCAACCACCGTGATCATGTCCTTCGGATAATGCGAGAGGACTGGCTTCGATTCTTGTTCGTAGGTCGCCAGCCGTCGTTGAATGACCAGCTCGTTCGCGTCGTCGAGCCGGTTGTCTTTGAGCGCACGCTTTTTCAATCGCGAAAACAGCGTCTCGCGGTTCGGGCAGGAGAGGTGAAAAACTTTTCTTACGTCGATCAGCTCTTCCATAATTTTGGCCTGGGCGACGTTTCGCGGAATACCGTCGAGCACGAGCGTGTCGATGTCCGGCTTGAATTTGTGCGCGTCGACCGCAGCGGCGATTGCTTCTTTCCAAAGCTCCACCGTTACCTCATCCGGCACGAGCTGGCCTTTGCTTGAGTAATCCAAAAAAGCGCGGCCGACTTTTGTGCGGGTGTCGATCGAGCGAAAAACATCGCCGCAAGCGCAATGGAAATAGCGGGGAATGGTGCCGAGCGTTTTGCCCTGGGTGCCTTTGCCGCTGCCGGGTGCGCCAAAGAGAATGAAGGTGTTATATCTCATGAGCAAAAGTCATTATAACGCAAACTGCCCTAAAGCGGGAAGCGTAAACCCGATCCCGAAAGAAAGCTGGTCGCGAACCCGCTTATTTCTCCGAAACGACCACAGGATCGACATTCACTCGCCGACCGGCGCGATCGAAGCGCACATTGCCATCGACCAGCGCAAAAATTGTGTAATCGCGGCCAAGTCCGACGTTTTTGCCCGGAAGGAACTTGGTGCCGCGCTGACGAATGATGATGTTCCCGGCCACGACCATCTCGCTGCCAAATCGTTTTACGCCCAGTCGTTTGCTGACGCTGTCGCGGCCATTCTTAACGCTGCCTTGTCCTTTTTTATGAGCCATTGAAGAAGTTGATGGTTGAGAGTTGAGAGGGCGAACTACTCGGATTTTTTCGCGGCCGCTTTCTTCGCGCCCACATTAATGCTTTTGATTTTCACACGCGTCAGTTTACGGCGATGTCCAACGGTCCGGTGATAACCTTTGCGGCGCCTGAATTTGAACGCGATGACCTTTTTGTCCTTCCGTTGCTCGACAACTTCCGCCGTGACCTTGGCGCCTGAAATCAGCGGATCGCCATGCGTCAGGTTTTTGCCGTCGGCATACATGAGCACGTCGCCAAAAGTCGCGGTCTTGCCCGCTTCCACATCGACAAGATCGACGTCGATCGTGTCGCCTTCTGCGACGCGATACTGCCGTCCACCGGTTTTGATTATTGCGTAACTCATACCGAAACAAGAGATGCCTCTGGGGAAAAGCCGCGCAAATTCACACGGAACCGCGACTTTGACAAGCAGAAAGGTATTCGCGTTTGGAGATCACTGTAGCCGCGTCGGTGTGCGACGCGTGACGTTTCGCGAGCGAAACGGCTACAAACCCGAAATCAGCAGAACGATCTCGCCTTTAGGCGGGCGCGCTTCGTAGTGGGCATGTAATTGGGCGGCAGTGCCGCGCCGGAATTCTTCGAATTTCTTGGTGAGCTCGCGCGCGACGCAGAGTTCTCGATCTGGCATGATGTCGATGCAAGCTTTGAGCGTTTTCGTAAGCCGATAAGGCGATTCAAAGAAGATTGTCGTCTCTTCGCGCTCCGTGGCCGCGCGCAATTCGCGTTCGCGCCGGCCGCTTTTGATCGGAAGAAATCCGCGGAAACAGAATTTCTCCATCGAAAATCCCGAGCCGAGCAGCGCGGTCAGAATCGATGAAGGCCCAGGAATGATCGTAAAGGGCAGTTCGCGCTTAATGCATTCGCGAATGAGGCGCACTCCCGGATCGGAAAATCCGGGCATTCCGGCGTCAGTGATCAGCGCAACGCTTTCGCCCGCGGCAATTCGCTCGACGAGCTGGGCGGTGCGCATTGCTTCGTTGTGTTCGTGATAACTGACGAACGGCTTCTCGATCTTGCAATGCTTCAACAAAATCCCGGAATGCCGCGTGTCTTCGGCGGCGACAAGATCCACACCGCGCAAGACTTCGAGTGCGCGCAAGGTGATGTCGCCCAGGTTTCCAATGGGCGTGGCGACAACGTAAAGCATGCCGGATGATCGTGTCGAAACTCGCTTCGCGCTATCCAATTAGGGGCGCCAAGATTTTGTCGAGAGGGCCGGATTAGCGGTGTGAAACGATTTCATTTTAAGAGGAGGTAAATTATGAGGAAAGGATTTTATTTAGCGGCATTAACGCCATTCTTGTTCGCCGGCTGCGAGAGCGAGCCTGTTGTGACAACTACCAGCACGACCACGGAAACCAGGCAGGACGTCGTGCAAACGCAGGGAGACCGGGTGGTCGGTCGACAGGTGGTCGTGACCAGAACGCCGCCCGCGCTCCGAGTTGAAACAGAGACTGTGGCGCCCGGACCGGGGTATGTCTGGACACGCGGTTACTGGCGGTGGACCGGAAGGGATTATGTGTGGGTCTCGGGAACTTGGGTGTCCCGTCCGCGACCGGCGGCAGTTTGGGTGCAAGGGCAATGGATCCGTAGCGGGGGCGGTTGGGTCTATGTGTCGGGTCATTGGCGGTAAGCCGAGCGAACAACGAACACATATCGGTTCGGAGAGTTAGCGCGTGGCCCTCGTGTGAGGGACGCGCTCTAAACTTTCGTCGTGCTCAATCGCGGTCAAATGATAGGTTGTGGAACGATCCAAGCTATGGATCACAGCAGTATGAAACCGTCATGCGCTTCCGCGACCGGCAAGCGGACATTTCCCGTGACGGATTACTTTTTTCATTCGGGCTTCGGAGAATGGCGCGGATTTTCCTCCCCCTACGATGGCGACGAAAGTTCGGCCAGCCGCAGGTTTCACAACTTCAGTCGCGAATTCATCATGGAGTCTGCGCGCGAACGCGCGAAAGAGATGGCGGTTTTCGCAATCGTCATCGCGGTATCGGCGTGGCCCGTCATCTACATGGTGGTCACAGTCGTCCAGTTGTTGAGCAAAGGCGCGCCCTTGACTCAATGACCGTCGTCAAAACGACGATGTCGATCTTACGCGTGGTTTAGCGTTTCGGCCCGCGGAATTCGTCGCGATAAAGCGGTGTTTCTTCAGGCGCGAAGCCGTGGCGCATGATGTTTTCGGTGACGACGCGCGGCACCATGAAATTGAGCAGATAATCTTCGCCGCCGGCTTTGGTGCCGCCGCCGCTCATTTTGAATCCGCCGAATGGATGCCGACCGACCACCGCGCCGGTGCACGAGCGATTAATGTAAACATTGCCGGCGACGATCTCGGCTTTGGCGCGCTCAATGTTGGCGGGGCTGCGCGAGAAAAATCCGGCGGTGAGCGCGAAATCGGTATTGTTCGCGACCGCGATGGCTTCGTCGAGGTCCTGCACTTTAATCACGCTCAAAACCGGCCCGAAGATTTCTTCGCAAGCGATGCGCGCGTTCGGGTTTACGCGCGTGAAGATGGTCGGTGGAATGAAGTAACCTTTTTCGGGAATGTCGCCCTTTTGGTAAGCGAGCGTCGCTTCATTTTTTCCGACCTCGATGTATTCGCGGATGCGATTGTAAGCAGTTTCATCGATCACGGGCCCGATAGTGATGCCGGGCTGCTCCGGATTACCGACGCGCAAGCTGGCCGCGGCGGAAAGCAATCGCTCCATGACGCGCCCGTAGTTTTCTTCGAGAACAATGAGGCGCGAGCAGGCCGAGCATTTTTGTCCCTGATAACCGAAGGCGGAATAAATCGTATCGACAATCGCTTCGTCGAGGTCGGCATCGGAATCGATGATGATGGCGTTCTTGCCGCCCATTTCGCAGATAACGCGCTTCAATTCGCGTTGACCTTCGCGCGTTTTGCCGGCGCTCTCCCAAATGCGCAAACCAACTTCGCGTGAACCGGTGAACGCGATAAGATCGACATCTTTGTGATCGACCAGGTGCGCGCCGATGACTGAACCTTTTCCCGGAAGAAAATTCAAAACGCCCGGCAGAATACCGGCTTCTTCGAAGATTTCCATGAGCATGAAGCCGCAGACGGCCGATTGCTCGGCCGGTTTCATGATGACGGTGTTACCGGTAACAATCGCCGCCGAAACCATTCCGCACATGATCGCGATCGGGAAATTCCATGGCGCAACGACAAGCGCGACGCCGCGCGGCCAATAGTGCTGATAACTTTCCTCGCCCAGGACGTGTTGGGTGAGACGCGGGCGGCCGCGCAAACGCATTTGCTGCGCATAAAACAAACAGAAGTCCATAGCTTCACGGACGTCGCCGTCGGCTTCAGCCCATTGTTTGCCGACTTCGAAAACTTCGAGGGCGGAAAGTTCGAAGCGACGACGATGCATGATCGAAGCAACGCGCTCGAGCAATTGCGCGCGTTTCTCAAACGGTGTGCGGCTCCAATGTTCGAAGGCGCTGCGCGCGGCGGTAACGGCGCGTTCTGCTTCCGGAATCCCCGCTTCGCACAGGTAACCGACCACCTGGTCCGGCGAACTCGGGTTGATCGACGCGATCGTTTTGTCCATCCAGATTCGTTTTCCGTCGATGACGAGCGGATATTTTTTTCCAACCTGCGAGCGCACTTCACGCAGCGCTGTGCGCATGCTTTCCCGCGATTCTCGATGGACGAAATTGACGAGCGGCGCGTTTTCGTAAGTGTCGCCCGGCGGCGTCGCGAGGGAAGCGCCGTTACCTACGTGTCGATCTTGGGTCTGGATTTCGAGATCTTCCGCGCCGTTGCTGCCTTGATCGACAAGTTCGTCCGGATCGCGCAACAGTTCTTCGGCGGAAACGTTTTCGGAAAATTTCGCGCGCAAAAATCCTTCGTTGGAAGTGTTCTCGAGAAGACGACGCACGAGGTACGACATGCCGGGCAGCAATTCACCGACCGGGCAATACTCGCGCACGCGATAGCCCATTTCGACGAGCGCGCGTTTTATTGGTCCGGCCATGCCGTAAAGCAATTGGAACTCGAAACGGCTGCGATCGATGCCGAGCTCGTCCGCGAGCGCCTGCGCGTGCGCGATGCTGCGAACATTGTGCGAGCCGAATGCCGCGGTCACGATCGATTCATTCTCGAGGAGGATACGGCTGAGCCCTTCGAAGTTCGCGTCGCTCTCCGGCTTTTGCAGATACACCGGAACAGCCCAACCGTTCTGCCGGGATTTGATTTTCTCGTAATCCCAATACGCGCCCTTGACGAGTCGCACGGCGAAGCGCGTGCCGCGCGTGCGGCCCCAATCAATCAAGTTCCACAAATCCTCTTCGGCATCGCGCAGATAAGCCTGGATGACGATGCCGACATGTGGCCAATGGAGAAATTCGGGTTCACTAAAAAGCATTTTGAAAAGCTCGAGCGTCGTGTTTTTATGCGCGTAACTCTCCATGTCGAAATTGACAAACGCGCCGAGCTCACGGGCGCGGCGCAAAATCGGGCGCAGCTTGCCACCGAGGTGCACGATCGCATCAGCGGGATCGGCCGGATTCATTTGCGAATAGAGCGCGGAAATTTTTACGGAGAGATTGACGACCGGAAACAGGTCCTCGCCGTCGCCGAGTGGATCTTTCCAGCCTTCAGTTTCGCGCACGAGATGCTCGAGCAGATCCATGCAGCGCACGGCATATTCAGTGGCTTCC
>Ga0137359_10002594_pt1 | contig 14492 bp, 17 predicted proteins | sample Mad1_40_16metaG_FD_108281 | JGI IMG/M metagenome (GOLD analysis project Ga0137359, IMG submission 108281) | Vadose zone soil microbial communities from Angelo Coast Range Reserve, California, USA - Mad1_40_16 metaG | ecosystem: Environmental > Terrestrial > Soil > Vadose zone | place: USA... | reverse complement strand
GTCGAGCGCGGCGAGGACGTTCTTCGCCTCGGTGCGGCTCATGCCGGTGCGCTGCGCGACTTCGTCCGCGAGCTGGGTTTGAGTCAGGGGCACGAAAGACCTCCGTAGTGGATTCTCACCTGCGATTGAATCGCGGGCCTCGGACGGAGAGGAGTTGTAACACCATCGATGCAACTTCCGGGGGGAGGCTCCTTCGCCTCCCCCCCGCTGCCCGGTGCACTAGGGGATCGGGACGGTGGCAACGATCTGTTGCTGGAGATTGGCCGAGTTGCCACCGTCGTCGTACGTGCTGACGAACGTGGTGACGTCGGTCGAGCCGTTGGCGATGTTGCCGAAGTAGTCGCCGATGAACGTCTCCTCGCCCCCCGGCGAGCCCGGGTGCGGCGAGTTCAACTGCGGGTCCCACGTATGGCCTGTCAGCCGGATGTTGTGGCCGATGGGCGCGAGCGCCGGCGAGTAGAACTGCAAGCTGGCGTTGACGCAGTAGTTCGCGGCGCCGTACGGCGGTAGCGAACCGGCGTAGTTCGGATTGGACGTGTCGAGCGGAAGGCCCGCTGCGTTTGCCTCGCCACCGCCCGTCGGACAGGCGAGTCGGCGGTCGTAGAAGGCGACGCTCACCGTCCCGTCGGCGGCGGCCGCGAGGTTCGGCTGGAACTCGTCGACCGCAATCGCATTGTCATTCACCTGGATCGGCGCGGTCCAGGTCGCACCGCCGTCGGACGAGGCGATCAACAGGATGTTGCCGATGCCCGCGCTGTAGTCCTCCCACGCGATGTAGAGGGCGCCGTTCCCGCCGACCGTGAACGTGTCGGTGATCCCGTCGCGGAACGTCGTGTTCGCATAGATGAGCGGTGGCAGCGCGGCATTGCTCACCGGCGTGCTCACGACCGACCACGTCTTGCCGCCGTCGCTGGAGCGGTCGACGGAGATCGTCGACGCGAACGAGCCCATCGAGGGGTTCTCGTTGGTGATCGTCGTGTAGACGACGCCGTTCGGATCGACGTGCGGGAGGAGATACGTCGCCCCCTGAGGCGTGTGCGGCGGCGTCGGCAGCGGGATCGGCGCCGACCACGCCGTGTGCGTTCCGCCCGGTCGCGCGTCCGCGTAGGAGACGAACGGCACGGCGGTGAACGGCCCGGTGAAGACGACCCACATCGCGTAGATGCGGTTGTAGTGGGGGCTGGCCGGATTCGTGTCGATCGTGATCCACTGCTTGTCCGGCTCCCGGCCAACACTGTCATAGGCGGCGATGATGTCCGGACTCCCGTTCACGGTCGTCTTCCAATCCGTCGCCTTCGTCGCGCCGTGCGGCCGAACCGAGACGGAGATCACCTCGGCGGGCTGAGCCGGGTTCGGCTCTTGCGAGCTGCCGACCGTGAAGTTGTGGCTCCCGTCCGCGTTGTTGAAGAACTGATACGGGAGGAGGAGCTCGTAGTAGTTGCCGAAGCCGTCGAACGCACCCACCGGGTCCGTGTTGTCGGTCCAGCCTTCGTATCCGGGGATGTGCCCCTGGACGGGCCAGGTCTTGCCTCCGTCCAACGACTCGTAGAAACCGAGCAGGTGGTTGTAGCCCTCTGCGCTCACGAACCACTTGGACGAGGCGATCAGGTGGAGCGGGTTCGTGGGATCGACGCGGATGTCCGACTCGGAGTGATCCTTCACGAGCTGGGGAGCGCTCGCCGGATAGCCCGGGTTGCTTTCGACCTGAGTCGCATACGGGCCTGCCGAACCCGTGTCCTCACCGGTCGTCGCGCCGGGGCACGGAGTGACGCCGCTGTAGCCGTCGTTCGGCCCGTCGTTGAACGCAGACGCGTCGACCTCGGGGCGGTAGCAGTTCACCTGCTGCGCCGTCACGTCGACGTTCGTCACTCCTGCCTTCTGGTAGCTCTGGGCATACGTCTTGTCGGCCTGGGTGCCCTGCGGCACGTTGCCGACTCCTGGAGCGACGGCCGCGCCCCGCGAGGTCGACGCCGTGCCCGTAAGGGTCGCGACGCAGACGAGACCCGCGAGCACGAGAACACGCATCAGCTTCACGAGCTTCCCCCTTCTCTCCGGCGACCCGCCGCCGCTCGCAGACCGCGTGTGCTGGTGCGGGGACGATAGAGGGTGCACCCTGGACCTGCAACGACAGCAGGTGACTACGCTTGTGGCCCGTGATCGATCTCCGCTCGGACACGCTGACCAAGCCGACCGCCGCGATGCTCGCGGCGATGGCATCCGCCGAGGTCGGCGACGAGCAGTACCTCGAGGACCCGACGACGAACGAGCTGCAGCGGCGGATGGCGGAGCTGCTCGGCCAGGAGGCGGCGCTCTTCCTGCCGACTGCGACGATGGCGAACCAGGCGGCGCTGCGGGCGCAGACGACCCCCGGCTCGGTGCTGCTCGCGGAGGAGCGGACGCACATCCTCGTGTACGAGTGGGGCGGGCCTGCGATCCACTCCGGGCTGATCATGCGCGGCGTTCCCGCGTACGCCGGCCGCGTGTCGCCGGAGGACGTCGCGGCCGTACTCGACCCCGATCTCGGCCCCGGCGGCATCGTCGTCCTCGAGAACACGCACCGCAGCTCCGGCGGTCGCGTCTGGCCGCTCGACGAGTTTCGCGCGACCGTGGATGCCGCGCGCGAGCGCGGCGCGGCTGCGCACCTCGACGGCGCGCGCCTGTTCAACGCGTCCGTCGCCGCCGGCCGTGCGCCGTCGGACTGGGCGCGCCTCGCCGACTCGATCACGATCTGCTTCTCGAAGGGCCTCGGGTGCCCGACCGGCGCGGTGCTCGCGGGCTCGGCCGCGCTCATCGAGCGCGCGTGGGAGAGCAAGTACCTGTTCGGCGGCGCGATGCGTCAGTCCGGCGTGCTCGCAGCGGCGGCGCTGTACGCGCTCGACCATCACGTCGAGCGGCTGGCCGACGATCATGCGCGCGCACGACGGCTTGCAGAAGGAATAGGAATCGATCCCGCGGACGTCGAGACGAACTTCGTTTCCGTACCCGATCCCTACGGCGACGGCATTGCGCGGGCAGCGGCTGCAGGCGTCGCGCTCGGCGAGCTGCGGCCGGGCTGGCTGCGCGCGGTGACGCACCTCGACGTCACCGACGACGACGTCGAGGAGGCAATCGCCGCGTTGTCGCCGCACCTTGTCAACACCGTTTGAGGCACCCCGCCTCAGGGATCGGGCTATCCCCGGCGCACGCCGATGACTTCCGCATCGCGACTCCGCATGCGGCGCGGGGTCGATGGCAATGGCAGGTTCTGCGGCTGATGACTGACATCCATGTCGGTGACGACGTCACCCTGCGCGGGCGCGTACTTCGCATTCGCGGTATCTCGCCGATGAGCGCGAGCCCGCGCAGGGTTCTGCTCGAAGACCTCGAGACGGGCGAGTCCATCGAGGCGCGCCTGGACGAGCTCGAGCCCGCCGAAGACGAGCGCGGGTCAGCCGGCTAGGCCGGTCAGCGTCGCCTTCATGTCGGCGGCGGTGAACGGCCACAGGTAGAGCGCGCGCTCGTAGCCGTTCGCGTCGACGACGTACGCCGCTTCGGTGTGCACGATGTTGTGCACGACGACGCCGGCGATCTTCTTCGACTGGTCGAGCACGCCGATGTCGTACCGCCTCCACACCCCGGCGAGCTGGGTTGGCGTTCCGACCGCCCACCGCCACTCGCGGCCGAGCCGCCACTTGTGGAGATCCTGCACGAGATAGCGCCGCGCGTTGCCGAACACGTTCACGCTGACGGCGATCACGCTCGGGCGCGCCGCCACGGGGAGGCTCCGCACGACGGTCTCGAGCCGCGTCGCCTCGATCGGGCAGTAGTTGCGGCAGAGCGGATCGAGGAACGTGATGACGACCGGCCGGCCCCGATACGTTGCGAGTGAGAGGGCCTTGCCGTCCTGGTCGCGCAGCGCGAACAGCGGAGCCTTGTGCTCGCCGGTGGCCCACGTCGTCGCGGGGCCGCCGATGATCGGCGTGCTCTTCGGCTTTCCCGACGAGCATCCGGCGGCGAGGCCCACGAGCGCGACCATCCCAACGAGCGCCCAGCGCATCGACCTGAGCGTACAGCGTTCTCTCAGGGTCGTCTCAGGGCTTCCGAAGGACGGCGAGGGACGATGCTGGTATGACACTCACAATCGCAGTCATCATCAACGTCGTCCTCATGGCGGGCATCGTCGCCGCGCTGGCCTACGTCATCCACCTACCGCACCGCATCGAGCGGCACCTCGTCCGCGAGCGCGTGATCGCCATCCCCCGCGACGAGGACGAGCTCTCGCGCGCCGCCTGAGATCTCGGCGCCGACCGGAAGGGTCAGACGGAATACGGTCTCACCGTCGCGGCGCTCGACCGTGCAGCGCCCGCCGTGCGCTCGCGCGATCGCGGCGACGATGGCGAGGCCGAGCCCGACTCCGCCCTGCGCGCGCGTCCGCGCGTCGTCGGCGCGCGCGAAGCGGTCGAAGATGCTCCCCAGGGCGTCTTCGGGGATGCCTGCGCCTTCGTCCGCGACCTCGATGACGATCTCGCCCGAGAGCGCATGCGCACGGAGCGTGATCCCGTCCCGCGGCTCGGTGTACTTGACCGCGTTCTCGAGCAGCGCGTCGAGCGCGGTGCGCAGGGCATCCGGGTCGACCTGGACGACGCCGGCGACGTCGAGCTCGAGCCGCCACGCGCGCGGAGCGACCTCCGACCAGCGCATGAACACGTCTTCGAGGAAGCGCTCGACGTCGACGTCGCGGAGGACGACGAAGTCGGGCTGCTCCGCCTTCGCGAGCAGCAAGAGCCGGTCGACGATCCGTTCCATCCGCTCCAGCTCGTCGAGCGCGACCGCGAGCTCGGGCGCATCCGTCTCACGGCTGAGCAGCTCGAGGTGGCCGCGCGCGATGGTCACCGGCGTGCGTAGCTCATGTGACGCGTCATGGAGGAAGCGCTCATGCCGCTCGAGCAGCGACGCCCGCGTGTTCGCAACCGCCTCGACCTGGCGCAGGGCCGCTTGTCGCCGCCGCGCATGCCACACCATCGCGAGGAACATCGCGGACATGAGCGGCACCTCGAAGAGCTCGCCCCAGAGCTGCTTGCCCGCGAACGCATCGGACATGATGCTCGCCCCCGTTGCGAGGATGACCGTGCCGAGGATGACGCCCGTGACGCCGGGCCTCCAGACGCGGAACCCGTAGACGATCGTCAGGCTGATCCACACGAAGTGGAAGGGGATCGTCTCCCACTCCGGCGACGCGATCATCGCCAGCCAGTTCGCGATCGCGAAGAGGCCCCACAGGACCTCGACGAGATTACGCCGCAGCCAGCCGGTAACCCGCATGGCGGATCGTCTCGATGTGGGCGTCGGGGCCGAGCTTCCTGCGCAGCCGGCGAACGCAGACGTCGACGACGTTCGAGCCGGGATCGAAGTCGTAGCCCCAGATGTCTGACAGGAGCCGCTCCCGGCTGATCACCTCGCCCGCGTGCAGGGCGAGGTGATGGAGCAGGCGGAACTCGCGGTCGGAGAGGTCGGTGACGACGTCACCGACGCGTGCCTGCCGGCGGGCGAGGTCGAGGACGACGCGCCCCGCGTTCAGCACGTGGTCGTCCTCGTCCGGCGCCGCGGTACGGCGGAGGTGCACGCGCACGCGCGCGAGCAGCTCGTCGAGCGCGAACGGCTTCGACATGTAGTCGGTCGCGCCGAGCTCGAACCCCTTCAGCTTCGTCCGCAGATCCCCGCGCGCGGACAGGATCAGGACGGGAAGCTGCGGCCGCTCGCGATGGAGCTCCTGCAGCACGCGGAGGCCGTTGACCCCCGGAAGGAGCAGGTCGAGGACGACGAGGTCCCACTCCCCCGAGCGGGCGAGCGTGAGGCCGCGCCGTCCGTCCTCGGCGGTCACGACGCCGTAGCCCTCCGCCTCCAGACCGCGCCGAACGAACGCCTGAATCCGCGACTCGTCCTCGATGACCAGGATCCGCATCGCTCCCCTCGGCGACTCTAACCGGGACGGAGATGACCTGTAAATGACGCTGCGGTGACAAGTTTGTCATTTTCGAGCCGCGCGAATCGCGATGCGATAGACAGCCCGTCGGCGATGCGTTCCGCGACGAGCATCAAAGTGCTCGGCGTCGCCGTCGGCCTCGCTGCCGCCGGCGTGCTGATCGGTCTGTACGTGAGCAAGCTGTCGACCGATCAGGGCTCCGCCGCGTACACCGTGCCGGTCGCGAGCCAAGGCGGCCACAAGGTCGTCGACCTGACCATCCAGACCGTCGCGGCTGTCGGCCCCCAGCTCAGCCCGGCCCACCCCGACTATGTCTCGTACCTCATCCGCAACACGCAGGGGAAGTGGGTTCGGCGGACGGTGTGGCGGCTTCCCGCGAACGCGACCGTCCACGTCACCATCTACAACTTCGACGGCGCGAGCGGGCTGCGCAATCCGCTGTACGCGCGGCCGCAGGGCATGGACGGCAACTCCTTCCAGCTGGACGGGAAGGCGACCGACATCATCAACCCTGACGACGCGTCGCACACGTTCGCGGTGCCGGCTTACGGGCTGGTCGTCGCGCTGCCGGGAGTCGCGGACAACGCGAAGAACCAGTGCGGCTTTGCGCCGTGCGCGCTGTCGATGGCGCACCGCACGATCACGTTCACGTTCCACACGGGCAAGCCCGGTCACTACCGCTGGCAGTGCTTCGTCCCGTGCGCTGCCGGCTGGATCGACGGGTTCGGCGGCCCGATGCAGACCATCGGCTACATGGACGGCTTCCTCGATGTTCTCTAGCGACGGCCGCAAGGTCGTCACGATCTGGATCGTCCTCAGCGTCATCGCGACGCCGATCGTCGTGCTCGTCCTCGGCCCGCACCTTCCACCGGGTAACGGCAGCGGACAGGCCCACGAGCAGGTGGTGGACAACACCTGGATGCTCGCCATCCTCACGCCGGTCATCGTGCTGCTCGCCGTCTTCTTCCCGTACGCGCTCACGCATTTCCGCCATCGCGGCGGCGACCTCGAGGACGGGCCGCCGCTTCGCAACGACAATGTCGTCATGACGTGGTGGCTCAGCGTCACGTCGCTCACCGTTCTCTTCCTCGCCGGGTTCGGGACGTACCAGCTCCTGCAGAACGGGTCCGGCGGCGGCCAGGGCCCGAGCCCGATCGCGGTGCCGTCCGGGAGCAAGCTTCCGGTTCAGGTCATCGCCCAGCAGTGGCAGTTCACGTACCGCTACCCGACGTACGGCGGGGTCGAGACGCCGCAGCTCGTCCTACCTGCCGACACGGACGTCGAGCTGCACGTCACCTCGCTCGATGCCATCCACTCCTTCTGGGCGTACGAGCTCGGGGTCAAGGCTGACGCGAACCCCGGCGTCGACAATGTCGCGTTCGTCGAGACGAGAGGGCCGCAGACCTTCCACGTGCGCTGCGCCGAGCTCTGCGGCCTGTGGCACGGCTACATGTTCAACAACGGGAAGGTCGTGCCGCAGTCGCAGTTCGCCGCGTGGATCAAGTCGCAGCAGACTGCCTTTGCGCCGGTCGCGAAGTACCTCCCGAAGTACTCGAAGACGTACTACCCCGACCCGCAGAGGAGAGCAGGATGAGCGTCGCCCGCCGCCTCGTCGGCTTCAACCTGCTCACCGCATGCCTGCTCGGCATCGGCGGCTGGTACGTCGGCTGGTTCGCCGCACATGCGGTGGTCGGCCCGAGCCTCAATTTCTTCACGCAGGTCGACTTCAACGAGCTGTCGCTCGTGATGGGCTACCTCTGCGGCGTCATCGGCTTCCTCGTCGGGCTCGGCTTCCTCAACTATCCGCTGGCGCGGCTGCGCGGGTATCCACCGTCGCTGCGGGAGAAGGAAACCGGCGGGATCGGCCGCTACTTCGGCCTGTGCACCGACCACAAGGTCGTCGGGATCCAGTACCTCGTCGGCATCGGGTTCTTCTTCTTCATCGGCGGCCTGAACGCGATGCTCATCCGCACCGAGCTCCTTCGCCCCAATCACCAGGTCTGGCCGGCTGGCACCTATCTCACGATCGTCGGCCTGCACGGCACGATGATGATGGGGATGATGACGAGCGGGATCCTCGGCCCGTTCGCCAACTACTTCATCCCGATCCTCATCGGCGCGCGGCGGATGGCGTTCCCGCGCATCGAGGCGCTCACGTTCTGGCTGCTCATGGCCGCGGGGGTCATCCTCGAGACGACGATCTTCTTCGGCGGATTCCCGACCGGCTGGACGGGCTACCAGCCGCTCGGCACACAGGCGAATCCGGGAATCGAGTCCTACTACCTCTTCTTTGCGCTCGTCGGGATCTCGATGACGCTGCTCGGCCTCAACATGATCGCGACCGTCGTGACGATGCGTGCACCTGGCCTGACGTGGACACGGTTGCCGATCTTCGTCTGGGGCGTGCTGTCGACCGCGGTGCTGATGGTGCTCGCGGCGCCGGTACTGATCGCGGCGCTGTCGATGGCGGTGCTCGACCGCGTCGCGCAGACCAACTTCTTCGTCTCCGCGCAAGGGGGTAGCAGCTACCTGTACGAGAACCTCTTCTGGTTCTTCGGGCACCCGGAGGTGTACATCCTCGCGCTGCCCGGCTTCGCGATCGTGCTCGAGATCCTTCCGGTCTTCGCGCGCAAGCCGTTGTGGGGCTACCGGCTCGCGGTGGGCGGTCTGCTCGGCGTAACGCTGCTCTCGTTCCTCGTGTGGCAGCACCATCTGTTCTTCAGCGGCATCAACGCCGACCTGCGCCCGTTCTACATGCTCTCGACGGAGCTCATCTCCATCCCGACCGGGCTCACGTTCATCTGCGGGATGATGACGCTCTGGCGCGGGCGCATCCGCTACTCGGTGCCAATGCTGTTCTGCCTGGCCTGGTTCTTCAACTTCTTCATCGGCGGGCTCACCGGCGTCTTCCTCTCCGACACGCCGAGCGACACGACGACGCACGGCAGCTTCTTCTCGATGGCGCACTTCCACTACACGATCATGGGCGGGCTCGTCTTCACCTTCTTCGCGGCCATCTACTACTGGGTGCCGAAGATGACGGGGTTCCAGCTGAACGAGCGCCTCGGGAAGGTGCACTTCTGGACGATGTTCTTCTTCTTCAACTCGACGTTCTTCCCGCTCTTCATCGCCGGCTTCCTCGGCCAGCCGCGCCGCGTGGTCACGTATGCGAACGGCCTGCACTTCATCAACGTATGGGTGTCGATCTCCGCGTTCTGTCTCGGCGGGTCGATGCTCGTCTTCCTCTACAACTTCGTGAAGTCCCTCGTCTTCGATCGCGTGCCCGCCCCGGCCGATCCGTGGGGCTCGAAGTCGATCGAGTGGCAGCTGCCGTCGCCGGTGCCGGTGCACAACTTCGACCGTATCCCGGTCTTCTCGGGTGATCCCTACGGTTACGGCGAGGCGCGCCCGACGACCGTTCCCGCAGGCGCTCCGGCAGGGATGAACTGATGACCGAGCTCGCGCAGCACGGCACGGACTACTCGATCGTCGAGTCCGAGGACCCTGAGGTCCTCTCCGGCAACCTCAGCTCCGCCGCGACCCTGCTCTCGGGCGCGACGGCGTTCTTCTTCCTCGCGTTCTTCTTCGCGTACTTCTATCTCCGAGCGGTCAACAACGCGGGCCTCTGGAAGCCGAAGCACGTCGATGCCTCGCTGACGTGGGGGACGATCGTGACCGCGTGCATCGTCGCGACCGCGATCCTCGTCCGACTCGGACGGATCGACCAGGCCGCCGGCCGCCGCGAGGCGTTTCGCCTGAAGGGGCTCGTTGCGCTCCTCTTCGGCCTCGCCGCGCTCGCCCTGCAGGCGGCGGCCTGGACGCAGCAGGGCTTCGGCCCGGCGGACGGTGGCTACGCGCGCGTGTGGTTCGGGTGGACGGCCTTCCTCTGGCTGTTCGTCCTCGGGACGATGTTCTGGCTCGAGACGACGCTGGCGACGTCGTATCGCTACCGGAAGGAGCCGATGGGCGCCGCCACCGTCGCCCCCGGGCACGCGTCCGGCGACCCGGGCCGCATGGGGCACGACATCCGCAACGCGGTCGATCTCAACCGCGCCGAGCTCGCAGCCCTGAGCTCCTACTCGACGTTCCTCGCGGGCATCGCCGTGGTCAGCTGGATCGTCCTCTACCTCGTCTAGATGTCCGTCCTGCCCCTCGTCGTCTGCGGCGCGGCGGCGACGCTGTACGCGCTCGGGCGGCGCGGGAGGGTGCGCGCGTGGCGCGAGGCGAGCTTCTACGCCGGCGTCGTAGCGACCCTCGTCGTCCTCGAGCCCCCGTTCGACCGCTGGGCCGACCGCTGGCTCTCGGCGCACATGACGCAGCACGTCGTGCTCATGACCGTCGTTCCGCCGCTCGTCGTCCTCGGAAGGCCCTGGCCGCGGCTGTGGTTGCCCTTCCCGCTGGACGCGCGACGAGCGGTCGGGAGCGCCCTCGCAGGATCGGCCGGCTTCCGCCGTGCGGGCAGCCTCCTCAGGCGCCCGCCGGTCGCGCTCGCGGTGCAGTCGCTCGCCATTGCGGTGTGGCACGTGCCCGCGCTTTACGACGCGGCCGTGCGCAGCGAGTCGGTACACGTCTTCGAGCACGTGTGCTTCGTCGCGCCGGCGCTCGTGTTCTGGGGAGCGCTGCTCGACGCGCCGCCGGTGCGCGCGCGCATCGACCACCTCCACCGCGCGCTGTGGTTCGCGGCGGCGATGGTGCCGGGCTGGGTCCTCGCGATCGTGCTCGCGTTCGCTTCGGCCCCGGTCTACGGCGTATACCGGTCGCTGACCGATCAGCAGCTCGCCGCCGGCGTCATGTGGGTGCCCGGCTCGATCACGTACTTCGTCGCGGCGTTCGTCGCGTTCTACCGCTGGCTCGATGTCGAGCCCCGACCCGAGGAGCTCTCATGGACCTGATGGCGTCGTTCCTCTCAGGCTCAGTTCTCACGCTCGTCCTCCCACTCGCCGTGCTCGCCCTCGTGCTCGTGTGGTGGGGAACGATCCTCCGGCGCCGCGGCGGAGACGCATGAGGCGAGCCGCCGCAGCCCTGGCCGCGGCGGCGGCGCTCGGCGCGATCGGCGCGGCCGTTGCGCACGCGGTCGGCGGCGGACGCACGACGCTATCGCTGCCGCAACTCCACGGCCAAGTCACGTGGAAGCAGGGGACGCGGCACGTGCAGGTGCCGCCGGGGCGCACCGCCGTGCTCGTCTTCCTGGCGCCCGCCTGCACCGGGTGTCTGGCGGAGCTGCGATATGTCATCCACCGGCTTCCGGTGTCGATGCGTCCCACGGTCGTGCAGCGCGCGGCCAAGCGGAACTCGCTCGTGCTCCTCGTCGACCGCCGCGGCGACATCCGCACCGGCTACACGTTTCCGTTCGCGCCCGCGTTCGTCGAAGGCGATCTGAGGACGCTCGCGCGATGAGGACGCTGGAGGCGCCGGGAGCGTTCCTGCGCGCGTGCGCGCTTGCCGTCGCCGCTGCGACCGCGCTCGCAGTCGCGACCGGCGGGGGCGGCTCCGTCCACCGCGCCCTCGCCGCGCTCGCCGGCCCACCGCTCGCGGCGCTGCTCATCGCCGCCGTCGTGGCGCACCGCCGCCTGCTCGCGCCGGTCGTCGTCACGGCCGTGCTGCTCCTCGTCACGGCGAGCGTCTCCGGTGCGCTGCATCTCGTGTTTGCCATCCCGGCATTCGCGGTCGCGGTCGTTCTCGCCGCGCTCGCGTGGCGCGGCGACGTGGTTCCCGCCGGCGCCTGGCGCGACTACCTGACGCTGACGAAGCCGCGCGTCATGACGCTACTGCTCCTCACCGGCCTGTGCGGGGCGGCGGTCGGCGCGCACGGCCGTCCGTCCCTCGCGCTGCTCGCGACGACGTTCGCCGGCCTTGCGCTCGCGTGCGGAGGCGCCGCCGCCCTCAACCATGTGCTCGACCGCGACATCGACAAGCTGATGGGCCCGCGCACCGCCTCGCGGCCGGTGGCCGCCGGCCGTCTCACCGCGCCGCGTGCGCTCGAGTTCGGCCTTGCGCTCTCGGCGGCGTCGTTCACGCTGCTCGCGTCGAAGGCGAACCTCCTGACCGCGGTGCTCGCGCTCGTCGGCAACCTCTTCTACGTCGTCGTGTACACCGGCTACCTGAAGCGGCGCGGGCCGCAGAACATCGTGCTCGGCGGCGCTGCAGGAGCAGTCCCGCCGCTCGTCGGCTACGCCGCGGCAACGGGCAGCGTCGCCGTGCCCGCGCTGTGGCTGTTCGCGATCGTCTGTCTCTGGACGCCGCCGCACTTCTGGGCGCTCGCGCTGTTGCTCCGCGAGCACTACGCGCGCGCGTCCGTTCCAATGCTGCCGGTCGTTCGTGGCGAGGCGTTCACGCTGCGGCGGATCGCGGGCTACACGGTCGTCCTCGTCGCCGCGACGGTAGTGCCGTTCGCGATGGGCACGTTCGGCGTGGTCTACCTCGTTGCCGCGCTCCTCCTCGGAGGCCTCTTCCTCGGACTCGCGCTTCGCCTCCTGCGCGCGCCGACGCGAAAGGGCGCCGCAGCGCTCTTCCACTACTCGCTGCTGTACCTCGCGCTGCTCTTCGTCGCGGCTGCCGTGGACCCGCTCCTCTAGGGCCCGGGTCGCGCGGAGATCGACGGCCGGCCGCCGCGCGTGACGACGAGGACGTCCCACATGCGCGCCTCCTCGTGCCCGGGGACGAGGCACGCGAACCGGTACGAACCCACCCGCGAGGCGACGAAGGAGAACGTCGTCGTGGATCCGGGCGGCAGGATCGGCGTCGCCGCGCCGCGGAACGCCGGGATCACGGTCATCGGCCCGCGCACGACCGCGCAGGAGTGAGTCAGCGCGCCGTGGTTCGAGCACGTCACGCGCACGCGCCACCCGCTCGGCACGGTGATCATCAGCTCGCCGCGGCCGTAGCCGTCGAAGTTGAAGCCGTTGTTCTCGCCGTTGTAGCCCGCGTACAGCTTCACGATCGCCGTGCGGTGCGCGGCGTCGACGCGCAGGAACTGGCCGGGGCTCGGATGCGCGGCGAGCATCGTCGGCGGTACGGTAGCTCGCCAGGATGGTGAGAGTCCGCTTCGCACCCAGCCCGACCGGATCGATCCATCTCGGCAACGCGCTGAGCGCCGTTGCCAACCGGCGGTTCGCGGACGAGCACAGCGGCACGATGCTGCTGCGAATCGACGACACCGACCAGGCGCGCAACGTCGAGGGCGGCGCCGGCGAGATCGCGGCCGACCTCGAGTGGCTCGGCGCCCGCTGGGACGAGGGGCCCGTCCACCAGAGCAGCCGTTTCGTCCGCCACCGCGAGGCTGCACACCAGATCGGCATGCCGGACGCGGAGGGCGCGCTCCGGTTCGGCCGCGTGACGCTGCTGCGGCCGGACGGGTCACCGACGTACCAACTCGCGAGCGCGGTCGACGACGTCGACTTCGAGATCACGCATGTGATCCGCGGCTCCGACCATCGCGCGAACGCCGAGCTGCAGACCGAGCTCATCCGCGCGCTCGGCGCCGAACCGCCGGAGTTCATCCACCACGGCCTGCTGCTCGGCGAGGACGGCACCAAGCTGTCGAAGCGGCACGGCGCGTCGACGATCGCCGATTTGCGCGCCGCCGGCATTCCCGCCGAGGCCGTGCGCGCGTATCTCGACGAGCTGGGGATCCCGAAGCACGACGTCCATCTCGACCTCGCGCGCCTGCGGCGACTCTCGGTCGATGCTCTCGCCGCACTCTCCGACCAGGAGCTCGCCGACCGCGTCGGGGTCGACGTCTCGCTCGTACCGGTTCTGCGCGGGGCGCGCGACCTGGTCGAGGCGCGCGACTACGCGGAGATCGTGCTCGAGCCGAAGCGCGTCGACGTGGACGCGCCGGAGACGCTCGTGCGCTTCCGCGAGCTCGTCGAGGCGGGCATCGAACCGCGCATGGTCGTCCGCGAGCTGAAGGCGGTCGGCGGCGATCTCAAGGCGCTACGGCTCGCGCTCACCGGCCGCGAGCGCGGTCCAGAGTTGGCCGCCGTCATCGCGGCGCTGCCGCCGGACGAGCTCGTACGCCGGTCCCTAGGCTAGGAGGGTGCGGCTCTACAACACGTATACGCGGCGGCTCGAGCAGCTGCCGATGCCGCCTGGCCCGATCCGGATGTATTTCTGCGGCCCGACGGTGTACCAGCGCGCGCACATCGGCAACGCGCGCCCGTTCATCCTGGGCATGTGGTTGCGCGCGTGGCTGCGGCTGGGCGGCTACGAGGCGACGCTCGTTCACAACATCACCGACGTCAACGACAAGATCTACGAGGCGGCGCCGAACGCGAGCGCCGAGCTCGCTGCGCGCGCGACCGAGTGGTACATCCAGGACGTCAGCGACCTCGGCCTTGGGCTTCCGGACGCGATGCCGAAGGCGACCGATGCCGTCCCGTCGATCATCCGCTTCATCGCGGAGCTGATCGACCGCGACGCCGCGTACGCCGTCGACGGGGACGTCTACTTCCGAGTGGCGAGGGATCCTCTGTACGGCCGGCTGTCCGGCCAGCGGCCCGATCAGGTCGAGGAGCAGGAGCCGAACCCG
>Ga0137359_10002585_pt1 | contig 14528 bp, 11 predicted proteins | sample Mad1_40_16metaG_FD_108281 | JGI IMG/M metagenome (GOLD analysis project Ga0137359, IMG submission 108281) | Vadose zone soil microbial communities from Angelo Coast Range Reserve, California, USA - Mad1_40_16 metaG | ecosystem: Environmental > Terrestrial > Soil > Vadose zone | place: USA... | reverse complement strand
TTTCCACCCGGTTTCCACGGCGCATCGTTTTCCAGTCGTACTGATAAGCGGCGGCACATTGGAGGCAAACCTGGTAGTACTCTCCATTGGCGGCGCGCCGAGGCCACGCAAACTCGTGCGAACATCGACCTAGCATGAGAACATCCATGATCTTCTGCGGCATGATGACTGATTGCGCCCGGAACTTTCGGGCTGCATCCATCTTCCGCTGAGATCGCTTTACTGGGTAGGTTACTTTCGTGCATTGTTAGTCAAGACCTATGCTTTTTGGTAGTACGGTAGCGAACAGAGTGGTCGGTAGAAAACCATGAGCTCGCAATCCCAACTTTCGCGTGCGGGCTTCATCCTTGCAGGAGGGAAGAGTTCCCGCATGGGTGTCGATAAGGCCTTCCTTGAGTTCGAAGGCCGTACTTTGTTGGACCGTGCGATCGCATTGTTGTCTGAAATATGCGATGAAGTCGCGATTGTCGGAGATCCCGCGAAGTTCGCAAGCCACGGAACGGTTGTATCGGACCTATATCCAGGCTGCGGGCCGCTCGCCGGAATACATGCCGCACTCCTGCACTCCAACGCCGATCTAAATCTGATCATGGCGGTGGATATGCCGTTTGTCCCGGCCGACCTGGTTGAATTTCTTTTCGTGACAGCGACTGAAAGCGACGCCATCGTCGTGGTACCTCGCACGGCCGGCGGATCTCAGCCATTATGCGCCGTGTATCGTCGCGCCTTCGCCGCCATCGCTGAAGCGGCCCTCAAGTCCGGCAAGTACAAGATTGACGCCTTATTTAGCGGAACGGCTGCGCGCACCGTAGAAGAGGATGAATTGGCAAGCGCGGGATTCTCCGAATCAATGTTCTTCAATCTAAATACACCGGACGATCTGCGCAGCGCCAAGCCGTAGAGACGCTAATTATTCAACAAACGGTTGAGTCGAAGCAGCCCCTCGTGCCATGCTGTTGCCAATGGCGAACGGAACCACAACTCCGTACATCGAGTTCAAGAACGTTTCTAAGGCGTTCGGAGACCGCGTCATCCTCGACAACGTCAGCTTCGACGTTCTGCCCGCTGAGATGGTCTGCATCCTGGGACGAAGCGGTGTCGGAAAGTCGGTCTCCTTGCATAACATCATGGGCTTCCTCAAGCCGGATTCCGGGCGGGTGATCGTCGCCGGAGAAGATATTACCGACTACAACGAAGAGCAGTTGGAACGCATTCGCAAGAAAGTCACCATGGTGTTTCAGAACGGCGCGCTTTTCGACTCTCTGACAGTCGGCGAAAACGTTGCCTTTCCTTTACGCGAAAGAAGAGAGCTATCGGAAGAGCAGATTCTTCAGGTCGTCGATGGCCTGTTAGAGATGGTCGGCGTTAAAGAGATGCGCGACCTGTTGCCGTCCGACCTTTCGACCGGTATGAAGCGCTCGGTCGCGATCGCGCGCGCCCTGTCGGCGCAGCCCGAGTGCGTCCTGTACGACGAGCCGACCACCATGGTCGACCCGCTGATGGCGCAATTGCTGGGCGACCTGATTGCCCGCCTGAAATTGCAACTGCACCTCACCTCGGTAGTCGTAACGCACGACATGCGCCTTGCCAAAAAACTCGCAGACCGAATCGTATTTCTCCACGAAGCGCGTGTGATCTTTTTTGGACCCTACAAAGAAATGGAAAAATCGAACGAACCCATCGTCCAGGAATTCCTGGAACTGGATGCATTGACGCTGGAGGCGTAAAAGGGAGTGGATAGCGCCAACGATCCTGATTGACTGCCATCCCCAATTGCACTGTCATCCTTCGTTTCGCTCAGGATGACAGTTCAGAAAAAAAAGGCTTGGGCGCCACGTTAAGCGGCACACTTCAAAATCCCTGCCGCACCAATTCCTCTATTGTAAGAGCGCTCTCCGCCGACTCGCGCCTCATCATCTTCTCCACATACTTCGCAATTAAATCCGCTTCCAGGTTCACCGGATCGTCCGGCTGGAGCGAGCCGAGGTTCGTCATCTCAACCGTATGCGGGATGATCGCAATCGTGCAACGATTGCCTTCGAGCTTGGCGACCGTAAGACTGACGCCCTCAATCGAAATCGAGCCCTTGAACACGGTGTATCTCTCGATCTCGGGTGGAACCTCAATATGAAGCCACCAATTTCCGGAATCGGCGATGTGTTCCAGTTCGATGAGTCGTCCGACGCCGTCCACGTGACCTTGTACAATGTGCCCGCCGAAGCGTCCGTCCGCCTTCATGGGCAATTCCACATTGACCAGCGCGCCTTCATGAATCCGTGAGAACGAGGTTCGCTCCCAGGTTTCGGGGGCGAGGTCGGCTGAAAAAAACTTGGGTTTGATATCGATCGCCGTTAGGCACACCCCGCTCACCGCGACGCTGGCGCCCGTTCCAAGTTGCCGCGGCGTTTTCTCTGCTTCGACAGTGATCCGCCGATTTTCGCCGCGCTGTTGAATCCTGACGACCCTTCCCACTTCTTCGACGATTCCGGTAAACATGGACGCTCCAATAGGGATAGCAGTTCGCGACGTCAGCCGACCGTCGGGACAGTACAGCAACTGCCGCAATCAGTTCGAATCAGTTCCTTGACTCTGTCGTGAATCTCATCTCTAACAGCACGCACTTTTTCAAGGGGTTGTCCTTTGGGATCAGGTAGTGGCCAGTCCAATGTCCTCAATCCCGGAATGAACGGACACGATTCACCGCATCCCATAGTCACTAGAACCGATGCAGTCTCCGTTAGTTCAGGTGTGAGCTTCTGTGGATTCGCAGAACTCAGGTCGATACCGATCTCTCGCATGACCGTTACAACTTCAGGATGGACATGCCTGGCGGGTTCAGTTCCCGCTGATATCGCCTGACACTGCTCACGGTCTGCATAGACGTTGAACAGCGCCGCGGCCATCTGCGATCGGCCTGCGTTGTGCACACAGGCGAATACATATGTTTTGCGATTCTCTGACTTATGTGGCATCAAAATGTCCTCCGTGGATTCAGCTGTTGCTGCACTTAACCACCGGAACAGAAACGTCGCGACAACCGCGCCGCCCATCTGTACGGCGATGAAAGCGGGCACATCGGCAGGACGTATGCCCGCAAAGGTGTTGGAAAGACTTCTGGCAAGAGTTACCGCAGGATTTGCAAACGAGGTGGATGACGTGAACCAGTACGCGCCTGTAATGTACGCCCCCACCGCAAATGGCACACTCTTTGAGCGGTACTTCGCACAACCCCAGATCACCGTCAATAACCCGAATGTTGCGACAAACTCGCTAAAGAGCTGCGCGGTGCCATTGCGCGCGTGTTGCGAGACGGAAAACAGCGGCTCCCGAAACATCAAGTGAGCCATGGCGGCCCCGGCCAATCCTCCGAAAATCTGTGCGCCAACATACGCCGGAACTTCGCGCCACGGTATGCCGTTATTCAGCGCGTCAGCAACGGTCACAGCGGGATTGAAGTGTGCTCCGGAAATAGCGCCGAATGTCATGATTAGAGCCAAAAGAGCAGCCCCGGTCGCGACGGTGTTGGCGAGAAGTGCGAGCGCGACATTGCCGCCGGCAAGCCGTTCGCCCATGATCCCGGAACCAATCACGGCGGCCACAAGAAAAGCTGCTCCAAGGAACTCCGCGCTCGCCCGTTTGTGGATTGAGGTCTTGGACATGGCTCAAATGGTCGCACGAAGGAAGCGAAAAACAAAAACGCTTGCGCTTCATCCCAGATAGGGATCCTTCAAGTATCCCTCGACCGCAAAGTCCTCACCGAATTGATGCAGTTCGAGCCGGTGGGCAAGTAGCATCCCGTGACTGCCACCGGAACCTCCGCTGGCGGCAAACGGAACTGCCCCTTCGCCGAGAATTTTTGGCGCGTAAAACAGAAACAGCTTGTCCACAACTCCGGAGGAAAGAGCAGTCCAATTGACGGTTGCACCACCCTCGATTAGCAAGCTCGTAATCTCCTGCTGTACAAGATAATGCAAGACTGCGGCCAGGTCCGGACGTCCATCAGCATGCGTGGGAGCAATGTGCTCGACCCGGATGCCCGCCTTCTCCAGTTCCTGCTTCTTCTTTTCATCGGCCTGGGAGTAAAAAACCAGGACATCGTTCTTGGCGGTTTTCACCACACGCGAATCCAGTGGCAAGCGTAGCCACGAATCCAGAAGTACGCGCAATAGTGGTCGTCGCCGCGGAAGGCCGCTGCGGTCGGTAAGCAAAGGATCATCTGCGATAACCGTGCCTACGCCGGCCATGATTGCATCGTGCTCGTGCCGCAGTTGGTGCACATGACGGCGCGCAACCTCGCCCGTGATCCAGCCACCAGTCGAGCCGCCCGCAGCTATGTCAGTAGGATGGCGTGATCCCGAAGGAGCGGGCGCAATCTTGCCGTCGAGCGTCATCGCCGCCTTCAGCGTAACCAGCGGTGTTCCAGTCCGGATGTACTTGGCGAAGCCTTCGTTCAGCTTTTTCGCTTCCTTCTCAAACAGTCCCAGGTCAACCTGGATTCCGGCGGCCCGCAGCTTGTCGATGCCCGCACCACTGACTTGTGGGTTGGGATCCTTCATCGCGCAGACGACCCGTCGAATTCCGGCTGCGATGACGGCATCGGCGCACGGAGGAGTCCGTCCTTGATGCGAGCAGGGTTCCAGATTGATATAGAGCGTGCCGCCGCGAGCGCGCTTGCCAGCCTGCTCCAGCGCCAGCACTTCCGCGTGCTTCACGCCGTCATAGGTGTGCGCACCTTCGCCAGCCTTCTTCCCGGACGAATCCACCACAACCGCCCCCACCGCCGGATTGGGAGAGGCGAGACCGATGACGGCGCGGGCCAGGTCGAACGCCCTGCGCATGTGATGAAGTTCGTCGCTCAAGTGGCGCTATTGCCTCGTATTGTCTTCGATTTCGGCGACGGCAGCGCCGCTGCGGCCGCGCGGTGGATGCCGCACAGGAGCCATCCGGTATGCGTAGGGATCTTCGGGCTCAGGCCTCGGGCGGAACAGACGTCGCAGCCGCTCGATCAACCATCGCAGATAACAAGAGGAGGATTTTGGCTCCTGCGTCATACTCCGATCTCACTGAGAACCGTGAACTGAGAACCGAAAACTGCCCTCAAGCAAACAGCGAATCCACAAACTCCTTCGCGTCAAACGGCAGCAGATCGCCCGCCTTCTCTCCCACGCCGACGAATCGCACCGGTAATCCCAACTCACGCGAGATTGCCACTACTACGCCGCCTTTGGCGGTTCCATCGAGCTTGGTCAGGACAATCCCCGTCACCCCCGCCGACTGCGTAAACTGGCGCGCCTGTTGCAATCCATTCTGGCCAGTGGTGGCGTCCATGACCAGCAGTGTCTCGTGTGGAGCGCCGGGCACGATGCGCTCCGCCGTGCGCTTCATTTTCTCGAGCTCCATCATTAGGTTTTGTTTCGTGTGCAGACGACCGGCAGTGTCGACGATGACGTAGTCGGTCTTGCGCGCGGTCGCGGCTTGCAAGGCATCGAACAACACGGCTGCCGGATCACCTCCCGCTTTCGTCTTGATCACTTCAGTGCTGGTACGCTGTCCCCAGATTTCGAGTTGTTCGATCGCGGCGGCTCGAAATGTATCCGCCGCGCACAGCAACACGGTTTTGCCCTGCGATCGGAAGACCTGGGATAACTTGCCAATCGTCGTCGTCTTGCCTGTGCCGTTCACGCCCACTACCAGGATCACTTCCGGTGTGCCGTCGACTCTCGTCGGGGGCCGCGAAGCGGTCGAAGTCAAGATCGCGAGCAGTTCCTCTTTGAGCAGGCGCTTTAGTTCGTCAACATCTTTGATCTGTCTGCGATCAGCCTTGTCGCGCAGTTTCTCGAGAACTTCATGAGTGGTCGTGGTGCCGAGGTCCGCACCGATGAGCGTCGCTTCCAGGTCGTCCAGCGTGGAACGGTCGATCTCTTTTCCGATGGCAACGACATCCTCGATGCGCTCGGCGAGGTTCTCGCGCGTACGCGAGACCGCTTCCTTCATGCGATCAAGAAAACTGGGCTTCTGTACTTCGTCCAGGCTGCCAAAAAGGGTCTGAATCATCATGGGGCCGCAAGCCGATTATATAGGCGCTGCGAGCTTCGGGCTGCGAGCTAACGACCCTCGACGACCTAGCAAGCCTCAAGCTCGAAGCTCGCGGCCCGAAGCTCGTAGCTTGTTCTATGAGCGACGAGTATCGACCAGCAGCGGATCGACGGGAGTTATCGGAGAAGGCGTAGGTGGAGGCGTGCCGGCTGTTGCCGCCGGTTTTGGAATGCGAATATCCCCGCGCAGGAAAATGGCCAACAACGCAGTGACCGCCGTCGGGTCAAGCCGCTTCCCGGAGAGATTCTCAATGATGCGAATGGCTTCGTAGGGATCGTGCGCCTGCTGGTAAGGACGGTTGGTAGTGAGCGCGTCGAATGTGTCGGCCACTGCGATCACGCGCGGCAGAAGGGGAATTTCGTCTCCCTTAAGCCCGTAAGGATAACCGCGTCCATTGAGAGCCTCATGATGGAGTTCTATGCCCGGCAGCATTTCGCGCAGTTGCGTAACCGGACGAAGAATATTCGCGCCCTTGGTGGTATGTGTCTTCATGATTTCAAATTCTTCCGGAGTCAGGGCGCCCGGCTTTTTTAGAATGCGATCTTCAATTCCGATCTTGCCGACGTCGTGCAACTGCGCTGAGATGCGGAGAACCTCCAGGAAGCCGGGATCCAATCCCATTTCCCCAGCGATCAGAAGCGAGTACTTGGTGACGCGGTCGGAATGGCCTCGCGTATACGGATCCTTTTCGTCGACGGCGCCAGCCAGCATTTGGATCGAGCCCATGAACAGCGCCTTGTTTTCTTCGGCGGCGCGCTTCAGGTCCTCGACGAACTGCTCCAGTTCCTCGGACATGGTATTGAAAGTCGATGCCAGTTCGCCGATTTCGGTCCGCGTCTTTATGTGGACGCGTTGCGTAAAGTCCCCCTTGGCGATGGCGCGGCTGGATTCGGCCAACACTTGCAGCGGATGCGTGATTCGTCGTGCAGAAAAAATACTCAGGCCAATGCTCAGGAACACGGCCAGCAAAGCCAGCAGACGCCCGGTGCGTTGCATTTCGTAAATGCTGCGGTAGGCTTCTTCGCGCGGTTTCTGTACCACGACTGCCCAATCGAGCGCGGAGACAGGACTATACGTCCCCAACATTTCGGTCTCTGTCTTGCCATCGCGGAGGGCAAATTCGCGGGTGGCTGCCAGTTGCGCTTTTGCGCCATCATCCACAAAGCTGCGGACAATATCGTAGCTGGTCATGTCCTGCCCGGTAGCGGCAAATTCCGCCGAGGCCGCTGCTACCAGGCGTCCCTGGGCGTCCACAACGTACGGTGTGAGCCCGGCGCGGTTCACTTCCTGCAAACGCCGGATGAGGAATTGCAGATCCACCACACAGCCGATCATTCCCAGGAAGCGATCACCATATACGATCGGAGCGCTCACCAGCAGCACCGTCCGAGCGGATTTGCCGCCGCCCACCACCAGCGGTTGACCACTGTAGCTGCGTTTCTCATGGGCGGCCGTGTAGGCGCGTTCCAGTTCGCGCTGCAAGAATGCGTCTGGTTCAATTCGTCCCGCCGAAATGCCTTTAGCATCGACGTTCAATACGCTGGCATAGGCAATGTCGTTCGAGGATGAGACGAAGTTCTCGAGCAGCGCCCGCAGTTCCGGAGCCGCTATATTCTGAGACCCGATGTCATTTCCGGTCGTCACCTGAATGGACGACGCCAGGTTCGACAGCATCATGCGCAAGGTCTCCTGATGCTGGGAAATATCGTCCGCGAGCGATCGAGTAACCGTGTTCTGCAGGAGCATTTCGTTGGTCTTAAGGCGCTCCCGGTTCATCGTTTCAATCTGCGCCGAATAGAAGTACATCGGGACGACACTGAGCGCGAGCAATACGCCAAGGATGACGTAGAGCAAGGGCACGCGATTAGGTATGGGCAGCTTCAGTTGCAAAAGACAGTCCTGCGGCGCGGGCGCGGGGGCACACTCGTTCCGTCTGAGCCTATTCTAGGATTGTGGACGGGCGAAGCCTTAGGTGCTGCTGGTACATCTGACCGTTACGGAAGTACCCAATCGGCATGCGACTTCAGTCTTGCATGACCAGAAAATGGCTAGCACTTGGCACTTACCCAAACCGATTTCGAGAATGATTTGGCTAAATGCCAGGTGCCAAGTGTCAACGCTGAACTCTGCGCGTGATACAACCTTGGCATGCCCGGAAAGCCCGCTTTACCCCTGCAACCTGCGATCACCGCACACGCCCCCTGTCGCGCCGATCTGGCGGGAGGCACGATCGACCTCTGGCCGCTCTACCTGTTTCATCCCGGTGCGTTGACGCTGAATTTTGCCCTGGAAATACTGACCACCTGCCGGGTTACGCCGCTCAAGGGACAGCGTATCGAACTGTGCTCAATCGATACCGGCTGCCACGAAACGTTTGCCAATCTTGCCGAGTTGATCGCTAGCCGGAATCATCGGCATATTCTGGCGGCTTACCTCGTGCGCTATTTTGCGCCCGAGCGAGGCTTGCGAGTTGAAACCGATTCTCAATCCCCCGCCGGAGCCGGAATTTCAGGGTCGTCCGCACTAATGATTGCGACTACCGCCGCGCTCGCGCGCTTTACCGGACGCGATATCGATCATGAATCGATGCGAGTGATTGCCCAGAACGTCGAGGCGCAAGTCATCCATGTGCCGACGGGCTGCCAGGATTATTATCCCGCGCTCTACGGGGGTGTAAGTGCGATCCATCTGGATGCGGACGGAGTTCGCCGCGCCGCCGTACCCGTTGCTCCCGAGGAGATTGAGTTGCGCTTCGTCCTGGCATACACCGGCGCGCCGCGTAAATCCGGCATCAACAATTGGGAAGTATTCAAGGCGCACATCAATGGCGATAAACACGTCTTTCGCAATCTGGAAAAGATTGCGACTATCGCGCGCGAAATGCACCAGGCTCTACTTCGCCACGACTGGGAAGACGTAGCCCGCCTGCTTCGGGAGGAGTGGAAGTTGCGCCGCACCAACGCTCCCGGCATTACCACTCCGCTGATCGACAAGCTGATTGCCGTCGCTCGCAAGAATGGCGGGCGGGCAGCCAAGGTATGCGGCGCAGGCGGGGGTGGCTGCGTTCTGATGATGGTTGAGGAAGGCGCCAAGGAAGCAGTTTCAAACGCCGTTGCCTTAGCCGGAGGCCACATTCTGCCGCTTAGAGTGGCCCGCGATGGCCTGCGCGTGGAGACTCAGACGTAAACGGCGAAGCGGGCTAGCGCTTTCGAGGTAGTTCCAGAGCTCCCGAAAGAGCCGTCCAATGGACAACCTTCTTTGCCCAAACCGGGTCTATAATGATGCCATTGGTTCGGGGTGCACCGTGCGGTTCGGCCGATTCCCGCTTCTCGTTGTCCTTCTCGTCTCCTCTCTCGCCTTAGCCGAAAACACTCCGCCTCCGCGCATGACCAAACAGACGCGCCAGGAAATTATCCGCGTGTTTAATGCTGAGCTGTGCTACGTCCGCACGAATTTCCCGATGGGAAAGACAGGCCTGAAACTCAAGAACGGAGTGATTACTCCTCGTGGCGACGATCTGCAACACCTCATGTCACTCTGGGGACCGGCTGCAAAGCCGGGAGATCAGGCCCGCATTACAGACATCGCGATTAAGGACAATTACATCCACTTTGAGCTAAACGGCGGTCCGGTCAAGAAGCAAAAATGGTATCAGCGCATCGAGGTACAAGGGGCGGGAGGATCGACTCCCATCGCGCCCTCCGACTCGAATGCCAATGCCCGAGGATCCTTCGTCGACGTCTACTTCGACAAATACGTTCCCGAGTTGACTGGACCCGAACTGAAGCTCGCGCTGCGTCCAGTGTTGGATTTCGACGCGAAATCGCCCCTCGAAGCCTACCTTGAGACCGTTCCGCCGAAAATCAAAGAAGCGATCAAGAACCATCGCGTGTTGGTAGGAATGAATCGTGAGATGGTGATGTATGCCAAGGGGCGTCCGCCGAAAAAATTGCGCGAGCAGGCGGATGAGGTTGAGTACGAAGAGTGGATCTACGGAGAACCTCCGCAGGACGTGGATTTCATCCGCTTTGTCGGCGAAGAGGTAGCCCGGGTCGAGACCATGAAAGTCGGCGGCCAAAAAGAGATTCGGACCGAGCGCGAAATCGATCTGCCCGCCGCCGCAGTCGCTGCCGCCGAGAAGCCACAAGAGAGGCCGGTCAATGCACCCACTCTTCGGCGGCCGGGAGAAGACATGCCGGACGCCCGTCCCGCAGGCAGCATCAATGGAACTCCGCCGGTCTCCGGACCGCCCCCGATCGACTCGGGCGGGAAGACGGGCCCGATCTAATTTTGATCTGTCACCCTGAGCCGCTACCTAGGGCGAACCGCGAGCGACCAACGACAACCACCAAACCGCCGATTGGCATCTAGACCCGCTCAGCCTCTAAACTAGTACTGTGAAGATTGCCCTTGGCCAGATCAACCCCACCGTCGGGGACTTCTCTGGCAACTCAGCCAAGATCATCCAATTTGCTCTGCGAGCCCGCAGCGCCGGCGCCGGTCTCATTCTTTTCCCCGAACTCTCGGTCTGCGGATATCCGCCGCGCGACTTGGTCGAGCGGCCGTCTTTCGTTGCTCGCAACCGCGAGAGCATCGAGCAGATTGCCGCCGCGACGCCAGGGATTGCCGTGATCTGCGGCCTGGTCACTCCTGCCCACGCCGACACCGGAAAGTCAGTGATGAACTCGGCCGCTCTGCTGCGCGACGGCCGCGTCGAGTTCATCCAGTCGAAAATGCTGCTTCCCACCTACGACGTCTTTGACGAGATGCGCAATTTCGCTCCTGCCAAAAGCCAGCAACTGTTTGACATGTGCGGGAAGAGAATGGCCCTCACCATTTGCGAAGACGCCTGGAACGACAAGCATTTCTGGAATCGACGCTTGTACGGGGTTGACCCGGTCGAAGAGTTGATCCGCATCGGCGGCAACCTGGTACTCAATATTTCAGCATCGCCATTCTGGCTTGGAAAGCGGGAACTGCGGCGCGACATGCTCGCAACCATCGCGAAAAACGACAACGTGCCGGTGGCGATGGTGAATCAGGTCGGCGGTAATGACAGCCTTGTCTTCGACGGGTCAAGCCTGGTGATCGCCCCCGACGGCCGCGTGATTGCACAAGGGAAGTCGTTCGACGAGGATCTGATTTACTTTGATTCCCAGAATCTGACCGGTGAGATGCACGAACAGATTGAAGGTGAAGAAGCCAGCGCCTATGAGGCGCTCGTCCTTGGCACCGGCGATTACGTTCGCAAATGCGGATTCCAGCGCGTAATCATCGGATTGAGCGGGGGCATCGACTCTGCCCTCACCGCGACCATTGCCGTGGACGCCTTGGGACCCGAGAACGTCATCGGTATTGGCATGCCGGGTCCATACTCTTCTCAAGGATCGATTGACGACGCACGCCAGCTGGCAAAAAATCTCGGCATTCGTTTCGAATTGCTCTCCATCAACGAAATGTATGAAGCCTGCCGCAAAACACTCGCGCCGGTCTTTGCGGGTTTCCCGGAAGACGCGACCGAGGAAAATATCCAGTCCCGCAGCCGCGCGATGGTGCAGATGTCTCTGTCGAACAAGTTCCATGCGCTCGTGCTTTCCACTGGCAACAAGAGCGAGGTCGCAGTCGGATATTGCACCCTCTATGGGGACATGGTGGGTGGGCTCGCCGTCATCTCCGACGTACCCAAGACGCTGGTATATCGCCTGAGCGCCTATGTGAACTCACGGCGCGCGGTAATCCCGCAGTCGACTATCGAGAAAGCTCCGTCCGCCGAATTACGCCCCGATCAGAAGGACTCCGATTCGCTTCCGCCCTACGATGTCCTTGACGTGATCCTCGAAGACTATGTCGAGGAAGCGCGGTCAGCAGAGCAAATTGCTGTCGCTCATGATTTCGATCTCGATCTGGTGAAGTGCGTCATCCACATGGTCGAGCGAAGCGAGTACAAACGTCAGCAGGCCGCGCCGGGGATCAAAATCTCAACCAAGGCCTTCGGCTATGGTCGCAGGTTTCCGATCGCCGCCAAGCCGGAGTTCTAGCCACACTGTCCGCTGAACACCCGACAAAATGCTATAAGATAGCTCGATGCGCGGGAGGCCTCCATGCGATTTTCAGTAACTTTTCTCTCCGTCCTGCTGCTGAGCGTCACTGCGGCTTGGTGCGACGAAGGCCACCAGCACGAACTTACCGAGCAGCAGATAGGCTCGGTGCACTTCGCAACGTCGTGCTCAAAAGCAGTTCAGGGCGACTTTCAGCGAGCCGTCGCGCTGCTGCACTCTTTCCAGTACGAGCAAGCCAGAGGAGCCTTCCAGGAAATCGCCAAGCGAGACCCCGCCTGCGCGATGGCGCAGTGGGGAATCGCAATGTCGCACTACCACGGATTGTGGGACAACGGGGATACCGTTGCGGGACGAGAGGCGATCAGGAAAGCCCAGCAGATCGCAACCACGTCCGCTGTAACCTCGCGTGAGCACGCCTACATCGACGCGCTGTCCGAAGTCTACCGCGAGGACGACAACAACCCCTTCGTGCACGGCCAGATCTTCGAACAGAAAATGGCGCAGCTCCAGTCTTCCTATCCGGACGACAGCGAAGCCGCCATCTTTCACGCGCTAACACTCGACATCATCGCACCGAAGACTGACAAGACTTTTGCCAACCAGCGAAAGTGCGTAGAGATTCTGGAACCCATCTTCGCAAAACAGCCGAACCATCCTGGCGTTGCCCATTACATCATCCATTGCAGCGACAACCCGGTTCTGGCTGAAGCAGCGCTGCCCGCCGCGCGCAAATACGCTGCGATCGCGCCCGCATCCGCCCATGCCAATCACATGCCGTCCCACATCTTCACGCGTGTCGGTTCATGGGACGAGTCCATCCAATCCAACATGCGCTCTGCCGAACTCGCCAAGCAGGCGGAGGCCGCTTCCACCAACGGAGAAGCTCGCGACCAACGTCTGCACGCCCTGGACTATCTTGAGTATGCATATCTTCAAGAAGGCCGCATCAAGGATGCCCAGGCGGTCCTCAACGACATGAAATCGCTGCCGCCGGTTCCCGGGTTAAGCCTCACCGGAAACTACGGCCTCGCGGCCGTTCCTGCACGCTACACATTGGAACTAGGCAAGTGGGAAGAGGCCAGCCGTCTTCAACCGATGGCAGAGGGCGTTCCGTGGGCGCAGGCAATAACGTGGATGGCAATAGGTCTGGGCGCAGCTCACTCGAAAGATCTCCCGCGCGCCGCTGAGGCAGAGAAGAATCTCGCCCGACTGCGTGACGCCGCCGCGCAGCAAAAGAATGTCTATTGGTCGAACCAGATCGAGGTCCAGCGCCAGGAAGTGGCGGCGTGGATCTTCCAGGCGTCGGGAAAGTCGACAGGCGCGGTTGCGGCGATGAAGTCCGCCGCCGAATTCGAAGAGAGCATGGACAAGAGCCCGGTCACCCCTGGGGCGGTGATCCCCGCCCGCGAATTACTCGCCCAGTTGCTGCAACAGCAGATGCGCCCGCAAGATGCTGTAGCTGAGTACGAGACAGTTTTGAAGACCGCGCCGAACCGCTTTAACGCGCTTTGGGGCGCCGCCTCAAGCGCGGAGGCCGCCGGCAATGCAGCCGTAGCTTCGAAGTATTTCCGAAAGCTGGCTGATGTTGGCGTCGGAAACGAACGGCCCGAACTAGCGATCGCGCGCAAAAAGGCGGGAGCCGTCGCGCGGAACTAGAAGTCGAGCGCCGCAACATTTCCTGAAAGGAGCTTATGCTCAAGAACGCAGTTGTATTCCTCTGTCTGGCTGCGGCGATGGCCGCTCAGACGAAACCGGCCCCAGCCAAACCGGCGGTCAATCACGAGGCTGCTTCCACTCCGACGACTCCGAACACCGGCATGCCTTCCGAAGAAGCCGTCAACGCCTTCATGCAGCAGATGGTCGGTTACAATCCAGGAGTCACTTGGCGCGTAGCAGACATTCGTCCCACCGCTGTGCCCAGTCTCACGGAAGTCACGGTTGTCATTACCGACTCGCAGAATTCCAACACCAACAAGTTCTATGTCACGTCGGACGGCAAGCACGCTGTAACCGGGGACATCATCCCGTTTGGGCCGCAGCCGTTTGAGCAGGACCGCGTCAAACTCGAAAAAGACGTGAACGGGCCAGCCAAAGGCCCCGCGAAAGCCCCAGTAACCATCGTCGAATTCAGTGATATGCAATGCCCGCACTGCAAGCAAGTCGCCCCCACAATCGAGAAACTCCTGGAACAGGAACCCGGCGCTCACTTTGTCTTCCAGAATTTTCCGCTACCCAACCACAACTGGGCCGAAAAGGCCGCCGACTATGTGGATTGCGTTGGCCGCGCCTCGAACGATGCGGTGTGGAAGTTCATCCAGAAGACTTTTGTGCAACAGGAAAGCATTACGGAAGCTAACGCGGACGAGAAGTTGA
>Ga0137359_10002582_pt1 | contig 14533 bp, 10 predicted proteins | sample Mad1_40_16metaG_FD_108281 | JGI IMG/M metagenome (GOLD analysis project Ga0137359, IMG submission 108281) | Vadose zone soil microbial communities from Angelo Coast Range Reserve, California, USA - Mad1_40_16 metaG | ecosystem: Environmental > Terrestrial > Soil > Vadose zone | place: USA... | reverse complement strand
CGTCATTCAGGCTGACCAGGTTGTCCTCGTGACGACGACCGATCCGGCGCAGCGGGAAGCAGCGGTTCGTTTCATCGAGCACATCATGTCGCCCCCGATCCAAAAACTCATTGCCGAGAAGTATGGGTTCCGGCCGGGTACAGTTGTTGACGTCGCGGGACCGATCCAAAAGCTGAAACTGCTTCGGCTCGGCATTGTCCGCAATCCGAACCCGATCTTAGCCAAGGCCGTGCTCGCAAGCCTAAGCACGCCGACGTCGCCCTGACGTTACTCCGGCCGCTCCCGGTAGGGGAGCGGACGACTTCGCGCGTGCGCCGTCGGCTGGAGATGCGGTTGCGCAGTCCGCGTTCGTGAAGCCGGAGGAGGCGCAGGAACGCAAGCGGCCGTGAATTTCAGAGACTTGAGTTTGGCAAGTAACGCTCGTTCGTCTCTTCGACGAACGCCGTGGCGCCGCAATCGGCCAGGCCCGCCCCTTCAGGATAAGGGTGCATAGCCTTTCGGCGCTTCCTGCATCACTGCCAGCGTATGGCCGTCGGGATCCTGGAAGAATGCCATCCAAAGGTCATGATCGTCCATCTTCGCTATGCAGTGCGGATGGTGTGTGAGCGTGACACCGCGTTTTTCGAGCGTGGTGACTGTCAATGCTATGTCGGCGCAGCGGAAATAGATGCAGCCTTTGCGCTCTGAAGTTGGCCGCGTCCTTTGTTTTATCGAGGAGCAGACGCACTCCCGCACAGTCAAAGAACGATAGGTCGCCGAACCGATACAGCTTCCGCAACCCGATCACGTTCTCATAGAACGCTTCCGCGCGATCAACATCGATGACGGGGAGCGCTATCTGGCCGATGTGATTGAGGTTGAGTGCCATTGCGGAACCTCCATTGAGTAACTGGCTGACAGGGGCTCATCGAAAGCCATCCTACCCTTGCCGCCCCGCCAGCACGCGGTCCACCATTTCGCCGGCTTGCCCGAGATAATTCGCCGGATCGCAGAGCTTTTCGAGCGCCGCGCGATCGAGGTGCTTGGCGACCTCCTTGTTTTCCGCAAGCAAATCGACCAGCGGGCGACCGGTGGCGAGCACCTGGCGGCAAATGTCGTAGACGAGGTCGTGGGCATATTGGCGGCCGATATGCGGGCCAAGCCCCATCATCACGGCTTCGGACACGATCAGGCCGCGGGTGATGTCGAGATTTTCCCGCATCTTCTTCTCGTCCACTTGCAGGCCTGAGACGAGGAAGCGGGTCTGTGCCAAGGCGCCGGCCGTCAGGCTGAAGATTTCCGGCACCGCGATCCACTCGATCTCCCATGGGCCGGTGGCGCGCTCGTGGTCCTCGATCATCGCATCGAGCAGTGCGGCGACGTGCTGGCGCACCAGCGCTGCGGTCGCCGTGATATAGACCGAGGAGATCGGATTGCGCTTTTGCGGCATCGTGCTCGAGGAGCCGCGGCCCTCGTGAAACGGCTCATAGACCTCCTCGACCTCGGTCTGCATCATCAGTTTCACGTCGAACGCGATCTTGCCGCAGCTGCCGGTGACGAGGCCGAGGAAACACCCGACCTCCGCGATGCAATCGCGCACCGTATGCCACGCGATCCGCGGCTGCCCGAGGCTAAGCTCCTTCATGAGCGAGGCCTGAACTTCAAGGCCGCGCTTGCCCAGCGACGACAAGGTCCCGGCGGCGCCGCCGAACTCGCCGACCAGAACGCGCGGGCGCAATTCCTTCAGACGTTCGAGATGGCGCTCGAATCCCGCGAGGTAGGTTGCGGCCTTGTAGCCGAACGTGATCGGCACCGCCTGCTGAAGATTGCTGCGGCCAGCCATCGGGGTGTCGCGATAGCGTTTTGCAAGGGCCGCCAGCGCGTCCGAGATCGCAACGAGGTCAGCCTCGATGAGATCGAGGGCTTCGCGGATTTGCAGGACGGTGGCGGTGTCGGTGATGTCCTGGGTGGTGGCGCCCCAATGACACCATTCGCCGAGGCCGTCCCGGCACAGCGCAACGAGCTGCTGGACGACCGGCAGCACCGGATAACCGATGCGCTCGGTCGCACTCTTGAGCTTGGCGAAATCATACTCGGCGATTGAGCAATGGCGCAGGATTTCGTCGCACGCATTCTGCGGAATGATGCCGAGACGCGCCTGGGCGCGGGCGAGCGCCGCTTCGATGTCGAGATATTTCTGGATGCGACTTTCGTCCGCGAAGATGCGGCGCATCGGCTCGGTTGAAAATATGTCGCGGAAAATACCGGAGCTCACTCCAACGGCGGTCATTCTTCAACCTTTCGGGCGTAGCAGGCAGGATCGGGCGCCATCCCTACAAAACGGGCGGGCGGCCGTCCATCTCGGGTTACTTTTGATTAGGTTGACCTTGCCCAGTGTCATTGCCCGGCTTGACCGGGCAATCCAGTATCCCCGGTCGGTGGTTACTGGATCGCCCGGTCAAGCCGGGCGATGACAGGACAGAGGCAGGTCAGGCTAAACGAAAACCGCTCCAATCGGTTAGAACTATTCTACTTTGCAGTTTAGAGCGATTTCATTTCATTGCACTTGCGGGACATCGCCGCCAAATGCCAAGGATAACGTTGTCATCCGGAGGACGCGCTCGTTCGCGAGCGCAGTGAGATTAAGAGACCGGATCGAACCGGGAGTGCCGTAGCGTGATCGTGTGTTCGTGCAACGTCATTTCGGACCACCAGGTCCGATCCGTTACGGCCGAGCGCACTGTCCGAGCCACCAGCGAGGTCTATCGGTGTTTGGGATGCAGCGCCGAATGTGGGCGCTGCGCCCGCACGATCAGGCGAATCATGGAGGAGGCACTCGCTGAAACGACGCCGACGCTTGCGGCAAGAACCTGCATTTGCGCCTCTTCCGAGCCCCCTTCCTGCCCTCCCCTGCAAGCAGCCGGGGACGGTCTTGATTTACTCTCCCCACCTGCAGGGGAGAGCAGGGACGTGCCAGAAAACGCGTCAGCGTTGTCGTCAACGCCGTAATTTCCCGCATCCCCTCACGCCCTGGTTTGGTCGCCGCGAATTTTCAACAGGTTCGGGTCGACGGAACTTTCCGTTCAACATTAGAATTGTTATTATTCAAGTCTGTTCCTCATCTGCCGAGCGGCAGCCAAGCAGCGAGACGTTACTATGCGCGGAGATACAACCGTAATTGAATACCTCAACAAGGCGTTGCGTCACGAGCTTACGGCCGTCAATCAGTATTGGTTGCACTATCGCCTGCTCGAGAACTGGGGCTACCAGGCTCTCGCCAAAAAATGGCGCAAGGAGTCCATCGAAGAGATGGAACACGCCGATAAACTCGTTCACCGCATCATTTTCCTCGATGGTTTTCCCAACATGCAGGTGCTCGATCCGCTGCATATCGGGCAGACCGTCAAAGAGGTCTTGGATTGCGATCTGGCTGCTGAGATGTCCGCGCGTGCCCTTTACCAGGAGGCGGCGGGTTATTGCCATGGGGCCAAGGATTATGTGACCAGGGACCTGTTTGAAAAATTGATGAGCGATGAAGAGGAGCACATCGACTTCCTCGAAACTCAGCTTGAACTTGTCGCCCGCCTCGGGCTTGAGCTTTACGCTCAATATCATATCGGGGAAACCAAAGAAGCGGACTGATAGACACCAAATCTAATGAAATCAGCGCCAATTGCGCGCTGTGTTGCTGCCGACCCACGCCATCGGCGCGTTCGATGCGGCACGCCGTGCAGGCTGCGCCCCGACGGTGGCGGTAAAGGTATTAAAATACCGTAATCTATTGGGGTCGGCTTTTGTGGAAACGAACTAATTTTGGAATTCCCAACAAAATCAATGCGGCCTGGTTTTCGCGCCGCGGCGATCGTGGATTTCGGGGCTAAGCAATCACACGGGTTCGTCGGGTTGCGGCATACCATGAACTCGCGCGGGCGCGTTCGGGGGTGCGTTTTGCCTCACTTCTTGGCATTGTAGTTCCTTCGGGGTTGGCAGAGGGGGGCCGCCACGAAGGAGCCCGCGTGAAAACCGACCGGTTCGAAAAGACGTTCACAACGGCGCCAAGCGCGCAGCGGACAACGCGGCGGTGGCGACGCGGGGTCGTCAGCATCGTGATCGTGCTTGCCATCGCGGCGGGCTACCTTTGGTTTTATGCCCCGCAGTACCTCCCCGCATACCTGGCCCATTACCGCCAAGCGCAAATTCAGGCCGGCGAGGCTGGCGGACGAGGCGGGCGGGCTCTGCGCGGTGACGGGCCGGTGCCGGTGCTCGCCGCGGTGGCGAACAAAGCCGACGTCCCGGTCTACTTCGATGGCGTCGGCTCGAGCCGCGCACTCAACACGGTGACGGTGAAGGCCCAGGTCGACGGCAAGCTCATGAGCGTCAATTTCAAGGAGGGCCAGGACGTCGGTCAGGATTTCGTCCTGGCGGAAATCGACGCGACGATCTACCAGGCGCAATACGATCAGGCCGTGGCCAAGAAGGCCATGGATGAAGCCCAGCTGGCCAATGCCCGCCTCGATCTTGAGCGCTATGCCCGGCTGATGCAGACCAATTCGGCCACGCGCCAGCAGCATGACACGCAGCGGGCGCTGGTGGCGCAGCTTGAAGCCCAAGTGCAGGCCGATCAGGGCGCCATCGAGAATTCCAAAGCTATCCTGTCCTACACCAAGATCATTGCGCCGCTTGCCGGCCGCACCGGCATTCGCCAGGTCGATGCCGGCAACATCGTGCACGCCGCGGACACCACCGGGATCGTGGTGATCACCCAGGTCAGGCCGATCGCCGTCATCTTTACGCTGCCGCAACAGCGCCTCGCCCAGGTCAACAAGGCGTTCGGGCGGGGGGCATTGAGCGCCCAGGCGCTGGGTGACGACAATCGCACCATCGTGGATCGCGGCACGCTCACCGTGATCGACAATCAGGTCGATCAGGCCACCGGGACCGTAAAGCTCAAGGCCGAATTCCCCAACAACGACCTGCAAATCTGGCCGGGCCAGTTCGTCAATGTGAAGCTCCTGGTCGATACCATGCGGCAGGTCATCGTGGTGCCCACGGCCGCGGTCCAGCGTGGCCCGAACGGGACCTTTGCGTACGTCGCCAATGACGACAACACCGTCGCGGTGCATCCGGTGCCGGTCGCCCAGCAGGATGACGTTGAGGCCGTGATCGCGGCCGGCATCGACGAGGGCGAGCGTGTGGTGACGACGGGGTTCTCGCAGTTGACCGACGGCGCCAAGATCGCGATCGGAACGCAGGAGGACCTGCAACGGCCGGCCGGCAGCGAACGCCGCCGCGGCCCGCGGCGCGAGACCCCTTCGGCCCGATCCGATCCGACGCCGCGCACCGAAACTGCCGCCCGACCGGCGGAGACGCCATCCCCGGGCGCCGCGCCGCAGTCGGCGTCATCAGAGCCGTCCCGCGACGGCGCGCAGCGGCCCCGATCCGGCGGCGCCACGACCGCTACGCCATGAGCGTATCGTCGCCCTTTATTTTCCGGCCGATTGCCACCTCGCTGCTCGGCGTCGCCGTGATGCTGGGCGGCATCCTTGGATATTTTTTGCTGCCGGTCGCGTCACTGCCGCAGGTCGACTTTCCGACCATCCAGGTGACAACGCAGCTGCCGGGCGCCAACGCCGAGACGATAGCGTCGCTCGTCACTGCCCCGCTGGAACGCCAGTTCGGACAAATCCCAGCGCTCGCAACCATGTCGTCGTCGAGTTCCTTCGGGGTCAGCCAGATTACCTTGCAGTTCGAGCTCAATCGCGAAATCGACGCTGCCGCGCAGGATGTGCAGTCCGCGATCAATGCGGCAGGTTCGACGCTGCCGCGCAACCTTCCCTACCCGCCGGTCTATTCCAAGGTGAATCCCGCCGATGCGCCGGTACTTACGCTGGCGCTGACGTCGCCTGTGATCTCGTTGCGGCAGATGAGCGATCTCGCCGACACCTTGATCGCGCAGCGGCTCAGTGAGGTGACCGGCGTTGGCCATGTCTCGGTCCAGGGCGGGCTCAAGCCTGCGGTCCGCATCCAGGCCGATCTCGCCAGGCTTGCCTCTTATGGCATAGCGCTTGAGGACCTGCGCACCGCGATCGTGGCAGCCAATGTGGCGGGCCCGAAAGGATCGCTCGACGGCGCCCAGCAGTCCTATACGATCGCTGCCAATGACCAGGTCACCGGCATCGAGACGTATCGCAATCTGATCATCGCGTATCGCAGTGGCGCGCCTGTCATGCTCCGCGATGTCGCCGATGTCATCGACGGCTTGGAGAACAGCAAGGTCGGCGGATGGTACCAGAGTGTGCCGGCCGTCATTATCGATATTCAGCGTCAACCGGGCGCCAATGTCATTGACACCGTTCGCCGCGTCGGCCAGGAGCTGCCGCGCCTGCAGCGCGTCATGCCCAAGGGCGTTTCCCTGGCCGTGGTCCAGGACCGCACCGGCACCATTCGGGCCTCGGTGCACGACGTCCAGTTCACCCTGATATTGAGCGTCGGCCTCGTTGTCATGGTGGTGTTCATTTTCCTGCGCACCATCCGGGCCACCATCATCGCCGGCGTCGCGCTGCCGCTGTCGCTCATCGCCACCTTCGGGGTGATGTGGTTCTGCAGCTTCAGCCTCGACAATCTTTCGTTGATGGCGCTGACGATCGGCACCGGTTTCGTGATCGACGATGCGATCGTGATGATCGAGAACATCGTCCGTCATATGGAGGAGGGCGAGCAGCCGTTCGAGGCGGCGCTGAATGGCGCCAAGGAGATCGGGTTCACGGTCATCTCATTGACGGTGTCCCTGGTCGCGGTGTTCATACCGTTGCTGTTCATGAGCGGCATCGTCGGGCGGATGTTCCGCGAATTCGCCTTGACGCTCACGGTCGCGGTCATCACCTCGGCGGTGGTTTCGCTCACCTTGACGCCGATGATGTGCAGCCGCCTGCTTCGCCAGCCCCCGCCCTACCCTCCCCCACAAGCGGGGGAGGGTAGGATGGCGGCGGTCGGTGCGCTGACCCGGCGGCTCGATCACGCCGTCGAGTGGGCGGTCGACGCCTATCAGGCGAGCCTCGAATGGGTGCTGCACCACGAGCGCGCGACCCTCCTCGTGACGATCGCCACCCTGATCGCCACCATCTGGCTCTATGTCATCGTCCCCAAAGGCTTCCTGCCCATTCAAGATACCGGCTTGATCAAGGCCGTCACCGAGGCGGGCCCTGAAGTTTCCTACGCGGAGATGCAACGCCTGCAGCAGGACATCGTCGACACGATTCGCCGGGACGCTGATGTGACCGGCGTCATATCGGTGGTCGGGGTTACCCCTATGAACCCGACGCCGAACGCGGGCCGGCTCGCCATCACGTTGAAGCCCCGCGACCAGCGCATGAGCTTCGTCACCGATGTCATCGAGCGGCTGAAGCGGGCGATTGCGTCCGTGCCGGGGATGACCGTCTATTTCCAGCCGGTTCAGGACATCCAGATCAGCACGCGGTCGTCACGCGCGCTTTTTCAGTACACCTTGGCGTCGACAGATGCCGCAGAAGTCAGTCAATGGGCCGGCGCTCTGGTGACGCGATTGCGCGAGGATCCGCTGTTTCGCGACGTCGCTTCGGAAGCGCAGGAGGGCGGACTTCGGGTCGACGTAAAAGTCGACCGCGAAAAGGCCGGACGGCTGGGCGTCTCAATGCAGGCGATCAGCGATACGCTCAATGACGCTTTCGGGCAGCGGCAGATTTCGACGATCTTCGGCCAGGCCAATCAGTACCGGGTGATACTGGAAGCCATGCCGGAATATCAGCGCGACCCGAGCACGCTCTCCAAGCTATACCTGCCGGCCGGAACGACCACAACGCAGGCGACGCTCTCAAGCTCGACTTCGAATCTCCTCTTGCTGCCGACGAACGCGACGAACCTGGTGCCGTTAGATGCGGTCGCAACGGTCGAGCGCACCACGGCAGCGCTCGCAATTGGGCATCACGATCAGTTTCCGGCCGTGACCGTCAGCTTCAACCTCGCCCCGGGCGCCTCGCTTGGCGACGCCGTTGCAGCCATTTCGTCCGCGGAAAACGACATCGACATGCCGGCGTCCGTGGTCGGCACCTATGCGGGCGACACCGCTGAATTTGCATCCTCGCTGGCCGGCGAGCCGTGGCTCATTCTGGCGGCCGTGGTGACGATCTATATCGTGCTCGGCATGCTCTATGAGAGCTTCGTGCACCCGTTGACGATTCTCTCCACCCTGCCGTCCGCGGGCGTCGGTGCGCTCGTGGCGATGATGATGTTCGGCCAGGATCTGTCGATCATTGCGCTGATCGGCATCGTGTTGCTGATGGGCATCGTCAAGAAGAACGCCATCATGATGATCGACTTCGCGCTTGAAGCGGAACGTGTCGGCGGGCTGACGCCGCCGGAGGCGATCCTGCAGGCGTGCCTGCTGCGGTTCAGGCCGATCATGATGACGACGCTTGCGGCGCTGTTCGGCGCTTTGCCGCTCGCGCTCGAAACCGGCACCGGATCGGAACTGCGTTTCCCGCTCGGGATCACGATCATCGGCGGGCTGCTGCTGAGCCAATTGCTGACGCTCTACACGACGCCGGTCATCTATCTGGCATTGGATCGCCTCCATCGCCGCCTGTCGGGGGCGCGGTTGCTGCCGGGGGAAGACTCAGCCGTGGGCGCGCACATCGATTGAGGCGGATGAGCGTTCGATGCAAAGAAGCGTGCTAGAGCATTTTTCGATTAGGTTGACCTACTTCTGTGCTGTCATCGCCCGGCTTGACCGGGCGATCCAGTAACCACCGGCCGTGGATACTGGATTGCCCGGTCAAGCCGGGCAATGACACCGTGAGGGTCAACTTTATCGTAAAATGCTCTAATGTTGGACGCAAAGAAGCGGGAGGACGCCATGCAAAGCACTGCCTGGCATAACAAAGCGCATGCGGCCGGCCTGATGGCTCTGGCACTGATCGTGGGACTGAACGGGAGCGCCCGCGCGCAGCCCGACCCGGCGGCGAATTACCCCAGCAAGACCATCAAGATCGTGGTCGGCTTTGCGGCCGGAGGCGGCAACGACATCATCGCCCGGATTATCGGCCAGAAGCTGCAGGACGGCCTCGGCCAGACCGTGATCATCGAGAACAAAGTGGGGGCGGGCGGCAGTCTCGCGGCCCTCTCCGTGATGGCGACGCCGCCTGACGGCTATACGCTGCTGGTCGGCGCAAGCGGCGCCATGAGCATCATCCCGGCGATCTCGGTAAAGCCGCCTTATGCGACCCTCAAGGATTTCGCGCCGATTTCCAATCTTGCGTCGTTTCCCTTGATTCTTTCAGTCTACCCGTCGCATCCGGCGAAAAACGTGCAGGAATTGGTGTCGTGGATGAAGGCCAATCCCGACAAGGCCAACTACGCAACGGCTTCCTCGGCATTCACCTTGGCGACCGAACTCTTCAAATTGCGCACCGGCGCACCCGGCACCGCGATCCCCTATAAGAGCAGCAACGAATCGCTGGTCAGCGTCATCGGCCAGCAATCGCTGTTCGCGATCACGGATCCGCCGCCGACGACGCCGCAGGTCAAGGGCGGACAGGTCCGCGCCCTCGCCGTCACCTCCAACACCCGACTGGAAGATCTTCCTGACGTGCCGACCATGGCGGAGGCCGGCGTGTCCGGCATGGAGGTCGGACTGTGGAGCGGCGTGTTCGCACCAGCCGCGACGCCGCCTAGCATCGTCCGCAAGCTCGAAACCGAGTTGCGCAAGATCATGCAGATGGCCGACGTGAAGGAGAAGTTCAAGGCAATGGCGACCCCGACCGTCGGCAGCACCGCGGCGGAGTTCGCCCGCTTGATCGACACGGAAACCAGGATGTGGGGCGAAGTCGGCCGGGTGGCCAACGTCAAGCTTGAGTGATGCGGAGCGATTCGCGCACGCACGATGGGAGCGGATCGGCCATGATCCTCGAATTCCCTGTTGGCAGGGATGGGGTGCACCCCATGCGGCGCAGGGAATTTCTCGCGGGGGGCAGGGAACTTTCCACGCCAGGGCAGCGATTTTCTTTGGCAGGGCACGGAATTCCCCTTGCGTGACCGGCGTCACGAAATCAAGCCGTGTGTCGCGGAGCAATATCCCTTAATCGCTTGGGCCTCAGCGCATTATTGGGACACAGATATCCGACCATCTCAGACAAGGCGTGAACACGCGCACAATTGGCAGTCCGCTGTGCCTCTGATGGCTGCCGCGCAATGAACGGCGCCAGTCATGGCAGCCGTGGGCCAAAAGCGGATATTCAGCCGACCTTGATGAGGTTTTGATTCGGCAATGGGCCGCCGGGAAACTGCGCAAGCTTGCCGCCGACCGCGAGCGATCCAAGATCGATGCCGGCGAACCCGATGCGGTCGATGAGCGCCGCCACCTCCGCCTTCGCGGCGCTGTCATTGCCAGAATAGAACAGCACTCGCCGCCCGCCATCCGACCGCGGGTCTGCGGCGAGCACTTCTGCGCGGAGATGGTTGAACGCCTTGACGACGCGAGCTCCGGGCACGAGATCGGCGACGATCTCGCTCGATACCCGACCTTTGAGATCGACCGGCTTGAACAGCGGCGCCTCGATCGGATTGTTGGCATCGATGAGAATGCGGCCGGACCATTCCGGCAGACCCGCCAGCGCCGCAGGCAGCTTTGTCCAGTTGACAGCGACGAAGACGATGTCGGCGCGCGCGGCTTCCTCGCGGGTCCCGGGTTTGATGGAGGGTCCCAAGTCACGGACGAGGCCTCGCAGCGATTCCGGTCCGCGGCTGTTGGAGATGGTCGCCTGCATACCGGCGCGGGCAAGCGTTCGCGCGAAGGCCGTGCCGATCGCTCCCGACCCGATGATGCCGATGGTCATGTGATGTTCCTTTGTGGTTGAGACTGGCGGCGGCGATCCGCCGCCCGCGCGAGGCTTACTGTCACCCTTTTGGCGGCCATGCGCCAAGCTGCTGCATGAGCGAGAAGAGATTGGCGACGCCCCAATGCTCAGTGATCTTGCCGCCACGCACGCGCATGACATCGACGGTTTCGAACTCGATCTTGCGGCCCGTCGGGGCGACGCCGAGAAATTCTCCGCGGTGCGTTCCGTGATAGGTCTTGTAAGTGGTCACGCGGTCACCATCGGCCAGCTGCCAATGAATCTTGGCGTGAAAGTCGGGGAACGCCGCGCGGAGTATTTTGTAGAGCTGCCGTGCGCCGTCCTTGTCAGGCGCGCGGCCCGGCTGCGGGGTGTGATCGAGGAAATCGTCCGCGAACAACTCATCGAACACTGCGAAATTGCCGCCGCCTTGCACTTCTTCGGTGTTGCGCCGAATGACCGCCTTTGCGGCTGCGCCCGATTGATCGCTGATCATGATGTGCCTCCAGTGGATTTGAAAAATCTGTTTGGTGATTGCGTCGCGGCCGACTACGCGCCTGCGGCAGCTTTCTGGCCGAGGAGCTGAAGCTCCCAGGCGAGGGCTATTCCCGTCCCGCCGCCATGCTCCAGGAACACTTGGGCCATCGCGGCGGCCTGTTCCTGCCGCGCCCAGTCGCGCTGCAACTCGCCGGCGACTGCCATCCATGTGATCGGCACGACACCTGCCATCACCATGCGGCGAATGGCCATCTCGTGAGCTTCCGCACTGACGCCGCCGGAGGCATCGGTCACGGCATAGACCTCGTAGCCTTCGCCAGCCGCCTGGATCGCGGGCGTGGCGAGGCAGATTTCCGACCAGAGCGCAGCCATGATGATCCTCTTGCGGCCAGTCTTCTTCACCGCATCCACGACCTGCGTGTCTTCCCAGGTGTTGATGAAGGTGCGGTCGATCGGCTTCTGGTCGGGAAACACGTCCTGCAGCGGCTTGATGAGCTTGCCGCCGCGGCCTCCCAGGACGGTGGTGAGGATGGTCGGCACCTTGAAGACCTTCGCGGTCTTCGCCAGCGCAACGACGTTGTTCACGACCATCGTCGGCTCGTGGCTGTGCAGGTTGGCGAACTGAAAGGGCTGGTGGTCGATCAGGACCAGCACTGAGTCCTCCGGGGTCAGGAGGGCGTTCAGGCCGGTCTTGAGGGTTACGGGTTGGGTCATGGCGTTCACTCCGGTTTGGCGTTGTTTCCGGAGCAGATACCGCCACCTTTATTGCTGCGTGATTAGCCGGTAATGGGTAGAATGACTTACAATCATCACTTGAAAGTGGCGGATGGAAACGCTCGCAAACCTCGAATCTTTCGTCCGAAGTGCCGAAACCAGAGGCTTTTCAGCCGCCGCCCGGCGGCTCTCCCTGACGCCCGCCGCGGTGAGCCGCAATGTCGCGACGTTGGAGCGCAATCTCGGCATCCGCCTGTTTCAGCGCAGCACCCGGAAGCTCACCCTGACAGAGGCCGGCGAACGCTTCCTCCATGCGATCCGAAACAACCTCGATGAATTGCAGGCCGCGATTGCGAGCGTCGCAACGGATCGCGGCGAACCGGCCGGCGTACTGCGGGTCAGCATGGGTATGACCTTCGGAATCGAATACATCCTCCCGCTGCTACCTGAATTCCTGAAGCGCTATCCGAATGTCCGCGCGGACTGGCAGTTCGAAAATCGCCAGGTTGATCTCATTGCGGAAGGCTTCGACGCGGCGGTCGGCGGCGGCATCGATCTTGCGCCTGGTCTGGTGTCGCGAGTCCTTGCGCCCGCGCACATCATCGCGGTGGCCTCGCCGTCCTATCTCAAAGGACGGACGCCGCCAACCGATCCGTCAGGACTCGCCTCGTTCGATGGCATCGTTATGCGCTCTTCAAAAACACGTCGGGTCCGTGAACGCCCGATGCGCAACGCGGCGGGCGACGAAATGACGGTCCCGCTCAAGGCTACCATCGCGTTCGACGACCCCGAGGCAATGTGCCAGGCGGCGGTGCTCGGCATGGGCGTCACGCAGATCGTTATGGCGCATGCGCTGCGGCACCTTGAGAGCGGCGCTCTCGTACGGCTGGTTCCGCAATGGTATGCCGACGCGGGATCGATCTCGATCTACCACGCCAGCCGGCGGCTGGTGCCGGCCAAGACGCTCGTGTTTGTCGATTTCGTCGCGGAAGCATTTCGACGTCAGCGGCTTGCGGAGCGGTTCGCTGGCAGCATTGGGTAGCCAAGCTGGGTCATTTTGAGACCAGAACGTCGTGTCGTGCTGCGCTGCGGTCTCGTCTCTTGCACCTCGGTTAGCGGACAGGCGGTCTGGTGCCGTGTTACTTATACATGCGACTGCGTGACAAAGGCGCGGAGGAGGGGGCGGCCTCTGCTGCAGCGAAACACTTGCGTGGGCGCCTTCGGCGATTTGCCCACGCCGTTGGCGTAAGTCGCGCACGGGGGACGTGCGACCGCGTGGGCATCGCGCGCCCGCCGCCCGTGGGGTGATGGCATGGCGGAGTGGGCGCGATGCCCACCCTACGGGCCATTTGCCCTGCGATTTCTACTTCCCCTCCAGCGCCGCGAACGGCCCGTCGCCATACACCACCTTACCGCCGACCATCGTGAGCACCGAATGTAAGTCCCCGACCTTCTCGACCGGCACCGTCAGATAGTCGTCCGACAGCACGGCGAGATCGGCGTATTTGCCTGGCTCCAGCGAACCGCGCCTGGCTTCGTCGAAGGTGAACCATGCCGAATTGAGCGAGTACATGCGCAGTGCTTCTTCGCGGTCCGGCGACTCCTGCGGCCCTCGCATGGGCGTGCCGTCGATCACCTTGCCGTCCAGGAGCCAGCGTAGAGAGACGAACGGGTTATAGGGCGCGACCTGATCGGAATCGGTGCCTCCCGCCACATGCAGGCCCATCTTGAGCGCGGTCTTGATCGGCGGCGCCCGCTTCGACGCCTCCGGCCCCAGCACCTTCGAAACGATCCCGCCCGAATAGACGAGACGATCCTGCACGGCCCAGCCCATGTTCAGGGCCTTCATGCGCCGCAGCGTTTGGTCGGACGCGTTTTCGATATGGGCGATCTGCCAGCGCAGGCCGGCGATCGGGATTTCCTTGTTCACGACTTCGAAGCAGTCGAGGATGCCCGCGGCGGCCCGATCGCTGGCCGCATGCTGATGGACATGGATGCTGCGTTCCGCCGCCCACTTCGCCACCGCGCAGAACTCTTCCCAGTCCTTGGCGCTCGGATTATAGGGCAACCCGACCGTGGAGCCGTCATAGATGCCCTGGGTCAGCGACTCCCCGATGCCGCGATAGCGCAACATGTCGTCGCCGAAATTCATCGGCGTGAACACCGTCAGCGCCTTGAAATCATCAAGCGTATGCTGGCTGTTCGAGGAAATATGGAAGGCGACACGCAGCGTCATTTCGCCCTTGGACCATAACGTTTGAACCGCGCGGAAATCTTCCGGGAACATCCCGCCGCCCGGGAAGTCATTGACGGCCGTCATGCCGAGCCGGTTGAGTTCACTGAAATATTTTCGCGTGCCGGCGACTTGATCGGAAAAGCTTGGCCCTGGAATTTTTGCGGTGAAGAAATTAAACGTGCGATTGACGCCGGTGAAGACCCCGGTGAGGTTGCCGCCCGCATCCTTCTCGGCCTTG
>Ga0137359_10002579_pt1 | contig 14543 bp, 15 predicted proteins | sample Mad1_40_16metaG_FD_108281 | JGI IMG/M metagenome (GOLD analysis project Ga0137359, IMG submission 108281) | Vadose zone soil microbial communities from Angelo Coast Range Reserve, California, USA - Mad1_40_16 metaG | ecosystem: Environmental > Terrestrial > Soil > Vadose zone | place: USA... | reverse complement strand
TTGGGGACGAGGACGTTGACGGTGACCTTGGTGCCGTTGAGGTCCTTCGCCATGATCGCGCTGAGCGTTTTGAGCGCGGTCTTAGAGGGCCTGTAGGTTGGTGATCCGGCATTCAGCATCGTGCCGAGGCTAGTCGTGACATTGACGATCCGACCCCAGCCCTGGCGCATCATTTCGGGAACCACGGCGTTCGCGAGCGCCAACGGTGCCGTCGTGTGGACCGCGACGAAGCGGCGCCATTGATCGGTCGTGATCTCCCAAAACTTGAGCGGGCGTTGCCAGCTATCCGGCCGGATAGCGCCCGGGCCGATCCCGGCGTTGTTGAGGAGGATATCGATGCGGCCAAACCGGGCGCGCGTGGCTTTGGTAATCTCATCGGCCGCGGTGTCGTTGGTCAGGTCGGCCTGAATGGTGAGCAGTTCCGGCGCTTTGCCGTGCTCACGCGCAGTTGCTGCAAGGGCCTCTAACGGCTCCCGGTCGCGATCGACGCCAGCGACCCGGATGCCTGCCGCCAACAGGCCACTCGTCATCGCCCTGCCGATGCCACCCGCTGCACCAGTCACGATTGCAACTCGTTGGATTTCGCTCATGGCGTGGTTCCTCCCGCGTTGCCTGCCGGCATCCTACTTCAGATTTTGAAGAGAAGGCCCCGGAGATAGCGTCTCAGGGCGCTCTCTGGGGCTCGGCGCTTGTCGCGCTAGGTGCGGCTGAACGGCAGGTCAGTGAGGAGACCCGACCGAAAGCATTAGGCCCGTTCACCGCTCCAGCCTGCGGCGCGCAATGGCTGTTCGGGATAATCAGCCGTGGCGCCGTGACCGGCCGCGGTGACGTGCCGACGCGCAGCTCACCAATGATACTCCGGAGCATGTAGGCCTCGTTTGGAACCAAGGCTGTTTCGGGTGACGGCAAATCGCCTCTCGCTGCTGGTGCGGGGTGAGTTTCGGTATCCTCGCGCTTGGGGTGTTCTCGGCCTTCGGCTATGGCCGCCAATCGGGGGCGCGCTCGAACTCGGCCACAAGCAGTCGTCTGTGTGCCGCACATCCGGGGCACGGGAGGATGAGTGGAGGACAACGGCGAACCCTCGGGGTTCATCCTCAAGACCTCGGCGCAGCAACTTTCCCGGAACCGCGCCAGGTTTGCTACTTGCTGATTGCGCACATCGAGTGGCCACCGCATTTACGAAGCTGCGTTCACTTCGAAATCTGCCCGAGCGCTTTCCCCTTCCTCGCTCGCAGCGGTTCCAGCAGCTAGATCTCCAAGCGACACGATCCCAACGAGGCGTTTTTCTTGGTTCACCACGGGCAGGCGCCGAACCCACCATTCGCCCATCTTCTGTGATACGTCGGCGACATTTTCGTCTCCGAAACAATAGAGCACGTCAGGAGACATCGCTTGGCGCACCGTGGTTTTCTCCGGATCCCGGCCTTCGGCAACGGCCCGGATGGTGATGTCGCGGTCGGTGATCACACCGATCAGGAGGTCGTTTTCGCCAACAGGCAGTGCCCCGGAATCGAGATCCGCCATCAACTGTGCCGCCGTTTTCAGCGTATCGTCGGGGTTGACCACCTCCACGTCTGGGGTCATTACGTCGCTGACCTTCATGCAGCCTCCGATGATCTTCGTTGAAGCGGAGTGCCTCGGGAGTGCCTCGAATGCCGTTCAACGCGATTTTCCAAACGGGGATGCGGCACAACCGTTCCGAGCGAGCTCCGTGGCAAAAAAAGGACCCCCGATGCCAGCGCAGCGGCGCCGCTCAAACGGTCTGGTCGGGAAGGCCGTAACGGCCCGCTGGGGAGCTGATCCGATGTTATCGACGCGGCCGTGCGAAGGCGTGGGTGACGTCTTTAGTCTCCCCGAAGGAGGAAGCCAGCGATGACCGTACCCCGCCTCACGCTGCGGAGCGTCGAGCTCCGACCCGTTTCCATCCCATTAAAGCGTCCGGTCGTCTCCAAAGTCGGCCGGTTCGATCGCTGGCCGCTGATCCTGATCGACCTGCACACCGAGGAGGGCATCGTCGGGCGCAGCTACCTCGAGCCTTATCTCGAGCGCTCGATGCGCTACCTCGTCCCCGCCATTCGCGACCTGGCAGAAGCGCGCAAGGGCCGGCCGATAGCACCACTCGACGATTTCCGAACGGGTCGCGCCGAGCTGAACCTGATCGGGCTCGAGGGCGCGTCGATGATCGCCGTATCGGGGCTCGACATGGCCGCCTGGGATGCGCTGGCTAAAGCCGCGAACTTGCCGCTCGCCGTCTTTCTCGGTGGCTCCCTCGCGCCCGTTCCCGCCTACAACAGCAATGGCCTATGGCTCACGCCGGTTGACGAACTCGGTGAGCAAGCGACAGCACTTCTTGCCGAAGGCGAGTTTCAGGGTTTGAAGCTGCGTCTTGGACGGGAGCGCCTCGCTGATGACATTGCCGCCATCCGAGCGGTGCGCGACGCGGTTGGCGAGGACGTCAAGCTGATGGTCGACTTCAACCAAGGCCTCACCCTCGGCGACGCGTTGCACCGCTGCCACGCGCTCGACGATCAGGGTCTCTATTGGTTGGAAGAGCCGATCGCGTACGACAATCTCGCGGGCTATGCGCAGCTTACGCGCGAGCTCGAGACGCCCGTGCAACTCGGCGAGAACTTCTATGGGCCGCGGGCCCTGCTCCAGGCGATCCGGGCCGGGGCCGGCGACTACGTCATGCCGGATCTGATGCGTATCGGAGGGGTCACCGGTTGGCTTCGTGCAGCCGCGATCGCCGGTGCGGCGGGTGTTGAGGTGTCGACCCACCTGTACCCAGAGCTCGCGGGGCATCTGATGCGCGTGACCGAGACCGCGCATTGGCTCGAATGGCAGGATTGGGCCAATCCAATCCTCGCCGAGCCATTCCGGTTGGAAAACGGACACCTCCTCATCCCGGACCGGCCGGGCAATGGCATCGAGTGGGACGAGGATGCGGTCGAACGCTGTGGACTAGACGTCTGAGAGCTGGAGCCTGTTCATTGGAGATTCGCTGGTTCACCGAGGCAGGGTTCCAGCTCTGGCTGAGAGACACTAACTTATTGTTTATATTAGATAATATGATACGAAATGGCGGATGGGGTGGGATTCGAACCCACGGTACCCTTGCGGGCACGCCGGTTTTCAAGACCGGTGCCTTAAACCACTCGGCCACCCATCCATAATCGCTCGCGGATTCGGGACCGGACGATGATCGAACGTTATCTGTCTAGGCCTCGGGGTCAAGGGATCGCGCACGGAAGCCTGTCGGGGAAGAGCTGACCGGCCCTACATCCCCTTCTCGCCAGAGGTGGCCATGGTGCTGGAAAGCTAAGGGGCGTCAACCGCTTTAGACTTGGCGCGCGGCGAGCCGGCCGACGCCTTCGATCACCTCGTCCCAGTCGTCGACCTCGCGGTTGACCGGCGCGACCATGATGTGCTGGACGCCGATCTCGGCAAATGCCGCGACCCGCTCGCGCAGCTCGCCCTCATCCTCGCCGCTCCAGTGCGTCCGCATCGAGATCGTGAATTCCGGCTCAGGCCGCTCGCTGCGCAGGCGCTTGACGATCGAGGCGGCTTGTTCCGGCGCGAGCTGGCTGCCGTGCCAGCCGTCGCCGATGCGCACCGTGCGTTTGAATGCGGCCTCCGAGCGCGCACCGAACCAGATCGGGATCGGGCGGACCGGCAGGGGTTGCATTGTCATCTCCGTGATTTCGGCGGGGATGTACTTGCTGCGGAAGGTCACCGGATCTTGCGTCCACACCGCGCGCATCATCGCGATGCCCTCGTCCGTACGCCGCCCGCGTTCCTGGAAGGGGGCGCCGAGAGCGGCGAATTCGGCTTCGAGCCAGCCGACGCCGGCGCCGAGGATCAGCCGGCCCTCGGAGAAGTTCTGCAATGTCGCCAGTTCCTTAGCGAGCGGCAGCGGGTGGCGCATCGGCAGTACCAGCACGCTGGTGCCAAGCCGCACCCGTTTTGTCGCGGCCGCGGCCCAGGTCAAGCTCAGCACCGGGTCAAAGAACAACGGCGAGCGCGGGAACGTCGCGCGCGGGACGATGATGTGCTCGCTGACCCAGACATCGTCGAGCCCGAGGTCCTCGGCGCGCATGGCGGCGCGACGGATCTTCTCCGGCGTCGCCTGCTCGCCGGCGTGTGGCAGATGAATCCCGAGTTGCATTGGCCGCTCTCCCGTGCTCGACTTTCCTCAGAATGCATCGGCAAGAGCGGCGACGAAAGGGGGGAACCATGCGGTTCACGGACAAGGTCGCGGTCATCACCGCATTCGCCAACGGCATCGGCCGCGCGACCGCCGAGATCATGGTGCGGGAAGGTGCTATCGTCGTCGGCGTCGACAATCACGCGGGCCGCCTCGAGACGGCGGTCGGGGCATTGCGCGGTGTGGGCGGCCGGGCGCACGGGCGGCTCTGCGATGCCCTCGATCCAGGGCAAGTGGAATCGACGGTCGCCTCGGTCGAGAGGGAATTCGGCGCCGTCGATATCCTGGTCAACGCCGTGGGCGGCAGCACGATCATCGCGAACTCGAGCGCCAATGTCGACGAGCTCACCTTTGACGAATGGCAGCGGCTGATCGCCTTCAATCTCCACGGAACATTCCTGTTCACCCACGCAGTCGTGCCGATCATGAGGCGGCAGCGCCGCGGCAAGATCGTCAATCTGGCTTCGATCGCCGGCCGCGGCTTGAGCGCGTCGAGCAGCAGCGCCTATGCCGCCGCCAAGGGCGGGATCATCGCGTTCACCCGCAAGCTGGCATTCGAGCTTGGGCCATTCGGCGTCACGATCAATGCGATCGCACCGAGCCTCACTTTGACCGAACGCATCCGCCCCCATTGGGACAGGCGGACACAAGAGGCGCAAGATGCGGAAATCGCGCGCACACCGCTGCGCCGCGTCGCAGAAGCCGCGGACCAGGCGAGAGTCATCTGTTTTCTCGCATCGAGTGACGCCGATTTTGTGACCGGCGTCACCATCGACGTAACGGGAGGAAATTGAGAGCTCAGCATTCTCCCTCTCCCCCGCAAGCGGGCGGAGAGGGGCTCGGGTCCGACGCTGGCCGAAGCAAAAAGGATATCAACAACATGACGACCTTTGTTCTGCTCCATGGTTCCTATCAAGGCGGCTGGATCTGGCAACGTGTGGCAAACCGCCTGCGTGCTGCCGGGCACACGGCCTACACCCCGTCATTGGACGGCTGTGCCGAACGCAAGCATTCGCTCCGCCCCGGCATCACCACCGAGACGCACGCGGCCGAAATCGCCGACCTCTTGTTCTATGAAGACTTACGCGATGTCGTCATGGTCGGCACGAGCTCCGGCGGCATGGTGCTGTGCCGCGCCGCTGAAGCGGCACGCGACAGGACCTCCCGATTGGTCTTTGTGGATGCGCTGGCGCTGTTGGACGGAGAGCGGATCCGCGACATTGTGAGACGCTCCACGGCGATGCCGAGCGGACTCGCCGCCGGGCCGACGCGTGAGGATGCGGAAACCCGTCTATTCGCCGATCTCGACTCGCCGACGCGCGCCTGGGCTCTCGACCGCTACACCTTGCATCCGATCGGGATTTACGAGAACCCGGTGAAGCTCGAAAGTTTCTGGACGCAGCAATGGCCGGCAACAGTGATCTGGTGCCGCCGCGCCGTCAATCCGGGCGAGGCGCACCAGCGCCGCACCGCCGACAAGCTCAACGCCAAACGGCTCGAGCTCGACACCGGCCACTATCCGATGCTCAGCATGCCGGACGAGCTGACGGCACTCCTGACGGCCGGCGCATAGACCAATCGGCGGCGCCCGGCTCGCAGGGCGGCAGTGGGCCGTCACCCTTGCGGCGGCGCCAAGTGGCCAGCTCATCCCAGCTCTCGGCTTCCATGAACTGCGCCCACCGCCGGTAGAGATTTCGCATCGGCTCTTCGCTCGACTGCGCCTGGGTGATGTCGATCACCTTTCCCGAGACGCGCAACCCGTCCCACTCGTAATCCTCGACCGCGCCGCCGATCCCCTGCTCGTAGCAATACGGGTAACGGCGCGATCGTGCCGCGGCTCGCCGCATGGGCGTAGTTCCAGTTCTCCATGTCGTCCTGCTCGGTCAACCCGGCCGGGCCCGAATAGCGGATGCAGTAGTCGCGCAGGAATTGCTTGACCTTGGCCGGAGCGTCCTTGTCGACGAAGAATCAGTGCCAGACTTCGGTCAGATGCGGCCCGCGCTGATGCCAGACGGCGATCGTGCGGGGTTGGTGCGGCAACAGCGCCGTGTTGGGAAAGATCTCCCCGGGCGCGCGATCAGCCTTCCACCGCCATTGCCGCGCCGGCGGCGGCTTCCCTCCTCGCAATTCCGGAAGTATTCGGCCACTTCAGGCGAATTCTGATAAGCGGGCGGTGTCGGCTGATCCTTCGGCAACACGTAGACAATTATCTGGTGGCCACGCTCGGGAATGCAGACAAGCAGTCGCCGACTGATCATCCGCTCCGGCATGTCGTCCCGCTCTGGCCGTTTGGCCGGATCCCTGCCAGATCGCCCGAGCGGCGGCTGATATTGTGGTAGGTGTCGCCGCTGAAGTTTTCCGCCGGGAATTTTCAGTTGCATGGGATCAACCACTTCTGGACCCCACACTGCACCTCGGCCTGACCTTCGCGGCCATCCCAGCCGTCGAGCATCGGATCGAGATAGGGCGGGAACTCACCGAGATACTCGAGGAATGGAGGAGCGATCGGGTCCCAGGTCGCCCCACAGCGAGCCCTTGTAACTGCAGAGCTGAGCGATCTGTCGAGCTTCGAATGATAGGCGTCGCGGAAGTAAGGGACTCCGACCAGCTTCCCGTCGGTGCCATAGCTCCAGCCGTGATACGGGCAGGTGAAGTCGGTCGTACTGCCCTCGTCATAGCGGCACACCTTCATGCCTCGGTGCCGGCACGAAATGAGGAAGACCCGGATTTTTTCCGCCCGGTCGCGGCAAAGGATAACCGGCTCCTCGGCCGTCACCGAAACGAAAGAAATCGCCGAGGTTCGGGATCTGGCTTTCATGCCCGACAAACAGCCGGGATCGGGCAAAGACCAGTTCCAGCTCCTCCCGGTAGATCTCGTCATTGACAAAGATCTCGCGGCTGATCTGCCCTGCCGCCGGATCGACGAGTTCCTGGCGATACCCCAATCTTTGTGGGGTCGCCATCAGCGTCCTGTCCCGGACGAGCCCCGTCGGGGATCTTCCGTTTGGTAACCGGCCATGTCCCCGACGGCCCCGCGGAGTTCCGTGCCGGCCATTGCTTCGAGGATCCGCGCGGCTACCGGAAAGCCTTCCTGCCCCCAGCCCTTCGCCTGGGCGCGGCTCAGCACGTCGTGTGCGAGAAGCCCGAGATGCGCCGGCGCCCCGACTTCGCGTGCCAGATCGCAGGCGAGATGCAGGTCTTTGGCAACGATATCGAGGGTCCCTCCGGCGGTGAAGGCGCCGCTCAGCACCGACCGCGGGATGTTGTCGAAGGTCCGGCTGGCCCCGGCGCTGAGCGGCACGATCCGCGCCAGGACAGCAAGATCGATCCCCGCCTTGGCGCCGATCAGCATTCCCTCGAGCGCCGCGATGAAATTGGTATAGCCGAGGTATTGGGTGACCAGCTTGGCGATGCAGCCGGCGCCGGCCTCGCCGACATAAAAGATGCGGCCTGCTATCGCGGCGAGCAACGGTCGGTATCTGGCGAAGACCGCTTCGTCGCCGCCGACCATCACCGTCATCGTCGGCGGACGCCCGCTGACGGGCGCATCGAGCATGTCGACATCTCGCGTCCGGCAAGCCTCAGCGACCCGACGCGCCACCGCCGGCGCATTCGTGGTCGTGTCTATCAAGGCGCCATCCGCTCGCAATCCGGCCAGTATACCGGTCGACGGATCGAGCGCCGCGAGCTCAACCTCGCTGGGGCCGGGCAGCGATGTGAGGACCACCTCGCTCAGCCGCGCCACCGCGCAGGGGCTGTCCACCGCGCGCGCGCCCCGCGAGCAGAGCGCTGCTGTCGCTTCGGGTCGAACATCGTAGACGGTCAGTTGGTGGCCGGCCTCGATCAGACAGCCTGCCATCGCCGCACCCATCGTACCCGTGCCGACATAGCCCAGCTGCATCTGCCGATCCCTCCATAGCTTTATAGATGCTAGCGCTTCGTCCCAATCGAGACAATTGGCGGCTCGATTTGACGCTGGGAGGCGTCCTTTACCCCCATCTCGAAAGGCAAGGGCTCCTGGAGCCCGGAGCGGCTGTGCTCCGCTCGAGGGATCAGACGTCGGATAAATCTGGTGGCTGCCGGGTCGCGCTTTCGGTGCCATCAGCCAGCTTCTCGTACTCGAGAGCCAATTCGAGTAATCGTGCCTTGATGGCCCGGGTCGTCACCCCTTCCGCGACCTGGCGGGCGCGGGCGGCTTTTCGGCGATAATACTCCGCCGGTTGCGGCGGCAAGTCTGACAACTGATCCATGGCGCGCAGGATAGCACGCCTGCCATGGATGTGGCAGATTTGCTGTCCATGGGCGCGCCTCGCCGGGCGGTCGAATGTGAGCTGCCGGGCTATTTATCCGCCGGCCGTGAGACCTGGATATCCCAATATGGCTGGGCGCGGGCTGCGACCCTGACCCGGCGAAGGTGGTCGCGTCGCACCGCGTACTCTTCCAGGGCTTCCCGATCGGTGGCGGCAACCGAGCCTTGGGTCGGCAGAACGCAGGCGGTCGGACACCGCGTAACCCCTTTGGTGCGGATGAATTCGGCCACGGCCGCTTCGGAATCCTTTTCAGGCAAGCTCTGCCACAATCTCTCGTTAATCATCGTATGCCTCGTTGCGGCTCAATTTGTCAGCCGAATCGGCTTGGCGCACCGATACCTAGTGAGCAATCCACTCGCCGCCACGGCGAGTTTTCATGGGGTTTCGAGCAGCAATAACGCGCTGTCACTTTTCGGTATTCCCCCGTAGCTCTTCCCGGGCACCAAGCGGGGGACAGCTCCGTCAAAGTCCGTCGGGACATTCTCGCACGTCGCCGATATGTTCTTGTCACGCCCGGCCCGCCGCGATCCAGACTAATCGCCGCAGGCGCTTACTCGGTCCGATTGCCTTGTCCCGATGAAGAGCTCGACGGTTTCGGTGTCGGGTATGGCTTGGCTCGGTGTCACCCTGCTCTGGTATGGAATGTTGAATTTTATGAAGCCGTCCAACAATATCTTCACCGTATCGGAATGATCCTCTCCATTGACATAGACATTGACCCCCGGTGCTCGTACATCACCGAATATTCTGGTTACCTGCGGACCTTGTGCATCCCAATTGCCCGCCTTTAGGATGTTTACGAGCTGGTTGGCGTACTGATATGCCTCGAGGTCATTCGGGATGCACGAAACGATCACCCGTCGATTACCGAACTGCCGCAGGTACACCACGAGTTTATCGGCATTATCTGTCGTTATCGTGCGAACCTGCTTGGCGGCTTCAAGTTCTCTGATGTGATCCTCGAGAGCTTTTACCTGCTTTATGAGATCGGATACGGTCGGCCCATTACGCTCTCTATTCGAGGCTTCCTGTAAAGTTGTTGTTCCGGCCAACGCTGCAGAAGCAACAACTGTCCTTTGGACTTGCCAGACCATGCTGGCAATGGCGAGCGAACCCATTAGTGTGATGCTGGCCATCCATAATCGCCTACTTCTCGTGGTAATGCGCGAGGAGCCCGCCTCGGTCAGCGCGACAGCGGTGAGGATAATGACCAGCACGGTTGGCAGCCACGGTGACATCTCCGGCTCCTACCTCTCAGTCCGGCGAGATCCCGACATTTGGCTTAAACAGCCGGCGGTCCCAATCCCTCCGCCCGGGTAGTGTGAAGCCTTCCCGGGTCACACCACGGGAACGGCATTTTGCGACGGTTCTGGACGTCGCCCGCCGAGCCCGATCAACAGCGACATGAGCGCAGCCCCAAAACACAGCAGTCCGGCCAACAGGAACGCCTCGAGATATGTCCCGAAGGAGATCCGCAGCACCCAGCCGAGATAGGCCGCCGAGGCGCCGCCAACCTGATGGATGACGGTGATCCAGGCAACCATGATCCCGGTTCTCTCGGTCCCGACGACACGGGTGAGGAGCCGCATGGTCGGCGGAACGCCGGCGATCCAGTCGAGCCCATAAACCTCCGTGAGCAGCGAAAGACCATAAACCGACATGTCGAAAGCAAAGGGAAGATAGAGCACGATTTCATCCGAGCACTAATGCTACCTGGGCTCACTCGAGCGGCTCCGTTACAGTGATCTCGATGCCAAATCCGGCAAGCCCGACATAGGTGCGCGAGCGGGTCGCCAGCAGCTGTATCGACGAGATACGGAGATCGCGCAGAATTTGTGCCCCGAGCCCTACTTCTCGCCATTGCACGCTGCGCTCATGCTCCGAGCCGGTCGTCTCTTCGCCAACTGTGGAGGCCGGCACCCCTGAGGTGCCGTCCCGCAGATACACGAGGACGCCCTGTCCGGCCGCTTTGAACCGGCTCAGAGCCGCATGGATCGGCTTGGCGCCCCCGAACACGTCTTCGAGGACATTGGCGCGATGGAGCCGCGTCGGGACGTTGTTGCCGTCGCCAATATTTCCATAAACAAAGGCATAGTGGTGAACTTTGTCGAACGGCGTCACATAGGCATAGCCTCCGAGCTCGCCGATCTCGCTGGCCACCGTGAATTCGGCCACCCGGGTCACCAGCTTCTCGCGCGCCTGGCGATAGGCGATCAGATCGGCGACCGAGATGCGCTTCAAACCGTGGCTCTTCGCGAAAGCCCGGATTTGCGGTCCGCGCATCACGGTGCCGTCATCATTGACCAGCTCACAGATCGCCGCCACCGGCTCGAGATCCGCGAGCCGGCAAAGGTCGATTGCCGCCTCAGTATGACCGGACCGCATCAGCACCCCGCCATCTTTGGCAATGAGCGGGAAGATGTGGCCGGGCCGAACAAAGTCGGACCGGCCGGCGTTGCCGTTAGCGAGGTTGCGGATCGTCGCCGTGCGGTCTTCGGCCGAGATCCCAGTCGTCGTGCCGTGCCGATAATCGACCGAAACCGTAAAGGCGGTGCCGTGGATCGCCTCGCTGTCCGCGACCATGGGTGCCAGATGCAGGCGCCGCGCGATCTCGGTGGTGAGCGGTGCAGTGACGATGCCGCAGGTATGCCGGATGATGAAGGCCATCTTCTCCGGTGTCGTATGCGTCGCGGCGAGGATCAGGTCCCCCTCGTTCTCGCGATCGTCATCGTCGGTCACGACGACAATCTCCCCGCGGGAGAAGGCGTCGATCACTTGCGGAACACGGGCTTGGGGCACGGCTTGATCTCCCGACGCGGCTAACTTAAGCCGTTGGCGGCCAAAAATCTCGGATTTGCCTGGCGGAGCTTGGCGATCGTCAGATGCCACAGGATATCGCGAGCGTTGCGCTCGCGTGCATCGGAACTTTCGAAAGCGCCCCCCCGAAGGTCGTTTGCAAAGCGCCGCGAGAGCTCGTGTTCGCCCTCACCCGCAGCCCTCTGCTCGGCACCGTCTTCTGCAATGCGCCCTTCCGGCGCGCGGCTGCGCGCGCCTGTCGGCTGGCGCATCTCCGATGCGTAAAATACCTCCACCTCGCGAAGGATCTCCAGCGCCGAGCCCGCACCGGCAACGGCTTCGCGCTCAGCGATCGCCATACTGTTGGCTACGAGCAGCGCGTCGAGCCGGTTCTCCGGCGGCAGATGCTGCATCAAATCATTCAGCAGCACATCGCGGGCGAGATCGAGCAGTGATTTCCCGGTCGGCAGATCACCCATCCGGTGGCGCTCCGCCGCTTTCGGCGAAGCGTGACCCCCGGGCCCGACCCGGGGGCTGTCGGGAGGGTGCGAGCTTGGCTCGCGCCCGGGGTCGAGCAGCATCAGGACCTCCAGCTCGCACTCGGTGGCGCGTCGTCCGGTCAACGCGAGATCGAGATTGCGTTCGCCCCCGATCATATAGCGATCGCTTTGTTGGAGGGCGATCACCGCCCACCGCACGCTCGCCAGCACTTCCCAGAAAAAGACGCGCTCGGGGTCGATAGACCGCCCCGATTCGCTCTCGTAGCCACGATAGAGGGCCGCGCGGTCGGCAATGCCGCCGGCTTCCCGGTCGAGCCGTGCAAATCGCCAACCTTTGCAGCAAAACCATCCGATATCCTCGTGTAGATCACCCCAGCCAGCAAATTCCCAATCTAGAATCCCAGTCAACTTCGCCCGATCCAGCATGTAATTGCCGGTACGGAAATCATGATGGCAGAGCACAGGCTCAGTGGGTTGGGAAATGTGGGTCTCGAGCCAGCGGATGCCCCATTCGAGCGCCGGCCTCGGAGTCGGATGATCGTCGAGATAGGCGCGAAATCCGGCGATCTGCTGCGCCGGGCCACTCTCTCCATAGTCTCGCAGGAACGCGAGATCGGGGCGCGGCGGGCGAATCGTGTGGATGCGGGCGAGTTCGCGGCCGAGCCGCTCGGCAATCGCCGGGAGCGCGGGATCGAGGACAAGGTCGCGGGTGATCCGATGAGCTGCGGCGGTCCCATCGACGCGCCGCATGATGAAAAACGCTTTGCCAAAGACGGCGGTATCGTCGCTCACTAAGAGCGGTTCGGGAACCGTCACTTGGGCCGCGAAAGCCGCCTTCAGCACGGCGAATTCCTGCAGGCGGTCGAGGCTTGCGGCAACTCCGGTCGGGGCGGCTGTGCGAAGGACGAGCCGCTGATCTCCGGCGAGCAGGCCGCCGGCGAAATGCGCGTCGAGCCCCCAATTCTCCTGGACGGCCCCGCCCCGCAGCGGCGCGAGCCCGGTAACCTCGACGGCACCCGCCCCGCTCGCCTCGGCGAGAAACCGCGCCAGTGCCGGCCGACGTTCGTCCGCCGCCGAGCCGGCCTCCCGCGGTGGATCAGATCGCAGCGACGCCGTGCCCGCCATCGACCGCGATCACCGCGCCGGTGATGTAAGCGCCCGCCGGCGATGCAAGCAGCAGCATGGCGCCGTCGAGATCGTCCGGACGTGCGACACGGCGCAGCGGGATGCGTGCTTCGAGCTTTTTGCCGGCGTCGGAGCGCAGGAAATCGCGATTGAAGTCGGTCTCGACATATCCCGGTGCGATCGCGTTTACGAGGATGCCGTGGCGCGCCAGCTCCATTGCGAGCACGCCGGTCAGGTGGATCAGCCCGGCCTTGGCCGCGGTATAGCTCGGCACGCGAGCGATCGTGCGCACGCCGAGAACCGAGGCGATGTTGACGATGCGCCCGGGCCGCTGCCGATCGACCAGATGCTGTGCGAATTCGCGCGCCATCAGCCAAGCGCCTTTGAGGTTGGTGTCGACGACGTAATCCCATTCCTCTTCGGTGTGCTGCAGCACCGGTTTGGCGACGACAACGCCGGCGTTGTTGACGAGGATGGTCAACGCCCCGAGGGTGTTTTCGGCAACAGCCACAGCGGCGGCGACGCTGTCGGACCGGGTGACGTCGCAGGCGATCGGCAGGCACTGCCCGCCGGCCGCTTCAATCTCGCGGGCCGCTTCGGCGAGGCGGTCGACCCGACGCGCAGCAAGCGCCACTTTGGCTCCAGCATTGGCGAGAAGCTCGGCGAGGTGGCGACCGATCCCGCTCGAGGCACCGGTGACCAGCGCGACCTGATTTGCGAGGTCGAAGCTCGGCAGTGCGGTCACGAACCGATTTCTTTCGCCCGCTCGCGCAACTCGAATTTCTGGATCTTGCCCGTCGAGGTTTTTGGCAACGGTCCGAAGACGATCGTCCGCGGTACCTTGTAATGGGCGAGGTTGGCGCGGCACCAGGCGATGATGTCATCGCCGGAAACGGAGCCGGAGCCGGCCTCCGGCTTGAGCGTGATAAAAGCGCAAGGGGCCTCGCCCCAGACCGGGTCGGGCCTGGCGACGACCGCCGCCTCCATCACTTGCGGATGGCGATAGAGCGCATCCTCGACTTCGAGCGAGGAGATGTTCTCGCCGCCCGAGATGATGATGTCCTTCGAGCGGTCCTTGATCTCGACATAGCCGTCGGGGTGGCGGACGGCGAGGTCGCCGGTGTGGAACCAGTCGTGCTCGAAGGCCGCTTCGGTCGCCGCCGGGTTCTTCAGATAGCCCTTCATCAAAGTGTTGCTGCGCAGCATCAGCTCGCCCAAAGCGTTGCCGTCCGCTGGGACGTCCTTCATTGTCCGCGGATCGACCACTCGCTGGCGGTCGAGCGTCAGGTAGGCAACGCCCTGGCGCGCCATACGGGCTGAACGGTCGGTTATCGGCAGACCCGCCCACTCCTCCTGCCACGCGCAGACCGTGGAGGGACCGTAGCTTTCGGTCAAGCCGTAGAGATGGGTGACGCGAAAGCCCATCCGCTCCATTGACTCGATCACCGCCGAGGGCGGGGCCGCACCTCCGGTCGCGACCTCGACGATATGGTTGAACCGCCGCTTCGCGGTTTCGGGCGCGTGCGCCAGCATGTTCAACACGATGGGTGCGCCGCACAGGTGGGTGACCCGGTGCTCCACTATCGCCGAGAAGATCGGCGCCGGATC
>Ga0137359_10002576_pt1 | contig 14560 bp, 14 predicted proteins | sample Mad1_40_16metaG_FD_108281 | JGI IMG/M metagenome (GOLD analysis project Ga0137359, IMG submission 108281) | Vadose zone soil microbial communities from Angelo Coast Range Reserve, California, USA - Mad1_40_16 metaG | ecosystem: Environmental > Terrestrial > Soil > Vadose zone | place: USA... | reverse complement strand
AGCTTTCGCTTGTTGTTTGTCTTCGTAGTATTGGGCCACCATCGACGTCACGCCATTCACTTCAACGTGACGGCGCATCCTACAGCTGAATGGACGAGCCTACAGATTGCGGAAGCGTTTCCGTGGGATAGCGCGCCGCGTTACCTGTTACATGATCGAGATTGCATTTACGGAGCAGCATTCCATCAGCGAGTTGGGGAAATGGGCATCCGCGAAGTGCTGACCGCGCCAAGAAGCCCTTGGCAGAATCCCTATGCGGAACGTTTTCATCGGCTCCCTGCGACGGGAGTGCTTGGACCACATCATTGTCTTCAACGAAGCTTCCTTGCGGCATAATCTGAGAGCGTACTTCGAGTATTACTATCACTCACGGACCCATCTGGCGTTGGAGAAAGACGCGCCAGAATCGAGAGCAATTCAACCTCGAGAAACTGGTATCGTGGTCGAGCTACCACAGGTCGGTGGGCTGCATCATCGCTACGAGCGAAGAGCCGCCTGAGAGCGTTCCTAGTTCCAGACCGCTTTCACTTTACAACTGAAGAGCGTGGAGTGTCCGTCATCGGTCACCTCTACTATCGCCTCAAGCTGTTTGAGAGCTCACGTGCGGTTATGATCAGGAAGACCGCCTTGGTACATAAACCGTAAGCGTTCACAGTTATGTTGCCCGAATCGAGTTTTCGGTAACGACAGCCGAGCACTTGAATGGCAGTTCGGAAACGCGGGTCGCGATATCACTACGATTTTATGATCCGTAACCAGAGATACAGGGGCGCGATACCGGAAGCCCGTACAAAGGCTCAGGCCGAGCAAGCAGAGGTAAAGATCAAGAATTGGATCTATGAACGCAAGTTTGGAAAAATCTCTGCAAGCAAAAACTTCACCGAGTTTGTGAATGGCACATATCTACCGTGGGCTAGAGCGAACAAGCGTTCCAGCCGTGACGATGAATTACACGCAAGTGTCTTTTGTCGGCACTTTGGAAAGAAGGCTTTGAATGAAATTGATCAGCAGATGATTGAGGATTTCAAAGTCAAAAGAATGAAAACAATCACTCGCTATGGTAGGCCCGAAAACCCGCATCGGTGAATCGGGAACTCGCAATCCTGTCGGGCGTATTCACGATGGCTGTCGACTACGAAGAGGTAGCTCAGAATCCTTGTAGAAAGGTCGAATCGCTGCCGGAAAACAATCAGCGAACGCGGCACTTATCTTTCGAGGAGGAAGGTAGATTGTTCGCTCAGCTGAAGGGCGATCGGGAGCACGTTAGAACTCTGGTGACCCTCGCAATCTACTCAGGACCACGGCGAGGGGAGTTACTAAAGCTTCGCTGGTCGAACGTGGATTTTGACCTCAACGCCATCAATTTCACTGAAACAAAGACGAATAAAGACCGTTCCGTACCAATGGAGCCAATCGTACAGGAAGCCCTATTGGAACTACGCGACGAAGCCGGCGAAACGGAATTTGTCTTCACGAATCCGGATACCGGAACACGGTATACCGACATCAAGAAGTCCTTCTCAGCAGCGTGCCGAGAAGCGGGTATCACCAATTTCACCTTTCATGACTTGCGTCATACGTTTGGTACTCGGCTAGCCGATGCCGGTGTTGACGTGGTGAAGATCAAAGAGTTAATGGGTCACGCTTCGATTGTGACGACCATGCGATACATCCATGCAACCGATCAAGGAAAACGTGGAGCGATAACTGTCTTGTCAGAGTACCGACAGCAGCGTAGTCGAAAAGATGGTCACAAGTTGGTCACAAACGAAAAGCGGCAGGCTCCTCAACCTGCCGCAAGTCATTGAAAATAATGGTGAGCCGTGGAGGGCTCGAACCTCCGACCCGCTGATTAAGAGTCAGCTGCTCTACCAACTGAGCTAACGGCCCCTGTGGGAGAAAAATTATACGTGCACTGTTTGAAGTGTCAAGGAAGGAAGAGTCTGCACTAGCAATCACGACAAGAGTCTGCACTATTGATCACGACAAGAGTCTGGAGTAGTGATCACGACAAGAGTTGTAGCTCCAGACTCGCAACTCCCGATTGCGGACTGTTCCTACGTTGCCGCAGCGCACTCTCTTTCGGAAAGTAGTATCCGAACGGCCTCAATCAGTGTGTCGAGATCGGGTTTTGCTACGTACCCGGCCGCGCCGGCTTCCAGTGCTTCTTGACGGTGAATTGCGTAGGCGTCGCCTGAGTAGAAGAGACACGGAACACTTGGCGTCAATCGATTGAGAGTCTTACAAAGTTCGAGACCTGTGCCATCAGGTAGACGTTTGTCGAGCACGTAGAGATCAAATTCCTCGTCCTGGGCCATGGTGCAGGCCTCTTCAATCGTTCCTGCGGTGCGAACTTCATAGTCTTCCTCGGAGAGGAGGAGCTGAAGCATTTCGGATGTGTCCAGATGATCATCGACACAGAGAATTCGGCATTTGACTTTGCTCATAGGGCCTCCTTGTTCGGAACGAAATTCATTCAAGTCCCATCAGCAAGACTGGCAGGGGCGAGTGGCCAATTATAAACAGCTTCGACTGAATTCGCCAGATGCCGTTCATTCTGGCAGTGTCCTAATTTGAGATTGTCTTAGAGCAATCTCTGTGTTCTCCGTGCCTCCGTGGTGATAAAAGAGCCGAAAACCATCTTCACCACGGAGACACGGAGACACGGAGAACTCCGTGGGACGTGAAATTAGGACACCACGCTCATTCTTGACCTAGAAGCCACAGGTGGCAAACGTGGAAATGATTCGCCATTGGTAATTTTCGTAAAGTACTACGTATTTAGGATCGTTCACCTTTCTTGCGATCCAGTACGAGCCAAGGTGGGCAGACCTCCCTGCCCACCGCCAAACTCCTCACGCCATCCAAAAATCTCAGGTAATTCAACCGAGCGGCCTACTCGGATGTTGCATCGCCTTCAAGAGCTGATTGAGCATCTCTATATCTTCGTCTTCCGGTTCAAGCTGCCGGTATCTATCCAGGGTGGCTGAAGCGGCGACCAGATCGCCGAGCTTATGATAGACGAGCGAGAGGTTGAAATAGACTAAGGAGAATCCCGGCTCGATCTGCGCTGCGGCTTCATAATGCAGTCGGGCCAGTTGGAGGTCGCCCGCATCATAATAGAGATTCGCGAGATTGTAGTGAGCTTCAACGTGACGCGGGTCGCTTTTCAGAGAGAGAGTAAAGTTGTCGAGGGCTTTGGATAGTTGTCCCTGCTCAAGATTAATAATTCCAAGATTGCAGTGCGCCTCTGCGGTGTTGTCCCCTTCATTAATCGCCTCGAGATAGTGTTCCGCAGCCTTGGGATCGCCCTGCTCATGCAACAGCAATGCTTCTTCGAAGGGAGTAAGCAGGCGCGCCACGCGGCCTGCTTCAACACGAAACAGATGCAACTGTCCCTGCAGCTCCGCTTCAATCTGACGAATACTGTGCCCTTGCGAACGCAGTTCGCGCACACGCCGGAACTGTGTCAGCGCCTGAAAGTCGTAAGTCGATTCCGAGGTTCCGGCCGCCGCTGATGCCTGGATAATGCCTTGCTCGGTCCAGCGCCGAATCGTCTTCTCGCTGAGGCCGAATAGTTGTTTGATTTCCTTGATGGAGTAGGAGGATTTGACACGTTGATAATCCGCCTTTGAAGGGACAGGTGAGGGAAAGGAGATTACCTTATTGCCGGTTTCTTTCATTTGTAAGCGTGTAAGCTAAACGAGCGACTAAAAGTCAGTCCCACTCTACGACGCTTTTCGTTTCTTCGCCACTTTCGACTTGACCAAAGTAATCTGTGGTTTCTTCTTCGCCGCGGGCGCCGCCTTCACCATTGGTTTACGTCCCGACTGCTGCAAACTCTTTTTCAACGCGCTCATGATATCAAGTCTTGGTAGTTCCTCAACTTCAAATTCCACCACTTTGTTACCCTTTATCTTCGACTCGATCAGCGTTTTCAAAGCCGCGTGATAGTTATCGACGGTATCGATTTCGGAAAGGGAAGTCGACATCTCCGCCACCAGCGTTGTGGCCAGCTTCAATTCATTCTTGTTCAACTTTTGCGTGCCCTCCAGGTCGGGCACATCTTCCATCTTTCTAAGCTCATGTGGATAGTGGAGCTTCTGCAAGACCAGACCATCTTCCATGGGAAATATAGCAACGAGATCTTCGCGATCACGCAAGACAACTTTGCCGATACCTACCTTGCCTGTCTGCTTCATTACCTCGCGCAGCAGAGCGTAAGGCTTTTCCGACACGGGGCCATCCGGCCCGGCATAGTACGGAGCGTCATAAAACGTAGTGGGGATTTCCGCACGGTCAACGAAGCCGATGATGTCAACTGCCTTCGTGGTTTTGATCTTGACCTTGGCTATGTCCTCAGGTTCGACGATCGCGTAGCGATCAGGTTCGTACTGGTAGCCCTTGGTGATCTGGTCGTTGCTAACGACCTGGCCGCATTTCTTGCAGCGCTTATCGTAACCAATTGGACCATAGTCATCGCGGTGCAATTGATTGAACTGAATCTTCTCGCTTGTCTCGATTGCGTTGTAGACGCGAATCGGAATGGCGACCAGCAGGAAGCGTATGTGACCCTTCCAAATAGATCTCATAATCGGGTTCTCCTCATGCGAACGCGGGCTGTGGGCCCGCGCTCGTCTCGCCTGTCGACTGCGGCGAGCGGCCGTATTATGCGGCCCGATTGCTACCGAAGTAAAGAATTAATTTTTGCGCGTAGTGTCCTAATTTGTAGGGGCGTCCCTCCGTGGGGCGCCCCACTCTTGCGATCTGTCACTCAAGAAAGGGCGCCCACGGAGGGACGCCCCTACAAATTTAGGACACTTCTTTTTTGCGCGCGCGATTAGTCGCCATCAGCGCGCCGGCTAAACTGGGCTAACTGGTAAGCCCCAAAAAAAACCAGGACCAACGTATACAACTGAATATGAGTTAAGCGCGCCACAGGTTGGGTCAACCAGGGTACTACGTAGAGCCAAAGCAATAAGACTTTATACCGCGGAGACAAAGCCGGGCGCGTAGGAACCGAGCGAACGTACAGGAAATTGGTAAAGAGTAGCACGCTTAAGACAACCAAAGTTGTATCGTAGATTCCCAAGTAGAGATTCAAGACCAAGGTCCAGGTTAAGGTTGCCGCCCACACCAGGTCACGCTCGTCCTGGGCTTTCCGTTCAGCCTTCCACCAGAGCTGCGTAAGGAAGGGCAATACCAACAAGAAAACAGCTCCAGTGAGAATGAGTCTAAGCTGAGCATGATTACCCAGGAGCAATCGGAAGAAGGACGTAATGTCCACATACTTCCAAGTGCGCAGTCCTGACTCAACGTTAACTGAGGAGTTTGTATAGAACAAAAGGGTATTGAGGTAGGCACCGCAACCTTGCCAACCGACCGCCAAAATTGAGACCACGCTGAGCGCTGCGTTGCCGATGACGAAACCAAGGAACGTCAGATAGCGGCGACTCACGATCAGCATTGGAATCGTGAGGAATAACAGCGTGGGTTTGTAAGAACAGAGCGCGAGTGTCGCGCCGCTCAGGAGTCTCCTGCGCTGATCGCTGGTTAGTGCCAGAGCGAGAGCAAAAAAACCGAATGCTGATGTTTGACCACCAGCCAAACATTCGACGGCAAACGGAAAGAACGACAGCGCCAGAAGCAGTGCTGTAGAAAAATCAGCGCCGGGCATTGCCTCGAGCGTTCTCCAGACCAGGAGAAAACCCAGACAGTAGAGAACAATGGAGATCAAAAGCCATGCGAGGTAAGCCCATGCGTACGGTAAACGCGAGAGCAGCGTAAAGGGGAGAATAAAGAAAGGAGCGTTTGCGTAAGCCAGATGGCGGTCGAGCGGCGCATCCGGAAAGATCTCCTTGTAGACCTGCTCGTGAAGGCCCATATCGTAGATTCGGTCGGGAGAATATTCGTTGAAGATCTTTCCGCCGACATAAAAAGCTCCAAAGTCTGCGCCGAGGAATGGCCCAAAACTCGTTTTGCCTCTAGTAGTCGTGGCAAACGACACAGCTAGCACAAAGAAGTTAACAGCGAGCACTAGCGTGCATATCTTGCGCACGTAGGATTGAGTCAACCGGCGTTCGATGAAGTTGGTGAACGGATTCCGAGTTAAGGTCAATCGAGACTTCTCCTGAACTGCCAACCCGAGTAAGTGCAGACAGAGTACGTCATCGTCGACGAATCACTAACCGGCGTGCATTAGCGCGGTGCGCATCGCGCCTGCCGACTGCCAACGCTGGCTGGGATCCTTGGAGAGTGCGCGATCGATGATTTCGCAAATCTGCTGAGGAACCTGTGGGGCTCGCTCGTGCAGGGGAATAGTTGGCTGTTCGAAGATCGCCCGAATCGTATCGTTGATACTGGTCTTCTTTGTGAGATCGAGTGCAAGTGAACCGGTTAGCAAACTGAAAGCAGTCATGCCTACAGCATAGATGTCGGACTGCGGCTTCACGTCGCGGAAGTTGCGCAGCTGTTCGGGAGGCATATAGGCCAGCGTGCCGGCCATCTCCCCAGCCATCGTTACTCCGCTCATGCCCGATTGCGTGAAGCTCTTGGCGAGACCGAAGTCCGTTAACTTTGCAGTCAAGTTGGGCCACTCGCCCTCCACCAGGATGTTCTGATCTTTGAAGTCGCGATGAATGTACCCACGCGAATGCGCGTAGGCGAGCGCCTCGAGTGCCTGGGTGATTATGGACATCGCTTCATTGCAGGAAAGGTAACCGCCATGTGCTTCTGCAAGTTTGGAGCTGTCAGGACCATCGACAAATTCCGTTACCAGATAAAGCACGCCGTTGTGCGTTCCACGATCGAGAAATTCCACGATGTTTTTGTGCTTGAGTGAGGCTGCGACGTCAATCTCGCGCATAAAACGACGCAAGGCTTTATCGCTAACCGCGAATTCCGGCAGCAACGTCTTTATCGCTACCGCGCGTCCGGTTGTGTGCTCGAGTCCAAGCATCACGCAACCCATGCCGCCTCGGCCGAGTAGTTTTACGGTGTCGTAACCCGGAATGGGTTGCGGCGAACGCTTTAACTCGATGCGGCATTCTTCACAAAGAAAAGTCAGATGTTCGTCGGGAGCTGAGGCCTGCGCCTGTTCTTGTCTGCCGCAATTTAGACATTCCACCATCACCAGCACCGGTCGACTCGGTGTCGCCTCCTGAGTTGTTTCGGAAAGCTGGTGCGGTTCAGCCGCGGTCACTTCAACGAGCAATACGGTTTCGCCGCCCTGTATGCGATCACCATTTCTCAGAGAAGCTTCTTTGACTCGTTTACCGTTGACGAAGGTCCCATTGGTAGAGCCCAGGTCGCGAAGGAAAGAATGCGGTGGGTTAATTTCCAGCAGACAATGGTTCCGCGAGAAGAATCGATCGTCCGGCAGACACAGGTGAGCATCGTTGGTTCGTCCGATCAGAAACGTGTCGTGCTGACTGAAAGTGAACACACGGCCTTTGTAAGGACCCGCCAAGACTTTGAGATTGACCTGCATTACGATTCCAGGCCGAGCCGCTATCTTCTGATCTCCAAATCATCAAAGGCCACGTCGATCGCGTCGCTGGTATACAGACCGGCGAGTCCACGTTTGTAATTCTCAGTGTCGGTTATGTGGGTTAAATATTGGCCGTTGACATAGAACTGAAGGTCGGTGCCCTTGATTCTTATTTCAAGCTGGTTGGGATTTGAGCCCGATCGGATCGCACTCGACTTTGTTTTGGAGACTATGGACGTCTGGTTGCCGGCCTTATGCATGATGACCTCATACTCCGGCTCACTGCTCGGGTAGATCAGGAGTGCGTAATCTTCAAGTTGCTTCGCCTTCGACTGTTCGCAGTGCACCATAAGTCCGAAACCGGCTGAAGGAACCGAACCATCAACACTTCGCGCCGTGACCTTTACTGTCCCGTTCTCGGTGTTGTAGTCGTTTGATGGCGCATACATTACAAGGAAGGTTTTGTCTTTCGAACGCATATGGTATTCGTCGTCTGCATACCAGATTTCGCCAAACTTTGAATTGCCGACACCCCATTTCGTTTCTGAGAAGTTGTCGGTAAACAACGGCGGCAAATTGCTGGAGTTATCGTTGCGAGTGGGAGTATTCGTATTCAAATTCACATTAACGTTTGCGCTGCGGCCTATTACACGCGTATTGCTGTTGGCGTTCGCGTTGTTGTCATTCCCAGTTGAGCCGATGCTAGCCAAAGCAATAAGCATGACGACAAGGCCGACTCCGATCACGGCAACCACGGCAAGTCCACCCAAGATCCACCAGATCGCATTCGACTTCTTAGCTGGTTGAACCGGCGGGACAGGAGCCCACTGTGGCGCCGGCGGATGCAGCTGGGGACTGCGTGGTGGTGGCACATGACTCACCAATGGTGTTTCCGGCCGATAGAGTTCTGTCGGGGGCGGTTCGGCTGTATCTCTGGGCGATGGATACCTCACTGTCGCATTGGGATCGGATGCCGGTGGCGCATCGTTCAATAAAGGCGTTCCGTCTTCGAGACAGAAATTCAGTGAGAGGTCCGTGTAAGTGCGATTGCAACTGGGGCAGCGTTTCATCTGTTCGACTCGGTTCTATTTGAGACTCTTGGGAAGTTAGCGGTTCAGTTTCCGGCGCTTACTCCCAAAGAAGAATATGAAGGATCAGAAGCTGACCGGGTTCGCATAGTAACTTAATGTTGGGCCACGGTCCCAGAGTTTTGTGTTCGACTAGCTTTAGCTTGCCATTCCCCTCGACAAACTGAAGTTTACTTGCGTTGCCAATTATAGGGAAATTATGGATAGGCTCAAAGGCTAATGGGCTTGCCGCAGCGTCCGCAAAATCTGGTACTTGCCGGATAACTCGTCCCACACAGCTTGCAACGTATCTCTACTGGTCTGGGCGGCCGCCAGTCGAGTCTGGCGGTACCGAGCGGAATACCGCAGCGACCACAAAACTTGATGGCCGAAGGATAAGCCTGACCGCAACGAGGACACGACATGCCACTCTGGGAGGATGCTGCTCCCGGATTGCTTCGAGGTTGCGCCGACACAGCCTCCGGTACAATGGGCTGAAAAGTGGTGTTGCCGCATCGTCCACAAAATTTTACGCCTTCGGCAAAGCGCGACTGGCATCGCGTGCACATCACGACAACGAGAGTCGTTGAATGGGCTCCCGTTCGACTATCTAGACTGCCGCCGCGAGATGGAGTCAACTGGTTGCTGTACGCAGCACTATGAAATTGTGCCTCAATGATCTGTTCGGCTACGTCGTCCCGGATTTCAATCACACGCTCGTCATCAGGTTCACCTGATCGCGAAACCCGTAGAACGTGTTGCCCAGGGGCTACAGACGTCAGAATAACCCGACCGGAGCGCCCAATGCCGCCGTATCTCTCGTCGTCGACATAAACTTCCGCGCCCGACGGAGCCATAATCACGAGTCGCGAATCGCCGCGTTCGGTGACCTGTGACTCCGTGGCGAGCGCCGCCGCAAATTCTTCGAACCATTCGCTCGCACTCGAAGGTCGGTTAGCCGGCTCTTTTGCGAGTGCGTGCATGACCGCTGTTTCCAGCTTTGTTGTGATATCTGAACGCAAACTCGACAAAGGCGGCGGCGCCTGGGTCAGCTTCTGCGCGATAAGTTGAGTAATGTTACCCGTGAACGGTGGACGTCCGCCAAGCATGTGATAAGCGATAGTACCGAGCGCATAGACATCCGCGCGAGCGTCAAGCTCGGCGCCGGGTTGCATCTGCTCGGGAGCCATGTATTCCGGTGTGCCGATGATGCCTCGAGAGGCGGGTCCGCTGGCCGAAGTAACATCTGAACGGTCTGAGTTGACTATCTTGGCAAGACCGAAGTCGCCGACTTTAACAAATCCTTCATCACTGGTCGTCTTCTTCCGTTGCTGCATGATGAATATGTTTGCCGGTTTCAAATCGCGATGAAGTATTCCTTCGTCATGCGCCGCCTCAACCCCCGCCACGACCTGGCGCATGATATTTGCGGCCCTCTGCGGGTTTAGCGTGCCTTCGCGCCGGAGTAGGTGATAGAGAGTTTCGCCTTCTACGTATTCCATGACCAGATAGAAAACCCCGTCGGGACTCTGGCCAAAATCTGTTACATCCACCACGTTCGGATGCTGGACGGACGCAGCTGATCGCGCCTCACGTTCAAAGCGCGCGATGGCTTCTCCCTCCTGAAGATCTTCGTCATTAAGGATATCTGGCCGAACAGTCTTTACGGCAACCCGTCGCGTGAGGAGGTTTTGATCGCGTGCCAGATACACCTGGCCCATCGCCCCTCGTCCCAGACGTTTTTCGAGGAGATATCGCGCAGCGAGCAACCGTGTGCCAGGAAGAGTGTGTTTGGTGTTTGACTCATCCTGCGGACACGTCAACGCGTCATCTTCATAACAGCCTTCACAACGGGGACACTCGCGCATGAGAGGGGATTCTATCAGAACCTTCAAGAAAGGAGTGGGATGGAATCGATAGTCGCAGAAAGGCAACCTTTAGAAACTGTATGAAAACTGAGGGTAGAGCGAATTACCATGACAAGAGCACTCAATGTCAGAACCGAGGAGCGGTAGCGACCGGGTCAAATGTGCGCGAGGCTCAGGGTACGGTGAAATTGTCAGACTTGGGGTAGCGACCCACAACGCGCAAGGTTTGTGGTGATAGCGCTCCTTGAGTGCCATCACCGATTTTGCATCAAGCAGGTACATCGGAACAACACGAGGCACAGCGAGATGCTGCCAACGGAATGACGGCCAGGCAGTAGGGACAGTCTTTCGTGTTTGGTGGCGGAGGCGGAGCAGCACGTAGCCGGTTCATTGCTTTGATAACTAGAAAGATCACGAAGGCAATAATGAGAAAACTGATGACGTCGTTGAGGAATGTCCCGTAGGCGACAACCGGCAAGCCTCGCAATTTCGCATCAGCGAGAGAGGCGGGTCGCTGCCCGGAAAGGTCTATAAACAGATTCGAGAAGTCGACCCTGCCTAAAAACAATCCAATCGGCGGCATAATAATCCCCTCAACAAACGACGTTATGATCTTACCGAACGCCGCACCGACGACGACCGCGATTGCCAGGTCTATGACGTTGCCACGAGCGATGAACTCCTTGAATTCTTTTAGCATTGTCGTCTCCTTTACAGAACCGCGAGTGGTAGCGACCGCACTCAGCTACAAAACGAGTACGATACGAACCCAAACCAGTGCACAGATCTCTCTAATGGCAGCCTTTGGCCCCTTTGAAACCGGCTTTTTCAGCTTCTTCAGTACTCTTGAAAGCGACGCGATTCGGCTTATCTATTTCCTTTGCTGGTTGGCAGCCGGCCGAGTAGTAAATTCTGTTGTGCTTGTCGCCGATGATGTCGCTCGCGTTTTCCTTTGTGCCTGTCGCTTCGGCAGACGCAACCTCTGCAGCCGCATCCTGTTGCTCTTTTGCATCCCGGCGAGCACTGACAGTGTCTTCAGCAATCTGATCGAGAATACGAAAACTAGGTGCTCCTGCCACAGTTGTTACCGTCATCTGAAAATCAGCGCAACGCATTTGCTGACCTCTCGATTTCCATGACGACCAGGCATTGGGAAGATGAAATGAGTCGGAAATCATCTTTACAAAATCATCGACGGTTTGAACTTTAAAGGCGCCGTCGTAACCAATCCAAAGAGACGTCAGTTTACCGTCGAGAAAATCGAGAGAGATGCTGCGTACTCCCTGAAACCTGGTCTTATCGATCTGCGGGTCGAAATCCGGGTTGACCGTGGTTTTAGAAATGCCGAAATCGTCAGTGCGTCCGAAGACAGTTTGCGGCACCTGGGCCTTGACCTCTTCTTTTGTCATGCCCATGTGAAAACCGAACAACACGCCAGCGGCAGGCAATTCGGCAAGTTTTTGCGTGCAAAGGTTCTGGGCAGATATCGACGCTGCGCAAGCAAGCGAAACAAGTAGCACGAGTAATACTGGTCTTTTCCAAGAGAGAAAGGTTGTGGTTCCGCGCGAGTAGATCATGAGCACATCTCAGGTCCTTGTTTGTCAACGGTCATAGGCGCGAAATTAAGGCCAAACGCCGACAGTGTCAACTTTTGGATGAAAGCGTTTTTGGATGGAAAGGTTGATGATCACTTCTGAGCCACCCTTTAATCGTGACTCTCGCTTGACCACTCAAGCTCTTCACTGGGAGCGCGGGCGGCCCGCCCGCTACGAGCACCGCAAGGTGCGAGGATCTCGCCAAGCACTCAACTTCAGATGTTCTGTTCGCGCTGCGCGCTCACTGCGGGCGGGCCGCCCGCGCTCCCAGTGAAGAGCTTGAGTGGTAAGTCTCAACGGACGAGCGAGGTGATTATTCCCTCGAGTATTTCGGGCTCGAATGGCGTGGAAACGTATTCGTTGCAACCCGCGGCGAGTGCCCTTTCACGAAACTGATCCGCACCGTAAGCTGACACCGCAACCACAGGCACAGTTTGGAGTTTTGTTAATTGTCTTATTCTCCGTGTTGCTGCCAAACCATCGAGGCGAGGCATTTCAAGGTCCATGATGATCAAGTCGGGACTTTCTTCCTGGGCGATGGCCACAGCTTGAATTCCGTCTTCAGCTTCGATTACGCGGAAACCTTTGCGTTCCAGCCACGTCCGCAGGAGCAAACGAGTGTCGTCGAAGTCATCGACTACCAGAATAGTACGTGGGCTGTTGGCTGCGACTGTCATATCAGTTCTCAGTTCTCAGACCAGAACAACAGTGTGAGTAACGAGCGGCTCTAAAGGGGAGGTTAGCATTCTGAGTCATAAGTCGATCATAAGTGGATCATAAGTGGATACTAGTTTTTTCCAGCCCAACAGTCCAGATCTGCTGCACAGGACTTCATTGGATCTTCGTATCCGCTCTCGACCGGACAAGACTGGCCGCCGACTTTGGAAAACAGGGGATCTGTAACGTAATCGCGTCGCTTTGTGGAATAGCACCCCTTTTGCGCCTTTCTGACAAAAAGAGCTGCATATTGTCTGGGCGCTCAGCAGTAGGATCATCGGATATTTGTTCGATTGCGTACCGACCTGCTGATCAGGTTGAGCATAGAGTTTCCGGCATAAATCATTACCAAGCCGCAAGTGGTTAATCCACGTGCGGCCCAAGGATAAAGTTGAAAATGCACGCAAAGGCGACGATTGTTCCGCTGGACATCCAGAAGAATATCTACTCCCTCCACGACGAAAGAGGGAACACAATAGGTACGGGCACAGGGGAGGTTTGCGAAGTCCTCTTGTACCTTATTACCAAGCCAGCGACGCCCTTGGTGCATGCAGGAAGAACCGTTACAATTCCACCAAGGCCAAATCCTAATGTGAGGGTTGCCATAACAATATAGCTTTTCCTGACAACGTTATCTCCTCGCCACATCTTTGTCTTCTCAAATTTCCTGCATATTTACAGGAGTGGAACTATGAAAATGCCTATCTTATCTTTCTTAGGAGCGGTGATAGTTTTTTTGGGAACCCTTTACGCAGTTCCTAGCAGCTTAACAGCGAGTGCGCAATCGCAAACCTTTACCATCAGTGGTCTTGTTACTCATCCGCCAGCGGGAACGGGGGTTGGCATCGCCGCGTAACCATGACTCTCAGCCTGAATGCCAGCACCCAAACTTCAACTCAAAACCGATGCCGGAGGAAACTTTTCCTTTCAAAACATTGCAGCGGGGAGTAACTACGACGTCACACTATCGAAGCCTAACTTCATCTTCAGCCCCACTAGCCAGGGAGGAACTAACATACAGGCTGATCGAATGCTTTTCTTCACCGGCGATTTGTCATCGAATGCTACCGTCCAGTTTAGTGCCGCGACCCAATCCGCTGGCGAAGGCAACCCGGACATAACGAAAAATGACCTAATGATAAATGTGATACGCAGCGGCGATACGTCTGGCACATCGACCGTGGACTACACGACGAGCGACACAGCGGCCGCGAGCCCTTGCAGCACGACCGGAGTGGGTGCCTCATCACGCTGTGACTACCTGACAACCTTGGGGACATTGACGTTTGCCGCGGGTGAAACTTTGAAGACCATCTCGATTCCGATCATCGACGACGTTTATGCTGAAGGGGATGAAAACTTCACGATAAGCTTGAGCAATGTCACAGGCGCAACGCTGGGTACACCGGCAACAGCGACGCTGACGATCATCGATAACGATAGTGTCAACGGGACGAGCAACCCAATAGATCAGGCAGGATTCTTCGTGCGGGAGCACTATGTCGACTTTCTGAATCGTGAACCGGATACAAGCGGGTTGAACTTCTGGATCAACGAGATCACGCAGTGTGGCGCGGACGCGGCGTGCACGGATTTGAAGCGGGTCAACGTGTCGGCAGCGTTCTTCCTGTCGATAGAGTTTCAGGAGACCGGGTATTTGGTGTACCGGATGTACAAGAGCGGGTTTGGCAATCTCTCAGGAGCGCCGGTGCCGGTGAGGCTCAATGAGTTCCTGCGGGACACACAGCAGATTGGCCAAGGCGTGCAGGTAGGAGTAGGGAACTGGCAGACGCAGTTGGAAGCGAATAAGCAGGCGTTTGCGTT
>Ga0137359_10002574_pt1 | contig 14566 bp, 14 predicted proteins | sample Mad1_40_16metaG_FD_108281 | JGI IMG/M metagenome (GOLD analysis project Ga0137359, IMG submission 108281) | Vadose zone soil microbial communities from Angelo Coast Range Reserve, California, USA - Mad1_40_16 metaG | ecosystem: Environmental > Terrestrial > Soil > Vadose zone | place: USA... | reverse complement strand
TCTCAACAAGCAAGTACCCTACAGTTTGCGGCGAGGCGGCAACCGTTCGGTTCGTTCGCTCAAGGCTCGGGGCTAGATATGTCAGCTTCCACGGCCGCCAACGACGATTCCGCAACTCCGGAAGGCTGAAGCCATAGCGAACCCTGGCTTTCAATCTTGGCTGGCGAGTCAAAGCGCTGCCGGTTCCGACATATACGTGGGAATGAATCCGATTAAGGATGGGGCGTACAGTCGGACCAAGGAAAATATAAAGGATATACGCCACGTCTATCTCGACCTCGACAACAAGGGTGATGAGGCTCTCGAGACGCTACGGAATTCGCCTGAAGTCCCAGCGCCGAACTTTGTCCTCGATACCTCTCCAGGCAAGCATCAGGTCGTCTGGAAAGTGAGTGGGTTCGGTCAGGATGAGGCAGAGTCTCTCCTTCATAGCCTCGCAAATAAGTTCGGCGGCGACGTGGCGGCAACCGATTCGACGCGCGTTTTGCGGTTGCCGGGATTCGCCAACCGAAAACTCCCCGAGGAATTCATCGTCCAAGCGCGGCAGGAAAGCAATCCGGTCTACACGCTCCGCGATTTCACGATCGACGAAGATTCGCCCGAAGCACCTCGGCACTTTGGCGAGGCCCAAGAACGAAGGCGCACGCTTCCCAACGACCACGAAAGCCAATCCGAACATGACTGGGCATATGCGAAGCGCGCCCTCTCCCGCGGTGACGATCCAGAAGTAGTGATCCAGCGGATCGCTGACTTTCGGAGCAATGACAAAAGCGATCCCGTTTACTACGCCCGGCTCACCGTAAACAAAGCTCAGGCCCAACTTGCGGCCGGGACTTCGCCCGAGAAACCCAATGAACACGGTGGCGCCCCGGAAAACGGTCCCGAAAAGGTTCCGCACCATTAATCTGATCAGTCAAAGGAGGTCTCTTGCTCTCCGCAACACATCGCGCTGCATCAATTTCTGGCGAGAACCAAGGGGACTCTCTACGGGCCCGCTCTTCACGACATGAAACGCTCCTCACTGTGAAGGAAGTGGCGGAATTGTTGCGCGTCCCCGTCTCGTGGGTCTACGACCGCGTACGCAAACGTTCTCTCGATCGACTTCCCGCGATGCGCCTCGGCAAATACTGGCGCTTCCGCGAAGAGGACGTTTTCGCGTGGTTGCGCCGTCAGCAACCATGAGGATGTGCACATGCTTGCGTTAAGGGCTACAATCTTGGTCGACGCAGAAAGAGGCGGACGAGCCAGCGGAAAGGAAGGAATGGCTCGACCGCGATACCAAGAAGGTAGTCTCGTAATACGTGGTAAACGAAGAAGAGTGTGGTTGATTCGGTGGAGGGAGAACGTGCTGCAAACGAACGGTTCGGTCAAACGCGTGCAACGCGCCGAAACGCTCGGTCCGGTGAGAAACATCACCAGGCAAATGGCACGTTCGATTCTCAACCAAAGACTTGAAACTGAAAACCTAAACCAACGCCGACCGCAAGCGATCCGGCCTTTCGCCGAATTCGTGCGAGAGGAGTGGAGGCCCAACGCGGCGTTGGCGGTGAAGAAGAGCACGATGAAGTTTTACGATTATCAACTCGAAAAGTACATTCTTCCTGAGTTCGGTTCCTGTTCCTTGAACGACGTAAACCGCGCTCAGATTGAATCGCTGCTTTCGAAGCTGAGACAGAAGGGACATGCGACCGGCACGTTGCGCGGCGTTCGCACCACCGTTTCGACGGTGCTGCAGTGCGCCGTCGACCGCGGTTATCTCGAAGGAAACGCGGCGCACGGCATTCGCATCCGCACAACGGGTGTGAAGGCGAAGCCGCGTTTCTATACTCCTGCTCAGGTTCAAAAGCTCTTGCCGGAGTTGACCGAGCCTTGCCGCGCTGTTGTCCAGGTCGCCGTTTTGACCGGGATGCGGATTGGCGAGATTCTCGGTCTCCGCTGGAAGCGGGTGGATCTGCTGCGTATGACGCTCGAAGTGGCCGAAACATTTTCCGAAGGTGATTTTGGCACTCCGAAGACGAATAGCAGCAATCGTGTTTTGCCGATCAGTTCGAGTCTCTGCGAAGTTCTAGAAGCGCATCGCTCCCGGCAGAAATCCTGTCTACCGGACGATCTTCTCTTTACAACTCCGCGTGGAACTCCACTCAGCTCGAAGAACCTCTATAACCGTGAACTCGCGCCGGCGTGCGACCGGATCAAGGAGCCGCGTGTCTCGTGGCATTCCTTCCGGCACACGCATGCGACGTTGCTCACGGAAGTAGGAGAGTCGATCAAGACCGCGCAGGCTCTTCTCGGCCACTCGGATCTTGCTACGACGCTCAATTTGTATGCTCACGTAATCCCCGACTCGCAAAGACGCGCCGTGGAACGGGTCGCGGAGGTTTTGTTCTCAAATGTTCTCAAGTTGGACGACGGCGCAAAAAACGGCCGAATCAACTGATTGAAAAATCAGGGGATGGTAGGAAGTTGGTGGGCCCGCCAGGATTTGAACCTGGGACCAACGGATTATGAGTCCGCTGCTCTAACCGCTGAGCTACGAGCCCCCTGACAATAAAGGACTTATTGGCCTATCTAAAATAACCTCAACAATTTTGCGTCATTCTTGCGTTGCAGTCTACCCAAATTCGGCGATCGCTGCTCTTCCTTCCATCACAAATGCACCGCCTGATGGGAACGACCCTCCGCTCTATTGATCGGCGACTATCGCGCTTCCATCTTCCCTAATGCTTGCACGTTTCCTGGCACGAACGAAACAAACCGATGACACCTTAGAACGCAGAAAGCAAGTTGATTTTAGTTTCATCTCACTCCGTTCGCAAGCGTTTGAGTTTACCGGCTTTGGCGTCGACTACACCGCTTAACTGCCCACGGCCCCAAAGCCTCTGGCATAGAAAGGGCAATCGCGATCACATTGTGTTCTTCGCACTGTAGCTATGTACAGAGGAAGCGAGAGAGTTTGCCAGAAGGCTGGGGAGGTACGAAGTGATCGAAGCGCTGGCAGACGTGATGCTTTCCCGTGGAGTCCCGGAGCACCTTCGTTCGGACAACGTCCCGGAGTTCGTTGCGAAGGAAGTGAGGCAGTGGCTGGGGGAGCTGGGCACGGGGGGACGCTGTACATTGAGCCGGGAAGTCCCTGGGAGAACGGCTACTGCGAAAGCTTCAACGGAAAACTCCGGGATGAGTGCTTGAACAGAGAGATCTTTTATTCGCTGAAGGAGGCCCAGATCGTGATCGAGCGCTGGCGAGTGCTGTACAACACGTTGCGTTCGCATTCGTCGCTGCCGAGCCAGTCCCAAGGAATTGCCGCCGCGAAAACATGTCCTTCGTCGCATCATCGTTCATGACAGTCCTTCCTTCGGAACACAAGTTACGTCCTCGGGGCCGTAATGATTCGTCCGCGTTTGACTCCGATCTCGAACCTTTTTTCGACCGTTACGCCCCGCCGCGACTCCCACAATGCGCGCCGGCGGCGAACGGACAAGGCAAGATGCTCACGCGTGTTTTGCCAGCGGATGGGTCATGTCCTCCGGGCGCACCCAGGAATCAAACTACTCCGCGGTGAGAAAACCCAGCTTGAGAGCGGCTTCTCGCAAAGTCACATCCTCTCTGTATGCGGTGAGCGAGATCTTTGCCGCCTTCTCATACCCAATATGCGGATTGAGGGCGGTGACCAGCATGAGTGAATTGTCGAGGTGCTCCTTAATCCGTTTTTCGTTCGGCTCGACCCCCGCGGCGCAGCGCTCGGAAAAGGAGCGGCAGGCGTCGGCGAGGAGTTCGGTCGACACGAGAACGTTGTGCAGCATGACTGGCTTGTACACATTCAGCTGGAAGTTGCCCTGCGAGCCCGCGAACGCGACGGCGTGGTCGTTGCCGAACACTTGGACCGCAACCATCGTGAGCGCCTCGCACTGCGTCGGATTAATCTTTCCCGGCATGATCGAAGAGCCTGGTTCGTTCGCGGGAATCTTGAGTTCGCCGAGACCGGCGCGCGGACCACTGGCATACCAACGAACATCGTTGGCGATCTTCAAGAGCGCGCCCGCAAGCGTGCGGAGCATTCCGCTCACGGTCACCATGCCATCGTGCGCCGAGAGCGCCGCGAACTTGTTGGGTGCGGTCACAAACGGCTTGCCCGTCTCCTCCGCGATTCGCCGTGCGGCGGCCTCCCCAAAGCGTGGATCAGCGTTGAGCCCTGTGCCGACTGCCGTGCCTCCAATTGCCAGAGCATATACACCTGGGAGCGACTGGCGAATGCCGTCGCGTGCTTGATCGAGCTGCGCAACCCAGCCGGAGATCATCTGGCCGAGGGTCAGCGGCGTCGCGTCTTGAAGGTGCGTCCGGCCCACCATGACAACGTCGCGATAGTTCCGCGACTTCGCGTCGAGTACGTCGCGAAGCTCGCGCACGGCGGGAAACAACACGTTCTCGATTGCCTCGACCGTAGTGATGTGCATCGCGGTTGGAAAAGTGTCGTTGGATGATTGGCTGTGGTTCACGTCGTCGTTCGGATGAATGGGCTTCTTCGATCCAACCGTGCCACCGGCAAGCTGGATCGCGCGATTGGCAATCACCTCGTTCGCGTTCATGTTTGTCTGTGTGCCGGAGCCCGTTTGAAACACGACCAGCGGAAATTCATCGTCCCAACGGCCGTCAATCATCTCCTGTGCGGCACGCACGATCAGGTCGACTTTTTCCTTGGGAAGCTGGCCCAGTTCCCCGTTGGCGAGTGCTGCACATTTCTTCAGTATGCCGAGCGCCCGGATAACCGGCCGCCCCCAACGGAAACGCTGGACTCCGATGGGGAAGTTGAGATGAGACCTCTGGGTCTGTGCGCCCCACAAATGATCGGCCGGAACCCGGACGTCGCCTAAAGAGTCTTCTTCGATTCGAAACTGATTTGTAATCGTTGCATTCATGATGCCTGCACTCCTTTGTTCGAAGACGCTATTTCTCCCACAGGAGCGATGCCCAGGGCACGCCGACGGCGAGAAAGAAAACGAGAAAGAGAGCTCCGAAAATCGTGCCGAGACGCCAGTAATCCTTGGCCGGCAGGTAACCGCTATTCGCATAAATCGGGCTGGCCGCGTCCGCGAAAGGAGTAATGATCCCCATGATTCCCAACTCCATGCACAGGAGCAGCGCGAATTCCTTTAGAGGGATTCCCGGAATCGCCGCGCCTGTCAATAAAATTACTGGCAACAAGGCTGTCGTATACGCATCGACGCTGGCGAATAGGTAATGGGCTACGAAAAAGATCGCGAGCAGAATGATCATCGCCATGTGCGGCGAAAAATCCTTCATGTGCGGGGCGATGCCGTCGGCAAACCACTTGACGAAGCCAACGCGATTGAGTCCATCGCAAAGAGCGATCAGGGCGCCGAGCCACGCGAAGGTAGTCCAAGCACGCTTGTCCTCCGTAATATCATTCCACGTCACCACTCGGGTGATCAGCATCAGGCTTATCGCGATGAGCGCCACTGTCGTTGCGCTGACGAAAGCGCTGCCTCCCACCCACAGAACCAGCGAGAGCACGACGATCGCCGCCAAGATGAGTTCGCGCCTGGAAAGGCGACCAATCTTTTCGAGCTTCTGTGCAACCCACTTTGATACCTCGGTGGAGTGCTTTACCTCGGGCGGATAGAGCCAATAGCTCAGCAACGGAATCAGAATCAGTAGCGGAATAATCGCGGTCACCGAGGTTCTGAACCAATCCATCCAGTGAACGTCCGTTTGTGTAAGCTTCTCAACCAACCCCACGGCGAGCAGATTGAATGAAGCAGCGGTGAGAAACAGCGAACTTGTTACACATGTGGTTGCGATAGCTACCCACATGAGATAGGACCCGACCCGGCGCGGAAGGATCGTTAGGCTTGGATTCATAGACCTGCGCTAAATCGCTGACGATCGGGTAAATGATCCCGCCGCTGCGCGCGGTGGGGGAGGGTATGAACGGCGCGAGGATCGTATCGGCCAATGTGACTCCGTAACCCAGTAAGAGAGTGTTTTTGCCCATGCGCTTAACCAGGATGAGAGCGATGCGTTCGCCGAGCCCTGTCCGCTCATAACCTAGCGCGAGTATGAACGCCCCGAAGATGAGCCACACCGTCGGATTGCTGTACCCCGATAGCGCCCAATTAAGGGCCGCGCTCGGCGCGCGGAAGCCGGGTTGCGATAATTGCTCGGGACTGAACAGCACAAATCGGGGAAACAACGCGACCAATGTGAGCCCACTCAACGCGATGGCAGCGCCGGGCAACGGCTCCAAAACCAGCCCCACGATGACGCCGACAAAAATGGAAAAGAAGTACCACGCATGTTGCGGCAAGCCAGTTGGTACGGGCAGCAACGCGAGGACGACAGCTACGGCGATGGGCGTTATGGCCTTCCACATCTGGTTAGGTGATTTTGCCGCGGTGGGTGTGGCAGCTTTCGCGAGCGCTCCGCTCGACACGGCAGCCGGGGTAGTGCTTGCGTCTATCGCCATTTTAAATTCTCCCTAGTACCTGATGTCCAGCCATCCCGTCCAAAAATTCATGTTGCTCCCCGGCGTGGACTGCTTCAGGAACTCACCCGGAAAGAAGTGGGCGTATTCCGTGAACCAGGTCAGGTTCCGGTTCATCTTCCATCGAACTTGCGCAGAGGCTTGGGTGGCGATATAGCGCGCGTTGCTGTTCTGGCCGGAAATTATCACCGCGTTGCCAACGGTATAAAGGCCATCGCGCGGGCTCTCGCGCCAGAAAAATGCCGGGTTGGGCGTCAACGTGACAGTCTTGGTGAGATGAAGTTCCACGGAAGGTTGCAAGGCGATCAGATTTCGCCTGGCGAACACTTCCGCATAGCTGAAATAAGGGCCTTTTTCGAAAATAGAGTTAAAGGTGCCGAGAGTCCGGCTCGAAGGATTCTGATTGCCGCTGAAGGACATTGCGCGAAGGGCAAATCTGGGCTTTAGGGAATTCGAGTCGATCCGATAGGCTGTCTCCGTGGAAATGGCCCATGCTCGAATATCATCGGGCCCAAACCAGCCCCACTGATAGGTAAACTCATCGTTATAGTCCCAGCGTTCGGTGGTGCCCCAGAGCCGCGTCCCGATTGTTTCCCTTTGCTCTCGACCGGTTCCTTCGCCATCGAAATGCACCTTCTGGAGGTCGAGACCGAAGTAATAGAGGTCGACATTTCCTTGCGGCAGGAAGGCAAATGGTCTGACCGCATAGGCGCCCCAGAAACTGGATGCGTGGTTGGGTGGATCGTTGAAATTGCCCGGATTATCCAGGGTTGGCCTAAGGGCGAATGTGTCGATAGTCCAGTCGCCTTTCACCCAAGTAAGACGAAACCCATTGAGGCTGCGCCGGATATTACGGCCATCGCGAGTGGAAACGAAGTTCTCCGAACCCAATACCATCTCTTGCCGTCCGGCTCGCAAGGTCAGGCTGTCTTTGCCGGACTGCCAAAGGCCGATATCGAAAAAACCCTGATGAACGTACAACTGTTTCTCGTCCAGGGCTGGACGAGGGCCGCCGTTCCTGCCGGTCTCAAGACTGCTTGCAAGTTCGCCGAAGAAACGGAATCGGTCACTTAGGTGCAAATCCATGTGCACAAAGTAACGCTGCATCAAATACGCATTTCCAGCAGGGCCGCTTCCCAAATCAAAATGGCTGAAATATTCGCCACGATCCCGAGTGAATACGCCGAAGGAAATGTAGTAGTCCTCCTTGTCACCCCGAAGAGGAATATACTTCAAGCGGTCCAGGAATTCGGTCCGGCAATTCGGATTGCTGAAATATCGGTTATTTTCGTCATAGGTCAGTTGCGTAAAGGCCGGGGCTGATTCGGAGCAAGCAGATGGCACAGGAATGGTGGTTTCCATCGTCTGCTGCGTTTGGGCCGAGGCGGAGACACCCGCGACCAACGCGAATAAGCCAGCCACTCTAACGATTCCTGCCAGGCTGGCTTGTCGCGGTAAGCAATCAGGTCTTCTTAATGCAAAGCGCGCCAATCGAACCATGTCGTCCGTCAGCTTCGTGGTGGCTTCCTTTATGGTTTTGATAGTCATCACCTGAACCTTTTGCATGGCAAGCTCCTTCTGCTCCCTTCCGTCCTACGTCTTTGCCGAGACAAGAGACGGGTAGGCAGGGGTCCACTGTGCAGCCGTCACACGTTGACGGAGTTCATCCTCGGGCAGCTTTGGAGCAAGGCCCTCTTTTTGCGCTTGGATACCCACCGCTATCGCGATTTCCGCGGCCACCCTTCGGATGTCGGTCAAACGAGGTAGCAAGGAGGCAGAAGAATCTTTGAGGGCTGGCGAATTCGCGCCGAGCGTTCGGGCCGCCGCCAGCATCATCGCGTTTGTAACGCGACGGGCGCCCGACGCGACCAGTCCAAGGCCCATGGCTGGAAAGATGAAGACGTTGTTGCACTGTGCGATCGGAATCGTTCGCCCCCCATAGCTGACGGGCGCAAAAGGCGAACCCGTGGCCACAAGAGCGCGCCCATCGGTCCAACGAATCAAGTCCTCTGCTTTCGCTTCCGACTTGGAGGTCGGATTAGAGAGCGGGAAAATGATCGGCCGCTCGACCTTGCGCGCCATCTCGCGAACAATCGCTTCTGAAAAAGCGCCGCCGACCGTGGAAAGGCCGATCAGGACTGTCGCGTCGATCTTTCCAATCACATCGGCAAGTCCGATTTGTCCGTTGGCAGTTCGCGGCCATTTGGAAACGCGCTCCTCGGGCTGGGCGTAGACACTTTGCTCCGAGCTAAGGTCTTTTCGGCCTGAATGCAGAAGACCGCCTTTGTCAACGACCCAGAAGTGGCTGCGCGCCTCCTGTTCGGCTAGGCCTTCGCCTACCATGGCCGAACGCAATCCATCGGCAACGCCAATGCCGGCCGAGCCTGCTCCCAGCATGACGATCTGCTGGTCCTTCAAGCTTTTTCCGGTTACTTTGACGGCGCCCAGAATGGCTCCTAAGGCGACAGCCGCCGTCCCCTGGATGTCGTCGTTGAACGTCAGCAATTCATCGTGATAGCGCTGGAGGATCGGCCGGGCGTGCGGGGTCGCGAAGTCTTCCCATTGCAGACAAGTGTTGGGGAGTTCCCGCTTCACCGCCTGGACGAACTGATCGATGAAGTCAAAATATTCCTGACCGGTAATCCGTTCGTGGCGCCATCCGAGGTACTCCGGATCGTTAAGCCGTTCCTTATTGTTGGTTCCCACGTCCAGAACGATCGGGAGTGTGCGCTCCGGGCGGATCCCGCCGATGAGCGAGTATAAGGATAGTTTGCCGATCGGAATACCAAGCCCGCCCGCGCCCTGGTCGCCGATGCCCAGGATGCGCTCTCCGTCCGTGACCACAATTACGTCGACCTCCGGATTGGGACGATTCCGCAAAAGCACGGGGATCGAGTCGCGCAGCGGATAAGAGATGAATAATCCTCGCGGCCTTCGGTAGATGTGGCTAAATTGCTGGCACGCCAGCGCGACCACCGGTGTATAAACCATCGGCGTCATTTCTTCGATGTGGTCCAGCAGGAGCCTGTAGAATAGGACTTCGTTGGTATCCTGGAGCGCGCGTAAATAGATGTGCCGCTCCAAATCGTCGTCCTTTCGCTTATAGGTCTCGTAAGCGCGGACGACTTGCTCTTCAAGGCTCTCGACGTGAGGCGGGAGAAGGCCGTCCAAGCCGAATTTCGTTCGCTCCTCCTCCGTGAACGCTGTCCCTTTGTTCAGCCCTTGCCGGTTGAGGAGATCCATCCCGCGGGGAACATCTGGAAAACCCGATTGTGCCGTCTGCTGTCTTGTAGCCATTTTCGTCGCTTCCTTTCTCTTCTCTTTTTTCGAGATTGAAAAACTTGCCGTGAACTTAGCGGAGGAGATTGACTTTCGCGAGGTCGATGATTTCGTCGCCGCGGCCGCTGAGAACTGCTCTTAGCATGAAGAGACTGAACCCTTTGGCTTGCTCGAGAGTGATGGTCGGCGGCATGGAGAGCTCTTGCCGGCTCACCAGGACTTCGACCAGAGCGGGCCCGTCATGCTTGAGAGCTTGCGCAATCATGGGCTCAACTTGATCCGGCGTTTCGGCCGTGAGCCCAAGCAGACCAGCGGCCTCGGCCATCTTTGCGAAGCTAGGGTTCTGCAGGTCCGTTCCAAAATCGACGATGCCCGCGGCTTTCATTTCCAACTCCACAAAAGCCAGCGAATTGTTCTTGAAGACAATCACCTTCACCGGCGACTTCAACTGCCGAAGAGAGAGCAGATCGCCCATGAGCATGGCGAAACCGCCATCGCCGGACAACGAAATCACCTGACGGCCAGGGTGGCTGACCTGCGCCCCAATGGCCTGCGGCAATGCGTTGGCCATGGAACCGTGATTAAAGGATCCGAGCAGCCGCCGATTCCCGTTCATCGTCAGATAGCGGGCCGCCCAGACCGTGGGAGTGCCTACGTCGCAGGAAAAAATAGCGTCCTTCGAAGCGAGCTTGTCCATCACACGGGCAAGATATTGAGGATGGATGGGCTTCTTGCCTTGTCCATCTGTCGCCAATTCATCAAGGCCCTTGCGCGCTTTTCGATAATGTTCAAGCGAGGTCTGCAAATGCGTGTCGAATTCGTTCTGGTCGAGCTTTGGGAGAAGGGCGGCTATGGTTGTCTTGGCGTCTCCAATGTAGCCATAATCGACCTTCGTGCGTCTGCCCAATTGTTCTCCGCGAACGTCAATTTGAATCACTGTTGCGTCCTTGGGAAAGAACTGCTGGTAAGGAAAGTCCGTTCCGATCATCAGCAAAACGTCGCAGTTCATCATGGCGTGGTAGCCGGAGGAAAACCCGAGCAGGCCGGTCATGCCCACGTCGAACGGATTGTCGTACTCGATGAACTCCTTCCCTCGCAGCGCGTGCACAATCGGAGCTTTTAGCTTGCCCGCGAGAGCGATCAACTCGGCGTGAGCTCCGGCACAGCCGGCGCCGCCGAGAATAGTGGTCTTCTTGGCATTGTTCAGGACCTTTGCCAGAGCGGCTAATTCGTCATCGGAAGGGCACACTTTGGGTTTCGGCGGCGAAAAATGGAGGCGGGGCCCTTGTTCAACGGCATCTCGCAAGGCGATATCGCCAGGAATGACCACGACCGCAACGCCGCGCCTGGAGATTGCGGTTTGCATGGCAATTTCCAGAACGCGAGGCATCTGGTCGGCGTGAGAAACGAGCTCGCAATAGTGGCTGCACTGGGCGAATAGATGTTCCGGGCTGGTCTCTTGAAAATATCCGCTGCCGATTTCATTGCTGGGAATTTGCGCCGCGATGGCCAGGACAGGAACACGGCTACGGTGGCAGTCGTAAAGCCCGTTGATTAAGTGCAGATTCCCGGGACCGCAACTCCCCGCACAGACTGCCAGGCGTCCCGCCAGATGCGCTTCCGCGCCTGCGGCAAACGCTGCCGTCTCTTCATGCCGGACATGAACCCACTGTATTTGTTTCCCCGCGCGAATGGAGTCTGTGATGCCGTTAAGCGAATCGCCGGAGACACCATAAATCCGCTGAACTCCCGCTCCCGCGAGAACCTCCACCAGCAAGTCCGCAACTTTTTTCTTGGACATCCTCATTGCTCCTTGCTATTTCGCTTCCAAGCAATGGATGCTTCGCTTGGATAATGAGGGACAAAAAAATTGGTTTTTCTCGGCAGTGGGCATTCGCTTCTCACCAAGATCAGCGCCGCGGTGTAGCCAGCGACACTTTTCGGGAACCTGTGAAGTGCTCACGATGTTGCATGGGGCTTTGTCTTGAGCGTCGATTCGATTGTGGTTCAAGTACTGTGTCTGTCCTGGCGACCACTCGACGAAACAGCAACTTCATGACCAAAGGGAAAAAGGTGAATCGCACGGTCCTCAATTTCTCTGGTGAATAAATATTTCGCGAGAACTCGCGAAAACCAGTAATCTCCTGTGTGCTGAGAGGTTTCAAGAAGAGTGTCGGCCCAATTTTTTTTCGCTTACCTCATTATTTGTCCCGAAAACTTGATCGCAAACCTCGTCCCATTTTTTCCACCAACCCCCTGCAGCATACGCCGTATTTGGTGTCCGGGTGTGGCGTAGACGCCGCAGTTGGCGGGTGGCAATTCATGTTTCTCCTGACCTGATTTCTATAACCCCTTTGAATTCAACCAAATCACGCCGATGGAGGGAACCGTGGCATGCGGGCTGCTTAACATTGGAAGAACGGACAATGCGAAGAAATCCGCAGCCGACAAGGGAGAAGGGATACCGATTGAGCCGGTCACCGAGGGCGGCTCGTACATTCCCAGTCAGCTCTCCCGCAGGCGCGCGTTGGAGTCATTGAACGAACGCCAGAAGCAAATCTGCAAGGGGGTAAATGCGAGTTGAAATGACAGGTCGAATCGTGAGGCACGCTAAACGGTGACGGCGACTTTCCCGAACTGGTCGTTTGACTCGAGATAGCGGTGAGCATCGACGATGCGTTCGAAGGGAAACGTCTTCGCGATCCAGGGTTTGAATGCACCGGACGCGAGTCCCGGAAAGATGTAGCCCTTGAGAGCGTCTAGGCGGGCGTTATCCTCGAGACCCGTGTTCGCTGCGAAACCACGGATCGTCAAACGCCGCCGGAAGACTTGAACCGCCGGAAACGAGTTCATTTGTTTGCTGAGAACCCCATACGTCAGGACCAAACCGTCCATGGATGCCGAGGAGACCAGCTTCGCGAATGATGGACCACCCACCGCGTCGAAGACAACCCTTGCTCCTTTGCCGTCGGTAAGCCGCTTTACTTCTTCTTCCACGTCCTTTTCTTCCGTGGCGATGCCAAGCGGCGGCACTAATGAACCGCTCAGTTCACTATGATGCGCGAAAATCCTTCCGGTTGCAAAAATATTGCACCGACCAGTTCAATACGCCATAATGGACGCATGGGCCGACCAAAGAACTTCAGCCGGGAAGGCGTTTTGGAAAAGGCGCTGCCTGTCTTCTGGAAACACGGCTTCGCGGATACCAGCCTTCAGGAATTGGAAAAGGCCACGGGCGTAAACAAATCCGGCCTCTATGCCGAGTTCGCGGACAAAGGAGACCTGTATTTGGAGAGTTTGCGGCACTACTTGAGAAAACGGCAGCAGGAAGAATTGCTGACCGCCGAGCCGCTAGGATGGAAAAACATCGAGCGCTTTCTAAAACTCGGGCCCTGCAGCCTGGAGGGCCAGAAAGGCTGTTTCTCGGTCGATTCCATGAACCAGTTCGCGCTGCTTCCTCCCGCCGCGCAGGAAATCGTTGAAAAGAGCCGCAAGCTTCTCAAAGAGCTAATCGCGAAAAATGTCGAAGCCGAGACATCCGCGATGAAACCCACAGTACTCCCCGGGATGATCTTGACCTTCTTCACCGGCATCAGCATGGAGCAGCACCTGAAAGTTAGCAAGGCGACCATGAACCGAAAAGTGGACGACTTCATGAAGGTCATTCGCAAGCTGTGAATCCGAAGTTCCGCGGAGGACAACTTCGCCACGAATCGGTCTCCCCGGCCCCCTTGTTGTAAGTCCGGGAGAACTGCTTCAAGGGCCGCAACCATCCGAATTGTTTAGTACTGCCCTTTAGGTTGCAACTGAGTCGATTCGGCGGAATACTCGTCTGTAGATTATTCTTCCATCGTGCATTGACGCATTCCCTGCACAGTCGCCCCTTCAGCCGCGCAGTACCTTCAACACGTTGTCGGTTGTGTCCGTCTGGCCGAGCCGGGGGAAAATCTTCTCTACGCTATGACGGTGCGCGTCAGCGTCACGGTCGGTCATCGCATCCACGACCAGCACGACGTTGTAGCCGTAGTCGTATGCGCTGCGCGCCGTCGATTCCACGCCGCTACTGGACGCGATGCCCGTCAAGAAGATTTGGGTTACGCCACGCTGGAGCAAGTAATCATGCAATGATGTGCCGATGAACGCGCCCAATCGTTGCTTGCTAACCGGGTAATCGTCGGGACGCTGGTCCAATTCCGGAACGAACTCGGTCCAGTCGGCAGGAAACGAAAACGTCGGAGTTCCGGCGTCGGTGCGGCCGGGAGCCCTGCCCGTCACGTTTACGAGAACGACTGGCAGACTTCGCTCGCGAAAAGCGCGCGCGAGCTGGGCAGCACGGCCGATGATCTCGCCGGCGGGGTGAACGGTCGGAATACCAACAATGCCTTTTTGCAGGTCAATCACAATCAGGGCAGCGTTGGTATCTAGTTTAGTGAGAGGCATGGTGTTTCCTTTCGATTTGGCGATCGCCATCACGCCAGCTTTTCCGCTGGCGGTTACTTAGCTTGTTTCTTTGTAAATCGCACGCTCAACATCGTGCTCATCGCGGCGATGCCTGCGAAGAAAATTACAAGTGCCGAATCGTCTCCGCGCGAAGCTTTTCCGACTCGAAACAGGATGTAACCTACGACCAGATTGACCAGCGCCCAGATCACGTTCACCGTTGGCGATGACAATCCCTTTCCGGGAGGGTGAGCGAACGGTGTCGGAAAACGGTCACCAGAAATGCCATGCACGAAGTGAGGCACGACATTAGCGAGAAACATTCCGGCGAAAAAACAAGCGATGTAG
>Ga0137359_10002570_pt1 | contig 14573 bp, 10 predicted proteins | sample Mad1_40_16metaG_FD_108281 | JGI IMG/M metagenome (GOLD analysis project Ga0137359, IMG submission 108281) | Vadose zone soil microbial communities from Angelo Coast Range Reserve, California, USA - Mad1_40_16 metaG | ecosystem: Environmental > Terrestrial > Soil > Vadose zone | place: USA... | reverse complement strand
GCCTCGTTCGCCTGCGGGTCGTCGCGGATCGGGATCTGTGCCGCCATCCCGCCCATCGCGTGCGCCTCGCGGCGATGGCAGGTCTTGATCAAGAGCAGGCTGTAGCTGCGCAGGAAATGCGTGGTCATCGTGACCTGCCCGCGATCGGGCATCACGCAGTTCGGGTCTTCGGCGAATTTCTTGATGAAGCTGTAGATATAATCCCAGCGGCCGCAATTGAGCCCCGCCGAATGGTCCCGGAGCTCGTAGAGAATCTCATCCATCTCAAAGGCGGCCATGATGGTCTCGATCAGCACCGTCGCGCGGATCGTGCCTTTGGGCAGCGCGAGCTTCGCCTGAGCGTGGACGAACACGTCGTTCCACAGCCGCGCCTCGAGGTGGCTCTCGATCTTCGGCAGATAAAAGTAAGGGCCGGTGCCGCGCGCCAGCAGCTGCTTGGCGTTGTGAAAAAAGAACAGCGCGAAGTCGAAGAGCGCACCCGACATCGGCTCGCCATCGACGAGGACGTGCTTTTCCGGCAGATGCCAACCCCGAGGGCGCACGAGCAGGACGGCGGTCTTGTCGTTCAGCGAATAATGCCGGCCCGTCTCCGGATCGTCGAAGGTGATCGTCCGGCGCACCGCGTCACTGAGATTCGCCTGACCTTCGATCATGTTTTCCCAGGTCGGCGTGTTCGCATCCTCGAAATCGGCCATGAAGACGCTGGCGCCGCAATTGAGCGCATTGATCACCATCTTGCGTTCGGTCGGGCCGGTGATCTCGGTGCGGCGATCCTGGATGTCGCGCGGGATCGGTGCGACCCGCCAGCCGCTGTCGCGGACCGCCTTGGTCTCCGGCAGGAAATCGGGTTTCCAGCCGGTATCGAGCCGGTGCTGGATCTCGGCGCGGCGAACGAGCAGCCGCCGCCGCTCCGCCCCGAATTCGCGTTCGAGCTCGACGGCAAAGGCAACCGCCTGCGGCGTCAGCACCTTCTCGTAGCCGGGCTTCATCGCCCCGCGAATGGCCACGCCTTGAGGCGAAGCGGTGGTTTCGGCCATGCAGATTCTCCCGCTCGATGCATCTGCCGTCGGCGGCCTCGCGGCGCCAACATCCAAAACCGCCCTCAAGCGCTCCCTGTTGAACTCTTGCCCGGTTCAGTTCTTCGCTTTGCAGCGCGTTCGGCGAATTTCTTACCGAGATCCGCCGAGAACAGTCATGATGCAGTGCAACATGCGGGTACGCAAGTCCATTTCGGTGGGCACAACCCCATACGCACCGAACTGAGCGCGCCTGCGGAAGCCTTCCAGCCTGGTCCCTGCGAATGTCGAGATCGGGTGCCGTGGCGTTAGGCGGCCCCCTTTTGATTGGCCGCAAGCCGGGCATCGACCAGCGCGACCGTCTGATCGACGACGGCGTTCTGCATGCCGTACTGCGCCGCGATCGCTTGCACGAGCCGGTCCGTGCGTTCGATGTTGGGCGCACCGTTGAACAAAGCCCGCGCGGCCGAGGACGGCCGCACCAGGTCTCGTGCCGCAGCGGCGTATTTCTCGAACGGCACCAGATCGTTCGGGGATGCCCCCATCCTTTCGCTCACCCCGCATACCCAATTGTAGACCGAGCGCGATCTTTCGATGTCGGTATGCACGGCGTCCTTGATGTCGATGGCGCGGTCCGGTGTGACGCAACGGTAGTTGCCGGTCAGAAGCATGGCCCACTTAGCGAGCGGCACGAAGATCGAATCGTGCACCTTGAGCTTGACCGGCAGTTCGATCGCGCCGTCGCCCGGGTCGTAGCGCGCCGCTTCGATGTCGGCCTGCATTTGCCGCAAGATCGCGGTATAGGCGCCGGAGTCGAAACGCGCCACCTTGAAGTTGGTCGGTAACGTCACCTGCAGCACGTTGATCTTTTCGTCCGGCGGGCGGATGGCCTGCGGGTCGGGACTGCATAAGGTCAAGAGGCCGGGCTCGAAATTGTCCCAGACGCTCGCATCGGTATAACAAGATTTCAATGCATCGGTGGGCAGGCCGGGAATGCGCTTCAGATAAGGCAGCGGGGGCATGTTCATGATCGACATGCAGGGCACCTTGCTCTTCGCCACCGCGTCGAGCAGCTCACGAACGCCGGAAGAGCGGTATTGCGGCTCCTGCATCGCCAACGCCACGAGATCGTAGTCGGACGGGTTGACTGCGCCGGGACCGGCTGCGGACAAGCTGCCCGGCAGCTCTCGTGAGTCGAGCTCGATCGGGTTCTTCCGGCCTTTGATCGGCAGGCGCACTCGGGCGCCGTCCCGGTTGAACGCCTCCACCTCGGCGGGGAGGCACACCATCGTGATCTTGTGACCGCCAAACAGCAGCTTGGTTGCCAGGAGCGAGCCGTAGGACGCCCCCATGATCAATACGTTGTAAGTGGTCATGTGACTGTTTCCTCCCTAACCCGGATGTGTGTCCTCGGTGAACGATGCCGGACGCCGCATTTTTCGGCAAGTCTCGTCCGCCAGGATCGCCCTGAGACCGGAGCGATAGTCGGGATATCGCAAGATCACGCCGAGCTCGCTTTTGATCAGCCCGTTAGCGACCCGCTTGTTGTCATCGTAAAAGCTGCGCCCCATCGGCGAGAGCCCGGCGGCCGCGAGCGGGATGAGCGGCGGTGCCGGCAAACCGATCAGTGCTGCAGCATGAGCGACTACCGCCTCGGGGGAGGAAGGATCGTCGTCGCAGACGTTGTAGATGGCCCCGGGCCGCGGCCGCGTCATCGAGGCGATCAGCACCGTCGCCAGATCCTCGACATGGATACGGGAGAAAACCTGGCCCGGCTTGTCGATCCGCTTAGCCGTACCGGCCCGCAAGGCGTCGAAGGCGCTGCGGCCCGGACCGTAAATGCCGGCGAGCCGGAAAATGTGAACCGGTATCCCACGGCTCCGCCAGAGGTCGAGCCAGCCTTCTTCGGCGGCGACTCGGCGGCGGCCGCGCTCTCGGGTCGGCAGCAGCGCGGCGGTCTCGTCGACCCAGCCGCCGCCGCGGTCGCCATAGACGCCGGTGGTCGAGAGATAGCCGACCCAGGAGAGCCCTGCGGGGATGTCGTTGCGATGGGTTGTGAGCACCGGGTCGCCGATACCGTCCGGCGGAATCGACACCAGGAGATGATTGAGCCCGGCGAAGGCCCCTTTGGAGAGCGGCTGGCCGCGGTCGAAGTGATCGGCGCGAAACCCCTCATCGCGCAGCGTTGTCGCCTTCTCGGCGGCCCGGCAAGTACCGCTGACGACCCAGCCCAGCCTGGTGAGGCGGCGGGCGAGCACCATCGCAGTGTAACCCAGGCCGAAGCAGAAGAGATGCGGGGCTGTCATGACGGCTGCGTGGCAGGAGCTGGACCACCCTTTACCGGTGCGGCTGCGGGATCCGTCTCGAGGGTCTCGGCGATCCGCTTTTTCTTGACGCGGGTCCATGCCCAAAAACCGCAGGAGACGAGCGCGCCGATGGCGAGCGGCAGACGCAGACCAAAGCGCTCGCTGAGCGAGCCCATCAGCACTGCGCCTACCGCGGGGCCGGCACGAAAGATCATGCCGTAGAGCGCCATGATCCGTCCTCGCATCCGAATGTCGACGGCCGCCTGGATCAGGGTCTGCGCCCCGACCCCGGTGATCGTCATCGCAGCTCCCGCGACGAAGACACAGGGAAGCGCAAGGTAGAACTGGTCGGTCAGGGTAAAGGCCAGGATCGCCAGCGAGATGATCAAGGTATTGGCGAGGACGAGGCCGGTCAGCCCCGCGATCGCCGGGCGCAGCAGCATCCAGGCGGCGCCGAAAATGGCGCCGAGCCCGACAGTCGAGGTCAAGGTCGCCAGGCCTTCCGGGCCGCGCCCGAACACGCTGTCGGCAAAACCGGGAAACAGCTCGACAAAGCCGCGGGTGCCGATCGTAGTGACGGTGAAGAGCAGCAGCATCGGGGCAATGCCTGGATGGCGGCTGGCATAAGCCTCAGCCGAGGCCTTGAGGACGCTCTGAGTGGCGGCGACCGGCAATGCCGGGATGCCGCGCAAATTCGCCATCGCCACGAGGAATACGACATAGGTTGCGGCATTGACCGCGAAGGCCGCGCCGACGCTGACCTTGGCGATGACGATCCCGGCGATCGCCGGTCCGATAAAGCGGGCGGAATTGAAGATGATCGCGTTTATGGCCAGCGCAGAAGGCAGCGATCGCCGATCGACCAGGGTCGGAATAAGTGCGAGCCGCGAGGGCTGCGCCACGGCATTGAAGACGCCCAGAAGCAGTGTCAGCCCGAACAACGCCTCGATCGTGATCGCCTCGGTATAGACCAGGACGGCGAGCAAGGTTGCTTCGATGCTGCCGGCGACTTGCGTAACCCTGATGATCCCGACCCGGTCGCGCCGATCGGCGAGCGCGCCGGCGAGCGGGCTCAGGAATACGACCGGGAAGAATTCGGCCATCGAAACAATGCCGAGCCAGGTGCCAGAATGGGTCAAGGTCCAGGCGAGCCAGCCGACCGCCACGCGCTGCATCCAGACGCCGATCAGCGAGACGGCATTGCCCCCGGCGTAGATGCGGTAGTTCCGGTGGGTGAAGGCCTGGGCGACATTGCCCAGCCCGCCGGGAAACAGGCGATCACGAACGAAGGCCAAGAAATGACTAACCTCGATGTGAGATTACATGCCGCTTCAATCGTAGCGCCCGTTGCAATTCGACCGCAACGCCACGGTATGATACCGGGCATCTAGCGATGCGAATTCGGGTGGGGAACCCTAAAGTTGCAGAGTCGTACAGATGACCTTCGTCGTCCCGGCCCCCGGGTCCGGTCTTGGGCCGGCCCGAGGACAGGCTCCGGCCGGGACCCATGGTGGAAACGGGCACCGGCCTTCGTCGGTGTAACGAAACGGTGCCGCGGTACCCGAGGCGGCAAAACGGCTTGGCTTCATCGAACCTTTCTTCTGCTCCTGGCGCCGCTCCTCGTTAGCTTGCCTGCCGTCGCGGACCCGCCGGCGCAACCCCTGGCGCCAGTCACACCGCGCAACGCGGCAGCCGAGGCGGCGAGCTATGAGCGCTGCATGAAGGTCGCCAGGCATGACCCGGGCGCCGGCGAGAAACTGGCGCTGGCATGGCACGAGCGCGGCGGGGCGCATCCCGCCGATCACTGCGCCGCCGTCGCGCTGATCGGGCTCAAGCAATATAGGGAAGCGGCCACCCGTCTCGAGGCGCTCGCGCAAGCCATGACGACAGCGCCGCCCGCATTGCGGGCCGAGGTGCTCGACCAGGCGGGGCAGGCTTGGGGGCTGGCCGGCGATCCGGTACGTGCCTATGCCGCGGCGGGTGCAGCTGTGGCGTTCCAACCGAACGATCTCGACCTGCTAATTGACCGAGCGGCAGCGGCAGCAGCGGTGGGGTACCTCGACAAGGCCGTCGCCGATCTCGATCAAGTATTGAAGGCGGACCCGAGCCGCATCGATGCGCTGACCTACCGCGCCGCGGCAAATCGCGCCCTCGATCGCCTCGATCCAGCGCTCGTCGATGTCGAAAAGGCCCTTGCGCTGGCGCCGAGTTTTGTCCCGGCGCTGCTCGAGCGCGGCAACCTACGGCGGCTGAAGGGCGACGGAGCGGGCGCTCGCCAAGACTGGGAACGCGTCGGCCAATTGGCCCCCGGCAGCCAAGCCGATATGGCAGCCAAGGCAAATATCGAGCATCTCGAAGCGAAGGAGACTGTCAGGCCGGCGAAATCCCCGCCCGACCCTTGAAGAAAAACTCGCACCGCTCCGGTAAGCAGCGTCTGTTCATCTCTTGCTAAGCATCGTTCGCTAATTTTTGAGGATGGTTAAATCCGATCGCCTCTTAAATCAGCGTTTTGGCGCCAGCCGATACCTTTCCTTTGTCGGAATTGGGCTGCTCGTCGTTATCGTTGTTATTGCGGGTGTCGCAGTCTGGGACCGGCGCGAAGATGCGATCGCGCGCTCCCGGCAGGAAATGACCAATCTCGGGATCGTCCTTGCGGAACAGACGGCGCGCTCCATACAGGCGGTCGATCTGGTTGTCCAGGAGGTGCAGGGGATGGTCCTCGCCGCGGGTGTCGACAGCCCGCAGCAGTTCGAACGCTTGATGGGGACGGAAGAAGTCCATCGCTTTCTCCGCGACCGATTGAAGCTTCTTCCGCAGGCCGATGCCGTTGGATTGATCAGCGCCGACGGCAGGCTCGTCAACGGCTCGCGGTTGTGGCCGAGCCCGGCCATCGACGTCTCCGACCGCGACTATTTCACCCGGTTGCAACAGTCCGATACACCGGGAGTGTTCATCAGCGCTCCTGCCGTCAGCCGGGTGACCGGTGCCTGGTCGTTTTTTCTCGCGCGTCGCGTTAACGGCCCCGAGGGTCGTTTGCTCGGCCTCGTGGTCAGCGCGATTGACATTCGCTATTTCGAGGACTTCTACCAGGCGATTACCTTGCAAGACGGCGGATCGGTGGCTGTTTTCCGCCGCGACGGCACGATGCTGGCACGCTACCCGCACGTCGAGAGGATGATGGGCGAAAAACTGGCCCCGAAGGCGCCGTTTTATGCGGTGGTCGAAGAAGGGGGCGGCTCTTATCGCTCACCGGGCTACGTCGACGGGATCGCGCGCGTTGTCTCGGTCCATCCGCTGCGCGATTTCCCTCTCGTCGTCACGGTCTCGATGTCGGAAGACGCGGCGCTCGCCAACTGGCGCCGCCATTCAATGTTGATAATCCTCGGCACCCTCTGCACCGTAGCCGGTTTCGCCTTCTTCTTCCGGGCGCTGGTAGCGCATTCCCGCTCACTCGAGCGCTCCGATGCTACTCTCCGCGAAAGCGAGGCGCGGTTTCGCGATTTTGCCCTGACCTCGTCGGACTGGTTCTGGGAAACCGACGAGAAGCATCGTTTCACTTATCTATCCGACCATGTCAGGTCGTTCGGTCTCGATCCTGAGAGCGTCGTCGGCCGGACTCGCGCGGAGCTCGCCTCGGATATCCTAAGCGATCCGGCCAAGTGGCGGAACCATCACGCGGTGCTGGACGGCCACGAGCCCTTCCGCGACTTCGTCTATACTTGGAACGACAGCCAACGCATCGGATCGGTCAGCGGCAATCCGCTCTTCGATGAGGCTGGACGGTTCCTGGGTTATCGAGGCACGGCGCGTGACATTACCGAGAAGGTTCTGGCTGAACGCGCTTTGTACGAGGCGAAAGCCGTAGCCGAGGCGGCCAACCTGGCCAAATCTCAGTTTCTGGCCAACATGAGCCACGAGCTGCGCACGCCTCTCAACGCGATCCTCGGTTTCTCGGAGGTGTTGGAGAAGGGGATCGCCGGGCCGCTTCAGTCACGACAGACCGAATATGTCGGCCTCATTCGGCAGAGCGGCGGGCATCTTTTGCACGTCATCAACGAAATCCTCGATCTGGCACGCATCGACGCCGGAAAATTGGAGCTCTGCGAAGAAGTTATCGATCCGCGCCGGTTGATCGACAGCTGCCTCACGCTCGTCAAGGATCATGCTGCTTCCGGCCTGCTTCGTCTATCGGTCGAGATCGACGAAGACGTGCCTCGTCTGATGGCCGATCGGACGCGAATGACGGAGATTTTGCTCAACCTGCTGTCCAACGCCATCAAGTTCACCGAGCTCGGCGGTTCGGTCACTATCGCGGTGCGTCGGACCCAAGATGGCGGCGTCCGGTTCGTGGTGCGGGATACCGGGACCGGGATGACAGCGGCCGAGATCGAGATCGCGCTGGAGCTTTTTGGGCAAGTGGATGCCGGACTCGCCCGTCGACATGAGGGCACCGGCCTCGGGCTGCCTCTCGCTCGAAAGCTGGCCGAGTTGCACGGTGGATCACTTACTGTCGAGAGCGAGAAGGGGCGCGGGACGACCATCACCGTAGCGCTGCCTCCGACGAGAGTTCTGACGGTGCCGGCTGCACCGGCGAGCCGCATCGCCGAGGCGGCAATCTCGGGTGAAACTGCGCTTGATGCGCATCCAATATTGGTCGAAGGTGCTGGTTGAGGTGCACTAGCCCTCGTCCATTCTGAGGCTGTTGACCGCCGTTCACGTCGATTGGCCGTCTGGCGAGCCCTCGGATCTCAACCTGCATCCGCTTGTGGGGATATTGCCCGGGTTTCTGCCTATGTCAGTGGGAGATACAATTCCGCGTTACTTGGCAGGAAGGGCAATGAAACGGAGGGGCGGGTATCTTTTAAGTGTCGGTCTGGAGCGACGCCGCGTTCTTGCAGCCGGTCTCGCGACGCTTGCGACCGGAGTCGGCTGGTCGGGCCCGTCGCGCTGCGACGGCGCAGAGACCGAGCCGCTTCGGAAGCTGGCGGCAGAGAAGGGTCTTATCTACGGGACCACGATCTCGGCTGCACAGATCACCGGCGATCACGAGTTTGTCGATCTCGTGCTGCGGCAAGCCGGGCTTGTCGTGGCCGAGAACGACATGAAATGGTCAATTATGAACCGGGGTACACGTGGCGACGACGATTACGGACCCGCCGACACGGTCGCCGCTTTCGCGCTCGAGAACAACCTCGCCCTGCGCGGACACAATCTCCTCTGGCATCACCGCACCCCGAGTTGGTACTTCAAGTTGAACGCCCGTTCGGAGCTGGAGCGCGCGATCGTCGGGCACATTCAAGCAATGGTTGGCCGCTATCGCGGTATGGTTCACAGCTGGGATGTCGTCAACGAACCGATCGAGCCCAAGGATGGCCGGTCGGACGGTCTTCGCAACGGAGTTTTTCTCGAAAAGCTCGGGCCGGATTACCTCGACCTCGCCTTCCAGACGGCGCGGGAGACCGATCCCGCCGCACGTCTCGTCGTCAATGATTACGACCTCGAGTTCGACACGCCCGAGCAAGAAACCCGCCGCACGACGCTGCTCAATTTACTCGAGCGAATGCAGCGGTCCGGCACGCCGGTCGATGTGGTCGGAATTGAAACTCATCTCTCGTGTGCCGGCGGCCCGCCCTTTTCCGCTTCCCGGCTGCGGCGGTTCTTAGCCGAGCTGGCGGGTCTCGGTCTGACCATTCAGATTACCGAACTCGATGTCACCGACGAAAACGCGCCGGCGGATCCGGTGGTACGCGACAGTCTCGTGGCGGACGCCTACAGCCGCTTCCTCGATGCGGCACTCGACGAGGCGGCGGTAAAGATGGTGGTGACCTGGGGATTGTCGGATCGACACAGCTGGATCGTGCGGCAAGAAACCCATGAGGCGAAGTGGCGAAGCGACGGTGTCCCGTCCCGGCCCCTGCCGTTCGACCCCGATCTGAAGCCCAAGCCGGCATGTGAGGCGATTGCTCACGCCTTCGCAAATGCGCCTGGGCGAGCCCCAGGATAGAGCCGTTATTCGAGGGCCTACACCCACACCGACCCGCCCTGTGGCACGTCCGGGAACTCCCATGGCCGGACGAGATTGATCCGCGCCTGCATGCGCGCCGCGTCGATGCCCCAGCCCGACCTTGATCCGGTGCGGCGCGTGCACGCGGCGCCTGAGAAGCTGGTCAGAATGTGAGACGGATTCCGACAGTGCCGGCAATCGGCGCCGCAGGGCTGTAGCTGCGTGGGTTGGTGGCGCCCGGCGCCTGGGCAATGACCACGGACGAGGTCGGCGAGAAGGTGCCGAAGGTGTAGTATTTGGTGTTGATGGCGTTTTCGATCAGCCCGAAGAGCTGCAGATTGGATGTAAGCTGATAGCTGGTGTGCAGGTTCAAAACGAAATAAGCTGGTGTCTTCGGCGTCAAATTGGCTTCATCGCCGAACAAATATTGGCCGCTGGCGGCGATGCCTGTTCCACCAACCGTCCAGGCCTCGGTCGCCTTGTAATCGGCGCCGAGCTTCAGGAGGTGGGTAGGAACACCCGGCAGGTGGTTGCCAGCCCGGATCTGGATGTTGCCATTGGCGTTGGCGCCGGGATTATTCGCACTCGACGCGGTAAAGCCGGTCTGGAAGGTAGCATCGATATAAGAATAGGCGATCCAGGCGAGGAGATGTCCGGTGTTGAGCCGAGCACTGACATCCGCTCCTTGGCGCAGGGTGTTGCCGACATTCTGAAAGAAGGCGCGGCCTTGGATCGGGCTGTTAACAAATAGAATGTCGTTGTTCAGAATGGAGTGGAAGTAGTTGATCTCCGAGGACACGCTCGCGCCCTCGAAAGACTGGAACTGGGCGCGCAGTCCCGCCTCGACGGTGTGCGACACGACCTGTTGCAAATTCGGGTCACCGGTAAAGAAATTGGTAAGGCTGCACGGGCTGGTCTTACTGGCGCAGGTCAGCTCCGCCGGGGTAGGGGCCCGGTTTGCGTCGGCGTAACTGGCATAGGCTGTCAGACCGGGAAGAATGTTATAGGACAATCCGCCGGCCGGGTTGAACCGGTTGTAGGTGTGATTGCCGGTCAATGCGCTTCCCTGCTGGTCGTTCAGATTGATCTGCGCGAGGTTGAAGCGGCCAGCCACATTGGCAGACAGCTGCGGGGTGACATCGAACGTATCGGTGAAGAACGTGCCGTAATAGGCATCGGAGATACCGAGGCGGACCGGCGCAATCGATCCGTCGGCCTGATCGATGGTGATGCCAGGACCCGCGAACACGCGATCGGCCAAGGATAATCCGCCGATTTGAGTGCTTGCGCTGAACAGCGTCTGGGCGCCGTCGAAGGTGATGCCGGCGATGAACTGGTTGGGCCGCCCGAATAACTCGCTACGGTTGGTCACCTGAAGCGAGACGCCATAGCCATTGGTGTTCGTCGACTGCTGATCGAGATCGGAATAAGCACCGCTGCCGAGAAAGTCGGAGATCGGGTTACCCGCCCGATCGGTTGCGAATACATCATCGGCTACGCATAGGAAGCCGGCCTGATTGGCATCACCGCAGGGTGAGGCAACGGGAACATTGCCGTTTATCACCTTCTGCAAGAAATAGGTGTAGTAGACCAATCCCTGCAGCGAGGTCGTGTCGGTGATATCGTACGACCCTGATAGATTAACTTGGGTATACTTGTTATTGATCAGGTTGGGTGCGGTGAACTGCGCACTCGGATTTACCGCCAGCAACTCGGTGGGTGAAGTTCCGGGGCCGTTGAGAGTGTTGTCGGCCGCGGTCACATTGAGGTGAACCTCGCCGCGATTGCCGCGCCAGCCGATATCGCCATAGAAGTTGCGAATGTTGGAGGATTGCAGATCACGCCAGCCACCCTCGTGCAGCCCGCTGGCTGCGACATAGGCCGCGACATCGCCGCTCTGGATGCTGTATTGGAGCTCGCCCTGGTATTTTGCGAAGGATCCGCCGAGCAGGTCGATTTCGGCCCCGTGATAGGTGAACCCGTTCTTCATCCGCACCGATAAGGCGCCCCCGAGGGCATTGAGACCAAAGACGGGATTGGAGCCGACGAGGTCCATGCGGTCGATCGCAAGGTCCGGGATCAAGTCCCAATTGACCGTGTCGCCGAATGGCTGGTTGAAGCGCACGCCTCCCAGATAGACCGCAAGACCTTGTGGATTCCCTTGCAGCGGCGACGCGAGGAACCCGTGGTAGAGCAGGTTGGGCTGAAAGGGGTTCCCGGCGGCGGCGTCGAGGGTGACCCCGGGGACATTTTCGTTCAGCGCTCGTAACGCCTGCGGGTAGCCATCCCGGCTGATATCCTTGTCCGTGAGAGTGTTGGTTTCGGCCGGCACCTTGTCGCGATCGACGCCGGATCCGAGCAATGGCGTAACGCCGACCACCTCGATGGGGGGTAGAACCGTTGTCTCCGGGGTCTGTGCCAAGCCGGCCGTCGGCAGAAGCGTTGCCAAAAGCGCTGCTCTCCCGAAGTGACGCATCGCGGACCCCGAAAATTTTCTTGGTTAAGCGCCGCGTGATGCCGCCGATTTGTGCGGCTCGTAAAACCTATGGACTATTCTCCCCGCAGCCGGCGGCAACCCCGGCGACGCTTTCGATCCCGCCCAGCAAATGAAGCAGAAAGAGCGGCTCGGCATAGGATTCCGCGGTGTGGCCCATTGCAGTGTACCAACTGCGGCCGCGATCCATTTGTTGGCACCATGCAATTGGGTGGTCGGCGCCCATCGTTCCGCCGGAATAGGTTGTCTCGTCAAGTGTCGCCAGTACCTGAACCTTCCCCCGCGGGTTGGTGCGGAAATTGTACCATTCGTCGGTGCGCTCCCAGAGCGCGGGCAGGCTCTTCGTCGAAGCATGGTTGGGGTTCGCGATACGGATGGTCGCGCGTTGGATCGCTGGGTGGCTCGCGAAATAGGCGCCGACCAGCCGGCCATACCATGGCCACTGGTACTCGGTGTCGCTTGCCGAGTGGACACCGACAAACCCGCCGCCGGATCGGACGTATCGTTCAAACGCGGCCTTCTCGCTGGCGTCGAGGACGTCGCCGGTGGTGTTGAGGAACACGACGACCTTGTATCGAGCCAGTATTTCGTCGCTGAAGTGCGCTGCGTCCTCAGTGCTGTCCACCGCAAAGCGGTGCTCGGCGCCGAGCTTCGCAATGGCGTCGATCCCTTGCGGGATCGAGTCGTGACGAAACCCGGTGGTCTTGGAGAAGGCCAGCGCCTTGAACCGCGCATCGGTGGGCTCGGCCGAGCCTCCGCGATTGGTTGCCGCGGCGAGGACTGCGCAGGTGACCATCAGCCATCGCCAGCCGGCGGTTCGCGGCATCCTTTGTCGGTGCCGCGGCTGTTGGTTGACAGCGCTCCATCGCGGCCCTACCCTGCAATTCACAAAAATCAGACCGAGGGAAATGGCCATGAAGTGGAAGACCCCCGTCATTATAGAGATCACCGTAGGGCTGGAGATCAACGCTTACGCCTGCGCCGAGGTCAAGTAAGCTTCGGGTTTCCTGACGCCGGCGCACCCGGCGAGGCGGCGTGGTGCTTCATGCGATAGTTCTCGGCGCTGCCGCCGGTGGAGGGTTCCCGCAGTGGAATTCGAACGCGCCGGCCTGCCGACGGGCGCGTTTAGGCGACAGCGCAGCGACCGCTCGTACCCAAGCGTCGGTCGCGGTTTCCGCAAACGAACAAGACTGGTTCGTGTTCAATGCCTCGCCTGATTTGCGGCTGCAGATCGAGGCGACGGCAGCGCTGCATCCGCGAGAGGGATTGCGTTCGTCACCAATTTCCGGGGTGGTGGTCCCGGGAGGGGATGTCGATGCCCTCGTCGGCCTGCTGCACTTGCGTGAGAGGCACCGCTTTTCCGTCTATGCTCCTGCTCGGGTGCTCGCGGTGATCGCCGCGAACCCGATCTTCGGTGTTCTGGCCCCGGATTGTGTCGAACGCCGTGAGCTTCCGCTCGATGATCGGGTCGAGCTTGCCGGGTCGGCGGGTTCTTCGGAGCTTGCGGTCACCGCGTTCGCCGTGCCGGCAAAGGTGCCCCTCTACCTCGAAAGGGCTGGAGAGGAGCCTTTGCTGAGCGAGGAAGGCGACGCTGTCGGTCTCGAGATCATCGACACGGGGACCGAAAGATCCTTCTTTTTCATCCCTGGATGCGCGGCGATGACCGGCGGGCTGCGCCGGCGGCTCGCCGGCAGCGCGCTCGTGTTTTTCGACGGAACGCTGTGGCGCGACAACGAAATGATCCGGCTCGGCGTCGGGAGCAAGACCGGTCGGCGCATGGGCCATATGAGCATGAGCGGCGACGACGGCACGATCACGGCCTTCCGGGATCTCGATGTGGGGCGGCGGATCTTTATCCACATCAACAATTCGAACCCGGTCCTGCTCGATGATGCATCGGAACGGCGGCTCGCGGAAGCCGCCGGTTGGGAGATCGCCTATGACGGTATGGAGGTGAGGTTGTGACCGCCTTGCTTTCCGGCGAGGATCTCGAGCGCAGCCTGCGGCAGATCGGTGAAGAGCGCTATCACCATCGTCACCCGTTTCATCACCTGATGCGCGACGGCAAGCTCAATCGAGGTCAGGTTCAGGCCTGGGCGCTCAACCGCTATTATTATCAGGCCCGCATCCCGGCGAAGGACGCTTTCCTCGTCGCCCGTCTGCAGACGCCGGCGCTGCGCCGGGAATGGCGTCGGCGCATCCTCGACCACGACGGCGAAGACGAGGACACCGGCGGGATCGCGCGCTGGCTCAAGTTGACCGACGGGCTCGGCCTCGATCGCGAATACGTGATCTCCACCGGCGGGCTGTTGCCGGGCACCCGTTTTGCGGTCGACGCCTATGTCAATTTCGTTCGCGACCGATCGCTCCTCGAAGCGGTCGCGTCGTGTCTGACCGAGATGTTCTCCCCGGAGATCATTGCCGAGCGGGTCGAGGGCCTGCTGAAAAATTACGATTTCATCAGCCGCGACACGCTCGCCTACTTCACCCCGCGTCTCACCCAGGCGCCGACCGACGTCGCCTTTGCCCTCGGTTATGTCAAAGAGCACGCCGACACTCCGGAAAAGCAGGCGCTGGTCTTCGACACGTTGCGCTTCAAATGCGACGTGCTGTGGGCGCAGCTCGATGCGCTTTATTTCTCCTATGTCGAGCCCGGTCTCGTCCCGCCCGGTGCGTTTGTTCCGGATCAGCCCGCGCGATGACAGGTTCGAGCGGGAATAGCGGCAGCACGCGCTCCCTGATCGAGGGCGCTT
>Ga0137359_10002563_pt1 | contig 14591 bp, 11 predicted proteins | sample Mad1_40_16metaG_FD_108281 | JGI IMG/M metagenome (GOLD analysis project Ga0137359, IMG submission 108281) | Vadose zone soil microbial communities from Angelo Coast Range Reserve, California, USA - Mad1_40_16 metaG | ecosystem: Environmental > Terrestrial > Soil > Vadose zone | place: USA... | reverse complement strand
TCCAACCGCTCTTATCCAATCTGAACATTAACGATCCGCGGGAGTTGTTCTTCCTTCTCGGGCCGGCCCTGATAGCTCTTTTCGCTATCAAAACCGGTTACCTCATATACCTGTACCGGTGGCTCTTTCGCTATGCTATGAAGAAAGAGGTGAACCTCGCGCGTCAATTGCTGGCAGGCTACTTGAGCGCACCTTACACCTTGCATCTTCAGCGCAACAGCGCTGAGCTGATAGGAGTGACGACCCGTTCAGTCGAGGAGTTCTCCAGCGGGTTTCTGGTGAACCTACTAACCGTGCTAGGAGAGCTTTTGGTCCTGGGCGGGGTGACCAGTTTGTTGATGATCGTCGAGCCGTTAGCAACACTGGGGGCCCTAGTCGTTCTCGCCGTTCCGACCGCGGTGGTCTACCGATCAACGCGGCATCGGTTGGGCGCGGCCGGGCGTATCGCTGAACAGAGCTGGTCCTTGATGGTCCAATGGGCTGAGCAAGCGATCAGGAGCGTCAAGGAGACCCTGATAACCGGCCGCCGCTCGTTCTTTATCGATCAGCATGGCTTCCATGTCCGGCGCTTTACCGATTCCCTGGGATCGTTGGCCTTCCTTTCTGCGTTTCCGCGCCTCGTCATTGATACCCTCGCCGTTAGTGCGATGGTGGTTATTGCGGCGATCCTGTTGAGGGGCGGGGAGGATCTGCAGTCGATCTTGCCGCTCTTGGGGATGTTTACTTTGGCCGCGGTTCGGCTGATACCTTCGACGAGTCGCATGAGCAGCTCGCTTGCACAGGTGCGCTATCGCTATGCCTCGACGGAGGTGATCTATCGGGAGCTGCTCGCTCTACGGCAGCGTCCATCGGAGCCGCTACCGGGTTCCGCCGGGGAGCGCGTATCCCCAATCCCGTTCCGGCGAGCGCTGGTGATCGAGCGTTTGTCCTATTGCTACCCCGCGACTCGTCGCCCAGCAATCGACGATGTGTCACTCGAAATTCCGCAAGGGCATTGGGTAGCCTTTATCGGTCCGACCGGCTCCGGCAAGACCACACTCGCCGATCTTATTCTGGGGCTATTGGTTCCGAACTCGGGCAGGATCCTGGTGGATGGACGCAATCTGCACGACAACCTTGGCGGCTGGCAGCGAAATGTCGGATATGTCGCGCAGACTGTCTACCTGATCGATGATAGCGTTCGGCGCAATGTCGCATTCGGCGTGCCGGAGGAAGAAATCGACGACGAGCGAGTGTGGCAGGTGCTACGCGCGGCGCAGGTCGATCATCTCGTACGCTCGCTGCCTGGCGAATTGAATGCAATCGTCGGTGAGCACGGTGATCGCCTCTCGGGTGGCGAGCGTCAGCGACTGGGTATCGCCCGGGCCCTTTACCGCGACCCGGAGGTTCTGGTGATCGACGAAGCAACGGCGAATTTGGATCCTGGGACTGAAGCTGCGATCGTCGAGGCTATCGGCGGACTGAGAGGAAAGAAGACAATAATCGTCATTACGCATCGGCTGGCGTTCGTGAGAAACTGTGACTGTATCCATATGGTCGCGCAAGGCCGCCTTCGGAATTCGGGCGGGTACTCGGACCTGCTCTCGAGAGAGCCCGCTTTTCTAGAGTTTTGCGGGGGCGCGTCGGAAGCAAGCCCGGTTGATGCCGCATCCTCGGTCTAAGCGCGGTTCGCCCGACCACAAGCGTGTTCCTCCGCCTGATGAGTATCCGGCTGCAAGAACATGACGAAACAGGGCGCGCGTCAAACGAACGCGGCCATCGCGTCGTCGACCAAATGCCCTGGACCACCTCTCCCGGGGTCGCCAACCTCAAATCGGTGGAATGGCCAAGATCAAATCGGGATTGGTGGGCCGAATTCATGTAGAACGATGGTCGACTTCGTCCGCAATAGGCCGGATTGAAATCGGCTTCGCTGCCGGCTAATATTAGCCTTGAGAAATGATGAGTTTCGTTGCCGACTGGCCAATTGGTGAGGAATGCGGCGTCGCTTATCAGTTGCCCACCTGAAGGAAACGAACATGGATCCAGATAGTTCGCTCGAGACGCCCGCGACTGGCCAGTTCATCCTCGACCTCGAACGTCTGCAGGCTATCGCCGAACGGAACCGGCAGGACTATTCGAGAGCCGATCCGTTCCCGCATATCGTCCTCGACGACCTATTCTCAGAGGATGCCATCGAGCGGGTTCGGCAGGAGGTACCGAGGCCCGACGAAATCCGCTGGATCGAGTTTGACGACGCCCGCGGCAAGAAGCTGGCATCAAAGGCCGAGACCCAACTGGGCGCGGCGACGCGCAATTTTCTCTATCAGATGAACTCATCGGTTTTCATCGAATTTCTCGAAACCCTCACAGGTATTGAGGGACTCATTCCAGACCCCCATTTCTGGGATGGCGGGTTGCACCAGATCGTCCGGGGCGGTTTCCTCAAGATCCACGCGGATTTCAATCGGCACCCGAAGCTGAAGCTCGATCGTCGGCTCAACTTGCTGGTTTACCTCAATCGCGATTGGCGTGAGGAGTGGGGCGGCCACCTCGAGCTGTGGGACCGTAAGATGACTGAGTGTCGCGCCAAGATACTACCGATCTTCGGGCGGTGCGTTATATTTAATACGACGGATTTCTCTTACCACGGCCACCCCGACCCGCTCGGGTGTCCGAACAGCGAGAGCCGCAAGTCAGTCGCCGTCTATTACTACTCAAACGGGCGGCCGCACGACGAGATCGGCGGCGATCATTACGCGACGTTGTTTCGCAAACGGCCGGGGGAAAAACGGTTCCTCAATACTGCAATGCTGGCGCAGAATCTGCTGCCCCCAATCGTGATGTCAATGGTCAGTTCGCTGAAGCAGCGCCTCGAGCGTTAACGGTGCGGCTCCGTTCGCCGCGACTGCGTCCGCACGTCGGTGAAACTGGACTTCAACGCATAGCGGGACGATAGTTGCCTGAGGACTACAGTGGGAAAGCGTGTGGCAGGTGATTTGGCAAGTGAGCCCACGAACTGGATGGGGTTGAGCGGGTTCGCGCAAATCATCTCAGAGAGCCCGGAAGTCGCGGACGCTTACGACGCGCTCTTTAGCGCCGTGCGGCTCGCTCGCCCGCTCGCGTCCGGAAACTCGATACTTGTGACGAGCACGGAACCTGGCGAAGGCAAGACGACCGTTTCTTCGTGCCTGGCGATCACGGCTTCACTCGCGGGTCAGACGGTCCTCTTGATCGACGGCGATCTGCGACGGTCGTCGTTGGCTGCGGCAGTCGGAAGCACCGACACCGTAGGGCTCATCGAAATCCTTCTAGGCCAGGTGGAAGCCGCTGAAGCTATCCGTCCCGTCACGGCGTTGGCAGACTCGCCACGGGCCGGTGTCATCAGCTTCATGGCCGGGGGGCGGAAACCCCCGATATTTCTCGGCGCCATCGATTGGGCTAAGGCGCGAACCGCCTTCCAATCGTTTTCACACGCGTTTGGCATTGCAATTATGGATTCGCCGCCGATTTTGGCCGCTAATGATGCGCTGCTCTTCGCCAGCATCGTCGATGCGGTTCTTCTGGTCGTCGGCGCCGGAAACGCCAATCTGGACGAGATACGGCGGGCCAAGGAACAGCTAGATGCGGTCGGCACGCCGATCATCGGCGCCGTCCTTAACCGGTTCGAGCCGAAAGTCCACGGCCGGTCGAACCAGCCCTATCGCGGCTATTACCGCCGCTCGCGCTCATGAGCGCGGCACACTCCATCAGCGCGATATCACCGTGCGTCACTAGCTTCAATGCGCGTTTTGGCCCATATTCACACGCTTAACGAGGCTGCCGTCATCGAACGGGCCGTTGCCGGGCTTGAACGGCAAACCCGACGGCCTGATGCCCTTATTATCGTCGACAACGGTTCGACGGATGGGACCTTGGACAGGGCATTTCCGGAGTGGGCCACAATCATTCGCAATCCGGAGAACGTAGGCGTCAGCGGCTCCATTCGAAACGGCCTTACCTACGCCTTCGAGCATGGTTTCGATTTGATTTGGATCTTGGATGCCGACAGCGTTGCCGACCCGGAGGCACTGGCGACGTTGCTCGGCGAGTACGCCAGTTGGCCAAGCAGCCGACAAGAGGAGACAGCTTTTATCGCCTGTCTGCCGCTGGACCAACCGGAAGACTATCCGCGCCACGGCCGCCTATTCACGCCATACGGACGCGTCGTTATTTCTCCTCCGGGGGACCAACGCTGCTACCAGTGCCATGTCACGGTCTGGTCTGGATCCTTGTACCGCTTGGCCGCTGTCAGGCGGATCGGACTGCCCAACCCGGATTATTTCTTAGATCGTGGCGAACTCGAATATGGGTACCGCGTGATGAAGGCTGGCTACAAAGGCTTTATCCACCAAGACGCCGTCATTCGGCATAACATTCGTGGTGAGCCGCTCCCGACACGCATACGGGGTGGACCAATCACTCTGAACTTCTTCGAGGCTGCACCGCTTCGGTGCTACTATGTTTGCCGTAACACGCTGTATTTCACGATATACGATTTGACGGATGGACTTCTCGCAAAATTCCGCGTGTTATTTCGCTTGCGCTCGAGGCCCGGACGTAGCGCGCCGAGCGGGATCGCCTGGCAAACCGCTCTGTTTACGCTGAATTTTGCGCTGCGGCCGCGCGGCCACGGAACCCAGATTCTTGCGTGCTTGCGCGGCATTTGGCACGGATTGACCGGTAACATCGCGGCACGCTATTAGGACCGATGCGCGTTCTCGCCCATGTACACACACTGAACGACGAGGCCGTCATCGAGCAGGTGCTCGATGGCCTTCGGCGTCAAACCCGGCCGGCCGACGCGATCCTGATTGTCGATAACGCTTCGACCGATAGAACTTTGGACAGAACGTTCCCCAAAAACGTGACGATTATTCGCAATCCGGAAAACCTAGGCACGAGCGGGGCCATTCGAAGCGGTTTCGCTTACGCCCTTGAGCACGACTTCGACTGGACCTGGGTGTTCGACGCCGACAGTGTTCCCGAGCCCGACGCGCTCGAAAAGTTGCTCGTCTTCTTTGAGCGGTTGTCGCCGGTGGAACGAGAGCGGGTCTGTTTTCTGGCGTGCCGACTCGTGAATGCGGAGGGCGAGGTCAGACACGAGCCGGTGATATTCACCGACTCTGCTACCAAACACGCGCCGATCGAACCTGAGGCAGTGCATACCGAATGCGACTACTTTACCTGGACCGGATCTCTCTTCCGGATGCCGGCGGTCGCGAGGATCGGCCTGCCATCGGAGGACTACGTCCTCGATGTGGCCGAGGTCGAATATGGCTATCAGGCGCGGCAGGTCGGCTTGACGAGTTACATGATCCACGATGCCGTAACCCATCAGGACGTCGGTCGTAGCCCGGGCATCGTTGTAACTAAAGTTTGGAGCATAGGACGCTGGAAGTTCGCGTTTCGCGAAGCATCGCCGATACGGTCTTACTACGCCACTCGCAATCATATCTATTTTTGGTTGTATCAATGTCGGCCACGTCAGCCCCGCGGGGTCCTTCGGGCCATCGTTATCGCCTTATTATCCCCGATAGGCTTCGTGCTCCGGCCAGTCAGCCACCGTCCCCAGTTGATCGCCAGCCTGCGCGGCCTTTGGGACGGCTTGACCGCACACATGGAGCGCCGATACTGACCACCGCGAGTAACTGCGCTTGCTCGCGGTGCAGTACTGCATCCATGAGGCGGTCCCATGCGTGTACTGGCCCACATCCACACCCATAATGAGGCCGAGTTTATCGAGCAGGCACTCGATGGGCTGCAGCGGCAAACCCGCCCGCCCTACGCGATCGTGATCGTCGACAATGTGTCAACGGATGGGACCCTCGACAGGACTTTCCCGGAACACGTCACGGTCATTCGGAATTCCACGGATCTCGGCACGACCGGTTCCGTTGCGGTCGGCTTCAGCCACGCTCTAAAGAAGGGGTTTGACTGGACGTGGGTGCTCGACGCCGACAGCGTGCCGGAACCCGACGCGCTCGAAAATCTTCTTGCTTTTTTCGAGCGTCTTCCATCCTCGGAACGGCAACAAGTCTGCTTCCTGGCGTGTCGGCTCGCGACCGACAGCGGCGGAGCCGATCATCGGCCGATCGTGCTGACGGCCTCGGGCATCGACCATGCGCCGCTGGATGCAGGCTCGGATCATTGCCGGTGCGATTGCTTTATCTGGTCCGGCTCGCTCTTCCGGATGCCGGCGGTGGCGAAGATCGGCCTGCCGTCGGCGGACTATTTCATGGATCAGGCCGAGCTCGAGTACGGCTACCGGGCGCGGCAGCTGGGTTTTTCGAGCTACGTCGTTTTTAGCAGCGTACTCCATCACGATGTGGGGCGGAGCCCCGGGGTCACGACCCGAACTTGGCGTTTCGGTCCTCTTTCCTTCCGGTTCTACGAAATGTCACCGGTACGATGCTACTATCACATCCGCAACACGCTTTATTTTTGGCTCTATCAATTCCGACCGGCCCGTCCGCGCTGGTTTGTCCGCAGCATCGTTCACGCTATCTTCTTTCCGAGAACCTTCGCCGTCCGACCCCTCAGCCACCACCGACACCTAGTAGCCTGCCTGCGCGGTCTCTGGGACGGAGTGACCGGACACCTTGAGCGTCGGTACTGAACGATCGGACCGACAAGTCGAGCCTCACGACCGCGGTTGCATAGTCAATTGGGGCGAACGGCGACCCAGGTCGGTTGTCGGCCGCCGCGGTCCCGTGTGGCAAGCGGCGACGGCGGAGGTATGCTCTGGAGTGGGCAAACACGACGTCGTTGGGCGTTTTCGGCGTTGTCAAGTGCCGGCCTTGGCCGCCTTTGCATCCAGCAACTGTGTTTTCCTGTTGCCCAACCCGTTCAAAGGGGCGATTCTGTTACGGAACTGCTGAGAAGCTAACTAATCTCCGCCGGACGTTGGCGCCGCGAGCGCCCGGTCTGAACGACGTGGCTCGGCTGGGCTCATCGCCGCAGTCGGATATTCGCTACAAGGTTGTGCTGAAGGGGCAAGAGATGGACGCCGCCAGTTCCCTACCGAAAATGCGGCAGTATCTCCGCAAGATGAAGCGGCACAGTCGGCATGTGCCGAAACTCATTAACTACGGCACGCCCAGAAAGCTGGCCAATATCATGCTGGCGGAGTGGGAATTGCGCCGGCAAGAAACCCTCCTGCGATGCCTGCCATATTATTACATCGTCGACGTTTGCAATGTCTGCAACCTACGTTGTCCATTGTGCCCAACCGGCAACATGACGATCGCCCGAAAACAGGCGATGTTCTCGTTCGAACAATACAAGGAGGTGTTTGATAAAATCAGGGAGTATGCGCTGGTCGTGTCGCTCTACAATCATGGCGAACCGTTGCTCAATCCCGAGGTCTTTTCGATCATCGAGCACACGCATCGCAACCGGGTCGGTACCAACATCAGCTCGAACTTCAACTGGCCGCAGCCGGTCGACATTAACGATTTCATTCGCAGCGGCCTGGATTATGTTACGGTGTCGCTGGACGGCGTCTCCCAAGAGGCTTATCAGCAGTACCGCGTGCGCGGCGACCTCGCTGAAGGATTCGACAATCTGAGGCGGCTGGTTTCGGCGAAGAAAGCCCTGAACTCCAAGACGCCGTTTGTCGAGTGGCAGTTCATCGTCTTCAAGCACAACGAGCATGAGATGAACAAGGCGAGGCAGTTGGCTTCGGTGATCGGGGTCGACCTCCTGCGTTTTGTGTCGCCTGGGATGCAACCGGAGGACATGCACAAGCTCGATTTGCAAGAAAAATGGATGCCGGACAATCCTTTATATTGGGAGCGAAATCCAAAACTGGTCGAGGAGCGCGGCTACGTATTCGATCGAGCGTGCTTCTATCTCTATCGATCGATGTTTATCTATCCGGGCGGCGGTGTTACCCCGTGTTGCTTCGCGCACGACGACAACCAAGATTTTGGCAACATCTACAAGAACTCCGTCTCGGAAATTTGGAATAACAAAATGTACCGGTCGGCGCGCATGCTTTTTTCCAAGAGAGCGCCATCCGAGAGTCGCGTGGAAACGATTTGTGACAAGTGCACCGTCTTCCGGCAGGATGGGGCGCACCTCTGCGGCGTGCGTGCAGCGCACGACGTCTTCCGCGAAGAGCGCACGCGTGCCGCAGATCGTATCGCGGTTTAGGCGGCGGTCGCGGTTAACGTCGGATCGGCTTGGCCGGCAGGAATACCGGGAGCCGGCAGCGGGCGGCGCTCCTCGCCTCGGCTTACCAGGATCGCGCCCGTGCCCGGATGCCGCCGTGAGAACGCGATGCTGAACGCGATAAAAATCCAGAATATCAACAGCATTTCGAAGTGGGACGCAGGTTCCGGCACAGAGCTTCGGTCGCCTATCTGTAACCGCAACAGAAACACAAGATGAGAAAATTTGTCGCTACTCTCGCTGTTGTCGTTGGTTTGTTTACCTGGTCAAAGGCGTGTGTGGCCGGTGGGACATGCAGCACAAACGACCCCAACGAAATCGAGTACCTGATTTTTTGGCCACCGCTTCCCGGCGGCAATCTTCCCGATGTATCGGGTATCAACACCGTTGCCGCGAAACTAGGAACGACCGGCGACGGCAAGACCAGACAGCTTGGCGTGGGCGGCGGCATCCCTGTCTGGCTGAGTGATGAAGCAAAGATCGTTCAAGAGATAAAGGCAAGATTTGCTATCGCAAAACAAACGAACACTGCGGCTCATTTACTGGTTGACGACCACATCGGATGGGACGAGCGCCCGGATCTGTGGAATTGGTACGACCCCAAAAGAAGAGGGTACAACCCGGATAACAGAAAGAATGTGGAATGGTATGACTGGGATGGGAGTCCCAACAAGCGGAGATACATCACTCCCGATGGGGCTGCATCGCAAACCCCGCATATGTGCTACAATAGCCCGGCGATCCAGAAAGAGATATCCCGTATAATTTCTCAAGTTGTCGGTCCCACACTTAGGCAAGAAATCGACAAGCTTAAGCAACAAAATAGCGAATATCTGTTTGCCGGCATCACGGTCGGGGCGGAGGCCGGGTTCGATGATTACTCCGTAATTTCGATATTGTCGCAGATCCCGCGCGCCCCCAATCCGGAGCAAATGGCTATGGCAAAGATGCTCAGGCAAGCGGCAACGCTGATGGACGAAGATAAAGCGCCGCACGGCAGACTCGGCTATTGCTCGCTTACCAATGCCGGCTACGGCAACACGAATCCACCGAAAGACATCAATCAGGCACTTGCCAACGTAAATCAGAAATTCATTGAATTCTGGGACAAACAATTTGTTGACGCCGGAATACCTTGCTTCAGGATTTACACGCATGTCGCCGCTGCCCCGCTGCAGGATGACAACAACAATGCTCCTATAAGTATTGTTTTCAATCCTTATGCCCGGCCCGGATGGACTACTTATCCATTAGGCACACTGGCGAACAGATTTCAACCGCTCTATGATGAGCTTTCAAAGCATGGCAATCCAACCTGGGGAGGAGTCGAGGCGAACAATGCTGCGTTCACCAATCCAAACGCACCGGATTGGGAAACATATCTTGGCTGGCACTATAACCACGGGGCAAAGCTTGTCGGTATCAACGTCGGGGCATCAGATCAATCGATCATGTCAAGTCTCAGCAAAGGCGCTTCCGGTGACGAAGCCATGGCAGCGTACAGAAAGTTTTTAAAAGGGGAAAAATTGATTGAGAAATGACTCTCCGAGCCCTGTCGCAGCTACAGCCATGGCGTTCCGCGGAACCGCAGAGAAGCGCGCTGAGATCGCCGCACATCCGCGCCGTTGCCGTGGAGCGCAGCTTGTCAAACATGATAAGTGCGGCGGGCTATCTCAGTTTGCCGTCTCAGGACGTCGAGGGCCTGTTCGATGTAGTCGGCGGCGTTAAAGGTGTGGATGCGGGCGAGAGCGCGCATCCGGTCAAATCAGTAGCGCGCGGAGATATTGCCAGTCAGTCCATGCCAGATGCCGCGACAGCAAGCTGCGATCTGGGCACCGTGACGGCGCGGCCGCACCAGGAAATTCAGGGTGAATAGGCCGAGCCGCCAGACCATGCCGCGCAACAGCCCGGGGCGCCCGGGGGCTGGCCGGACGCGCCACAAGGCGCCGCTGAACACCCCGAAACGCCGTTCCGCATAATCATAGAGCGTAAAATACAACGTGTTGCGACACAGGTAATAACACCGAATAGGCGGGTTCTCGTAGAAGGTCAGCTTCAGCGGTCCGAGCTTGACGGCAAATGGCTGCAGGCTCTGATCGCCGCGGATATTGTGCTTCATCATGGCACGCTGGTCCACGAAGGCCTTGTATCCGGCGGTCGTCAGCCGGTGCCCGTATTCGTTCTCGCCAAAATCGAGGACGTAGTCGGGGTTGGGCAAGCCGACCTTGCGGACAGCTGCGAGGCGATACAGGCAGCCTGACCAGATCGTCACATCAAACGGATAGTGGCGCCGGCCGGGTTCCGGCTCGACAAATACCCGACCGAGCCGGGTCAGGACGCTGGCGTGAAGCGGCTGGCCGTCGACCTGATTGATCGGCAGGCAGGCGAGACAGCCGATTTCCTCGCGGCAATCCGGCGGCGAGCTGGCATAGAGGTCAAGCAACTGCTCGAGCGCGTCGGGCTCCGGCAGACTGTCGGCGTCGAAGATCCAGATCCAATCGAAACCGTGTTCGAGCGCATAGACGAAACCTGTGCCGACCGAACCGCTCGTACCGAGATTTTCCCGGTGACGTAGAACAGTGGCGTGGCGCAACGACGGCTGGTGCAGCGTATCGTCGCTCGAGCCGTTGTCGACTACCAGGATCTCGTCGACGGGACGGATTTGCCGGAGGATGCCCGCGATCGTCCGGTCGATGATATCAGCATCGTTGAAGGTGTGGATATGGGCCAGAACCCGCATCGCAGCTAGGACAAATCGACATTAGCGCTGCCATATTATAGCGCTGACGAGGTCGAGGGCAGCAAGGAAGTAGCGGGCGGCGATGTGTCGGAAGTGCTCGAGCTCGTTGAAGAAGCGTTCGATGCGGTTGCGCAGCTTGCGGCGATTTCGTCATGCGGGATTTGGATTTTTCAGTTGCTTTTGGAGGGGATGGGATGTTGGACACTGAACCCTACCGGAGCTTGGACGTCACCGAGGACCGGGTGCACGGCGGCCAGCAACTGGCGCTGTGGAACGCACATTACGACAGCCGCTGCCTTCCGCCGACCACATCTAAGAGGCGACGACTGGCAAGCCGGTCCCCGTCATCCTGCGCCCCCACAAGACGCCGGACGGGCCCGAGGTGGCGCTGGTGCTGCGCCATGTCATCCGTCATATCGGTGCCCGCTGGCCCGCAGTCGAGATCATCGTGCGCGGCGACAGCGATTACCGGCGCCCCGAGGGTCCTAAGCCAGATCCAGGCACGCTACGTTATTTTATCGGCGCAGCTGAAGCGGGATTTTTCATCGCTCAGCGATGCCTATAAGGAGGCAATGATCCCAGCCACGAGCGGGGAGAGTGAATTGCACCTCCGAGCGAAGACGACAGCGCTTCCGGTGCCGATTCCGCCGATCGAGATTCATCATGTCATTGCTACAGGGTTCCTGGCCCTGGCGGTAGCGATCGGTTCCCAGGGCCAAGACGCCCCCATCCACGCGACTGAAAGCTATGAGGCGCTCACCGCCTGTTGGAAGATTGTCAGCGACGAACAGTTGGTCGAGGGGCAGAAATGGTGAGCACAGCGCGGCCAGCGGCCAGGTTCCTGCTTACCACTTTGGGCATTGTCGTCATCGGCGTTTTGGCGGCGGTCGCGACCGATGTCGCGGTGACTGTGCTTACACCGGTGAAGCTCGCCTTTATCCTGGGCGGCGTCGCCCTGCTGATCCCGACGATGGTGGTGAAAGACCCGACGGCGTACTGGTTGTTCCTGTTGGTCTTATCCATCCCGTTCGACATCTCCAAATTGCTCTCACTTTGGCTGGTTGACCCCCGAACTCTGGTCGATCTGTACGGTCAGCCCGCCTCGGGGACAACCGCTGTTGAACTCTATTTGACCGACGTCGTATTGATCGCGATGCTGCTGCCGTGGCTCGCGCGAATCTGCCTGAGACGAGAAAAGCTGTATTTCCCGAAAATAGCATACCTCTTTGTATTCTACCTTGCCTGGGCCCTGCTCGTCTCATTGATCAATGCGGAGTCATTCTACTTGGCGATCTTCGAATTGTACCGGCAGGCTCTGTACTTCTTGTCCTTTGTGTATCTGATCAACAACGTGGCAACACGGCTACAGTTTCGAAGCGCCATCTGGGCGGTGTTTTTCGGGTTAATCATTGGCGCCGGTACCGTGATCATCTTCTTCGAACTGGGTATCGGAACGGAGTCCTCGATCTTTGCCAGGTTGCATGATCAAGCGGTGACGACGATTTCGCAAGGCCAAGCCTACAAGCCAGGTGCGAAAACCTCATACAACGACAACCTTACTCTCTACGGCACGGGACGTCGTTTTGGACCAGCGGACCGGGGACAGGGATCGGAGATCAAACGCAGCCAGGGCATGTTCCGCCACCCTGCTATACCGGCAAGTTTGTGTGGTCTCACTCTACCCATCGTCCTCGCTTACCTTATAGCGGCGCGAAACAATCGTGACCGAACTCTGTGCTTCACGGTGTTTGTTTTGGGCATTACGGCATTGGTGCTGACCTTCTCGCGCGCGGGAGCGATCGGTCTTACGGTTGGCACCCTCGTCTTCTTCGCCGTCGGGGGCCGGTCAGGGTTGATTTCCCGACGGGTTCTTATACCCGGTATTGTTGCTTTAGCTATGGCCTTTGCAGTCAGCATACCGTTGCTGCTAGTTTACTTTGGGACTCGGCCGGGATCCTTCTTGATGCGTTTCTATCTGTTCGAGGCAGCACTCCAGGGCTATTCTCAGCACCCAATCCTCGGAGTAGGCCTGAACAACGGCACAGCCGCAATGAAGGCGGGCAGACAGGTATTGATAGATATTGGCATACCGATGCCGCGAACGGAGTCCGCCGATAGCTTCTATCTGGTTCTCCTGACGGAGATCGGGCCCCTGGGGTTCATCCTGTTCTTCCTGTTCTTTGGTAAGATCGTGATGATCGCGCTCCGCGCGATGAGGGAGGTTGCGACAGACCTGAAACCGTTGCTGGTCGGGATCGTCGCCGGTTTAGCGAGCCTGGCGACCCAAGGTCTTGCCGATGATCCGTTGGCGGGCCATGCGGTCAGTGGTACGTTATGGCTCTTCGCCGCACTGATTGTCGCTATCGCTCGGTATATTCAAGCCGAAACGCGATCTTCCTCGACGGGCGAGCATGCCGCGCCCATCGGTCCTTGATTGCGGCACCGGATCTTAGGCTATAGCCGTTCAGCGATCTTATCGGTGGCTCGCAAGCTATTGGCTACGATTGTCAGGCTCGGATTTATCCCGCCGCTCGACGGAAAGAAGGAGGCGTCAAGGACATAGAGATTGTCGAGGTCGTGAGCGCGGTTGTCGCGGTCGAGTACGCTCGTCTGAGGATCGTCGCCAAAGCGGCAGGTGCCGCATACGTGACTGCCGTACAGCGCACCCGTGGGTCGCAGGGGGTGCACGTCGAAGAATGGGTTGACCGCGCTCTTGAAGCGGTCGCACAGCATCCGCGCGCGACGACGTAGCTCGTCCGGATAGCGGTAAGTATATACTACGTCCTCCTCTGAGCCCGCTTTTGCCGCTACGTAGTTTCCCGGATAAGGGAGATCCTCGACGATGGCGGCAAACACTGTCCACGAACGGCACAAGAATGTCCCCATCGATGTAATCATAGAGAGGAGTGCTCCAGGCAGATAGGCGGGCCATCTGGGCGAGCCCGATCTAGTCACGCTCGGTAGCACGTAGTGTTGAACAAGGAATCTCATTAACTCATCGCGCGTCGCTAGAGGGTGGGCGTGAATGTTCCCCAACTTCGTCCCGTTATGGACGTAAAAATCGTTAAGGGAGAGGCCGTGATTTATGTTGAAACCCAAGGCCGGCGCGGGGCGTTTAAGTCGGGTGAATAGATGGTTGGACGCGTGCAGCATTAGGTTGCGGCCTACTAAGCCCGAGCTGTTCGCTAAACCATCGGGGAAGCGCTCATTTGCGGAACGTTGAAGCAGGGCTGGTGTCAGAAATGCGTTCGCCGCAAGAATGAAGACTCGTGCTCGCAGGACGATCCGGCGCCCGCTCCAGTCGCAGATCACCCGCTCAACGACCCGGTCCCTCTCTTCAAATCGGATCGCGCGACAGTTCGGAAGGATCTTGGCCCCATACCGGTCGAGTGCCGGATAGAGACATATTCGCGCGGCATCATTACGGCATGCACGCGGGCAAAGCATACCAGGACAGCCAGAGCAACCAGGCACGCGCTCTAATGCGCAGTGAAGGCGGTACGGGTTGAGGCCTACGCCCTTCAGCGCCTCAAAAACGGCGAGCTCCCTATCGGATGCCGGCGGCGGCTCGAGGAGGCTCGATGCCGTTGGCGCTAGCAGGTCTTGCGTGCCACGTACCCGATACAAGGCCTCCGCCCGCTCGTAAAACGGGACCATC
>Ga0137359_10002562_pt1 | contig 14598 bp, 15 predicted proteins | sample Mad1_40_16metaG_FD_108281 | JGI IMG/M metagenome (GOLD analysis project Ga0137359, IMG submission 108281) | Vadose zone soil microbial communities from Angelo Coast Range Reserve, California, USA - Mad1_40_16 metaG | ecosystem: Environmental > Terrestrial > Soil > Vadose zone | place: USA... | reverse complement strand
GCAATAACAGGGGCTCAATACCTATAATCGCGGCCGGGCGGGCCAGTTCTAGAATCGTTCGCAGTTCATGCGCCGGGGCGCGCGCGTTCAGCGGATTTGGCGTGGCACCGACCATCCACGTGGCAAAGACCGCCTCAAAAAAGGCGTTGCCGTTCGGCAGTACAATGCTGACCCGATCGTTGCGGCGAACTCCAAAGGATTGCAGCGCGCGCGCTTTGCGCGCGGCCCGGCGTGCCAGATCTTCCCAAGTGAGCGCATCTTCACCGTGCACCACCGCAATGGCGTTGGGTCGTCGCGCGGCGTGCCACCAGGGCACAGCTCCCATCGTCATGAACGGCAATCGGCCTCCTCACAAGCGGTCGCGGCACCTTCTGGCCTCGAGCGCGGTGAGGCCCTACGGTGCGACTTTTTGGGCGGTCGGAGTCGCGGCGGCGGGTGCGCCGACCGGCCCCAAGCCGATCATGGCACGATATTCAGCGCGTGTCGCGATGGGTCGGCCGACCACCTCCGAGAGCTTCTTGGCCAGCTTGAAAGTCTGCAGATTACTGTCGATGAGGTCATTGCGATGCGGCCACAAATAATAGGTGTCTTCCATGCCGATGCGGATATGCAGGCCGATTGAAGCGGCCAGCGTGGCCAATGCCATGGAGGCGCGCCCGGCGGCACAGACGACGATGATGGCTTTAGGATCGCAGTCGCGTATCGCGCTGCTGATGCGCATCAGGCCGTCGACCATCTGGCGCGAGTTATTCATGATGCTGCAGCCCGGCAGTGCGGGCAGCAAAAGCCAGACCGCACCAGGTTTGATGAGACCGCTGCGCAGCAGGTAGCGATCCGCATTTGAAACGTCGCCATCGTTGTAGACAGCGATTTCGGGGATGCCGCCGGCTTCCTGAATGAGCCGGGTTTTCTCTAATAGCATGGGCACGGGCTTCGCCAGCAGTGCATCACCCAGATAAGTAGCCGTCGCGTTGACCGGTGATGCATCGAGCAGACCCGAACTGAGCACCCGACCCATCTCTTCCCAGTCGCCCGGAAGTCCGGCCACGAGGCAACCATCGACCGCCAGATCCGGAAATTCCGCCTTCAGCGGAGTGACCACCTGGCTGAACAAGTCATGGGACAGTTTGAAATAGCCGTTTTCATCGCGGACGTGGATATGCACGGTGCTGGCGCCGGCGAGGAGCACTTCACGGGCGGAATTGCGTATCTCCTCGGGCGTATAGGGTTGATTGGGATTGCGATTGCGGCTCACAAAGGAGCCGGTGATCGCAACCGAGACGATCAGATTCTCAGCGACTACCCAGGGCTCGGAGATGGGCGCATCGTGGAAACAGGTGCAATCGAGATCGGTAATCTCCGGCCAACCGTACGCCTTCCAGACTGCCGTGTGCTTGTCACGCTCGATCCCCTTTTTGACCCGGCTCCAGTTGATATTTGGCATCGTCGATGACCTTTGAATGTGGATACTTCGTTAGCAATATTTCAAGTGGATCCCGTCAGCTCGGAGGGCTTCGCAGTCGCACGCGCCTGCTCCCGGATACGCTGCATCTGTTCCCACCCGGCATAGTGGGTCAGGCTGGTTTCGTTATAGAACAAGATGGCCCCATCGGCGATATTGAGTTGTACGGTGTCTTCAAGGGCTTCGGTGACGCCGTGGATCATGCCGTTGGGCTCGAACATATAGTCACCCGCCTCCAGAATGAGATCGCGAAGCTTCAGGCGCCCAGAGACGATGAAGGCATGAATGGAGCCCAGATGCTTATGCGCGGGGGCGACGTAGCCCTTCTTCCACCGATAGAGCACCGCCCAGCCGCCCGATTTGGCGGTCCACAACACTTTCATGAACGCCTGACCCGCCTTGTCGGTCTGAACCCAACCGGTCTCATCATTGGGGACATGTTCGTCCGCGAGGTCGGCGTCCGCCATGGCGATATACTTGAGAACGTTCATGAGTAGGGCCCACCGCTCCGGAGGTTAATACGCCGCCATGCGCCCGGCGATGCCTATTATTGATACCCTTTGGAAGGTAACGGATTCTTCATGCAATCGCAACCCGGAAACAGCTACGGGCCGGGACCCTGAACGTCACCGGTCAACGTCGCTCTCTGCTCCGGGCCACCGTCCGGTTGCTTAAGGTTACGGCGTGGCCTATTATTAGGGCCATCAACGGTTTAACCCGAGGTGGGGAGCGCGGTGCCGGCGGCCGTGCAGGGGCATGTCTAACAACACTGAAATGGCTCGGCTGCTCATCGCGCAGCTGCGTGACAGCTGCGCTGTCCAGGAGCTTTCTGCCCTGCTGGGCGAGGACATTGTCATGGAATTGCCCTTCGCACCGAGCGGAGTGCCAAATTTGGTAACCGGAAAGAGGGCGGTGCTTGACTCTCTGGGATTCATTGTCGAGCAGTTTGAGCGATTTCGCATCAATGTGCACGAGTCGTACGAGACCACCGACGGGGCAATCGTTATCCTCGAATGCACGGGGTTTGGTTTGTACCGACACAAGGCCCCCGCGTATCAGAATCGCTATGTTTTTGTATTCCGATTTCAGGATGGCGTCGTCGTGCACTGGCGCGAGTTTTTCAATCCTTACCCCGTGATTCAATCGATGCCGTCGGCGAGGCTTTGATCCATCATATCTGACGGTCGAAAGGCGGAACTGGCCAATGCAAAAGCGACTGATTACCTACTACAGCGAAGGCGATGTCATCGTCGGCGACCTATACCTTCCCGACAATCTAAATCTCGGCCGCCGCCACCCGGCTATTCTGCAGTGCCAAGGCTTCACCGGCATTCGCGACATGGTGCAGCCGGAATTTGCAAAATATTTCACGGACGCGGGCTGTGTGGCACTCGCTATCGATTATCGGGGCTGGGGCGACAGTGGAGGTGAGCGCGGCCGGTTGGCCCCGCTTGAGCAGGTCGATGATGTGCGCAATGGGCTCACCTACTTGGAGACCTTGGACTTCGTTGATCCAAAGCGCCTGGGTGTCTTCGGCGCGAGTTTTGGTGCGTTGATCGGACCCTACGTAGCGGCGGTCGATGAGCGGGTTAGGGCCAATCTCGGGATGGTGGGTGTGGCACACGGTTTTGAGGCGGTGACCAACAAGCGCTCTCCCTCTCAAATGCAGGAGTGGAAGCAAAAGGTGGCCGAAGCCCGCCGGCGGCGCGTGCTGAGCAATGAGGTGAAGCGTACACTGAACGTGATGGACGTCTTCGTCGATGACCAGAGTCGGGCCTGGGAGCCCGCCATGTGGGAAGCGGTGCCCAAGTGGCAGAACTGGTTCGGATTTGATTCGATCGGGCGGGTAATGGATTTTCGCCCGATCGACATCATTCGCCGCGCTTCGCCCCGTGCGGCATTGGCCATGATCGTTGCGACCGAAGATGACACTGGCTCGCCGTCGAGTTACCGGGAGTTATTTGAAGCGGCCGGCGAACCGAAACGCTGGATCCCCTTTAAATGCGGTCATTACGGCATGTATTCCGGGGAACTGATGGACCAAGCCATGGCAGAAGGGGTGAAGTTCTTGAAGGAATACCTATAACGTGGACGCCCCCGAGAGCCATAGCGTGCGGGTTGTTAGAGCCTTGACCCGCACCATATCCGAGGGAAGGTTTGAGGAAGTGAGTCAGTTTCTGCACGATGAGTGCGTCGTGGATGTGCCTTACCAGGCGTTTTTTCAGGGACCGATGCGCCGCGGCGGGCAGGGCATCGCGGAGGGCTTTGCGTTCATCCCGCAAGTGTTTTCTAAGTTTGTCCTGACCATCACTGAGGTCTACGATTGCCCACGCCAGAATGCAGTTGTCTTCGAGCAGACCAGCTCCGGCGTGTTGGCAGCTACCGGCGGCGCGTTTGCGAACCGCTATCTGATGATCTTGGGCTTCAGGGATGGCAAGGTTGTACTCTGGCGGGAATACTTCAATCCGGAAACCATGAATACGCTCATGGCGCCCTTATTGGCGTTGTCGTGAGGGCCGCGTATGGCGCCGAACATTGACCCGCCCGTAAATATGCTTTTCACTCCGTTGCGCGTCGGCAAACTCCTGCTGCCCAACCGGATCATCATGGCGCCGATGACCCGCGGTCGCGCCACACCCGACGGTGTGCCGCTGCCTCGCATGGCCACCTATTATGCGCAGCGCGCCGGCGCGGGTCTGCTGATCACCGAGGCGGTGATCATCTCCCCGCGAGCCGGCGGCTGGATTCAGGCTCCCAAGATCTACACACCGGCGCATGTCCAAGCCTGGCGGCACGTCACCGACGCCGTCAAGGCGCGCGGTGGGCGGATTTTCGCGCAGCTCTGGTTCGTGGGACGCGTATCGCATCCGGATTTTATCGAGGGCCGGATCCCATTCGCTCCTTCGGCGCTGAAAGCCAACCATCACGTGCATACGCCGCAGGGCAAGAAGGAATGCGTCACACCTCAGGCCATGACGCTCGATGATATCCGAATAGTCGAGCGTGAATTCTCCGAAGCGGCACAGCGCGCCATCGACGCTGGCTTTGACGGGGTGCAGATCCATGCGGCCAGCGGCTATTTGCCGGACCAGTTTCTGCGTGACTACACCAACCGGCGCACCGATGAGTACGGCGGGCCCATCGCAAACCGCTTGCGTTTTCTGCGCGAGACGGTGGAAGGCTGTGTGCGCGCCGTGGGGGCCGATCACGTCGCAGTGCGGCTGTCGACGCGGAATAAGTACAACGACATCGACGATAGTGATCCAGTCGCGACATTTGCGGCGGCGGCGGACGCGATGGCGGAATACGATCTCGCCTTCCTAGACGTTATGGAGCCACTGCCGGGTCATTTTATCCATGTTCCCGGTGAGCCCATTCTGCCTCTCATGCGCGCCGCATTCAAAGGTCCTCTGTTCACGAACGGCGGCTACGACCGGGACAGCGCGGAGCGGGTGATCGCGGCAGGGGAGGCCGACGCCGTCTCCTTTGGTGTTCCTTACATCGGCAATCCAGATCTGGTGGAAAGAATGAGGGCTGGCGCAATGCTCAATGCATCGGATCCCGAAAGATTCTACGTGGGTGAAGACCGTGGCTACGCCGACTATCCAACGATGAAGGAAGGTCCATCGCCTCTGGGCGAACACAGGGCCCTATCCCTGGGAGAAGCCAGCCGGCACTGAAGGGGGTCCGGGACAGGAGTACACGTTTTGATGAGCAATGAACTCGCAGGCAGGAGAGCCATCGTAACCGGTGGTGCAAGTGGCATAGGGCGCACGACGGTCGAGCTGTTCGTGCGCGAGGGTGCGCAGGTGCTCATTGCCGATGTGGCGGACCAGGCGGGCCAGGATCTGGCGCGAGGTTTGGGCGCCGCTGCCGCCTACTGTCACACCGACGTTTCCAAGGCCGAACAGGTGGAAGCGCTGGTTGCTCAGGCAATCGAGCTCTTCGGCGGCTTGGACATTATGTACAACAACGCCGGCATCTCGGAACCGATGAGCAAGGTGGACCTGATCGACGAGGAATTTACCCAGTTCAGCAAGGTCCTGGCGGTCGACTTGCTCGGCCCGATGCTCGGTATCAAGTTCGCCGCTCGGGCGATGCGTGCGCAGGGTCGAGGTTCGATCATCAATACTGCATCAACCGGCGGCTTCTTTGCGGGCCGCGGGATGCCGGTCTACCGCACGGCCAAGGCTGGCGTGATCGCGCTTACACAGATGGCCGCCATTGAACTGGGCGGTCTCGGCATACGTGTCAACTGCATTTCCCCCGGGCCGATTGAAACACCTATGGCTGGCGCAGGGTTCCCGCCGGAAATCGCCGCGAAGCTTGCTGCGGCCACCTCGCGTCTGCTGACCGATATGCAGGTGCTGAAGCGCGTCGGTCAGCCCATCGATATCGCCAACGCGGCGGTCTTTCTAGCCAGCGAGCGTAGCGCCCACATAACCGGGCAGAACCTGGTCGTCGATGGTGGTGTGACGGCCGGCGACAAGGTGGATCGGATCGCGCTTATTCAGACCGAAATGCAAGCCATACTCGGGCCCGCAAAATCCTACTGATCACCGGCAAGGCGGGCAAAGACCGAAGCCTGGCGGCGCTTCAACAGTGCTTGACGCTGCGCCGGCGTGACGCGGCGAGAGGTTTTTAAGTGATTTTGGAGGTCCGCGAAGGGCACACGTTTCAGCGTCGCCACCGGGGCAGACCCCGACTTGAAGTACCGGCCTGCAATGAGGCCAAGCTTGCGGCCGTTCGTGTCAAACCAGTTCGGCACGCCGGGATCTCGATGGCTGATCACTACTCGCAGCACTCCATCATCATCTAAGACAGCCTGATGGCAGTTGATCGAGGTCTGTCGCTGATGATACTCCATTGGCTCCCATTGCAGATTGGCAATCTGGAAGTTCCAGTACAGGCAGTTCGGCGGCGTCAATTCCATGATTACGGCCTCCCCCTCCCCACAGCGATAGGCGCCGTTGCTGTAAATGACATCCTGGAACGCCTCAGGAATCGACATGATCGGAACACTGTCTCTGTCCGCATCCAAATGGCGCTGCACCGATAATTTGTAGAATTCGGATTGCACCCGCAGCCAGGAATTCAGCATGGCCATGCGCTCTTCCATTTGATCGCGCGTGACCGGCGGCGGCGGATAGGTGGCGCCGATCCGCTCGATCGTCAGCATTGCGGGCTTCTCTCGGTCCCAGTCGGCGTAATACTGACGCAAGTAGATTTCGCACTCGCCTTGCGGCAATTTGAGCCAGGTTTCGCCCTGCGGCTCAGAGCCGAGCACGATATCGACTTCGGTATCCGGCGCCAACTGGGTTTCGACGTGATTGTCGATTTTGCCCACGAGCGTATAATCCTTCGTGAAATTGCTACAAGATCCGGACCACGAGGTGATCTGAAAGATAAACGCGGAGCCGCGATTGCCCCGAATCCGGTAGCTATGTTTGCCGTGCAGCCGCGCGTAGTGATAGACGGCGTCGGGAGAGGGTAGTTGGATCTGCCGACTGAGCGTCTGCTGTTTGACCAATTCAGGATAATCAGGATTAGATTCTACAAAACAGAGTATTCCGGCGGCCGCCAACCGCAGAACTTGGCGAACTCCCTCATATTCGTTGACGGGCCCATCGTCCGCTGGCCACCCATGGCAATGAAGTCGCGCCGCATACTTCAGCATGTCCGTATAAGCGTCGATCATGGGAACGGGTTTTTCATTGCTGCTCATTCGACTTTCTCCCCTATAATCAGTTCAGAGGACTTGTTTCACCGTCCGTTCGCTTCGGTCGGTCTAAATTTCGCGCCGCGCTAGCGAGTAACTCTGCGCGCTGGGTCCGCGATTAGGTTGGGTTGCCAAAAACAACGCCAGCGGCACAACGTCCTCGGGCCTCTTCATCCATTCCTGCGGCATGTGCCTGCGCATGTTCGCTTCAGCCTCGTCGCTAACCAACGAGGTCTTCACGGGGCCGGGAATTAGTTCATTGACACTGATGTTGTAGGGCGCAAGCTCATTTCCCAAGCTTCGTACCAGCATCCATGCGCCTGCCTTTGACGCCGAATAGGCACTGTCTCCCGACATGCCTCGACGGCCAAGACCGGAGCCGATCACGATGATCTTGCCGGCGCCCCGCTTGCGCAAATGCGCGATGCTGGCTCGCGCCGTGTGATACGCACCGATCAGATTGATCTGTATCGTTTTGGCCCAAAGCGCCGGATCGCTTGCCTCCACGGGCTGCAGAGTGAAATGCACACCGGCGTTCACGATGACCACGTCGAGGCCACCACACGCCGACACCGTCGCGTCCACGGCCGATGCGATCTCATCATAATTGCAGACGTCGGCGCATCGTGCGAACGCGCGACCGCCGCGCGCGATGATTTCAGCCGCTGCAGAATCGATTTCGGCCCGGGTGCGTGAGACACAGCCCACTGCGGCGCCGGCCTCGGCAAGTCCCAGCGCGATGGCTCGGCCGATGCCACGCCCGGCGCCGGTCACCAAGGCCACTCTTCCCTCGAGCGACTTCACAGCCCCCTCCTAAAGCCTTGGAATTAGCGCGTCCAATGCAGGTTCTACGTACAAATATTCCATGTAATGACCTAAGGTGTGGTGCGCATCGACGTAGAAGTAGGCGGACTCCTCGCCGAATTCGCCGCGTATCGGAATCACTTCCCCGCTTGTCTCAGCGAACGTGCGCAGATTTTCCAGGCTGGCTCGAGTCGGCGCCGCAAATCCTAGATGATGAAATCGCATGACGAAGTTCTTGTCGCCGCGCAAGCAGGCGCCGTGCACCTGCAAAAGTTCACCTTCCGGCTCAATGATTTCGAATTGGACATGGTCGAGATAGGCTTGACACACTTGCAATTGCCCGACTTCACCGTTGCCGAGATCGGCCTGAACTTTGCCGGTTTCCAGCCAACGATCGATGCCGAATCTCTCCGCCATCACGGTCTTGGCGCGGCAGTAATCGTTGGTTACATAAGACACCTGGGCCATGTTGCGCAGGCGCTGCGCAGGGCCATCGCGAGGGTCGCCCTCGTTCTGGGGTACGGCGCAGTCGAATTCGGGGCCGAAGTGGATGTATTCGAGGTACTGGCCCAATGTGTCGCGTGCATCGGCGAAGAAATAGCGCGATGTCGCGCCAAACCGCCCTTCGTAGGGAATCGAATGCCCCGTCGCGACCAAGCATTGACGGACGCGGTCGAGACGTTCGAGGCTATCGGCGGTGAAAGCAAGATGATGCAATCGAATGGCGAAGCCGCCGTCGGTCGGCAGCGCGGTGCGGTACCAATCGACCTCGCCTCCGACCGGCTCCTGGACTTCGAGCAGCAGACGACCCACGTAGGCGACGGCAATCCTCAGTGCGGAGGTTCTGCCGCGACCCAAATCGATTGAGGCGGTACCGGTTTCCATCCACTGGTCGATTCCGTAATTCGAGCGAAGCACATTGAGTGCGCGCTCGAGATCGTTGGTGACGTAGCCCAACTCGACGAATTGCCCCAACGGCCTTCCTGCCGCGGTCTGAACATTGCTCATCGTCGATCTCCTTGTCATGGCTGCATGGTCGCGAGCAGCCCGATCGGATCGAAATGATAGACGATCATTTTGCAGATCCTTCCACCACGAAAATAATTGAGCTCGGTAATCGGCTCGGTGCATGACTTGCCGGTTTTCTTGTGCGTCCATCTGAACATCGTGGTCGTCGTAACGACCTCGTCGCTTTCATCGAGCGACAGACGCATATCCCAGTATTCCACGTCCCAGATCGCGCGATAAATGTTGCTGATTCGAATTGGCGTGTCCCAGCCTTTGAAAAGGCCGCCCTGCGGCAGACCGGGGGGCTCGTGACACTCGAAATCCTCGGTCATGAACTCGCGGCAGGCACTCTCCCAGTCCTGTCCCCAGGCGGCAAAGAAGCGCTTTATCACATCTATGTTGGTTTCCATGGCGAGTCCTCCCCCTATGCGATGCCTAAGCGGCGGAGCCGAATTCGTCGCGGATCATTTGCTCCGTAAGCCCGTAGCGCTGCAGCGAGTATTGTGCTTTGCCGAATTTGTGCTGCTGATTGGCGTCCGACCACGCTCTGATACTCGCTTCGGCCTCTTTCGTGTAACGCAGACCCGCACGCTCGTAGAATTGCTTGATGACTGGAAACGGGTTTTTCACCAAATCGAGATAATTAACTTCCATCAAATTGAGCTCTCCACCCAAGTCGGCGCGGTCATTGGCGAAACGGCGCATCGATTCGCCCCAAAACAAAAGAGCCTGCCGGCCCACTTCATGCGGATTGACATTCTTGTAGAGCGGCTGATAGATCGATTCCATCAGCCGGCAATAGGAGGGCAGGACCTCGATCAAGTTGCGACGCGAATAGATGAACATGGCTTTCGGGAAGGTCTCGCGCATCGCGCGAAGATGCCCCACCGCTCCGGGGTTTTTCATCACCCAGCGTCGATCTTGCCGACCGCCGTCCTGCCATTGAAGATATTGCAGGAGCTTCTTTTCGTACGCATGGGCTGGCATCCCGGATCGTAAACGCACCCACTTGAGAAAAGTGTCCGCTGTGAAGATATTGTGGAGCATGTCGTAATCAAAAGCGTTCAGAAGCAAATACGAATCCTCGTCCGCCTCCCGTGCTGCGGTCTCGTGCGAAGCTAGGAAGTCTGAGTTCGCCTTGGTCGCATCCTCAACGATCTTCGCGAAGGCGAGCCGGCCCTCGGGCTTGCCGGGAAGCTCCCCCGGAAAGGGTGCCGGATTTAGCAGCCGCCACAGTTCGAGGCGTTGATTTTGAGGGTCGGCAGAGAGCAGGCGTTGCAGCTTGGTCGTCCCCGTGCGGGGCATGCCGAGTATGACCAGCGGATCAGACACGTCCTCTTCGAGTATTTCCGGATGGTTCCGTAGATCGTTCTGAAAGCGCAGCCTATTGACCAAGAAACGCACAATTGTGCTCTGAAAGCTGAGTGCACCCACATCGGTGAAATCGAGTTCATTCGCCGCGCATTCGCACAGTTTGGCCAACGCCTCGGCGAAGGGATCGTCCCCGAAATCGCTTAAGCCGGTTTCGCGGCGCGCCTCGGCCATCGCACGGTCGACGGTGAGCTTTTGTGTATGATCAAGCTGTCGGTCGCCTTGAAACATCAGTTTTTTCCCTTTGGGATCTTTTGACTCTACCCCCCCGGCCGGGGATTTTACTCCGGCTTAATAGAACGATATCATACATAAATATATCATGGCGTCATAGCTTGATAGATCGCCGCTAGTTTCGCAGACCCACCAATCCAACCCGAGGCTCCCGATCATGGCGATAATTCCGAACACCACCTCCCTCCTCGATCCGGCCACTATCAATTCGCCCTATTCGTATTACAGCTGGATGCGGGCCGAGGAGCCGGTCCACTTCGACGCCAAGGCGGGCGCCTGGCTGGTCAGTAAATACGAGGACATTGCGCAAGCGGTGAGAATGGAGGCGCTATCGAGTGAATTCGGTCTTGCCGGGGCGCACCGTGAGGCATGGCAGAATGAAATCGACGATATGATGCGCCGTGAGGGGTTTGGTCCGCACTCGAGCAGCGACAACTTTAACGTCGATCCGCCTCAGCATGCCCGCCGGCGTTCGCTTGTCGATAAGGCTTTCACGGCGCAAAGCGTCGCGAAGATGGAACAACACGTCACCCAGATCGTCAGCGGGTTGATGGATAGGTTCATCGACCGAGGCCATGCGGACATGGTGAGCGAGTATTCGATCCCCATCAGTATCTACGTGATCGCGGATCTGCTCGGACTGCCCCGCGATCGATTGGATGATTACAAACGATGGTCGGACGCGGCGGTAGTTCCGTTTGGCCGTGGCATCGATAGGGAGCAGGCGGTCGAATATGCGCGCGACATGATGGAGATGCACCGATTTCTCAATTCACATATTGAAGACCGCCGCCGCCGGCCGACGGGCGATCTCATTTCGGGTCTCGTGCACGCGCGTATCAACGATGATGAGAGTACGGCGCTCAACCTGACTGAGCTGCTGTCCGGCTGTGTCGCGTTGCTGGCCGCCGGGAACGAGACGACCCGTAACGGAATGTCATGGGGTGCGTACCTGCTCGCCCGTGACCCGAAGCTGTTGCAGACGCTACGCACCTCAGCGGATCAAAATGCTGCCCTGCAGCGGTTCGTTGAGGAAACCCTGCGTCTCCAGCCGCCGGTGCCGCAATTGCCGAGAATGGCCACCGAGGACGTCGAGATCGGCGATGTGAAGATCCCCAAGGGCTCGTTTATCTACCTGTGCTGGGCGTCCGGCAATCGGGATGCCGAGAAATTTCAAAATGCAGATCAGTTCGATCTGGGGCGAAAAAATCTCGGTGCACACCTCACCTTTGGTCAGGGCATTCATCGCTGCGTGGGCGCCATGCTGGCGCGCATGGAGATGAAGTGCGCCGCCCGGGAAATCGTCAATCGGCTGGACGACTATCGAATGACATCCTCCGGCGAGCCTGAGATCTGGGGTACCTTTGTTTTTCGAGGGCCGCGTTCGCTGCCGGTGACCTTTAAGAAGAGACCGCGGTAGGGTGTCTCCCTGGCCTGCTACAGGAGCGCCGCGAACTGTCGCAGATAGGTCGAGAATGCCGATTCGTAGTCCTTTGGCGTCTTGCCGTACTGCGCCATGTTGTAGCTGAACTTGCCGAAGCGGTCGGCGGGATGCGTTTTTTCCCAGGCGAGCATCGCGTTCCGGGTCTCCGGTGCCACGGTGTCCCCTCGCTCCGCATAAATCCGGTCAATGGCCGCGAACGGATCACGGGCGATGTCGCGAAACGCCACATCGATGATCTTGAGGTGCTGGCCGAGCGCCGCTCGCTGCTGAAGATTCCTTTGTACCTGCTCTCCTAGCAACGTGAGTACCCAGGTGCCCAGGGCATGAGGGTCCACGCGGTCATAGCACAGGCCGCGCGCAAGCTCGGAAAGTCGCATGAACGAGGTGGCCGCGGCGGCTGGGTCGCGGTGACAATGAACGAGGGTGGCGCCTGGAAACACCTCGAGCAGAGCATCGAGAGCGCTGAGGTGCAGAGGGGACTTGAGGAGGTACGGCTTACCCGCGTTGCCCGTCTGCCACTGCAGGTACTGCAGACACCGCCGGAGGTAGCGATAGTTGGGGAGCACAGGCCGTGTTCTCACCCAGGCCTCGAACTTGGGCGCCTCTAAGCGCATGGCGAGCAGCAGGTAGTCGAAATTCATTTCCATGAGTGTCACGAATTCTTCGTCCACGTCCTCCGCCCGGATGGGATGTCCCGCCATCAATTCCGGGACCGTAGCGTCCACCATGGCATCGGCCTGTTCGGCGGCAGCAATCCGCGGATCACGCCCGTCCGTGCCCGTTCCTCCAGGAAATGGCGCGGGATTCATGATCTGCCACGTGCGTAGCGATTGGAAACGCTGATCGACCGCCAACATTCGGTGTAGTTTGGTGGTTCCCGTACGCGGCAAGCCCATGATGATGACGGGCGGCGCGATCGGCTCGCCAAGTATTTCCGGATGTCGCTTGAGGTCGGCCTCAAAGCGCAATCGATTGACGAGGAAGCGGGTGACAGTGTCTTCGATAATTGCGGTTCCCGTCGCATTCAGTGCGCCTTCTTCGGTGGCCCCGGAGAGGAATTTGCCAAGACCGAGTCGGAAGCGACCGTCGCCGAAATCATCCAAGCCGGTCAAGCGGCGCGCCTTCGTCAAGAGGGCGGCCGCATCCAACTTCTCGTGAAGGCTAGAACGCTCAGTCATGGCATCGATTTCCATTGGTCGTGAGGAGGATCCGTTACGTTTCGGATGTCTATATTCGGCAATCCGCGATGCGCCTATGCTCGGATCGAGCACCTTGCGAATATTGTTAATCATGGTAACATTATTCGGTAGTCCGGCGAGCGAATTCAAGTAACGTCGACATTTGGGGGTAGCGACCATGTTAGGAGCACCGGATCCGGGCCGCACTCGACATACGGGCGTTATTCTGACCGGAGGGTCTTCAGGGCTGGGAAGAGCTACTGCGCTGCTGCTTGCACAAGCCGGTCGACCCGTCGCCGTGTGGGGCACGAACGGGGAGCGCACGACAGAGGTCGTACGGCTGTGCCAAGGCGCGGGGGCAACGGCCTGCGGAATAACCGTGGATGTTTGCGACTTCGCGGCAGTGCGCAAGGCAGTCGAGGCAAGTGAGCATGCCCTCGGTTCAGTTGGCGGCGTGGTCTGCGCTGCAGCCAGGTTACGTATCGATTCGGTGGGGCACATGGACTTTAGCGAGTGGGATCTCACACTGCGTACAAATTTGACTGCCATTGCGCACACCCTTGAGGCGGCGCTCCCGGCCCTTCGGAAAGTGGGGCGCGGCGCGAGCTTTGTCGCGGTCGCATCAATAGAGGCGATTCGCGGCAGCGGTTTCCTCGCCTCCTACTCGGCCTCCAAGCACGGCGTCTTAGGTCTGGTTAGTTCGGCGAGCCGGGCACTGGCGCCCGAAGGAATCCGGGTAAACGCCGTATGCGCCGGCGCGATGGACACGCCGATGATGGCAGCCGCCTTACAACAGTATGGTGGAGAAGCGGTTAAGCAGCAAATGATTGCCGCAATCCCTCTCGGGTACATTTCGGATCCTAAGGAGGTTGCCCAAGTGATAAGTTTTCTGCTGTCGCCGGAGTCGTCCTATGTCACCGGCGCTGCGATTCCGGTTGATGGCGGCATGCTCGCGTAGTGTTTATGCGAGGACCAATAAATTAAATCGAATATCTACATCAGAGGCCTAAATGAAAAGTGATACCCCGAACATCGCGGAAGAAAGCGGCAATACGGCGATGCCATCGGGTAACGACCTGTCGAAAAGCGCGTTAGTGGCTCTGCGGCTCGCTGGCCTGCCGGAAGTTCAGAAGGCAAAGAAGGTCGTCCGCGATTTCTTCTTCCTACCACACGCGCCCTCAAACAGCGCCGAGGTAATGGATACGCTCGACCATGCCATTGACGAGACCGCATACGCAGCGATGTTGGCCATCGCCGGTTCAGACACCATGAACCCTCAGCTTGCGATGTACGAAACCATGCCCTACAGCGTTTTGGGGAGACAGATTCCCGGCTCGCGATATGGCTTCGACAACGGCGACCGAGCGTTTCGTCATTT
>Ga0137359_10002559_pt1 | contig 14611 bp, 7 predicted proteins | sample Mad1_40_16metaG_FD_108281 | JGI IMG/M metagenome (GOLD analysis project Ga0137359, IMG submission 108281) | Vadose zone soil microbial communities from Angelo Coast Range Reserve, California, USA - Mad1_40_16 metaG | ecosystem: Environmental > Terrestrial > Soil > Vadose zone | place: USA... | reverse complement strand
TTCTGCGGAACGGTTAGGTGCAGTCCGCCGGCCATAATCCAAGCGCCGACTGGACCAAATGTTGGCACGTTGCGTGGAACGGTGCTGTTTCGTCCGCTTAACAACCAGCCGTTTGTGGGCTTCCCTTACTCCGGCGGCTCTGCCGGAACGTTCGGGTTGGCTCCCGGTCCCGCCGGAGGAACGTTCGGATTTCCGGGTTTCAACGCCCAGCTGGGGCCGTTTGTAAAATCTCCCAATAGCGGTAAATTTGGCCCAGCCGACAATTTCCCGGGTGTGGGATCTGTGGTCGGAGGCATTTTGCCGGGTGTTGTGCTGGCGACCGCTGTGTTGCCCGCGACGATTCTGACGAATCCAATCACGGTGCCGACAACCTTCACCATCGAGCCGTCTTATCTTCCGGACGCACCTTTTGTGAATCGGCTTTACGGTGATTCGAGTTTCACAAATTTCGTCGTTGGGGGAAAGATCCGGTTTACTGGACCCCATAATCCCTTGGGTATCGCGCTAATCCCTTTCTACCGCTGGTATCCAGATAACGCGAATGATGCCTCAGGTTTTAACCAGTTGCAGCGAGGAGCTAGCCCGGGTGGTGATATCGGTGACTTCGGACTAATCGGAGTCGTTGATGGCCGGCTTAGCAAGCTTGTCAACGTGTCGGCAAACTTCGGATATATATTGAATAGTAACCCGAAGGGTGCGGGCGGCGATTTCATTCTACTTGATCGTCCCAACGAGATGATCGCTGGTGTGGGTTTTGATTTTCCTCTTAACAAGCACTTCCAGCCGATCGCAGAAGTGCGGTCGACGCAGTACGTCGGTGGTCGGACATTGAATGCTTTTGAGAATAGTCCGGTCGAATTACTGGGTGGCCTTAAGATTTATCCAAAACGGTGGTGGGGACTTGGAATTGCTTATCGCAGGCATTTGAATCAGCAGGACCAGGCGCACTTTAACCCGGTCGATTCGAATACTTCGATCACCCAGATCACTAACGTATTTGTCCCGGGCAGAGGCGTTATCACTGTTCCCGGAACGACCAGACCGGCTACCAGCAATGGATTCCCGAATGGATTTGTGTTCTCCGAGGATCCGAACGGCTTCCTCGGTCAACTCTGGTTCGGACGTCGGAATTCCAGAACTCCGCCGGTGATTAATATGCCGCCGACTGGTTCTGCCTCGGCCTCGTTGTCGTCGATTACTCGGCCTTGTCCGGAAGGTACAAGCTCGACTTCGTGCTCGCCTAGCGGCAACGAAGTTGCGTTGACTGCGAATTTCACGGACCCGGATAACGACACATTGCTTTATACGTGGTCCGTTACCGGTGGCAAGCTGACCGGCGAAGGTAAGGCAGTAAGCTGGGATCTCACCGGCGTTGCCAATGGAAGCTACACAGCGACGGTTGCAGTCAGTGATGGAACCCATCCGCCGGTAAACGGTGTAGCAACAGTGACGGTTGCTGACTGCACAGGTTGTGAGAAACCACCACCGGTATGTCCGACAGTCTCGGTGAGCTGTCCGAGTGATGTCGAACAAGGTTCGCCTATCACCTTCACAGCGAGCGTCTCGGGTGGTCCACCAAATGCTACGGCGACCTACAACTGGTCCGTTTCAGCTGGTACGATTTCTGGTGGTCAAGGGACTTCCTCAATCACGGTTGATACGGCCGGAACGGGAGGCCAAAGCATTACTGCAACTGTAGAGCTCGGAGGTTTCGACCCAGCTTGTTCGCGAACCGCTTCGTGCACAACGGCAGTGAAACCGCCACCAACGCCTGCGCTCAAGTTTGACGAGTATGGCAACATCAAGTTCAACGATGAGAAGGCCAGACTCGACAACTACGCCATTCAGCTACAGAACGCGCCTGGTTCGTCAGCGACGATCATCGCGTACGGTAGCTGTGCCGGTGAGGCTCAGGCTCGTGCAGACCGTGCTAAGGACTATCTGGTCAATACGCGCGGTATCGAGGCTGGACGCATAACAACGATAGATGGTGGGTGCCGGTCTGACTTGACGGTGCAGCTCTGGATTGTGCCGACCGGTGCAACAGCGCCAGCTGCCAGCTCTGACGGCCTCATCTCGCCTTGTCCGGAGTGCAAGAAGAAACGGGCTCCGCGTCGACGTGCCCGGGGACGAGACGATGACGAATAGTTAACTCGGTTGGCGCTGCTTCCATAGCGTCAAACCCTTTCAAAAGCGGGCGATGCTTCTCCTCGGAGAATCATCGCCCGCTTAGTTTTGTCACCCAGGCGTCAAGCTTACAATTGGGAAAACTGTACAACTGGCCAGCAAATGAGCTGCATCCTAGCTGTCGGGTGAGGTTTTGAACACAAAAAGAGAGAATTGTAATAGACTAAGGGTGAGCGCTATGGGCTCCAGTCTGATTTAAATCCCCTGGACGAATAACGATGAATAGAAATATGAAGTACTTCCCCCTCTTGCTAATTCTGTTTGCGCTGGCATCCGCAGCCATCGCCCCGAAAACTGTTTTTGCGGTTCTAGACAGCGACTCCCTTGATCCATCTCAGTATTCTGCCGACTGGCGTACTACGGGACCTCCAGGGGGCGACGTCCGCAGTCTCGTGGTCGATCCCAATAATGCCGATCGGTTTTATTTCGGAACACTCGACGGGCAGATCTACACTTCTTCAGACGCCGGACGAAAATGGAAACTTCTCTACAATTTCAATCGGCCAAAGTTGTTCGTAGATCACATTATTGTCGACCCGCGTAATTCCAAGGTGTTGTATGTGGGAGCTCACCGCCACAAAGATCCGGGAGGGTTTTTCAAGTCAACTGATGCAGGCCTGACCTGGCGTGAGGACCCGAAGCTGAAAAATGAGGCAGTCCACTCGCTCACGCAATCAGTGGCGGATGCCAACGTGCTGGTCGCCGGCACCTTCAACGGTATATTCCGTTCTGAAGACTCAGGCGATAGTTGGGAACAGCTCCCGACCTATAGCACGCCCGGGCTCGTGCATGTCGAATCCCTCGCGATGGATCCTCGTACCTCGAACATTATCTATGCCGGGACGTGGTACTTGCCTTACAAGTCAACGGACGGCGGGCAAACCTGGAAGTCTATTAAGAACGGCATAATCGACGATTCCGACATCTTCGCGATTGATATTGATCCTCGCGATCCAAATCACATCATTGCCTCCGCCTGCAGCGGTATCTATGAAACAAAGACAGCAGGCGAGAGTTGGCGCAAGGTCCAGGGCATTCCTTCACAGTCGCGTAGAACTCGCGCGATCATGCAGCACCCCTCAGTTCCCGGACTTGTTTTTGCCGGAACTACAGAAGGATTCTGGCGCTCAGAGCGTGGGGGCGATGCCGACTCCTGGATGGTGACCACGTCTCGCCAGCTTGAGATCAACTCCATAGCCGTGCATCCTTCGCGGCCCGAAACGATCTACATAGGAACGAATAATTATGGCGTAATGGTTTCCAATGACGGAGGCAAGACATTTGTCCCGACGAATGGCGGATACAGTGGACGTTTTGCGAATGCGATTGTTGCCGACCGCGATATTCCAAATCGTATCTACGCCTCGACTATCAACACAGCAACCGGTGGCGGCTTTCTTTTTGTCAGCAACGATAATGGCGAAACGTGGCGTCCTTCGATGCGCAGTATGCCTACTCGCTTGATTACCTATTCGATCTTACAGGACACGCGTGATTCAAACCTTATTTATCTCGGCACCAATCTCGGTATTTATCGCTCGCTGGATCGAGGTGCGTCCTGGTCACCGATTTGGGCGATCACCCCACCTCCCGAGAAGAAGCGGGCAGTCAAACGCGCAGCGAAGAAGGCCGCGCCAACACCCGCTCGTCAGCGAACAGTTCCAGCACAACCAGACGAGTTAGTCCTTCGCGTGCAGGAGGCACTCAACGATACCGGATATCATCTTGGCGAGCCTGATGGCAAAGCAGGTCCGGTGACTTTGGCAGCTCTGAAGAGATTTCAAGGTGACAGACACCTCCCAGTTACTGGAAAGCTTGACGAGATAACTCTTGGTGCTTTGGGAATTGCAAAAGAGGACGGCTCGACGGACGGACCGCAATCCACTTTGGTATTGGCCGATGCTGTCAATGCCCTGGTCCACACTGTGGATCCCGACACCGGCGCACCCGCGCTCCTTGCTGCAACTAACTCAGGCCTTTATCGTAGCTACGATCCAACCAAAGGCTGGCAAAAACTCTCCAGTGGTTCCAGTCTGGATTCCAGAGTCACGTGTATCTCAACTAACCTCAAGCAGCCGCAAACAATTTGGATAGGTACGGCCGCTGCCGGCATACTCGTTTCTCGCGACTGGGGTAAAAGCTGGCGCGACGTGGAAGGGATTCCTCGAGATGCACCCGTAAACACGATCGCTCAGGATCCACAAAAGCCCGAGAGTGTCTACGTGGGAACGAAGCAGTCCTTTTACTTGTCGCACGATGGCGGAGCGAGCTGGACCCGCAGAGGTGGCAATCTTCCTTTCGGAGATTTCAGCAGTATCCTGATCAATCCGCGCAACGGTGACGAAATCTTCGTCGGTAATGCTTACCAGACTGGTGAAATAGGTGGCGGTGTCTTTCGCTCAGTGAATGGCGGTATGACCTGGGCACGTATTGACCCGAAGGAGCGACATCTGCCCAGCCAGCGAATTTGGGCTCTGGCCTTTGACGCACATGACCAAAATGTCTTGTTTGTGGGATCTCACTCTGCTGGCGTTTACGTAGTGCCCAGAACATCCGATTCGCTGTCATCGAGTCAATAATTGCGGGTTGCTGCTAAAGGAATTTTCCAGCAGCGTTGTTGAAGGGGTCCACCACCACTCTTTTTGAGTTTGTTCTCTTCTCAGCGCCTTGACAGGCGATTGCGCTGGCGTGTACATTGCGGCCCTACCCGAGAAAGCGGCGGGTGTTTGTCGGACCAAGCGGGTGACTACGGGCAGGGCGGTAATCGAAACAAATTAAACCTACATTCTTAAATCCAAACGGCTCGCATCCTCGCCAGCTTCAAATCCCGACAACGCCAAGGTCAATCAAGCAAGTGGCCGCTGAAACACTGTCAGACAGTCGTCGAGACCTGCGATGATTGTCCCGCGCAGTGAAGCGCGATATGATCTCCAACGCGCTGAAAAAGTTGTCGGGAGAACTACAGGAGTATGCATGTCTAGTGAAGAACCCAAGCTGAACGACAGCGAGGCCAACAATAACCCAACTTCCGGTGAGCCACAGGCTGCGCCGAAACAAACCGAAGCTGCCTCACGAATCCAAGTACCAACCGAGTCCGCAGGTAGCGACGAGGGAGAAGATTCCCGCGCCAGCGGCGATGTTGACTTTGGCCAATTGCTCGATCAATTCGAGCAGGAGCAAGCCACACTCCAGGAAGGTGAGGTCGTTCGCGGGACCGTCGTGGGTATAAGCGAACGCGGCGTGGTGATCGACTTCGGCTATAAGTCGGAAGGCATTGTTAACCCGGCTGAGTTTACGGAGAACGGTGAAATCACCGTAAAGCCCGGCGATGAAGTTGAAGTGTTGGTTAAGAGCATGGAGACGGCCGATGGCCTGCCCGTGCTCTCTCGCGCCGATGCTGTGCGAATGAAGGCTTGGGACGACCTGGACAAAGCATACCGAGAAGGCACCAGCGTAAAGGGTCGCGTCACAGATCGAATCAAGGGCGGACTCCGTGTGGACATCGATGGTATCGCAGCCTTCTTGCCGGGATCACAGGTTGATGTACGGCCCGTTCGAAATCTCGACAGTCTTCGCAATCAGATAATCGAAGCTAAGGTCATTAAGCTGAATCGCAAGCGCTCGAACGTAGTTCTATCGCGCAAGGCTGTCATCGAACAAGAAAACACCGGTAGAAAAGATCAAACGCTCCTGCAAATAGAGGAAGACATAGTGGTCGAAGGTCAGATTAAGAACTTGACCGACTATGGCGCCTTTGTGGACCTCGGCGGCGTAGACGGGCTGCTGCATGTTACCGACATGTCGTGGGGCCGTCTTCAGAACCCGAGTGAGTTGTTTCGAGTCGGCGATAACATTCAGGTCAAGGTTCTTAAGTTTGATAAGGAACGGGAACGTGTGTCGTTGGGTTATAAGCAACTGCTGCCTGATCCCTGGTCAAGTGTGGAGGAACGCTTCCCGATAGGCACCCGAGTTAATGGGCGGGTCGCCAGCGTTGCTGATTATGGCGCCTTCGTCGAACTGGAGAACGGGGTGGAGGGCCTGGTCCATGTTTCTGAAATGAGCTGGTCCAAGCGTGTCAAGCATCCCAGTAAGGTTGTCAACCCCGGCGACGAGGTTGAAGTGGAGGTTTTGAGTGTCGATCCTAAAGCGCGTCGTATCAGTTTGGGAATGAAACAGGTACAGGAGAATCCCTGGCAAACACTTCACGAACGCTATCAAATTGGCACAAGAGTTCACGGCCGCGTGAGGAACCTGACTGACTTCGGGGCTTTCATTGAGATTGAAGACGGAGTCGATGGCCTCGTGCATGTTTCAGATATTTCCTGGTCTCGGAGGATCAAGCATCCAAGTGAGGTGCTGAAAAAAGGACAGGAGATCGACGCCGTCATTACGAGCATCGATACTGAAAACCGCCGCCTCTCACTTTCGATTAAGGATTTAGAACCGAATGCGTGGGAGAAATTTACCAACGAACACAAGCCGGGCGATGTTGTGCACGGAAAGGTCGCGCGCTTCGCGAATTTTGGCGCCTTTGTTGAACTCGACGACAACCTCGAGGGCCTTTGCCACATTTCCGAACTCTCGGAGGAACGTGTGGCCAAACCGGAGGATGTGGTCCAACTCGGACAAGAAATGGATTTCAAAATTCTGAGAATAGATCCGGAGACGAAGAAGATTGGACTTTCTGCCCGGGCTGTTGGGAAAGACGAGCCTATAGTTGACACCAAAGTCTATTCATCCGAAGCCGGTGGCGGAATGGCTTCCCTGGGAGAGCTCGCTGACTTCGGCATTGGCAAAGCCGAATCGAATGAGGAATAGAAGCTTCATTCGACTGTAACCCTGGCCCTGCTCGCAATGCGATCTGCAACAGTGCGGTGCAGGGCTTTTTGTTGTCCCTGCTTACTGTGACAATCCTTCGTCGTCGTTGACAGTCTTGCCCGACCAGATTGTTTTCTGATAGTGTACGGACAGCTTGCCTTACAACGTTCACGAGGTTCATTAAATTCTCTGTTTTGGGGACTTATAGTGCTTCTTGACTCGAACATTCTTTGAGCAAATCAGAGGTGGTGCATGACAAAAGCGGAACTCGTCGAAGACGTTGCGCGAGCGGCGGAACTCACTAAAAAAGACGCTGAGCGTTTGGTGGAAATTGTTTTTGAAAGCATCATCGAAACTCTAAATCACGGCGAGAAGATCGAACTTCGTGGCTTCGGTAGCTTTCGCGTTCGCGAACGAGGAGCGCGCCGCGGCAGAAATCCAAAGACCGGCGATCCCGTTAGCATCCCCGCAAAACGCGTCCCCTATTTTAAACCAGGTAAGGAACTGAAAGAATTGATCAACGACGATAACTCCACCTCCGGAAGCCCAGCCCACCTGGGAACCGACGATTCTCGTCAGCCCCCTGTTCTCTAACCTGCGAAACCAGAGGTAAGCGAAACCTTGGAGATATTATGGAGTCCCTGGCGCGCCAAATATATTGCCTCAGGTAGCGATAACTCCCAGGCAGACACCTGTGTCTTCTGTAACATCTCGCGAGATCCGGCAGATGATGAGAAGAACTTCGTCGTTTACCGAGCTCTGCATAACTTCGTTGTCCTCAATCTCTACCCCTATATCAGCGGCCACCTCTTAATTGTTCCGTATGAGCATGTCGCCGAGCTTGATGCTGCGGCGAAAGAGACCACGAATGAGCTTATGGACCTCACCAAGCAAGCACAGACAGTATTGCGCGACGTATATAAACCAGCCGGCTTTAACATCGGCATGAACCTGGGCGCTCCCGCTGGGGCTGGTATCGTCGGACATTTGCACGTTCACATTCTTCCGCGTTGGTCAGGCGACACAAATTTCATGTCTACAGTGGCCCAGACTCGGGTCATTTCTGAAGACCTGAATACCACTTACGAAAAACTGCGCGACAAGTTTTGAGAGCCATTTGCGGTGAAGGCCGTTTAGCGTTTGACGGTCTTGCGGGTCAATGCTTCATCTTCAACTTCGCCACCGCGACTTATGGGAACTTCCGAAGGCTTGGCATAACTGAGGACTCTTCCCTCACTGTCGAGTTCGCTGGAGGACAGTGGCGGGAGTTGGCCGGTGTTTGGGGGTGGATTAAATCCAGGGTAATCGATTCGTGCGTGATAGATCGCGGTTAGCGCACTGATCATTGCTTCTCTGATCGTCGTCAGTTCCTGCAGAGTAATATTGCACTCGTCGAGTTGACCATCGCTAACAATAGCATCAAAAATCTTTACAACAATTGAGCGAATGTTTTCAGGGTCCGGTCGAGCTAGAGACCGCGCTGCCGCTTCGCAGGAATCGGCGAGCATCATGATCGCTGCCTCCTTGAACTGCGGCTTTGGGCCCGGATAACGGAAGTCGTTTTCGTCCACGATCTCGTTTGGTTTGGCTTGTGCTTGGGCTTTGCGCAAAAAGTAATGCAGCGTGCGTGTTCCATGGTGTTGGGTAATGAAGTCAGCAATTTTTCCAGGAAGAGAGATCTCTTTCGCCAGGCGCAATCCATAGCTCACATGACTGATAATGATTTTCGCGCTTTGGTTTGGTCGCAGACGATCGTGCGGGTTATCACCTTGTTGATTCTCGACAAAATAGTCCGGGGCCGCCAGCTTGCCTATGTCGTGATATAGAGCGCCAATACGCGCGAGCAGGGGATTGGCGCCCACGGCTCGACAGGCGTCCTCTGCAAGCTGGCCTAGTGCATGAGAGTGTTGATTCGTGCCCGGCGCGCGCAAAGCCAGTTGGCCCAGAACAGGAAGATCGGCATTTGAGAGTTCCAGCAGCTTTACGTCCGTGAGGATCCCAAAAACAGTTTCGTTTATCGGCAAACCACCGGCCGTGAAAATTGCCGTTAAGAGACCACCGGCTAAACCGCAGCCCATGCCGAATAGCAGGGTTTTGAGGGTAAATGATTGCTCGGAATATGCAAGCAGTGCTAGCGCCGTCAGGATGTTAACTACGCCAACAAAGAGACCGGCGAGCGTTACTGACTGCCGCTCTCGGTAGCGACCAATTCCATAAACTGCCGCTGAACAGGAAATCATGGCGAAGATGGCCTTATTCATCCCGCCGGAAGCCAGCAGTCCGGCAAAGAGCGCGGTGATAATGCCGGTCAGAAAGGCTAGTTGGGTATCAACCAGCATCGCTACCAACAAGGCCGCGGCGGCGAACGGAATGGCGAAATTCCATATAGTCGGATCGTTAAATGGAGCACTCGACATTCGTGCAGCGACAGCGTCACCAAATGTGAAACCGACTCGCATCAGCGCGGTCTGCACAACTATCGCCGAACCCACCAATGCGAAGGCCCTACGCTTTTTGACCTCTTGCCGGGCCGAATTGGAAAGAGCTAATGAGCTTCCAGAGCCTCTATGCTCAATGAATTTCCAGGCAGCCCAGTAAAGGGCCATCACGATGAGTAACAAACCGATGAGATTTTGCCAGGGCTTGCCGCTGTGACCCGTGCTCTTGATGGCGGCAAACTGGGCCAACATTCCGGGGGTAACAGTATCTCCCTCACGAGCGAGTACCTGATTTCGTTTTAACGAAATGGCAACGGAATTGACCGTATCCGCTGCACTTTCCTGGGCTGTTGCCGTCGCAGTTTGATCCAATACAACGTTTGGACGGATCAGGGCTGCCAGGACCGAAGCCAGCGCGGTTTTTTGCTCCTGTGACCAACCGGGAAGATTCAGGACGCGAAGTTCGAGATTGCGACGGGCAGTGGAAAGGGCCGTCATGCGCGTACGCGGCGCCGGCATAATCATTTGCGCCGTGGGATTCCGGATATCAACAAGGACTATCTCCTGCTTCAGGTGGTCTGCATCGCCATCGTCGTAAATATAGCCGGCTCCAACTTCACGAATGAGACTGGTTATTCGATCAAGATCCTCATTGTTGAAGTTGTGAGCAATGATCGCTCGCGATACGGTGACACCGTCTTCTCCATTCCAAAGCTGAGGCTTCTTCCGGTCGGTTGCGACTCGTTTCTTGAGATCCTCCCAGCCTGCACGAAAACTCTGCACCGAGCTTTCTGCACGACTGGAGTCAAAATTGAAAATGGGACGAGTAGCTTCTCTGGCGGCTGCGCGTCGCCTCTCCTTTTCCGAGATATCCACCGTGGTAATGTCCGCAGGCGCAATAACTGTTCGCGCCACCACGTCGCCTTCTTTATAGTCTTCCGTGAAGCCAGATGAATAATTACTGAAGAGCAAGAGCGTGGTCGATAGCACCAAAATACCGTAACCGATAAGAAAGCGGGTTTGGGGATCGAAGGCGATCAGGGGACGAACCGCGTAGGCTATGAGCTTATCGCGCGCTTGATCGAGAGGGGTTTTGAATCTTGGACGAAGTCCCATTATGCGATGCGAGACAAACCTTCGGATTCGTAAGCCTGCGTTTCCGGAGATTGTCTCTTATGCTTTCCTGCCAAGACGGAGCCCGTTTTCTCCAGAAGTGATCCCAAGCTGCTCGGATTGATTGCAGAGATTACTGCCGTTTCGTCGCCGTGTGGTTGAGCTTGTCTGGCAATGGATTCCATGCTTCCTGGCTCAATTAGATCCGCTTTGTTCAGGGCCATGATAACTGGTATCTCCGACAAATGGAGATCGGACAGAATTCTTTTCACTGATTCGATTTGTTGGCCCCAGCGCGGGTTTGAAACATCGACCGCATGAATCAGCAGGCTGCTGTCGCTGATCTCTTCAAGTGTGGCTCGAAAGGCCGAAAGCAGATCTGGAGGAAGATCGCGAATAAATCCCACCGTATCGTTGACGATCACTTCCTGCTCTCGTGGCAAACGCAATCTCCTGGAGGTCGGATCAAGGGTAGCAAACATCCGCTGCTCCGCCTGCACTTCACTCTTGGTAAGTGAGTTTAAGAGAGTGGATTTACCGGCGTTTGTGTAGCCAACAATTGAGATCACAGGTAGACCTTGTCTGGTTCGTCCCTTTCGTCGTTCCTGCCGGCGCTGGCATTGAGTCTCGATCTCCTTCTCGAGCCGGTTTATGCGATCTCGAACTCGCCGCCTATCAGTTTCCAGTTTAGTTTCACCCGGGCCACGTCCGCCAATGCCACCCGCAAGTCGAGAGAAGGCCGAATCGTGGCCCACGATTAACCGGGGTAGGAGATACTTTAATTGCGCCAGTTCGACTTGTATCTTGCCCTCTTTGGATTGGGCCCGCTGCGCGAATATGTCCAGGATCAACTGCGATCGGTCTATCACCTTGAGATCGGTAGCTTCCGAGAGCGATCTCACTTGCGCCGGCGACAACTCACGATCGAACACAAGCATGTCAGCCCCGAGCTGAAGGGCACGAATAAGAAGTTCATCGAGCTTGCCACGCCCGAGTACGGTTCGCGGATCGATTGCCTGACGACGTTGAATCACCTTGTCCTGGACCACAACGCCTGCAGACGCCGCCAGCTCGGCGAGTTCGGCCATAGATTCTTCAGCGTCTACAAGAGGTCCGGTGGCAACGCCGACAAGAATGGTGCGGTCGCGAACCTCAGCTCGTCTGGTCGTTAGCCGGTTCCGGGCCATCTCATCTTCCAGCGAATTTATCAGCGCCAGAAAATCCAGATCCATTTGCGAGGGTATCTTCGGCTCGAGGAATCCGTAATGCTCTGGTGCGCCAGCGCTTTCAAGTTCTCCCGCGTGCAAAGGGAGCAAATGCGCGGACCGAACAACGCCGGGAAGACCCGTGTCCGCATCGACATCAATGGCTGCCATTAAATCCAAACGCAGGAGTGCCAGATCCGCCAGATCGTCCTGGGTAAGGTCCTCACCACGGAGATGGGTATGAACACAGCGTAATCCGCGAAAGCGTCCCGTAGCTACGCGCACACGCTTAAAGTCTGGCAGTTCAATGCGACGGTTGTCTCCAACCATTACGTACTGAACGTGTCCCTTTCGATCAATGAGTACGCCAATTTGCCTCCGCGTCTCATGTGAAAGCTCACTCAGCTGCCTTGCAAATTCGGGAGTGACGATCTGGTCCGGCGGAATACGTCGCGTGTAGAGCTTTTCTATGCGGCGAAGCTGGTTCGGTTTTAGTCCCAGTGTGTTGCCCAACGCGCTAGTAATCGTTGTGTCCTCCGCCAATCAATGTTTGGATAAATTTCTTTCTGAAAGCCACGAGCGAGGTTAGAGTCTTGAAATTACAGGAGGAGTGTCGCGAGCGGTAGTTTTCTTGCGCTGGAAGAATCCTTGCGATGTTGCTCGGCGATTTCGCGTCGCTGAGTCGCTTGAGCATTATGATTTCTGTCGTGCGCAACTTCCTGTCTTTGAAAATCTCAGAAGAATGACAACTACCTGGAGTCCGCACTAGGCCCGATCACGGAGCCAATTATAACATAGCGGTGAAGCAGTCAAGCACCGGCGCTTAGCCACCAGCGACTATTGTGCGGATTAGCTCGGTTAGACATCATTTTGGCGGCGTCGTATCATGAACGACCTCAAAATCTCCTGTCGTCTCGTATCTGATTGGATCGAGTGGGGATTTGTGAACAGCTACCAGCAAAAGGGAAAGGGTCCGCAGCATGGGTTTGCCGGGTAAAATCATCAATATCGATCCTCCTTACGGTATGCCAGGTGGCGAGGTTGTAATCGATTGCGCTGAGCTTGATACGACCGACCCATCTACTTGCGCAGTGTGGTTCGATAATGCTCAAGCTCCGATAGTGGCGCTTTCGTCACGGCGGATTTTGGCTGTCGTCCCCGAGACCAAAGAGGGCGGAGCCGTTAACGTGATACTACAAAGCGGAGACGAGCAAAGCGCGCCGGTCACGTTCACTGTGGGAAAGAGGTTGGCAACGGACCTCCATCCTGTTACGAATCCCGCCTTTGATCCCGACGATGGCGCTCTCTTTGTGACTCGCTCTGGTTCACGTGGGGAGCAGTTGCCCGTGACGCTCTTTCGCATTGATGTCGGTGGAGAAGTTTCTGAGTATTCGGGTGATATTACCAACCCAACTGGAATAGCCTTTGGCAACGACGGCCAGATGTTCATAACGAGCAGATTGGATGGCGTTGTCTATCGAGTTACGCCATTCAAAGAAGCCGTTGCCTTCGCCCGAAATCTGGGAGTTGCGACAGGAGTAGCTTTCGATCGGTCGGGGGTGATGTACGTTGGCGATCGAGCTGGAACAATCTATCAGGTGAACGGCATTGGTGAAGAGAAAGCCTGGGCGCAGATCGAACCGTCGGTTTCCGCATACCATCTGGCGTTTGGTCCCGATGACCAGCTTTACGTAACCGGACCAACGGTTACCAGTTTCGACTCAATCTGGCGGATCGATCAAGACGGCAATGCCGGTGTGTTTTTCAAGGGACTCGGCCGCCCTCAAGGGCTCGCTTTTGACAAGGACGGAAATCTATATGTGGCGGCATCCTTGCGTGGCCGGCGGGGCATCGTTCGCATTTTGCCCGACGGGCAGCAGGCCGCAGTGTTCGTGGCGGGTGTCAATCTTGTAGGGTTGGCATTTAGTGCGGGCGGCGACATAGCCATCGTCTCAATCGATTCAGTCTACAGTTTACCGACGGGGATTAAGGGAGTGCTTCTGCCTTCTTAGAATAACTTCGTGAGGAGGTAGTGTCCTAATTTCACGTGCCACGGGGTTCTCCGTGTTCTCCGTGTCTCGGTGGTGAAATGGTTCTCGGCACTTTTATCACCACGGAGGCACGGAGAACACCGAGAATGCACTGGACTCTGTTTTGACACTCATCAGCCAGAATGCTACCTTGACCGATCTGTTACGTCCCTGCATTTTATTGCCGCGAGTACCTTATTGAGCGTCGAACAACTGATTCCCCAACTCGTTATCTACATGGTGGTGCTGCTTCTCGCTATCTCGGCACACGAAGCGGCGCACGCCTGGATGTCCTACAAGTTTGGAGACGACACTGCGCGGCTGCTCGGGAGGATAACTCTAAATCCGGTCGCTCATACCGACCCCATCGGTACCCTTCTGATCCCAATAGTCAGCTTCGTCCTTGGGAATATGGGGGGGTTGGGACGGATTCCGCTTATCGGTTGGGGCAAGCCGACGCCGGTTAACCCTCTTCGTTGGCATAACAAAGACCTGGCGAACGTAATGGTTTCCGCGGCTGGCATCATGGCTAACCTTTTGATCGCCATTTGTGCTTTTACCATTTTTAAAGTGATCCTCCTGAGCGGAGGTCTTGCGTCAATCCCCGACTCGTTGAGGGAGCCGGTCTTTCTGTTTCTCCAGTATCTTTTGTATATGAATATCTCGTTGGCTGTTTTCAACCTGTTGCCCTTTCCGCCACTTGATGGCAGTAAGATTCTGGAGACGTTTCTTCCGGCCAGTATGCAACCCATCTTGATGATGTTGGAACGGTATGGATTTCTGATCTTAATGGTCTTGATGTACTTGGGTTTTTTTAGCG
>Ga0137359_10002558_pt1 | contig 14613 bp, 10 predicted proteins | sample Mad1_40_16metaG_FD_108281 | JGI IMG/M metagenome (GOLD analysis project Ga0137359, IMG submission 108281) | Vadose zone soil microbial communities from Angelo Coast Range Reserve, California, USA - Mad1_40_16 metaG | ecosystem: Environmental > Terrestrial > Soil > Vadose zone | place: USA... | reverse complement strand
CAGGAACTGGGGATGAACGCGTGTGCCATGACCGATCATGGAAACATGTACGGCGCGATCACTTTCTACAACACGATGAAGAAGGAAGGAATCAAACCTATCATCGGGTGCGAGACCTATATAGCGACGGGAAGTCGCAAGGACCGCGGAGGCCGCGCAGCTCCCGGTGAAAAAATTAATCACCATCTGATCCTCCTGGCTAAGGATTTCGAGGGCTATCGCAATCTGTCGCGGCTTACGTCAAAGGCCTTTACTGAAGGCTTCTACTACAAGCCGCGCATCGATCGGGAACTCCTCGCCCAGCACAGTAAGGGCCTGATTGCACTCTCAGCTTGCATGTCGGGAGTTCCATCGGCCATGTTGGCGCGTGAGTGTCCCGATGACGCCGCCGCTGCAGCCCTCGAGTTTCAGGAAATAATGGGTAAGGGAAACTACTTCCTTGAGATTCAGGAACACGGTCTCGAACCGCAGGCGCGTATCCGTAAACCGCTGGTCGAGTTGTCAAAGCGCACTGGTATTCCGCTGGTTGCAACCAACGATGCTCACTATCTGATGCCGGACGACGCTCGGGCCCACGACGTGCTGCTCTGCATTGGCTCCGCAAAGACCGTCAACGATCAGAATCGCCTGCGCTACGGCACGCCCAACTTCTATGTGCGTTCGCCCGATGAAATGTGGCAGATCTTCGGCAACGAATTGCCGGAGGCTTTGGAGCGAACCGTTGAGATTGCCGAAAGATGCGATTTGAGTTTGCCGCACGGGGTCAACTATCTTCCCAACTATCCCATCCCCGCATCAGACGCTGGTCTGTCTGCCAACGAATACTTTGAAAAGACCGTTCGCAACGGTTATCAGACGCGTAAAGCCCAGGTCTGGGACGGAGAATTGTCCAGAGCGGAACTAACCCACACCTTCGAAGAGTACGAGAAAAGGCTCTGGCACGAGATTGAGGTGATTAAGCGCATGGGATACGCTGGTTATTTCCTCATCGTTTGGGATTTTGTGCGTTACGCCAAAGAACATGGGATTCCAGTCGGACCGGGTCGTGGTTCTTCAGCGGGATCGCTGGTGGCTTACTGCCTCGGTATCACCGATATCGATCCCTTGCGCTATAACCTCTTCTTTGAGCGATTCCTGAACCCTGAGCGCGTTTCGATGCCGGATATTGATATAGACTTTTGCGTCCGAGGCCGCAGTGAGGTAATCAACCACGTAGCCGATCTGTACGGGCGCGATTCGGTGTGCCAAATCGTAACCTTCGGGACTCTGGCATCGCGCGCCGCAATCAAAGACGTTGGTCGAGCGCTCGATATGCCCTATGCGGACGTTGAGCGCATCTCGAAGATGATTCCTCCGCCAGTCCGGGGCCGCAACGTCAGCATTGAACAGGCTATTCAACAAGTACCTGAGCTGCGATCGGCAATGGAAACGAACGACCAGGTGCGGGATTTAATAGACCTTGCGCGACGGCTTGAGGGTTGTGCGCGCCACGTCTCGGTGCATGCCGCCGGCGTGGTCATTACACCTGAACCTTTGGAAGAGCTTATTCCTATCGCAGTCTCGGCCAAAGATGAAGTCACCACTCAGTACGAAATGTCCGACCTCGAGAAGGTGGGCGTACTGAAGATGGACTTCCTGGCGCTTAACACGCTCACGATCATAAGCGACTGCTTAAAGAGTATAAAGCAGTCGCTTAGCGAAGATGTAGAGTGGTCAAAGGTTTTGCTTAACGATGAGATGACTATGCAACTGTTTGCCGAAGGTCGTACTGATGCCATATTTCAGTTCGAGTCGTCCGGAATGCAGGACATCTGTCGCAAGCTCAAGCCCAAGAGTATCGAGGATCTCTCGGCGCTTAACGCGCTCTATCGGCCCGGGCCAATAGATGGAGGTATGGTCGACGACTTCATTCTTAGGCACCACGGCAAGAAGAGCGTCCGATACATTGTTCCGGAGATGAAAGATATTCTGGATAGTACGCAGGGCGTCATCGTCTACCAGGAACAGGCCATGCAGTTGGCGCAAAAACTGGCGGGGTACACGATGGCCGAGGCGGATAGTCTCCGCAAGGCGATGGGCAAGAAGAACCGGGAAGAGATGGCTCAGCAAGAACAGAAGTTCATCCTCGGTGCGGTAGCCCGCGGTATTAAGCGCGACAAGGCCCAGCAAATTTTCTCCCTCATGGCACAGTTTGCTGACTATGGCTTCCCCAAGGCCCACAGTGTGGCCTACGCTTATTTGGCATTTCAAACTGGCTATCTCAAAGCCCATTACGGCGAGCACTTCTACGCCGCGGTCCTCTCAAATGAAATCGACGACACGGCCAAGGTCTTCCGCTATACAAAAGAGATGCGTGCGCAGGGAATCGTGCTGCTGCCGCCCGATGTCAACGAAAGCGAAATCGGCTTCACGGCATTGAAAGGCGCGATTCGTTACGGTCTGGCGGCGATCAAAGGCATCGGATTCAATAGCGTCACAGCGATCATGAAAGGGCGTCAGGCGGGGCCGTTTAGATCCCTTTTCGATTTTACCGAGCGAGTTGAGGAAGGCTCGATTAACAAACGGGTCCTGGAGGGTCTGGTCTACAGTGGAGCCTTTGACTCTCTGAAACCGTCTGAGTGTACAAGCAATCATTGGCGGGCTCGGCTCTTTGCGGCTATCGACATCGCTTTGGCGCGCTCAGCCAGAGCGAAACGGTCGAAGGCGATTGGCCAAAATGATCTGTTTGGCGGCGACCTGGCGCAGACCGCCGACGCTGCGAGCGATTTGCCCGCCGCGGCGGCGTGGACCGCTTCAGAAATGTTGGCCGCGGAAAAAAAGGCCGTAGGCTTTTATGTTACAGGGCATCCCCTGGAGGCTCATTTCGAACTGGTCGCCAAACTCGGCGCGGTAACCTCGGCTGAACTGAGTCAACAGGAAAGCGGCTCGCGGGCAACGATTGCCGGCCTGATTACGGACCTTCAGCTGCGCACAACAAAGAAGGGTGATCGATTTGCGATATTCCGTTTGGAAGACCAGGCCGGATCGGTTAAGTGCGTCCTTTGGCCCGAACCATTCCGCAGACAAGGCGCTATCGTCGCAGATGAAGCGACCGTGTTGGTAAACGGCAGGGCCGAGATTAGCGACGATGGAGTCATCACCGTGATTGCCGAAAGGCTCACTGAGTTGACTCAAGCAGTCCAACAGAAAGCGCGTGAAATAATTATTGGCTTTCCGGCCTCGACGGATTCGGTGCAGCTCTGCGACGCGGTCAGGAATCTGCTTGAGCAGTCAAAAGGTGACTGCGACGTTTTTGTCGAGATAGTTTCTGAGGGTATGCTGGTCCGGGTACGCGCGCATCCTTCTTTGAAGGTTCAAGGTAGCGCAGAGATCGAAGCAGCATTGCGGAATCTTGGCTGCGACGTTACTTGGGAAGGCTTTACTTCGCCCAGGCAGGCCGCCGCGGCGAAAGGCGCCGCCTAAACTCTTACCGGCAAGACAGACGTGAATACTGAGCACAACACCACTGCCTTCGAACGGGTCCAGCTCGCGCGTCATCCCGAGCGGCCTTACACACTTGATTTCATCGAGCGATTGTTCGAGGACTTTACCGAGATTCACGGGGACCGGCGTTACGCCGAGGACCCGGCGATCGTGTGTGGATTTGCTCGTTTTCATGGAATGCCGGCGTTGGTTGTGGGACATCAGAAAGGACGCGACACAAAACAACGTCAGTTTCGCAATTTCGGAATGCCGAAACCTGAAGGGTATCGCAAGGCAATTCGCGCAATGAAGCTGGCAGAGAAGTTTGAACGGCCAATCTTCTCTTTCATTGATACTCCCGGCGCCTATCCAGGCATTGATGCGGAAGAGCGTGGGCAGGCCGAAGCCATCGCTTACAACCTGCGCGAGATGGCGAAGTTAACTGTGCCGATAATAGTCACCGTGATCGGCGAAGGCGGGTCCGGCGGCGCCCTGGCGATTGGCGTGGGCGACCAGGTGTTGATGCTCGAAAACGCGATCTATTCAGTAATCTCACCCGAAGGTTGCGCGGCCATTCTGTGGAAAGACTCGAGCCAGGCTGCGCGGGCGGCGGAGGAACTGCGTCTCATCGCTCCGGACTTGCAACACGAGGGAATTGTCGATCAGGTGGTTCCGGAGCCCACTGGTGGTGCGCAGAACTCGTATGATGAAGCAGCCGGTTTCCTTGATTCGATTCTCTGCGAGAGGCTGGCACAGTCGACCACGAGTAACGTGTCAGATCGATTGGCGCAGCGCTATCGCAAGCTCCGGCAATTAGGTAAGTGGGGAACCAGCGAGCCAGTCGGCGCTCCCTAAGGCCGCGGCCTTGCTGTTAGACAGCGCACTGCCTGAAACAAATCTAGAACGGAATATCGTCGTCGCTTAGCTCATTGGGCTCAGGGCCCGAATCGCCTGGCGTGGCTGCCGCAGCGGCTCCGCGCGCAGGCGCCCCGCCGCCCGCATCTTCACCTCTCCCGCCGCCAATGAACTGCATATCCGTCGCGTGAACCTCGAGCGTGTGGCGCGGCTTGCCGTCGCGGTCAGTCCATTCCTCCACGCGCAGCCGGCCTTCGATGTAGACGGGTCTGCCCCGAGTGAGGTACTGAGACGCCGTTTCAGCCTGGCGTCCCCAAAGCGTGACGCGAAACCAGGTAGTAAGATCCTGGTTTTCGCCGGTGGTGCGATCTTTTCTTTTTTCGTTTGTAGCCAGACTGAAGCTGCAAACAGGCGTGCCCTGCGGCGTGTAACGCAATTCCGGATCACGTCCGAGATTGCCGACGATAATGATTTTATTAAAAGACATTTGCGTTCTCCGGTTGTCTTCATCCTCAACGGGAGTCAGGAGTCATAGAGCAAGAGGGCAGATACTACTCGTAGCAGTGCGACGCGTCAAGCACGAGAATCTTGCAAGAATAACGTTTGCGTTAATAGGAACGTCGCGCAGAAATCTGTTAGACTTTGCGCGGTTGCAAGAAAAATAGTAATGGGTTCGACAGTTTACCTGGAAACATTCGGTTGTCAGATGAACGTCGCCGATAGCGAGCGCGCGGATGTGCGTTTGCGAGCTTCCGGATTTGATTTGTGCCAATCTCCGGAATCCGCGGATGTGGTTATCTTTAATACTTGTTCGGTGCGTGAGCGTGCTGCCCATAAGGTGTTCACGCGCATCGGCGAGATTCGACGGCAACGTCTGGGCAACGAACCGGTGGTTGGCGTGATGGGCTGCGTTGCGCAACTGGAAGGGAAGACCCTCTTTGATAACAGCCCTTCGGTTAATCTGATAGTTGGAACGCGCGCGACCGACCGGCTGCCCGAATTATTGAACCGCGCTTTAAATGGCGAACGCCGGGTCATGGATCTCGAAGAGCGCGCGGACGGTGAGAAGTGGGACGTGCCCGCAACGGCCCGGTCTTCAAAGTACGTCGCGTTCGTGCCCATCATCGAAGGCTGTAACAAGTTCTGCACCTACTGCATCGTGCCTTTTTCCCGTGGTCGCGAAAAGAGCCGCACCGCAGCGGATATCATCGCCGAGATAAAAGAGCTACGCGATCATGGTTATCGCGAGATCCATCTGATCGGACAGAATGTGAACAGCTATCGGCCGAAAATCGCCGCTGGTCTTGGGGAGTGCCAGGGCGCCACACCCTTCAGCCGGCTTCTGAGAGCGGTAGCTGCAACCGGCATGGAGAGAATAAAGTTTGCTACCTCTTTTCCGCGCGACTTTCATCCGGACATTGTGGCTGCCATCGACGAGCACGAAAACCTTTGCGAATGGATTCACCTGCCCGTGCAAACGGGCAGCGATCGCGTACTGCGCGCAATGCGGCGCGGGCACACCGCCGGTGACTACCTGGACAAGATCTCTTCAATCAAGCAGGCGCGACGGCGCATGGCAATAACCAGTGATATTATTGTGGGCTTCCCCGGCGAGACCGAAGCGGATTTTCGCGCCACCCTGAGACTAATGGAACAGGTCGAATACCACGCGCTTTATATTTTCAAGTATTCAGTGCGCCCGGGCACGCCGGCCGCCAGGCTCGACGACGACGTGAGTGGCCTTGAGAAAACCGCTCGATTTCTCGAATTGGAAAAGACCCAGCACCAACTCCAGCAAAAGGTCTACGAGAGTTACATTGGTCGGAATCTCAAAGTCCTCGTCGAGCGTCCGAGCTCAAAGTCAGACCAGGACATGAGCGGGCATTCCACTTGCCACAAGATCGTGAATTTCTCCGGCACATCGGCCCTCCTCGGTAAAGTTGTGACCGTCCGGATCACCGAGGCCAAGCCAAATAGTCTCTATGGTCAGGTAACATCGGCGCTCTGAGCAGTCAGGATTGTGTACAATAGCAGGGTAGCGAAAATGGAAATCGAGGTCAAAATTCGTGCGCTGATGATGGATCCTAATAGTGGTACGCCAATAATCATTCTTAAGGACATCAACAGCGAAACCATGCTGCCGATCTGGGTGGGAGCATACGAAGCGAACGCGATTGCCCTGGAGATCGAAAAGATTGCACCGCCTCGACCCATGACACACGACCTGCTGCGCAATCTGATCGTCGAGTTGGGACTAAGAGTCGATCGCGTAGTCGTTACGTCCTTACGCGATAACACCTTCTACGCAGTGATTGAGCTAACCGGAGACAACGGCGAGCCCATGAGGCTTGATTCGCGCCCCTCTGATGCGATCGCCCTCGCGCTCCGCGCGGACTGCCCGATATACGTCGACATGGATGTGATCCAGGCCTCCCGCAATTCAATTGCGACCGAGGACGAAAGCGAATCGGAGGGGGACGGCGGCGAAGAAGAATGGCCCGACGTGATTGGCGACGCCAGTGATTTGCCAATGTGATGCTGGGATTTGTCCGACAAACTAAAGGAACGTCTGAACAAGTTATTGAAACGTGCATGGTTTCTTCCCCCTCCCTTTGGGAGGGGCTAGGGGAGGGTGCGAAGCTTAACGTGCACAAGCCCTCTCCCCAACCCTCTCCCAATGGGAGAGGGAGAAAAACTTCAAATTTGAAGTGTTTCGGTTACTCGGTTTTGACTCGAATTGAGTGCAAACAGCGTTTCCGACAAGCTAAGGCTTGTCGGAGATCAGAATTAGTCTAGTGATAATAGCAATCACCAATCAGAAGGGTGGCGTCGGAAAGACCACCACGGCAATCAACCTCGCGGCCGCGTTTGCCAAGCGTGGGACTAAAACTCTCCTCCTTGATCTCGATCCCCAGGCAAATAGTTCGATCTCGTTTCTTGATCCGTTGACGATCGACCGCTCGGCTTACGATTTGATGATGGACGGGCAGGGAACTGATGAGCTGCCGGTGTACAAGACGCCGGTCGAAGGGCTGGACATTATCCCGGCGCGGATTAGTCTGGCCAAGCTCGAGTCAAAACTCGTGGGCGACTTTGATGCGCCTTTTCGTTTGAAAGACCGCATCGAACCGTTGAAGAAGAGCTACAAGGTGATTGTGATCGATACTCCGCCGACGCTCGGCTTGATTACCGTAAACGCGCTGGTCGCTTCGAGTCACGTGCTGATTCCCATCCAGTCTTCATACTTCGCTCTGGAAGGAACCGACGATTTATTGGAAACGATCGAGAAGGTTAAAGCGCGCCCTAATCCCAAATTGGAAATGATCGGAGTTCTGGTCACCCTGCACGACAAGCGCACCACACTGGGCAAGGAAGTCTATGAACAAATTCGTCGCGTCTTTGGGCCGAAGCTCTTCGACACGGTAATCACCAAGAGCGTGCGCCTGGAAGAATCGCCGGCATACAAAGAGTCTATTTTTACTTTCGCGCCGCAGTCTTCGGGCGCGGTCGAGTACGAAAAACTTTGCAACGAGGTAATGAGCCGTGTCTAGAAGAGGCTTGCCCACCGGTCTTAGCATGCGCCACGACGCGCACTACGTCGAGGAGTTGACGCAGTCAAACACCACTACTCATGTGGGGCGTTTGATTCCGATCGACAAACTGGATCCTAACCCCGATCAACCGCGGCATGAAATCGGCGATCTTACCGAACTCACCGCCTCGATCGGCGAAAAGGGCGTGCTTGAGCCGTTATTGGTCAAGCCGATGATGGGTCGATGGATGATCATCGCCGGCGAACGTCGCTGGCGGGCGGCTACTGCGGCCGGTCTGACGGAGCTTCCCTGCATTGAGATGGATGTCGATGAAAGCGCCGTGGCCGAGATCGCGCTAATCGAAAACATGCAGCGGAAGGACCTGACGCCCTGGGAAGAGGCTGATGGTTTGCGCGCCCTCTGCGAACGCTTTGGTTACACCCACGAAGATGTGGCCCGCAAAGTTGGGAAGAGCCGCAGCACCGTCACCGAGGCTTTATCAATCGCATCAATTCCCAAAGAGATCCGCGACATCTGTCGCTCGTCTGAAATCACTTCGAAATCACTTCTGCTGCAGATCGTTCGCCAGCCTGATGACGAATCGATGCGTGCAATGGCCGAACAGATCGCATCTGAAGGCCTGACCCGCGAGGGCGCCCGAAAGGCCCGACGGGCTTATGTCGATCCCACCGGAGCATCCGAACCTTACATCTATCGTTACGAAGCGCCAGGCAGGGAATTCAAGGTAGAGGTGAAGTTCAAAAAGGCCAATATCTCAGCTGAAGAACTTTTCGATGCCCTTAACGCCGCTGCTCAGAATATTGACGAAGCAAGCTGACAGTGGCACAGACTTTAGTCTGTGATTCCCCTGACCTAACACAGACTAAAAGTCTGTGCCACTTAACCCTTCTTCTTCTTTTCCTGGGCCGCTCTTTTCGCCAGAGACTTGCTCCAGCGTTCCAGCGTCGGCTGAATGGGTTTGAAAAGCTTCGCGCGGATCTTGTGCTGGTCTTCATTCCAGGCTTTCAACTGTTTCTCGACATACGCGCGCACGGCGGGTTCGACAGATCCTCGCTTGACCGAGTGACGCAACGTCAAATGATAGTGCTGCGCCACTAACGAGAAGATCACGGCCGCAAGATTACCTTTGAATGACAGTCGCGGAATGATGCGTTTGTGAAAAGGTTTGTTCGCCGAGGTGAGGGGAGTAATCGCTACCTCAAACCAGGCCCCCTGATTACCCTGACGAGGATGATAGAGGCCCGGGAGGTCTGTGCCTTTCGCAGCCATGCGAGCCCGCGGCTCAGTAATCACGCTCACCAAACGCAGCCTCTCGATACCCCGCAAGTGCTCGCGCGGCACGCTGGCGAGCGCGCTCTCTACATTTGCCAGCGTGTTCCGCGGCAGTTTTTCCGTGTACTGGTTCTCAATCTTTACAGCCATCTATCCTTAAACCTTCTTAACCACTGGCATGATAACAAAGCACTGAACTCTAGGAGACGCCGGCATACTTCGTCAACCTGGGGACGAAACCTCGCACTTTTCATTTCGCATCTCAAAGGGAAATGGTTTGATTCACTGCGGCAAAGTAGATTTTACCCTAACGTGAAATAGAAGACCGCGCCCTTGTTCACTTCGGCTTCAGCCCAAATGCGCCCGCCGTGTCGCTGAATAATGCGATGAGCAATCGATAGGCCTACGCCGGTGCCTTCGAATTCATCAGCGCGGTGGAACCGCTGAAAAACGGCGAAAAGCTTATCGGCATGTTGCGCATCAAAACCAGCGCCGTTGTCGCGTACAAAATAAATGGTTTCGCCATTCTGTTGCTGGCAACTCACTTCTACGTAAGCGTTCTCCTTGCGGTTTGTGTACTTGAATGCGTTTGACAGCAGGTTGACAAAGACTTGCTTGAGCAATGACTCGTCAGCTATGCAATCAGCCAGATCGCTAACTTCGACGGTAATCTGCCGCTCTGGCTGCTCCCTCTGTAGTTCCTCCAGGACACCGTGAACCAGACCAGCAAGACTGACTCGCTTCTTAGATAGCCGTTGCCGACCCAACCGCGAGAGGCGGAGCAGGTCATCTATCAGTTGGTTCATTTGCTGCGCGCTTGATCTCACCATCGCCAGAAGGTGCTTAGCCTCCTCCGGCAATTCAGCAGAATAATCTTCCATCACAATGTGGGAGAAACCATCAATTGCTCGCAGCGGTCCGCGCAAGTCGTGAGAGACCGAAGATGAGAACGCTTCAAGATCCTTATTTGCTGCTTCCAGTTCAATGGCCCACGCGCGCCGCACCTTGGCCAATTCCAGATGGGTCCGAACCCGGGCCAACAATTCACGCGCTGAAAAGGGTTTGACCAGATAGTCGTCCGCGCCAGCTTCCAGTCCCTCGACAGCAGACTCTTCCCCAGCCCGCGCGGAAAGCAGAATCACGGGAATGGTGTGCGTGCTTCGGTTCGCTCTGAGTTCGCGGAGAAGGCCGAAGCCATCCAATCCCGGCATCATCACGTCGGTAAGGACTAGATCGGGTGGCTTGGCGAGAGCGGCGGCCAAAGCTGCCTCACCGTCAGGAACTGCGGTCACTTCATAGCGATCAGCCAGGAGTCGACGGACATAGTCGCGCATGTCTGCGTTGTCATCAGCCCAAAGAATTCGTGACCTGGTGGTGCTCGGGACCTGTGCAACCAAGCCACCACCCGTGACTTCATTTCCGAGCGCGGGTGCGAGTTGCTGCGTCGGAGTTGCATTGTCATCAGAGACCCAGAGCATAGCCTCTTGCTGATAAGCAGCAGCGTTCGTTGCAGTAGAAGTCAACGAGCGTTGCTGTCCGATGCGCTCCGGCGGCAAGTGCGCAGATCCCGCTTTTATGATCACGAAAAACGTGCTTCCCACTCCTTCCTGGCTTTCGACTCGCACCGTTCCGACATGTGCATGGACCATTTCCTGCACCAGAGCCAAGCCAATTCCAGTACCTTCAAAGCTGCGCGATCGCGCACCCTTAACCCGATGAAATCGATCGAACACTCGTGGCAGTTCGGCAGCTGAAATGCCAACGCCTGAATCCGCCACGGCTAGTTCGACCGAATCTCCGCACGATTTGAGCGTCAGTCTGATGCCACCTGCGAACGTGTGTTTAAAGGCATTCGAAAGCAGATTGAGTACGATCTTCTCCCACATCTCTTTGTCGACGTAGACCGGCTCAGGCAATGGAGGGCAATCTATGTCGAGCGATAGAGCGCCTTTCTCAATTACCGAGCGAAAAACGCTTGCGAGATCGGCGGTATAGACCGCCAAGTCGGTAGGTTCGTAGGTGGCCTGGATGCGTCCCGCCTCGATGCGCGAGAAATCTAATAGTGTATTTACCAGCTTCAGGAGCCGCAGCGCGTTGCGGTGCGCAGTCTCGATTCGCTGGCGTGTCTGAGACGGTGCCGCTGTCGTTGCCAACTCGTCTTCCAATGGTCCAAGCATCAGCGTGAGCGGCGTGCGAAACTCGTGGCTGACATTTGAAAAGAAGGCGGTCTTGGCTCGATCGATCTCAGCCAGAGCCGCGACGCGCTTGCGTCCCTCCTCATAAGCGCGTGCATTGTTTACTGAAGAAGTTATTGTGCTAGCCAGCAAATCGTAGAAAGCGCCGTAGGCTTCATCCAGGGGCAGCCGGGAACTGACACCCGCGACGAGAATCGCCAACGGTCTTTCGCACCCGGCCGGCGTAATCGGCAACGCCATCGCGCTCTTAGGTGTTTCAGGGTAAGGGCCGCATGAGAATCTTCCGTACCGCACTTCCAAATCATCGATTTTTGTACGCAGATTTGCCCTGGCAACCTCTGCCAATGGCCACACCGAATCCGGTAGCCCCAAGTCGATCAAAGGAATCGCTATCGACTCGGGCAGCGACGGTGTAGCAGTGACAAGCCCCGCTTCGTTCCGCTCCCAGTCGAGCAGATAGAACAGGACGAATGGCACGTCCAGGTCGAATTCCGCGAGGGTCTGGACAGCGAGCTTTATTGCTTCCTCGGTCGTTTGCGACTTTGCGGCCATCGAAGCCAGCTCGCGCAAAGCGCGTGTATGTCGCTCGCCCACCATTTTGGCAGTTGTCTCGGTTACGGGATGGAATAAACCACCAACACTCCCACTCTCGTCGCGGATCGGGCTGAAGGAAAAAGTAAAGAATGTTTCTTCCAGGAAACCGTTGCGATCGAGAAACATTCGCTGGTTTTCCAGGTAGGATGTCGTCCCTGCGAGTGCGCTCTCGAAGGCCTCGCCAATCACCGGCCAGGGCGCCGCCCAGCATTCGGTAAAGTCCTGGCCCATCGACTGAGGGTGCTTGCCGCCACAGATCGGCCAGTAGCCGTCGTTATAGATCTGTACATGTTTAGGACCCCAGGCTAACGAGATGGGAAAATTAGAGGCGAGACAGAGACTTACGGTAGTGCGCAGACTCTGTGGCCATGATTCGATGGGACCGAGCGGTGTTTTAGTCCAATCTTTCGATCGCACCAACTTGCCCATCTCGCCGCCGCCGACTAGCCAATCTTTTGAATCCACGGATTCTCCGGAAGCAGGGACACTCGTGCCCCAGGCCGGGCTGCCGAGAATGTCTGGAAAGTTTCTTCGGAAGGTTCCGTAGCAGTCGCTATGACTTGGGCTTTCGGAAACGGTCACCGAAAGGATCTAGCGGCTGCAGGGCGAAAGACGTGAGCTTCGGATACGATCTTCAGCTGCCATCAAGAAGACGATGCCGATCCTCACGTCAGAATAAGCTCTTTAGCACAAAGCAGCAATCGGGAAATCCCTCACATGTGGCGCCATCTTTGGCAAGCTAAAATATGGTTCCGCAAGCTTCGCGCATATCGAACGATCCAAGTAGGTATCTAACGTTTGGCGCCTCAAGTAAGCAATCTTAAGGGGCTCAACCAAAGCCTATTAACTCTCGATGCAAACAGGGAAGTTGACAGTTTTACTTGACGGCTGATCGTAGTTCTAGATGACCGGACGGAAAGGTAGACACTACCGATTAGATGATCCTGAGTGCGTCTGATAACACATATTATGTAGTGTCGGCGTTGCACAGGATGGCTCTGCCACACAATAATTCCGGGTCGCTGCACAAAAATCCTAAGCAGCGCTAGGAGGCTGATTTGGTTTACAAGCGCTTCGGCGGCCATTCTTCAGGCGACCAAGAGCCCGCTTCATCATACTTCCGCGAGCAAACCGCATTTCTGCCCCAAAAATTAATTTGACTGATTGGTTGAATATTCAGCGAGTATAGGTATTCCGCGGCGATTTCAATTCATGATTCCGACATGGAAACTCCAATGGATGGTGCAAGCCTGCGTTCGCCAAATTCATAACGGGCGCTTTGGCGGGGGCAAGCAACGAGTTGGATTCCGTTCGTCGCACTCAAGTCGGAAATTCGGTTTCCTAAGATCTTTGTTGAGGTCGATGATTCGGTTGATCAATCCCCAACCGGGAAAATCTGTCATGATAATCCCGACGCGTTTTGTATACTCCCCCCCTGGACGCATGGCTCCATAAGTGAGAGTGTTCGTTCCTTCGTAGTAGATATTTCCATTGAGGCGTGGGAAGTTAATCCATTGATTCCTAGTGCGCCTGGTGTCAGGCTCGCCCGTCCACAGGCGAGGTGCACCTGTGGCCGGGCTCGAATGACCGCTGACGACAAAATAGGGAAATGCCCCGCGACCCGCACTTAGATAGTTCATATATTTGGTTTTCCTGTCGCCTGTATTCGCAAGCGCAAGGTAGGCCTTAATCCACTCCCACTTTTCATATAAATGAAAATTCGACACCAGGACGAACTCATCCTGGATCTTAAATGAGTTGTAACATATGCCGAAATCTGGTTTGGGGGAGGGAGGGTCGCATTGCTTACGGGCGAAATCTTGCAAGATAACTATTTTACCCCGTATCTCCCCTAGCGTTGGGTTCGGGTTCTTCCCTTTCCACATATACTTTTTGTAGAGGTCTCTGTTCCAATATGTCTTTTCAAAGTTCTCTCTAAATCTCTCGGGGCGACTTGTATTTTCCTCTTTGACTCGCATCAATACGGTTTCATGGGGATACGTCTCCAGGAAATCCACGACCGCTTTCAAGACATCGTCAAAGTTCGCGCGCTGATAAATGTTTCCATGATAAATGTTGAAGCCGTTTTCGACTACGGCGCAGCGTATATCAAGGACTCTAATACCTGACTCCAACTGGAAATGAAGAGCCATACTCTGAGTTTGTAATATGTCTCCTCCGTAGAAGGACATGGTTTCGTGAGTCCCCGGAATTGATAACTCGCTGAGGAGAACATCGTCTTTCAGATACTTCATCCAACAGGTCTGACAAGTCTGCCTCCCTCCATCATGAGAATAGCTCTCATGGGGATGAGCAGGTGATGCCTCTACCAACGAGAAGATAACAATTAAACTAATGAGCGAGACTTTCAGGCGGGATTTAAGAGTAGATGGCATACATACCTTCATGTGAAGTTTGTCGAGACGTAGGTGTAACTTTCGTTTGCGCAGATTACATCACCTCACGCGAATGCGAAAGCGTTAGACGTTGTCAGCGAAGTCATCCTGATTGAGACCGGAACTAAGATTCCCACTGAAAGCTGACGGTGGCGGCGCGCAGCGCTTGCGGGACAGCCTTCGCTTACGGCTTGCCTTTACTGTTTTCGTATTTCAGGCAATAAACAACCGCGTCCTCTGCATCTTTCGCCTTAATCGTGGTCGCGAAGTAAACATAGTGGGCTG
>Ga0137359_10002555_pt1 | contig 14616 bp, 11 predicted proteins | sample Mad1_40_16metaG_FD_108281 | JGI IMG/M metagenome (GOLD analysis project Ga0137359, IMG submission 108281) | Vadose zone soil microbial communities from Angelo Coast Range Reserve, California, USA - Mad1_40_16 metaG | ecosystem: Environmental > Terrestrial > Soil > Vadose zone | place: USA... | reverse complement strand
ACAGCGAGCGCTCTGGCGGTACTGGCGGCGACGAATCGCTGGGTGGATCAGGGAGAGTAAGCGGGCTCGAGGGCCCGGTGCAGGAATAGAAGGAAATTGAAAGCGGGTCGATTCGACCTGGTGAAGTTGAAAGGATCGTTGTGCGAAGTTTCACCTTAACACGAATCCTAGAGGAACTAAAAAACCCCCGTCCCGGCTAAGAGACGAGTTGAGCGGGCAGGCCTAGTTACAGGAGCGGAGCCAACCTAGTAGCGCAATTCAGCGGATGCTGAGTGCGACTGACGTTTAGGGGGGTGACGCGAATGTTATACGCTATCTTGTGCTGGTTGTTCCCTGATACGCACGAGTGGAGCTAAGCCGGCACGGGGGTTTCTTCTACTATGCGCGTCAGCATCAAGCAGTATGTCACCCTCGCGACTTTCGCTGCGATCGGAAGCGGCATCGCGCTGTATTTTCGAAATCCGGACTTTTCCGTGGATTTCGTCCGTGCGGCGGTGACATTCGGTTTGATCAGTACTCTGGCGCAGGCTCTGCGCTACAGAACAGGTAGCGAGTCCTCAGGATCCCTATCCTTCATTCCGATCCTCGCAAGTGCAGCGATAGCTCCCCATTGGGTAACCGTTGTCGCTGTGGCAGTCGCCTCACTTGCCGCGCAACTGCTGGCGCGAAAACAGATATTGAAAACCATCTTCAACTCCGCGCAAAACGCTCTATCCGTCGCTCTTGCGATTATCGCTTACCTAACCCTCGGCGGTCTGCCTATTCGCCATATTAGTGAATCGGGGTCAATTTCGCTGTTCGGGTTGTTCTTAGTATTCTTTTTAACAAACTCAATTTGTGTCAGCATTGCGATTGGGATAGTCAGTGGACAGAGCTCGTGGATGCGATGGAAGGAGACTACCCTCGGTGCACTCCCGTACGACTTTCTCTCTCTGCCTGTAATACTCTTTTTTGTTTGGATTTATACGCAGTATGATGTGGTGGGTGCCTTCGTACTTGCTGTTCCGCTCCTCGGACTCAGACAGCTTTACAAGGTAAATTGGCAATTGGAGCAGACAAACCGCGAGCTTCTTGAATTGATGGTCGCCGCGATCGAGGCTCGTGACCCGTACACATCCGGGCATTCTCGGAGAGTTGCTGAAAAGGCTCGCGTTATCTCCCGTGCTGTCGGACTGCGAGAGAAAGAAACCGAAAGAATAGTTGCCGCGGCGCTGCTCCATGATGTTGGCAAGATCCACGAAGTCTTCGGCCCGATCCTTAGCAAGCCAGGTCGCCTGACTCCAGAAGAGCAAGTCATTATGCGGACCCATCCGGTTAAGAGCGCCGAGCTTGCCGGAACCGTCACGCAATTGCGCGATGTCGTTCCGCTTATCCGACACCATCACGAAAATTGGGACGGTACGGGTTACCCCGACGGCTTGAAAGCTGACGCCATCCCCTTGGGTTCGCGCATTATAATGTTCGCAGATACGATCGACGCGATGACTACTGACCGACCGTATCGAGCCGCGCTCGACGCGACGTCAGTTCGGAAGGAGCTGCTTCGTTTTCGCGGAACCCAGTTCGATCCCCAAATTTGCGACACCTTGCTGCGGAGCCCGGCGTACTCGAAACTGTTTGCCCAAACTAATGGCGCTGAGGAGTGGTCGCATCGGACCCCCGAGCGAGGCTCGGTGTTACGGACTGCCGTATCCTAATCGAGTACCACAGCGTCCAAACGATTCGGTCTTTCTAAACCGGGCTAGAGCGCGGCTCCGTCTTCTCGGAACACCTCTTGAATTGCGCTTGACAGGGGTCGCCGACTGGTGCGGTGGTTGTAAACGTAATCCCGCAATGTCTCCAAACCTCGTTTTTTCTCGCCGAGGGCAGTGAGACCCAAGAAGAGGGCGTGGGTTTCGAAGTCCTGATTCCCGATTTCCCGATTGATCTTATGGGAGACTTCGAGGTCGACGACCAAGGGGCGAATGCCGTGGCTTTCACTTCCACGGGCTAGCTGAACGCGTAGCACTAAAGCGAGACATGCAGCGTTTCTATTTACGCTGTGCGAGTGGGGGACTATCTCCAACTTCGCAGCTGCAGCCTCGGCTCGCAGTAAGTTTCCTTCTTCTAGAGCTATTCTACCGTCGAAGAAGTCCCATTCGGCGCGCGTATTCTTGTCGTCATTCGCGATGGGATATTCCCGCTGACTACCAAGAACACTTCTGGCCGCTCCCCAATTCTCGGCGGCGACGTGCAGACGAACCGCGCACAAGTTCACGACTGCTATTCGTGCGCCAAGTTTGTGGGAGACCGCATGTTCGAGCGCCGTGTTAATGAACCTTGCAGCGTGCTCGTCTCTGCCGGCTATTCGACAAGAACTTGAGCAAGCTATAAGCGCGTGCGAATATGCAATTTCCCCATGTAGCGAACGGGCAGTAAGCGCAAATGATTCCAATAGGTCAAGGCTGAGTTCCTGTTTACCCCTCATCGTTCGATAGATGATTTCGGCCTCCAGACGGGCGACTGGATCAATCTCTGGCATCTTTAGGAAGGGTTCGACTTCGGAATAAATGGTGTCGAAGATTGCTGTTGGGCCTACATCTGAAGCCACCTTTAGCGCAACAACTGCGGCGCCAACTCTGTGCTGCGGCGTCGCCTTGCGGCTCTTGACACAAGGGATAATGTCGTTGAGCAGTGCGACGAAATCGAGGCTACTTCGATGCCGAGCTTGAAAAAGCATGACCTCGAACTCACTGTGTGAATCCTGAGCGTCTCCGTTGGAGCTTAGTCGAACGCACGTTCGGAGGACTTCCTTCGTGCGCTCCCATTCACCGTCGAGCTGGAGTGCAACGGAAAGTGGCGACAAGACTTCCAACCGATCCTTATCCGAGGTACAACATGCGAGGGAGTCTTCATAGCGCAAGCAAGCTTCCTTGGCCAGTCCTACATCGATCAGATGTTGGGCACAAGAAAGCCGTAGGGCCAACGCGCGCTTCTTGTCGCCAGCGTGATGGCGATGGTTTGCGCACGCCCACAATAAAGTTGTCGGCATTGTCGCGTGCGCGATATCCTTTTCTAGAACATCCGCCGACAGTCGGTGAATGAACGCGAGCGACGGTGGCGGTAGTCGGCGAAGCGCGGCAGTGGCGAGAAAGTCATGCCGCGGAAGAATTTGGCTTGGGGACAACTCATTCCCGTCGTTTGACAGACTCAACATTGCGGCTCGATTCAATTCTCCGACGGCAGATAGAACCTGGTGCGGAGGATATTTAAGAACACTTTCCACTCGATCGAGTGTAGCGTGATCGCCTAACACGGCGCATGTTTGGAGGACTTGGAGCGCCTCTCCACTGAGTCGGGACAAACGCTCCTGGAGCACTTTGGTCACAGACGGTGGCGCTTCGTACCTGCGACCAGTTTCTATCCACTGGTGTGCCAACTCCTGCAGAAAGAAGGGACTGCCTTCCGCGACGGCGAGGCACCACTCAACAAATCCCGGCTCGGTCTCGTCGCTGGGCAGCAACGCGATTGATTGCAGGAGCGCTGTGGACGCCAAAGGCTTCAAGGGTCCCAACACAATCGTTTCGAGCTGGTTTGTTTCGGCGTAATTGAAACATGAGCTGTGGCCGGGTCGAGAGTTCAACAAAAAGAAAAGGCGCCTAGCAGTGCACTGTTCCACCATACGAACTAAAATTCTTGTCGACGCGTCGTCGAGCCACTGAACATCTTCGATCAGAATGACCAGACACCGCTCTTCAGCTAGGGAATCAAGAAGATCAAAGAGTGCGCTGCGAACGTTTTCGAACTGCGTGTCCGAATCTACCCGCCGCGAGTCGTCTGACCGTTGCTGAAACTCCGTTAGCCTCTTTAACCACACGAAGGTTTCCGGGGCACATCCCAATGCACCGGGCATCTCGCGCAGCTGTGGCACGATGTCAACGAACAGGGACAGAGGTCGATCGACATCGGCCCTTCGACACGCAGCTCTTTGGACCTGCGCACCCTGAAGCTCCGCAAACCGTCCCAATTCAGCGGTGAGCCTGCTCTTACCAATCCCCGGCTCTCCGACGACAAGGGTGGCGGATCCATATCCCGAGCGTGCACGTTCAAAGCTTCGAGTAAGAGCCTCCATCTCGCTTTCGCGTCCCACAAAGGGGGGATCAGCATTCAAAAGACCAGGCCCGTCAGGGATTCGCTCTACGACTCGTCTGCGTAGAAGCGCTGCGGGTAATTTGAGGTCCGTGTGGCTGGCTCCAACTTCGACGAGATACCGGTCGAGAATTGACACGGCCTTTAGTTTGCCGCCACGCATCGCGGCAGCTTCTGCCTGCGCAAGAACCGCGGTCTCGTTGTAACCATCTAGGAACATGCATTTTGCGGCGATCTTTTCGACGCTGGACCAATCTGCGCGAAGTCGTGACCGCTCGAGTTCACGCACAAGAAGTTTTGTCGCGGCCGCGTGCACTTCATCGCGTTTTGAATCCACCCAATCGCGAAGTGGTTCGGATAGTCTCGGATTGTAGCCCGGCAAGAACTCGAGGGAATCATGGCCCAGCGCATGAATTCCAGCGGGGACCGAAAGATCGTCAAGGTCGGCTCGCGCATCATACTGGGACAAATGCAGGTTGTCGCGATCTGCGCCGACCATGATCCCCAGCTTCCTTAACTGAAGAATCGTTTGCCGCAGACGGTGGGCGCGCACCTTCTCGGCAACGCTCGGCCAAAGAAGAGAGGCTAGGCTAGCGCGGCTTACGCGTTTACCGCGCTCGAGAATCAGATATAGTGCGGCCGCGAATACAATTTCTTGCGACGGAGTCACCATCGCCACACCCGTGTCGATCTCGGCGCTCCCGAGCGCACGAAGCATGATCATTCAGGTCCTCTTCTTGAAGCTCCGGCACAACACTATGTGTCTTGCGTCAGAATTGCGTCAGAATCTTTCTTAGGGCTCGTATTGGCACCTAATTCGAGTCGAGGGAGAGCGGAGGACCGTCACGGATGCGAGTTCTGCTCGGCCTGCAAAATACCTGGCCGTCGAATACTTTTCCGAGCTCTAAATTGTTGCCGACACTCATCGATGCCTACTGGGGGAGTAAATGCTGAACCGAGGTTTACTTGCGGGCGCATTGCTGTTCACGTTTGCCGGCGCTGTTCAGGCGCAGGTGCTTGCCTCGCCCAACCCGACGCTAGAGCGACAAGTCGACTCAATAGCCAACCAGGTGCTCCAGTCTACCGGTGTCCCGAGCGCCTCTGTCGCCGTGGTGAAAAACGGGCGACTCGCATACGCCAATACTTACGGCGCCGCGAAGCTCAATCCGCGCTTAGCGGCCACGCCCGACATGCGCTACGCCATCGGCTCGATCAGCAAGCAGTTCACCGCTGTCGCGATCCTCCTGCTCCAGCAGGATGGAAAACTCAAACTCGACGATCCGGTCTCGCGCTTCATTCCCGGACTCTCGAGCGGCAACGAGGTGACGGTCCGCCAGCTCCTCTCCCACACCTCCGGCTACCAGGACTTCTGGCCGCAGGACTACGTGATGCCGATGATGCTCCAGGCCACCACTCCCCAGGCGATCGCCGACCAGTGGGCAAAGAAGCCGCTCGACTTCGACCCCGGATCGCGCTGGCAATACAGCAACACCAACTACACGCTCGCGGGAATGGTCGTCGAAAAAGCGAGCGGAATGCCGTTCTTCCAGTTCGTGCGCACACGCATCCTCGCCCCCGTTGGCCTCACCAGCGCGGCGGACTTCGACGCCAGTCCGAGAGCGACGAATACGACGGGCTACATCCGCTATGGACTCGGACCCCTTCGCCCCGCACCCGACGCAGGCTCGGGATGGATGTGGGCCGCGGGCGAGCTCGCGATGACCGCCAGCGATCTCGCCAAGTGGGACATCAATCTCATTCGGCACGGACTGCTCAATCCCGCATCGTATCGCGAGCTGGAGCGCGAAGTCGTCCTCAACAACGGCGCCGGCACCGGCTACTCGCTCGGCCTCGACGTCGCGATGCAAGGCGGCCGCTTCATGCTGGAGCACAGCGGGGAAGTCTCGGGCTTCACGGCCGAGAACATGGTATTCCCCGAAGACAGCACCGCGATCGTGGTGCTGACGAATCAGGACGCCGCGCCGGCGTCGGGCGCGATCGCGAATCAGATCGCGACCATTCTCTTCGCGACCGAAGACAAGCTGGCCGAGGGCAGGACGGCGCAGGCGAAAGCGATCTTCGAGGGATTGCAGCGCGGGACGATCGATCGCTCACTGTTCACATCGAACGCGAACTTCTATTTCAGCGATCAGGCCTTGAAGGATTTTCAATCGAGCCTGGCGCCGCTAGGCGCCTCGACCGGGTTCGTGCAGACACGGACGGCGCTCCGCGGCGGGATGACGTACCGGTCATATCGAGTGTCGTTCCTGAATCGCGCGATTCGGGTGTGGACGTACGAGATGCCGGGCGGGAAACTCGAGCAGTATCAGGTCGCGCCGATCGGATAGTTCTGGTGCCGGACTTCAGACGAAGCTGTGCCGACCTCACGCTCGATGGGCGTGTGGTGTGGAGGAGCCAAACCTCCAGTCCCGGAGCAGGTGCCTCGAACACGGCATCGACGAATCCTCTGGACCAGACGAACTCAACCGAATCGAGGATGCTACCTCTTCGCGTCAGCCGCAATGACTGGAGCGATTGCAAACGTTAGCTCGTAAGGCAACCGCGAAAATAGCGAGGCGCCAGTCGGAGGAGTGAAGACGTCGACCAGCTCGCTGAGGAGGCGATTTGCTTTTTCGAGATCCTTAGCTGTAAGCCACCCCTTCCAGTGCGCGACCCAGAGGTTTCTTCTGGGGCCTTCGACCACAGCGGTGCTAGAGGAGCATGCACGCACAAATCCCCGCTGCCCCGCCCTCAAGCGCACTTTGCCGATAGCGATGACGGCGCGTCGAGTTTTCGGCGAACTCAGGTCGTACCGAACAAGAATTGGGCGGCCCGGCAAATCATAATGTGCTGTTGGTTTCACCCCTTTTCCTTCGACCCGCGTTTCAACGAGCAAGCCACAATCGCGCAACATTCTTACATGATAGTAAAGCGCGTGTCGTGATCGTCCCAGGAAGCGCGCCATTTCGCTAACTCCGCACGGCCCACGAACTGCGACGGCGTCGATGATATCTTCTCGTCCCGGTGAGGCGAGCGCGAGCAGCTGTTTGTGAGATTTCACAATATATGGACGGTTTTTCATAGCCAAGTAAATTCCTTGCGGTTTTTTTACACCATTGTTACTTTCGACCATGCCCTTCAGACGCACGCTTGTTATTGCGCTATTTGTCGTTGGTTTCGCTGGCTCGAGTGGAGCGCAGATATTCGATGCACCCCCGGTGCGAGCGAGCAGGGACCCTCTGTTCGATCAATTCATTTCATCGCTGGCGCGACAGCTCGCTCGTCAATATACGAATCCCGATGACGAGGTCTATCTCGACAATCTCATGAGGATGAGGATTGTAGCCAGCGATTATCAAGGCGCCGTCTCGACCGCTGAGGAACTCAGCGCGTACAGAGCTAGCAAGCCAGGGCATTTGCCTATCCTGGGTTTACCTTATGAAATTTATGCGGCGACAAGAGCTGAGCAGAGCGCAGGGGGGCAGCCCTTTATCGCCGCACTGAATCACGTTTTTGCTGACCGTGTGCGACGGATTGATGACGTGACGGCCGCAAATGCGATGCCTTTTGTCCTCGGAACATATCCCGGGCGGATTCGTATGGATCTCGACGCGGCCATAGCACGGGCTAACGAAAGGCCCGACATGCAGCTTGCGGACGCGGTGGATCTGATTCGCCGTTACGCCGCGCTGCAGACTTATGAAGTCATCGCGCCCGAAGTTGATCGGCTCATGAAAGAAGATGATGCGCGACGATACGTGATTACTCCCGATGTACTCGTCACGACTCCGGACAGCGCGCGCATCTGTACACTTATAGTTCGACCTCGCAATCCGCGTCTTGCTCGACTGCCCACGCTACTCAACTTCACGATCTACGCATCGGACGTGAACATGTTTGAGGCGCGCCGAAGCGCCTCGCATAGATACGTCGGGGTCGAAGGTCTCACGCGCGGCAAGGGCTGCAGTCAAGATGCGCCCGTCTCACACAAGCACGACGGAACAGATGCAGCGGCCGTGATTGACTGGATAAGTCGGCAGACGTGGAGTGATGGACGGGTAGGGATGTACGGCGGGAGTTACGAGGGCTTCACGCAGTGGGCAGCGGCGAAGTACATGCCGAAGGCGCTTAAGGCGATGATGCCGTCGGTCACTCACGCTCCTGGCATCGACTTTCCGATGGACGGCGGAGTATTCGCGAACTACGCGTACCCTTGGCCTTTTTTCACCACCAACAACAAAGGCCTGGATTCCGCGACCTATGATGATTCGGCACGTTGGACACGGCTCGATACAACGTGGTATCGAAGCGGCAGGCCCTATCGTGATCTTTCCGCGATAGACGGACATCCCAACCCGACATTCGATCGATGGTTGAGTCATCCATCGTACGATGGATATTGGCAGCGGATGATCCCGTACAGGAGCGAGTTTGCGCGTATCCATATTCCCGTCTTGACCACAACTGGATATTACGACGGCGGGCAAATGGGTGCGCTTTATACTTTTCGCGAGCACCACAAGTATCTGCCGGGCGCCAAACACTATCTCGTGATTGGACCGTACGACCACATCACTGGGCAGCGGGGAACGGTGAATCCGATTGGCCGCGTCACGACGCCGGTCATGCGCGGATACGAACTCGATTCCGTCTCGCACATGGATATCGGTGAGCTTCGATATAAATGGTTCGATTACGTGCTCAAGGGTGCGCCGAAGCCCGACCTGCTGCGGGACATAGTGAACTATGAGGTAATGGGCGGCAACATTTGGAAACATGCACCGTCGATCTCACAGATGGCGACTCAAACCAAGCGGATCTCGCTCGGGCGTACCATTAACCAGACGGTTGACCTTGCCGACAGAAATGATGTTGGCTTGTGGGGCCCGGCACGCGATCTTCTAGATCCGAGTTCTGATCAACGTCCCATCATCGACACGGCCGCGAACATTGCGCACTCGTTCGAACTACGAAGCCACCCGTTGGACGATGCCGCCGAGATAAGTGGTCTTTCGGGCCAACTTGATTTTGTTACGAATAAGAAGGATTTCGACGCCAGCATTACCCTGTTCGAGCAAACGCCCGCGGGAAAATATTTTCAGCTTTCATATCATTGGATGAGGATGAGTTATGCAGCTGATAGAACGCGCAGAAAATTGCTCGAGCCGCTGAGGCATCAGCAGATTTCGTTCGAGAGCAATCGACTGACCAGCCGGCGCTTGGGTAGGGGAAGCAGAATCGTCGCAGTCATCGCGATCATTAAAAATCCGACTACTCAGATAAATTACGGAACCGGGCGTGAGGTGAGTAGCGAGTCAATCGCCGATGGAAAGGAACCGCTTCGAATTCGTTGGTTGCCGGCGACCCGAGTCGACGTGCCGATTGCGCCAATAACTCGCTAGCTCAGCGCACGAAGTGTTACCGAAGCGATGTCAGAAAATCATTCGCATGAACCATCGCATTCCATCGATGAGAACGGGTAATCACCGAAAGACAATCCGCCAGATCCTCCCGCCATTGTCATCCGTCAGATACAGCGCTCCGTCCGGGCCCACCGCGATTCCGCTCGGCCTTGCACGCGATCCCCGAAATGGGAATGTTCTCGCGGACAGCGCGTCGGCGAAGGGTTCGGGGCCACCGAAGGTTCCGTCCGCGCGACGGGGAACGAACATCACGGAATAACCGGTCGGATCCAGAGGTGCGCGAAAGAGTGAGCCGTGAAGCGCGACGAACAATCCGCCCTGAAATCGCGGCGGGAACATCGTTCCTCGATAGACCACGAGCGCCAGCGGCGCGGCGTGAGCTGCAAAAACCGCGAGCGGCCGCGGTACCGCTGCGCAACGCGAAGCCTCGTGCGATTCGCCACCAAACGCCGGCGAAGTTACCATCCGATTCACTCCAGGATCGAAGAGACAGTACGGGAAGCCGTAATCGCCGCCGTTCTCGATTCGAAACAGGGTCTCGCCCGGTTTCGCGGCTGCGTCGCGGCGCGAGTATCCGCTGTTCGGCCACCACGTATGCAAGTGGTCGATGCCCATTGGCGCTCCGTAGAGCGTCCCATCCGCCGTGTCGATCCCAAGCGCCACAGTGTGACGCAGCCCAGTAGCGAAACGGTGCGCGATGTCTGGCCGCTGTGACTCGCTCACCAGCCCGAGCGCTCCCGGGAATCGCCAGATCCCGCCGCTAAACGAAAGCTCGCCGCACGGGTCGTCGCCGCGAAAATCCCGGCGGGAATAGTCCCTCTCGCACGCGTTCGACGAGACGCCGATGTTGACGTAAAGCGCAGCATCGGGTCCTACAGCGATGCTGCGCGCTCCGTGCTCGAGTTCGGGAATGTCATCCACTATGACGTCGGGCGGATCTTTTAGCTTGAGGCCTCCGCCCAACCGCCAGCGGTACACTTTTCCCCACGCACCGAGAAAGAGCGCGTTCCCGCTCAAGGCGAGCCCCGATCCGCCCTCGGGGCCAAACTCTTCCCTGATGTCGGCCCGTCCATCGCCATTGGTATCTCGCAGCGCGAGCACTCCTCCCGCTCTCGAGCCCTCACGCCAGCGCGCCACATATACATCTCCCTTTACGGTCACGACGATGTGGCGCGCCGGACCAACGTTGTCGGCAAAGAGTCGAGCGCAGAATCCGGTGGGCAGCACGAACGAACTATCACATGTGCGTGACGAGGCGCGATCGCAACTATCGAGCAGGAAGATTGCCGGAAACAACAGCAACCAACCCGCTCGATTCAGTCGCCGACAAGTCACAGACGGGTTTCCCTGGTCAGACTGGTCGAGCGGTGATCTGACTCGTTCGATCATGACGCAGTACAACCACGAGAAAGCCCAGTCCGTAGGCGCAGGCGACTAGCGCCATTCCGACGCCGACGTTTCGGTGCGGAGGCAGAGCCGCATACGCGTGGAAGACAATGAACAGAAGCGAAGCCGAGATCGCGAAGCCACGCGCGTTTTTCCAGTGCCGCCAGAAGGCGATGCCTGACGCGAAGAGCAGAACGCACACGAGCACGCCGATAACTCCGGCCCAGAACGGCTGCACTTGGCCCCTCTGAATCCCCAGCACCCAGAGCTCCTGCAACGCGCCAAAGCCGAACGCCAGCGCAATGAGCGTGGTTGGCACAACGATCAGCATACGACCTCCGGGTTAACGAGTGACTATATCGCCAGGCGATATAGTCCTTTCCCGAATCTGACAGAGCAGGGGTCGGGTGTCAAGAGTGGTCGCTTGACGGTGACTCCGGACGTCTCTATATCAGTGTACGATATAAACACCGCGACCCCAATCATTCATGACACCCAAGCAGGGCCGATCAGCAGCGGATTCTCACTTGCCTCTCACGCCGGCAACCTTTCATATATTGCTGTCACTCTTTGACGGCGAGCGTCACGGCTACGCGATCATGACGGAGGTAGCGGAACGAACACGCGGCAAGGTGAAGCTAGGACCGGGAACTCTCTACACCTCCCTGAAACGGCTTGTGGAGAATGGGGTCGTGGAGGAAACCGGCGAGCAGCGCCGCCCCGACGACGATGAGCGGCGTCGCTACTACAAGCTGACTCCACATGGACGCGCGGTGGCGCGCGCCGAGGCCAGACGGCTCGAGGAAATGTTGCGTCTGGCCCGCACGAAGCGGCTCATTGGACCGCAACCCGCATGACGACTTTTTCTCCCCGGACTCCTAAACTCGTGCGCCTGGTGCTCGGCGTATTTCCAGCTGCATTTCGCACCCGCTATGGCCATGAGATCTGGCAATGCATCCGTGACGCGCGGCGCGACCTGTGCAACGAGAGCTTCCTTCTCACAATCCGATTCTGGATCGGGATCATGGCCGATCTCGGGCGCAGCGCTGGTGTGGAATGGTGTCGGTCCATGTCGCAGCAATCGTACGCATTGGCGTTGCGACGGACGGCTGGTGCCGTCCTGATCACAGCGGCGTTCGTTAACATTGCGTACGACGCGATATCGCCCAAACTGAGGATGGGAGTCCTAGTTGCTCTCCTCACCGCACTCGCCGCAGTCACTGGCGGGCTGCTCATACGAAACCGCCCGGGGGAAGCCCCCTGAGAGATCGTGGTATGCAGACGTCGAGGCGCCGACCTCTCGCTCGATGAAGCGTGATGCGAAAGCCTCTCTCACTGAGATCTGTGCTTTCAGTAGGTGCCGAACGATGATCCGGAGCTCATGCTCCCGAAGGAGGGCTATTTACCCAGACCCATATACTTCAACAAAATGTCCCGCATTGGCTTACGGCTGGTGCGAGATTTCTATCGTGCGGCTGAGGTGTGATGCTTAGCCGGAGCCAAGCTCGGCCCTGGACGACACGAATCTATCTGCTAACCTTTTTGCCGGACGCTGCAAGTTTCTGAGCGCAGTTACTCGCCTCGTTTTGCTCAAGCCAAGCACGCTCACGCAGATACCACTGTCACGCTCGTATATTGGCGAGAACCGTGGGGCCCTCGAGGCCGTGCTCGTCGACTGCGTACGACGGGTCGACTCTCAAACCCAAGGATGACGTCATATGGCTAGGACTTCAATCACACTCGCCTTTCGTATTGTCCTCGGCGTGCCTTTGTTCGCAGCCGTTCCGGTTTTGGCACAATCGGGTCTACGCGGGAATTGGCAGGGCGGATGGACGCGCGATGGCGCGACACTGCCGGTAACGTTCGTTTTTCAGCAGATCGACTCCGCTATAACGGGATCGTTTGGCTCGGATCAGCTACGCGTAATTGGAATCCCGGTCTCGAAGATCTCCTATCGCCCACCAGCTGTGCATTTCGAGATTGTAGGGGACGCTACGACCGCCGTCTTTGATGGCGAGATGAAGGGCGATTCCATCAGGGGACGGTTCAAGGACGGTAATGCCGCCGGCCAGTTTGTTTTGCGGCGCACCTCGCAGACGGCTACGGATCCGTATCGCACAGAGGAGATCGCGTTTCAGAACGGGGATGTAAAGCTCGCCGGTTCCCTCTTGATTCCAACCGACGGCAGGCGAACGCACGCAGTCGTCCTGTTCATGCATGGATCTGGTGGAGAGGGTCGTTACGCCTCTCGCTTCCTCGCCGACCTTTTCGCCCGCGACGGCATTGCGGCCCTCATCTTCGACAAGCGAGGCGTCGGGGCGTCAACCGGCAATTGGCGTCAGTCGACGTTCAGCGATCTGGCGAACGATGCAATCGCGGGCATCGAGTTTCTGAAGCTTCGGCAAGACATTGATGCTCGGCGAATCGGGATTTTTGGACACAGTCAGGGAGCAGCGATTGCTCCGCTGGTGGCTTCGCGATCGCCCGCAGTCTCGTTCGTTATCGCGTCAGCCGCAACGGGAATTCCTATGGCTGAAGGCGAACGCTACAGTCTGCACAACTCTCTGGGCGGACAAGATCTGACGCCGGAAGAAGCACGCGAGGCAGAACGCTACGTCGACCTGATGGTCGAGTCAGGGCGTGCTGGTTATCGCACTCCTGCTCTGGACTCTGCAGTCATGCGCGATAGCACGGCACGATGGTTCTTCGCTGCGCCGGCGAAGGACAGTTATTACTGGACCTTCTCGAAGGAAATCGCCGATTACAACCCTGCGGCATATTGGACAAGGGTTCGCGTGCCCGTCTTGCTGTTGTACGGTGCGAAAGATCAGCGAGTATCGGTAGACGAAAGCGTGAGGAGTATCAAGGCCGCCCTAGAGACCGCCCAGAACCATCTGTACACAGTTAGAGTCTTCCCCAACGCTAATCACACGCTTCGACTGACTTCAGCTAGCGGTAGCGGATTCGCTTGGCCACGAAATGCACCGGGCTACCTTGAGACGCTGTCGCAATGGACTTTGGACGTAACGCATTCTGCAACACGTAAGCGGTGAGGCAAGGATTATATGTGCTGAAGATCCCTGACCTCAACACCGATCGTCTTCTAATGCGAGGCTTCGCACCCGGCGACTTCGAGTCGTATGCCGCAATGATGGCTCATCCCGAAGTCACGCAGTACCTCATGGATGGACGTCCACTCTCCCGTGCCGAGGCGTGGCGGCAGATGGCTATGTTCCTCGGTCACTGGACGCTGCGCGGATTCGGTGTGTGGGCAGTCGAGGAACGGGCGACGGGTCAGTTCGTTGGCCGCATCGGGTGCCTCGAACCTGAGGGGTTCCCTGCCTTCGAAATCGCGTACACGCTCACGCGTTCCGCGTGGGGCCGAGGTTACGCGCGTGAAGGCGCGGCTACAGCGCTGCGCTACGCGCGCGAGACATTGAACCGCAGAGAGATCGCGAGTATCATCCGTCCCGCCAACACCGCCTCAATTCGGGTCGCGCAGTCACTGGGCGCCGTTGCCGCAGAGACGGTGGAATTTTTCGGCGCACCCTCTGTGATTTACCGATATCCGCCGACTTAGGGCAGTGAGCGCAATGCTGTCTGGCCACGCCGCGGTGCGTAGCAGGTGTCAGTTCAGGCGTCAGTTGAGCGCGGACATTCGCATACATCGGATAAGGTT
>Ga0137359_10002552_pt1 | contig 14618 bp, 8 predicted proteins | sample Mad1_40_16metaG_FD_108281 | JGI IMG/M metagenome (GOLD analysis project Ga0137359, IMG submission 108281) | Vadose zone soil microbial communities from Angelo Coast Range Reserve, California, USA - Mad1_40_16 metaG | ecosystem: Environmental > Terrestrial > Soil > Vadose zone | place: USA... | reverse complement strand
ATTTCGGTACAGAGTGTGCGTGTCGTCCGCAAAGTTGGTCTTGAAGACGTCCAGCAGGCCGTCATGATCGAAGTCGCCTGCGGTCAGACCCATTCCTGCTTGTTCGCGGCCATCTTCGTTGTAGGCAATGCCCGCCTGCGCACCTATTTGCTCAAAGCTCTTGCCGGCCAGGTTGTGATAGTACAAATTTGGCGTGGAATCGCAGGACACGTAGATATCGGGCCAACCGTCATTGTCAAAATCGGAGACCAATGCGGTGAAACCGTAGCAGCTCTTCGGTCCGGTGATGTGAACTTGGTCGGAGACATCAGTGAAATTTCCGTGGCCATCGTTTTGATACAACGACATCGTTTCCGGAGGCAGTCCGCGGGGCCCACATAAGACAGGCATTCCCTTCCACTGACATTGCGACTTATCCCCGGGCCGCGGAGTCTGTTTGAGGTCGAAGTCCACGTAGTGCACAACGACGAGATCCTGATAACCATCTCGGTTGAAGTCGAAGAAGGCGCAGCCGGTGCTCCACCTGGGTTTTGGCTGGATGAGCCCTCGCGCCTTCGTTTCGTCTCGAAAAACGCCGTGCCCCTGATTGCGGTATAGGACGTTCTGGCCCCACTGCGTGACAAATAGGTCCGGGAATCCGTCATTGTCGATATCGCCGACGCAGACCCCCTGGCCCCAACCCGTGTGAGCCAGCCCGGCCTTCTGCGTTACGTCTTCAAACTTTAGGCCACCCAAGTTATGGTAGAGAAAGTGTGTCGGCTTGGGAGAAGTCTCATCCAAACGGTCAGCATTCACGAGAAAGATGTCGGGCAGGCCGTCGTCGTCATAGTCAAAGATTGCGACTCCTGTGCCCGTTGTTTCCACGATGTACTGTTTGCCGCGGTCTGCTCCCGAAACATTTTTGCCTGCCAAACCAGCTCGCGCTGCAACATCCTCGTATTGAATGACCGGCGCCTTCATACCGGGAGGTAGGGGCCGGGCTGGAACCGCCGTGCCGCCAGTGGCGACTCCCTGTGCGTAGGCGGCTTGGCAAGCGCTGAAGGTCAAACCTGCAATCGCACAGGCAAAGATAATGAAATAGGTCCTGGCCTTCTTGGCCGACCGCTCGTCCGATCTTATTTTTCTCATCTCGATATGATTGTTCGTCGAAACACTCCGCAACGCAACGACGACGACCGCGTAGTTTGCTTTGCTTCTGTCGCGTTTGACAAGTATTCGATAATCTGGTGTTGTTGCGTTCGAAAGGAGCGCACCGAAACAAATCGACGTTGAGCTTGTCGGCCTTCGTAAAGAGATCACGTACCAGGATCGAGAATGTTTCCCGCGGCCAGCACCGGCAGATTGATTTCGACGATACTATGGTTCGTTATCATCATGTACGGTACTTGTCTGCGAACTGCCGCGGCTCAAAGAGATCAGAGCTGCAAGCGACCTGCTGAATTGGAGCGGGCTCTGGCAAAACAGCCATCAGCGGCGGCGTACGATGCGCTGGGTGCGTACTTTGGGCAGCGCAAGGAGTTTTCTTGCGCCTTTTCAGCGTTTCAGTCAGCGCTCCGCCTTGAGCCCAACTCGTGGGAAGCGCACTACAACTTTGGCCTCGCGTACCTGGAGAGTGGCGATGCGGAACGCGCCACCTTCGAATTCCGAGCCGCGGTGCAACTCAAACCTGAGCTGCCGCAGTCGCATGCAGCACTAGGGACTTCGCTTAGTCACCTGAATGACACCGACGCTGCGATCGAGGAGTTCAAGGCGGCGCTCCGGATAGATCCGCGATCCGTTCCCGCGCTTGATGGCCTGACCAAGGCTTTGATCGAACAGGAGCGCTACTCAGCGGCTATCGCTTATCTGCGAAACGCGCCGCCGGATGACACGTTGCAACTGAATTTGGCCACGGCGTACGCGCGAAATCGAAACAATGACGAAGCGCTGCAAATCCTCTCGCAGATTGCCCGCAAACAGCCCTCGTCTGCTCTAGTTCACTTGAATCTCGGAATCGTCTACACGCAGCAGGACCGCTATCGAGAGGCGGCCGACCAGTTTCGGGAAGTGCTACGTCTTGATCCGAATGACGATGTCGCTCGGGTTTCTCTGGTGAAGGCACTGGCAATTCTCGCTGAGTTCCCCTCCGCATTGCCTGTAATCCGAGAGTACGCGCGACGCAAGCCAGGTGACTTCGACGCGCTGTTTCTCACCGGGGTCGTACGACGCGGTTTGGGAAATTATGCGGATGCCGAAGCCGCGCTCAGGCAAGCCGTTGCGCTGAAGCCGGATGATTACGATAGTCGCTACAACCTTGGTTTTGTTCTTGCCAAACTGGGAAAGACCGCAGAAGCGCGGAAGCAACTAGAGATCGCGCTGAAGCTCAGGCCGGACTCGAGCGATGCGCGCTTTCAACTAGCTGCTGTACTCAGGGCCATAGGAGAGCCGGAGCAAGCTCGCGCTGAACTACAAACCTTCCAGACCGAAAAACGAGAGAGCATCAGCCAAAATGTCGCCGAAACCAAGGCGAACCAGGCAAATCAGTACTTGCAGGCCGGTGAGGTTCAACGTGCCGTGGCCCTATATCGCGAATCCATTGCCGATGATCCAAAAAATGGACGGACTTACTACAACCTTGGTCTGGCATTTGATCGTCTTGGGGACTATCGCAGCGAGCGGGACACATTGGAGAAAGGCGTGGCTGTCGATCCTGCGTTCGCTCCTTTGCACAATCAGATTGGTTTCTTGAGTCTGCGGGCGGGCAAGATCGACGAGGCTGAGATGCGGTTCAAGACCGCAACGTCCCTGGATCCCCAATACGCCGAAGCAGAGAACAATCTGGGCGTCGTTTATGGGCAGCAGGGCAAATCTGCTGATGCGGAAAAGCTATTCCGGCAAGCGGTGGAGAACAATCCTCAATATGCTCAAGCATTTGTCAATCTTGGCCTCATCTTGGCCGGTCAGTCTCGATTCCCGGAAGCCAACCAAGCTCTTGAGACGGCTGTTCATCTTGAACCTAATAACACCAAAGCACTCTCTTCTCGAGCCATGGTGCTAACTCGCCTTGGTCAACCTGCCGAAGCCATCACGGACTTTCGGAAAGTCGTCGAGCTTGATTCGCGGTCCCCGTATGCACACCTGAATCTGGGTATCGCTTTCGCCGATCAATTTGATCTCGAGACTGCACTGAAGGAATTTACGGAAGCGGTGAAACTTGCTCCAGACGTTGCAGCTCCACATTACAACAAAGGGAGAGCTCTCGTCGACCTGCAGCGAAACGTGGAAGCGAAACCCGAACTCGAAACAGCCACGCGGCTCGATCCCCACCTCGCGGATGCATGGTATCTGTTGGGGATCATCGCGAAACAGGCGGGAGAGACGCAGAAGTCCGTTGATCTATTCGGAAAGGTCGTTACTGTCGATCCGAACAACGCCGACGCGCTCTTTATGCTGGGACAGGCATTGCTGCGCAACGGGGATCGTCCCAGGGCCGTCCAGTGTTGGCGCAAAGTGATTGAAATGAATCCTGATCACGGTGAGACGCTCTACAACCTATCTCGCCTGCTGGCGCAAACGGACGCAACGGAAGCGAAGCTCCTTCAGGATCGCTTTGATGCCCTGCAAGCCAGGCGTCACATCATGGATCGCGCCCAGACACTCGGAAATTTCGCGCTGTCTTCGGCAGCTGCTCATGACTGGCCGCAGGCTATCGCCCAGTTACAAGAAGGGCTGAGTATCTGCGGCGACTGCAGCGCATTGCAACTCCTGCATAAAAACCTGGGGCTAGTCTACTGCCGGTCCGGAGATCTAAAGAATGGCCGCGCGGAGCTACTTGAGGCGCTAAAGCTCACACCTAAGGATCCGGATATCACGGCTGCCCTTCAATTAATCGAGAAATTGAGTAAATGACGAGCCTGCAGATCCGTCTCGTCTTGGCCCACTTCAAGAGCGACGATAAGAGTCGCTACGCTCAGATTCGGAGAGCTATAACGCTTACGTTCGGGTCGGGCGCCTGCGCGGGTAGGTCGACCTGGAGTTTGGCCTCTGATTGGCGGATCTTCAGCGGCCGGCCGTCCGCCAGCAGATACGCTGAAAGCACTTTTGGTTGCAGGCCATTGATCTCGAGGGGCGAGGATGGCCATGCGAAAACGTGGATGAAGATCTTCTCTCTCTTAGCCGTCACCCTAATAGACGGAACGCCCTGTATTGGCCCATTCGTAGTTCCGTAGATCGAATCTCCATTGACCGCGAGCCAGTCTCCTATCGCGCGGAGACGATCCTGAAACTCCGGCTGAATCACGCCGTCAGGTTGCGGACCCACATTTAGAAGAAAATTCCCGCCACGGCTGGCCACTTCCACCAAAGATCGAATGAGCATCTGAGCTGACTTGTACTCGTGATCGTGCATGTTGTAAGCCCAGGTGTTATTGATGGTCATACAGGTTTCCCACAACTGAAAGTCCTCCGGCTTGGGAATGGTGGTCTTCAATTTCTGTTGGACGCTCGTATCGACTTCGTTAAAGCGGACATCCTTGGTTGGGATGGCACGGGGAATGAACTGTTCCGGCGTCTGGTAGTCTCCCGGGGGACCAATTCGATCATTCACGAGCGTAGCTGGTTGCAGTTTCCGGATTAGGTCTAAGAACCGAACCCCGCCATATTTCTCCTTGTGATGTAATCCATCGAACCAGATCAACACCACAGGACCGTAGCCGGTCAGGAGCTCGGTCAATTGCAACTGCATGTAGTCCAAATAGAGAGGCCATTCCGGGCGCGCGGGTTCACCGTTCCAGTTTTCCTTGGCCAGCCTCGATGTATCACGGAATGCCGGATGATGCATGTCCGGCGGAGAATAGTAGAAACCAAGCGACATGTCTCGTTCTTTGCATGCGTCGGCCAATTGCTTCACGATGTCCTTGCCATAGGGAGTATTCGTGATCTTGTAGTCCGTGAAGGACGAATCGAACATACAGAAGCCGTCGTGATGTTTGGTGGTGAACACCATGTACTGCTGGCCGGCAGCGCTGGCCAGGTCAACGAAGGCGTGCGGGTCGAACTTAGTCGGATTGAATCGTTTGGGAAGCTCCCGGTACTCCGCTTCCGTGATGCCGCCGGCGGTTGGCTTCATAATGGGCCACGAGGCTTCGACGCTTGCCAGCGAATAGGGTCCCCAGTGAATGAACATCCCGAATTTCGCGTTGTGATACCAAGTCGTCCGCTCCTCCTCGGGGCCGAAGGCCCATCCGACACTTGGCGCAAAGGAAAGCGAAGACGCGGCAAGCGCGAGCTTTATGAAATCCCGTCGATCCTGCGAGGAAGCGCTCATATCCCTTAGATCTCCAGTTTTTGAATGCCAAGGCAGGTCAATCGAGATGAAAAACCTCGTCCATCTCCGCCCACCACTCGCCCTGTTTTCGTGTCGAAAGAGGTTCCTGCATAGGCCCGACCAGAGCCCACCACTCCTTAGTTTGGACATGCGCAGCCAGCTTGCTCCAGTCACCTTTCAAATCGCTTCCGTGATATTCGAAGTAGCTGAAGAGCACGCCGTCCTTCAAGTAAATGGAATAGTTCCGAATGTTGCATTCAAGAATCTTGTCCAGGACCTCGGTCCAAACCGCCGCGTGATAACGCTTGTAGGCTTCCTCGCTGCCTGGCTTGAGCTTGATCATCATTCCAAAGCGCTTCATCGTTCCCATCCCTAGGTTCGGTCCTCCGTAGGTTTACGAAACTGAGAAAGAAAATGCTTCATTTAAGCGCTTAGAATTCGCTTGACTGGAGCTTATACGTGACTATAGTTCGTAATGTCAAGATTTAAGCACTTACACTTCCCATGCCAGCTCACTCCTCATTTACGGGAAATGGCTTCGTAAAGCACGACTTGGCGGATCGTTTACGAACGGAAATCATGAATGGCTCGCTGCCCACAGGGGTCCGAATCATTGAGGGGAAGTGGGCCCAGAAATTTGGTGTGGCGCAGGGCTCCATACGCGAAGCGATCAACATTCTGGCGCTAGAGGGATTTGTTAACAAGGAGTCAGGACGGAGTGCGCGAGTTGTCCATCTGACTGAGAAAGATGTCGCCCAACTCTATGAACTCCGCGGAGCACTGGAAGGATTGGCGGCCCGTTTGGCAGTGCAAACTCGCCCCGACCTCTCGAAGATTCAGTCTGCTGTGGATCGTATGCGACACGCCGCAAACGAGGCGAATTGCGAAGCGCTGCTCCAATATGACCTTCAATTCCACCTTGAGCTGTGTGAACTCTCCGGCAATCCGTTTATCGTCGAGCAGAGTCGGCGGCTTCTCGTGCCGTTCTTTGCGTTCGTGCGTATGCGAGTCGCCGCCAGCGGGCAAACAACCTCTCCGTGGGACAAGGACTTGGAAGCACACCAACGAATCATCGATCTTCTGCGCGAAGCGGAGGGCGAGGTGGCAGAGCAGTATGTGAAGAAAGCGATGGCCCGCTTTGCCAGGACAGCTTACGACAACTGGGAGAATCGCACTTCTCATGCCGGATGACCTCGAACGAGAAGGCATCGCGCTAACCAATGACGGAGACGGCGATGCCTGACGCGGCGATCCGTTCGGTCTCGACGTACGACGCACGATTTCCGCTGCCTCCTGGAGCGGGTACAGACTCCGTCCACACCAATTCTGAATACAGCTTCGCGGTCACATCGTTGGCGGGTGAGAACGGCCTTCGAGGAACCGGAATCGCACTCACACTCGGCAATGGCAACAAGCTAGTGTGCGAAGCGATTGAGATGCTCGCCAAGCCTCTCGCCGGCTCTAGTATTGAAGAGCTCATGGCAGACTTTGGGCGTGTCTCTCGCAAGCTGGCAGACGATCCATCGCTCCGCTGGCTTGGACCACACAAGGGTGTGGTTCATCTTGCGCTGGCTTCCATCACCAACGCTTGTTTCGACTTGTGGGCCAAAAGCCGGTGCAAACCTTTGTGGAAATTGCTTCTCGATCTCGCTCCAAGCGAAGTCGTTCGTCTGCTGGATTTGAGCTATCTGGAAGAGGTGTTGAGCGAACAAGACGCAATCGAACTGCTGCAGGGCCAACTTGCCAGCCGCAACCGACGCATCCCGATTCTGCAGAGTGGCTATCCCGGCTACGACACGTCCGTGGGATGGATGGCATACGACGATCAAAAGGTCCGGGACCTGACCCAACGTGCTCTTGACTCGGGCTTCAAAGCTTTCAAGCTGAAAGTAGGATCCGACGATGGGCGTCGCGATTTAAGACGAGCTGCCGTGCTTCGGGAATGCATTGGTGAGTCTGGCGCTCTCATGTTCGATGCCAACCAGCGCTGGAGTCTTCCACGCGCTATCCGGATGTCGCGCGACCTTGCCGTGTACCGGCCTTCGTGGATCGAAGAGCCTACACATCCCGACGACGTTCATGGACACGCCGTGCTGGCGCGCGAAATCGCCCCCACTAAGATCGCGGCGGGCGAGCACATTCCGAATCGAGTCGTGTTCAAGAACTTTATGCAGGCTTCGGCCCTTCACTACGTACAGGCCGACTGCACCAGGCTGGCGGGCGTGAGCGAGTTTCTCACCGTCAGTCTACTTGCGAAAAAGTTCTCACTTCCAGTAGTTCCACACGTAGGGGACATGGGGCAATTGCACCAGCACCTCGTCTTGTTCAATCACATTGCGCTGGGACACGAGCTCTCATTCCTGGAGCACATTCCGCACCTGCGCAGTCACTTCGTTTTCCCGGCGTCGGTTGCGGACGGCTGTTACAAGACCCCACAGGAACCAGGTGCGTCCTGTGACTTGCACTTGTCCCGGGGCGGGAATCACTGATGGGACATCCTGTCGTGGCGGGAGTCTCTCTCGTAATGGTCGCGGGGTTAATGTCCGGCAGTTGCATGCTTCCGTCGAAATTTGTACGTGCTTGGAAATGGGAGAACGTGTGGCTTGTTTTCAGTGTGGTCTCTCTTGTAATCATTCCCTGGATACTCGCCGTTGCTTTTGTGGGCCGTCTGTTCGAAACGTATCGAGTTCTGACCCTTCAGCAGTTTGCCATTCCGATATTGCTCGGTGCCGGCTGGGGAATCGCGCAAATTCTTTTCGGCGTTTCTGTGAAGCGCCTTGGTTTGGGTATCGCGTACGCGATCATCGTCGGCCTCGGCGCAGTTCTCGGAACGCTGGTTCCACTCTTTGTTCAGCAACGGGCGCTCACCAACGAACATGCACTAAGGCTGATATTGAGTGGTGTCGTCGTAATGTCGATCGGAATTTTTTTGACCGCATGGAGCGGTCAAATCAAAGAACGTGCGGCCGCCGTTCATCAGAGACCACCGCACGGATCCTATTTTGCGGCCATATTTCTTGCCGTGCTGTGTGGCCTCATGGCACCCATGCTCAACTACTCGTTTGCCTTTGGGCAAGATATTGCCAAGGCGGCCGTATCGTTCGGAAACCAGCCCGTTCACGCCGCTTACGCAGTTTGGCCGGTTGCACTAGCGGGAGGCCTCGTTCCCAACGCTGCCTACAGTTTGTGGCTGCTTGTCAAAAATCGGACCTGGGCTTTGTTCCGCTCTACGCCGCCAGACTTCTTACGGTCTTCCCTGATGGGTGTTCTCTGGATGGGAGCATTTGGTTTGTATGGAATGAGCGCAACCTACGTCGGTGCACTGGGCACATCCGTAGGATGGGGCCTGTTACAGATGTTCATGATCATGACCGCTACCATGGCGGGAGTTCTGACGGGTGAGTGGAAGCACGCCTGCCGCTCTGCAAGACTGTTCTTGGGCTCAGGCATCGCAGGTCTGACCGTTGCCATTGTGCTGCTCGCAGCTAGCAGCGTGTAGGGCGTTCTTTGAAAGGCGTAGATGCTGTGAGAAAACCGTCATGAACAACGGCTGTAAAGATCACATTGGAACGCAACTCCAGAAAATCTCTGCAGCCCACGTTTTTCGAACGTTTGCTATTTTTTCTATCAGTCTTGTGGCTCGGTTCGCACTCCTTTGCGCCCAGGACCAGACTTCTATTCCCGAGGAGATCGAGTGGACCTGGGAAGTTCGTCCGCAACTCGCTGACCCCAAGCTGCCCAACGTCCTTCTTCTCGGCGACTCTATCACGCGCAATTATTTCCCGCAGGTAACCAAAGATCTCGGCGGCATCGCGAATGTCTACCTCATGGCGTCTTCGGCATCCGTGGGCGATACCCGCCTTCCCACCCAAATTGTCGAGTTCGCCGCCCTACAGAGTGTTTCTTTCGCCGTAGTTCACTTCAACAACGGCTTGCACGGTTGGGGATATTCCGAAGCGCAATTCAAATCCGGCTTTCCCATCTTTCTCCGAGCCATTTCGGCACTCCCAGGTCGCGCCGAGCTCATCTGGACTACGATCACCCCGGTCAAACCCGAGGCATCCAATGGCGCCACCAATCCTCGCATCAACGAACGCAATGCGATCGCCCGAGCCTTCATCGAAGCGGAGAGGATTCCCATCGACGACCAACACGCTCTCATGACCCAGCATGCCGACCTCTATGAGGACGCCTTCCATTTCAACAAGGCTGGCTCGGCAATCATGGGCGCCCAGGCAGCGACGAGCATCAGGAGGGCTCTCGAGAAACTCCGGACACGAGCGGCCCGGTCAACATTAGCCGATACACTCGGCGGAACCACTGCCTGCTGCAGCCTTCAAAGACATCTCACACGGAGATCCAACGATGCCCAATCCACCCACCACGGAAAGTCTTGATGCGCGGATTGCCGCAGCCGTTCAAACAGTCCGGCAACCCCGCCCAAAGCGGGTTCGTCCCATCGTTGTCATCGGAGCCGTTGGCATCGTCCGCGCCGCACATCTGCCTGCTTACGAAAAGGCGGGTTTCCCCGTCATCAGCCTAATGGATCAAGACGGAGACAAAGCAGCATCGCTCGCAGCCGAGCGTCGCATTCAACATGCGTGCGGCTCCATTGCTGAAGCGGTGCGCTTCGCTCCACATGACGCCATCTTCGATGTGGCGGTTCCCGCCTCACAGCTTGTCCACATCCTTCCGCAGCTACCCGACCGCGTGACCGTGCTCATCCAGAAGCCCATGGGCGAAACCCTACAAGAGGCTCGCGTCATTCGCGACCTTTGCCGGAGCAAGGGTTTCACCGCCGCCGTAAACTTCTCTCTGCGCTACTCTCCCAATAACCTCGCTGTTGCCGCATTGGCAAGTAGTGGTCTGCTTGGTGAAATCCACGACATCGAAGTCCAAACCAGCACGTATACCCCTTGGCATCTCTGGACGTTTCTTGCCACCTCACCGAGGCTCGAAATCCTTTATCACAGCATTCACTACTTCGACCTTATTCGATCGTGGCTGGGCAATCCTAAGAGCGTTTACGCGCGAACCGTAAAGAACCCGCACACGTCAAACCTCGCGGCCACAAAGACCATCGCCATCCTCGATTACGGGGACTCTAAGCGCGTCTTCATTGCGACTAATCACAACCACAACTTCGGCCCAGAGCGCCAGCATAGCTTCGTTCAATGGGAGGGACTCAAGGGCGGTGCGCGCATCACGATGGGCGTCAACCTGGACTACCCCAAAGGAAAAACAGACACAGCCGAGTACGCCGAGCGTGGCTCAGACGCGCCACGCTGGCGCGATATCCCGGTGAGCGGGAACAATTTCCCCGACGCTTTCATGGGAACCATGGGCGCTCTACAGTGCTTCGCTGAAGGATCCATTTCCACATTGCCGTCGCACTTTGAAGATGCGTTTCAAACCATGGCGCTCGTCGAGGCCCTGTACCGCTCAAGCGAGCTTCCCGGCGAGCCGCTTCCCCTCGATTAGTGACGTACAACCACGTCGACGCAGCAGCTATGGAATCTGATCCGTGCAAGTACCTGGTCTTCAGTCAGAAAACGGGCAACCGAATATCCGTGAGTCCGACTCTTTGGGCGGCAGCGTTTAATTGTAGCGCGTATGACATTGGCTTCTTCGAGGGTAGCTGCGGCTGCGCACCATATGTGGTTTAGTTTTTAATTACACAGCGAGTGCGCCAAGGTCAGCCCTGAATGTATTGTCGTGTTCGAACTATCAATGTTTTCAACAAATCGGGGCATCGGGTTTTTCTGAAAAGAAGCCGTTATCCCATTGGGTAATTTAACGTCCTAGCTTAGCCCCCAATCCCTAAACGCCGGCCATGGAAATACGCTACCAATGAAAAATTCGTTTAATCCCGCCAAAACGTATTTTTGACAATTTCGGGTTTGACATAAACGCTTGCGGCTTCAATACTGCCAGCGAGGAAACCAGCTTATTGGGCGTGTGCTTCATGTCGAGAAAGCCACCGTCCCTCGCACGGTGCACGGCTCGCATGTTCACTCATTTATTGTGACTTCGTCGTGAAAAGCGATTAGTCTTCGCAGGTACGCGTTTCGATTTGGTTGCGTGGGGTCCAAATCTTCTTTCTCTGCATCTCAACTGTGCCCTCTAGGGCGATTCCGCTTCGGGAGGAAATCTTGAAACGCCGCACACTCCGCTTAACCGATTCACCGGCAAAGCGATGCACTAAGTCTCTCTTCCGTCTTGCCGCCTTTTTGGCCGCCACTCTTTCCGTAGTTTCATGCTTCCCTTCCGCCGTTGGGGGTACCGCTCCTACCGATTCTTTGTCATCAGAGGACGCCAACGTCGGGTCACCCGAATCGGCGAGTGTTGCGATTCCAGGGCCATTGCGCTCCTTTTTGCGCATGGCGGGGATCAGCCAGAAGGTCTCGCCTGAAGAAGTTATGCCTTTGCTAGCTCGCAACGTATTCGCATTGGGCTATGACAGGGGCCGGCGGTCAGAATTTCTTATTCTCTTGACCCGCTATGTCCAGCAGGCGCGAGAATTAGTGACTCTGGCAGGTTCCGCTGGTGTCATTCATGTTTCTACTTGCGATGGGGCGAAGCCACTGCTGAAAGTCCTTGGCTATCGAACGCGGGCTGACTGCGGGCAGCGCAGCACGTTCTTGGAGACGGCCGATCCGCAAAGAGCGTTTCTCACCATCGACTCGGGATTTCCGCTGCCGGACCTTGAGAAGGGTCTCCAAGAAGGCCGGGCTTTCACGTATTCCTTCTCGAACTCGCTCGTACCTGCGCCGGCTGTGGAGATCGACTGGATCAAGAAAGAAAAGAAACTTGATGTACTGGACATGCTCTTTGACGATCCGGAGCTGGCTCGCTTCTACTGGGCCTTGGCGCGGATGGATGCCGAAACTCTATCTGTGTTGCGGCAATCGCACGTGCTGAAAAAGATGATGCCGCAAACCGCAGCATTGGATTTCTACGGCAGCCACATCTGCATTCGATCTGGGCGAGTGGTTGTGCCTGGGGGATCAGCCGCGGCGCCCGTGTGGAAAGAACTCGTAGGAGCGAGCCCTGACTCTCCGGGAGAATTCATCCCTAAATTATTCGCAAAGGACAGTGGCTGGCTTGCGGCGTATTTCGACGACCTCTCAAGTGCACCTCCGTCACAGCAAAGTCATTTCACCGAACCTGCCCGGCTGCGGCGTTTCTATGAGATGTTCCGCGGGGAAAGTTTTTCCGACACTCGAACGGGCGTGTTTCGGCAAGACGCAGGTCTGTTTCTTCTGGTGACCCGCCTTCGGTGGGAACCCAACGGCGATCTATACGTTCCTGGAAATGTGGAGGTCTGGAAGAAAATCTTCCGACAAAAGACGGATTCCAAAATTATCCGCGACTGGGGACGCCGCGCCGCACATTGGGACCACCCAGATCAATTGCTGGACGCCTTGTTCGGGATTTCTCAGGTGCCCACGGAAACAGGCCCTTTGCAAAGCTACCTGATGCTTAGTGAACTCGACGGCAGGCGCTCTCCGGAGCATCGCCTTAGTCCCAAAACGGTGGCTTTGCTGGCCGGCAAGTTCTCTCAGTTCAGCGACCAATATTTAATTTTCTCAGAATTTCCAGATTTGGACGATGCTTCCATCGCTGCCTTCCTTCAGGTCGTAACTACCCTCAGCAGTATTTCCAAAAACCCTCTACGAGGCAACGCTCTCGGAACCTTTCAGGCTAGCATCGGCCTCTGGCAAATACTGGCGCGTCAGGGTGAAATCCCTCGTGCTGCGTTGAATGATTCTTACCAAAAGGTAATTAAACCCTTTGACCAGATCGGTTCTTCCACGCAGCTTTTCGATGCAGGTTCCATCGCCCTGAATGACTTGCTGCTCGCTGCTACCGGCAAACCCGATGCTTCTCAGGACAAAATCATCAATTTGCTTGCGGGACCCCAACAGTCGACTCCGGAAGCCCAGCGCGTGCATGAACTGATCGCCAACAGAATCCGATCTGTTTTGGATGAGCAGCGTTTGATTTCTCTCGACACCCTCTTGGCCCTGGGTAAAGGCATGCGCGAAGTTGCGCAAGGAAACGTATCAGCTAAAACCTTGCTTCCTTTGGCCGGGGAACTAAGAGAATTCGAGATGCCCCAGCCAATTTTCCGAAATAGTGAGAGAGAGCAGTGGGCGGCGGGAATTTACAACAATCGGCACACGGAATTGCAGATGCACACGAACCTGGCGAAGATGATTAAGTCGCTGCGTTCTCCCGAACAACTCGCTGAAGCCCGCGGCCAACTCGCTCCCTTTCTGCGAGACACCCTCGTCGGCCTCAATTACGCCTACTATGAACCGCCCGGCGCCCAGATTCTCCACCATAATCCTCTTTTCGTTCGGTCGCATGATTTTGCGGGAGACACTGTCATCGGCCTGGAACGCCTTTGGCAAGCGCCCCAGTTGTTCGGCGCGGGCTCCCCGGCTGGCGGAGGCGCACATTTGGTCGGATCGCTGGCCGATTTACCTTACGTTCTTGCCACCGCGGAGCAGGATTTCATCGCGCCACAAAACGTGCAGGCCCTGATCTGGCGAGAGTTGGTGCCTGGCCTTTTGACCAACGCCGTAGTGCCGCGATGGTGGAACGTGAGCCGAAATGAGCTTCACGCTGTCAGCCTGTATCAACAGTGCGGCGAGGAGCTTTTGGCCGCTTCCGTTCAAAATGAGGAGTTGCGGCATAAGGTCTTGAATATCCTGTCCGATCGTATGATTCCGCGGCGCTCCGAAAGAGTGATGCAGGCTTTGCTTTCAGGACATTTGCCCGAAGTGCTCTCGCAGTTGATGCCTGCGGACACTTTCTATTTGGCTGCTGAATATCAACGAAGGTTTCCGCAAGAGCACAATTCTTTCGGACCAGCCGATGATGAGCTTGCAAATCTTTCTCAGCGCTACCCCAACGAAGTCAACTGGGAACGTTTGTCGGGAGACTTTGGAGTGCCACATCGCGTATTCGCGCAGAGTTACGCGCGTGAGCTGCTGAACCTGCCACCTTCCCCAGTTTTCATGGGCAACGCCAGCCGCTTGTTCGCCGAGACTTGGGACTCCAACAACCTGTACTGGGCCCGCCTTGTCGACGAAAAAAACTATTCACCGGTGATGCTAAACAGTCTAGTTCCTGAACTCACGCGTCGCATGGTCGAGAAGATTTTTGCCACTGATTTCGCGGATTGGCCAGCGCTGCTGCGCGCCGCGCGAGAAACCGGTGAAGAGTTCCGGCAAGGCAAGATCGTTGCGTTGTCAAGGAATGACAGTTTATCGCAACGCTAGAGCAGTTCCTTGGCGCAATTGTT
>Ga0137359_10002550_pt1 | contig 14622 bp, 10 predicted proteins | sample Mad1_40_16metaG_FD_108281 | JGI IMG/M metagenome (GOLD analysis project Ga0137359, IMG submission 108281) | Vadose zone soil microbial communities from Angelo Coast Range Reserve, California, USA - Mad1_40_16 metaG | ecosystem: Environmental > Terrestrial > Soil > Vadose zone | place: USA... | reverse complement strand
GGCTGCTTGATCTTGCCAACGACGCGAAATCCCTTCGGCGTGCGGTACACGACGTATTCCAGCGAGAACTCCGGCACGCCCGTTGAAGTGAGCCACTGGGCGAAAAAGCCGCGCAAGTTTGGCGGATCTTGGGGCGGCTTCGCCGCGGCCTGCGCGCGGCGCTCCGCGATGTTTTCAAAATCCTCGATCCGCGCGGTTTTCTCCGCAAACTGAAAGTAGAAATCGCGCAGGGCGGATTTGAACGCCACGTCGCCCATTTGCGCCCGCAACATGTGAAAAAGCATCGCACCTTTGTTCAACACCACCGAACGGTAATCGGGGGAGTAAGGAGCCAGCCGTGCCGCCTGCGCGATGGGCGCGGCATCTTCATACATCAGCGCGCCAACCGCGAATTCGTCCACCGCACGGAGTCCCGCTTCTTTGCCCGCGTTTTGCTCCGCGTAGAGCGCTTCGCAATACCGCGCCAGCCCATCGCTGATCCAGACGTCGCCAGGACTTGCCGGGAGAACCTGAATTCCCCACCATTGCGAGGCCACCAGGCGTGCAATCGTCCTGTCGCTGCTCTTGGGGTCCCAGATGCGCTGGCTCAGGAGTAAAACGCCGGGAGCCGCGTAATCGCGCAGAGTTCCGTCGGGCAGCTGGATCACCGTGAAAGTTGGATCCGGCAGGGGGCCAAACACATCGGAAAAAATAATTGTCGAGCGCGCCACGCTGGTCGCGAATTCCTCTGCATTCGCGGACGACGCTCGCGGAGCGTAAACCGCAACGTTGATCCCTTCCGCCTGCTTTGGATTGAGCTGGAGATTGCCCACAACAAACGTGCCATGCGGCGCGAGATTCTTGCACTCGAAGGTGTAAAGCAGGCGCCCGCCCTCCACGGCGTTTTTGCCGGGCATCGGTGTCGGAGCGGAGGCTTTGCCAGTCCCCGCGACTGCAAAAGTGTCTGGAACGTTCAGGCGGAATGTCGCCGTGTAACGGTTCGACGGAAAGTTTGTGAGCGGAAACCACCTTGCCGGCAACAGCAAATAGCCACCATCTTTGTTAATCAGGGCGGCGCGCACACCGGGTATGGGGCTGTTTTCCTCATTTACGAGCAACCCCGCATAAGTGTAGGTGAGCGTGACGTGGCCGGCAGTGGCCACGGGCGTGGGCAGTTGGACGACAACGATGAGCGGGTTCTGATTGTCGCGCTCAAATGTCAGCGACTTGCCGTCGGCTCCTTTTACCTCTTTCACACTCAGATTCTGGTGCAGCTCGACGCGCACGCTGCTGGAGGCTTCCACGGCCTTGAAATCAATTTTTGCCGTCGCCGAAATCGATTGTCCAATAGCGTCCAGCGACGCGGACACGTCGTAGTGTTCGGCGAGGAAATTCTCGGGCCGGGGAGTCTGCGCCTGGAGCGGCGCGGCAGCGCAAGACAGAAAAATCAGCGTAAAGAGAAAAAATGTAGCAGAAGCTTTTCGGCGAAGGGCCATCGGACCCCTTTCAATAATCCTCAATTCTGCACCAATATACACCTATAAGATACCAGACCCCTCACTTCGCGTTGCTTTTGGCCGTGGCCAGCAGCTTTACAATTTCATCCGCCGCTCTTTCGACAGCTCCCGGGGGGCCCAGGAGCTGCCGCACCTCTTCCAGCCCGCGGTTCATTTCCTCTACTCGTTTCTTGGCTTCTTCCGAGGCAGAGAGCAGCTTTTCTGCTTCCGCGGCGACTCGCTGTGGCGTGAAGGCGTTCTGGATCAATTCAGGGACGACCGCGCGGCCAGCAATCAAATTTACCATGCTGAGGAACTTGGTTCTTACCAGCGGTTTTGCGAGCCGCGCCGTCATCGGAGAGAGCCGGTAAACGACAAGCATTGGCTTACCGAGCAGCGCCGTTTCCACCGTGGCGGTGCCGCTGGAGACAATCGCCAAATCGGCGGCGGCCAGGGCGTTATAGGCGTCATCCTTGATGAATCGCACGTGCCAGCCGGGAGGGAATCTCACCTCCAGCTCCAGGACATCCAGTCCCGGCGCCACGGCAACCACTATCTCAGGCTGGCCTGGCAGCCTTTGGCGGATTTCCGCTAGGGCTTCTATCAGCACCGGCACGTGGTGCGCGATTTCTCCCCGGCGGCTTCCCGGCAGAATCGTGAGTATCTTGTTCCGTTCATCCAGACCGTATTCTTTACAGAAAAATTCCCGAGTCATCGTAGGTTTCACGTTGCCCACGAGCGGATGGCCGATGAATTTCACCGGGACGCCGGCATCGGCGTAAAACTTTTCCTCGAAATGGAAAATACACAGCGCCTGCGCGAACCGCCGCCGCACTAGATTCACGCGCCACGGCCGCCACGCCCAGAATTGCGGGCAAATGTAATAGACGTTTCGGACGCCCTTGGGGCGCAGCTTGCGCGCTAGGCGCAGATGGAAACCGGGGAAGTCCGTCAGAATCGCAAGCGGCGGCCGCCGGCGCTCCGCTTCGTCCACAAGCTGCCTCATGGCGCGAACCAACGACGGCAGCCGCTTCAGCACCTCGTTGATTCCCACCACGGAAACCTGCGAATAGTCCGTGATGATCTCGACGCCCGCCGCGCGCATCTGCGGCCCGCCCATCCCGAAAATCGCCACGTCCAGGCGCTGCTTCAGGGCCGTCGCGAGCCGCGCGGCGTACATGTCTCCGGAAGCTTCGCCGGCGGAGAGAAGGAGCGGTATTGGCGGCATGTTTGTATTGCGCAAGAATCAGTCGCTGGCCGGTAACACGGAGGGTTCAGCCGAGCCGTTGGCTTCGATCGGAAGGTGCAGCTCCTGATCCTTGTATTGCAGCTGGTAAAGGCGATAGTAAATCCCGCGCTGCGCGAGAAGCTCCTGATGCGCGCCTTGTTCGCGCAAGCGCCCTTTGTGGAACACGAGAATGCAGTCCGCGTGCTGAATCGTGCTGAGCCGGTGCGCGATGACCAGTGCTGTTCTCCCGGACAACAAGCGGTTCAGCGCTTCGCGAATTAGCATCTCCGTCTTCGTATCCACGCTCGAAGTTGCTTCATCCAGAATCAGGAAGCGCGGATTGTGAGCCAGCGCGCGCGCAAAATTGATGAGCTGCCGCTGCCCAACCGAAAGAGTTGAGCCGCGCTCGTTTACGCTGACACCCACTCCCTCCGGCAATGAGCGTATGAATTCCCCAAGCCCAATCTCTTCCACCGCCCGCTCCACCGTGGGGCGGTCGATGCCCGGCGTGCCCAGCCGGATGTTCGTTTCAATTGTACCGGTGAAGAGAAAAGGATCCTGCAGCACGATGCCGAATTGCCGCCGTAAATCCTGCAATTCGATCAGCCGAATGTCCTTGCCGTCCAGAAGGATCTGCCCGCGCTGAATGTCGTAGAAACGGAGCAGCAGCGAAATTAGCGTCGTCTTTCCCGCGCCGGTGTGTCCCACGATGGCGATGGTCTGCCCGGGCGCCACTCGGAACGAGACATCGCGCAAGACCCAATCTTCTTCGGCTGGCTCTGCGACGTTGCGATAGCTGAACCACACGTTGCGGAACTCAATCTCGCCGCGCGGATGGTCTAGCGGAATGGCGTTGGGATCCGATTCGACTAGCAGCGGCTCATCCAGCAGCTTGAAGATGCGCTCGGATGCTGCCATAGCGGATTGGAGGATGTTGAATTTCTCGCTGAGGTCCTGAATCGGCCGGAAGAAGCGCTGCGCATACATGGTGAACGCGGTGAGAACACCAAGGCTAAGCCCGCCGTGAAGGATGCGATTTCCGCCGGACCAAAAGATAAGGGCTATTGTGGCGAAACTGAGAAATTCGACCGCCGGATAAAAGAGAGCGTAAGCGAGGATGGCATCCCGCCAGGCGAGCATATTGTCGCGATTGCGTTTTTCAAATTCCTCGACAGCCTTACGTTCGCGATTAAAGAGCTGCACAACGCTCATACCGGAAATGTATTCCTGAAGAAAAGCGTTAATGCGGGCGATCGCCGTGCGAATCCGGCGGTTTGCGTCACGCACGAATTTGCGGAAGATCATAGTGACGATCAAAATTCCCGGTAGAACAGCAAGTGTGTCGAGCGCAAGACGTTTGTCGATCTTGAAGAGCCAGGCGGCCATGACGACGAGGAGAAAGAAGTCGTTGATCATGGTAACGACGCCGGCCGCGAAGAGATCGTTGAGGGCATCGACGTCCGTGGTCACGCGCGTGACCAGCCGGCCGACGGGATTGCGGTCGAAATAGCTCATCGGCAAACGCTGCATGTGGCGAAATATTTCGCCGCGCATGTCGTACATGGTTTGCTGGCCGACGCGCTGCATAATGCGAATCTGGATGTATTGGGCGAGGAAATCGAACACGAGCACGGCCAGCAAGAGCAGGCTAAGCCAGCCGATGCCCGACCGTGCAGTGCCTTCTGGAATAACGTGGTGCATGGCCGGAACAAAGTAGGCATCAATCCCCTTCTGGAATATTGCGGGGGGCGCGAGTTCGAGGGGCGTGACGATGGCCACCATAACGAGCGCGAGAATCACGCGCCATTTGTACGGCTTCATGTACCGCAGAAGCCGGCGCATCAAGCGCGAATCGTACGCTTTGCCGAGGGCTTCTTCTTCGTGCAAGTTGCTCATGCGCGTTCGAGCTCTTCTTCCAGCAACTGTTTCTGATACAAATCGGCGTAATAACCGCCGCTAGCGAGCAGTTCGTCATGCGTGCCGCACTCGGCGATGGAGCCTTCGACCAGGACAACGATCTGGTCAGCGTCGCGGACGGTCGAAGTGCGGTGGGAAATCAGAATCGTCGTGCGGCCCTGCATGATTCCGCGCAGGCCGTTGAGGATGCGTTCTTCGGTTTGCGTGTCCACGGCGGAAAGGGAATCGTCGAGGATCAGAATTCGCGGATCGCGGACGACGGCGCGCGCAATGGCGGCGCGCTGCTTTTGTCCGCCGGAGAGAGTGATGCCGCGCTCGCCGACCATGGTTTCGTAGGCTTTGCCGAAGTCCTGGACGTCGCCGTGGAGGCTGGCAATTTCGGCGGCTTCGCGGACACGCTGGTCGTCATATTCAGGCAGGCCGAAGGCGATGTTGCCGCCGACCGTCTCTCCGAACAAGTAGGTGTCCTGGGGGACGAACCCAATGGACTGGCGCAAAGTGGTGAGAGGCCAATCGCGAATGGGACGGCCGTCGATCAAGACGCAGTCATCAGGCGCTTCCCAGAGGCGGGCGATGAGAGCGGCGAGGGTGGTCTTGCCGCTTCCGGTAGGACCGACGATGGCGAGTGTCGAGCCGGCGGGGACTTTCAAATGAATGTCGCGAAGCACGGGATGAGGGCCGCTGCCACTGGACTTGGAGGCCCCGTTCGATCCGGCGCCGGAAAGCGTGGTCGGATAAGTGAAGGTGAGATGACGAAATTCGATTTCGCCGCGCGGCTTGGTGCCGTCAGGGACTTTCGCGTCGCGATCATCAATATTCGGTTTGGCGGTGAGGATGTAATTTAGGCGGCCCATGGAAGCCGCGCCACGCTGAAAGATATTGGTAACCCATCCGAGGGCGATCATGGGCCAGACAAGCTGTGTCAGGTATCCATTGAAGGCAATCAGAGCGCCCAGAGAAATCTGACCGCGGAAAAGCTGGTGTCCGCCCTGCCACAGCACGATCAGAAAGGTCGTGCCAATGAGCGCCTGGAGCGACGGCATGAACATGCTCCAGGTGCGAATGAGTTTGATATTGCGCGAGACGTATTCGCGATTGGGCTCATCGAAGCCGCGGATTTCCGCTTCTTCCTGCGCGTAAGCGCGCACCACGCGCACGCCGGCAAGATTTTCCTGTACTCGCGCCGTGAGGGTGGCAAGCGCCGCCTGGATTGATTCGTAGAGGTCGTGAATCGTTTTGCCGAAAAACCAGACGGCGACAGCTACTACGGGGGCAGGAAGCAGAACCCAAAGAGTGAGGGAAGGCGACAGCGCGACCATCACTGGGATGGCCATGATCATGGTGCTGAGGGTAACGGCGCTGTACATGATACCGGGGCCGAGGACCATGCGGACGGCGTTGAGGTCATTGGTGGCGCGAGACATAAGTTCGCCGGTACGATTGCGGACGTAAAATTCGGGTTCGAGGATCAGCAGGCGCTTGAGGAGATCGTTGCGAATGTCGAATTCAATATCGCGGGACACGCCGATGAGCGTCCACCTGGCGGAGAAAGAGAGAAGGCCTTTGATGGCGACGCAAAGAACAACGATCAAACAATAGATACCGAGAGTGTGGCGGCTGCTCGGCGCGTAGTAAGGAATAAAGCGGCTGAGCGTCGACGCGTTCATGCCCAGGACAACTGGAGTGCCCGCCTGCGCGGAGTGTTCAAACGGAACGGAATTCCCAGCGAGCGTGTCGGTCATAACACCAATCGCGAGGGGAAGAGCATTGCCGATAAAGCTCATCAGCACGACGGTGAGCAGGCCGAAAACAATGCCGCCGGTGTAGCGCCGCAGATACGGCATCAGGCCGCGCAAGGCTTTGCCGGGAGCAGATTCCCTCTTGCCCTTGGACGCTCGATTACCGGTTGCTGGCGGGGCGGCGCTCATCGCAGCGTCGACCTCGGATCTTGCATCGATGGAGACTCGAGCAGGAAGTGTTCGTACGTGCGATCCAGCGATTGGTAGCGCTTTATCGCCGGATTCCAGCGCACACCGATCGGCAGCACGTGCGAGTCCGTCGTGCCTTTCAGCGGTGTGAAATAGAGTTGCAGGCCCTTCTCATCGTTTTGCTCATATTGCAGCCGCCAGCCGGTCACCTGCACCAAGGGCGTCAAACCCAGAAAGCCCTTTTGGTTTTTCAGATGTTCATCGCAGCGCAGGACTTCCGCCCATTTCCCGTCGGTATTTTCCGCCACGACGACTCGCGTCACGATCGTTCCCGGCAGATTGTTGGTTGGCGTCTTTGGTACGACGTTCGCCACAAGAAATTCCTGTTTCCCGTTCTTCGCCAGGTCTCCAAACGCCAGCACCTGCGATTCGCTCCCCAAGAGCGCCTTTGCCGCCAACTGAATTTCTTCGGGCACGGCAGGTTCCGCGGGCTTGGTTTCCGCTTGCGGCGAAGCCTTGGGCGCATCCGTGCCGCATCCGGCCAGAAAAATGGCCAAGGACAGGACACTTAGTGAGAATTTCAGCGGGATTCTCCACCTATGGGGCGCGCCAACACCCGAGCCCTCCTCTAGGAAGGACGGAGCGCTGCCCGCCTCGTTAGCACACGAACAGTAGCTTTGTGAAGTTTTGTCCATTAAAGATTTGACGCCCCAAGCGTGATTTTCACCACTCACCCCGGCTTCCCATTTTTCTCCGGCGTGCAGAGCACTTCCACACCTGCGGCACATCCGGACCAGTTCCATCAAATGCCTGCTACAGCAATTCTAGCTGTTGCCTGCTCTTCGTGGAAGGACTCCGCGAATCGGACTTGCCCTAAATTTGAATGCGCTACCGCTGCGCCAGAATCGCATCCAGTCGCGCTTCAAAGTTTTCCTCTCCCTCAGACCAAAGCTCGCTGCGTTCTACCGGCAACGCCCGCTCGATCGCTTCCACCCAGTGGAATAGTTGTTGGATGTTCTCCCGGGTCTTGGCGTGATATTCCCTTAGGTTGCCGCTCGTGGCCATCCACTGCCGAAACTTATGCTCAAGCGGATGATCCGAGGAGTTAAACGGATTCGAGGCCGCTCCCGGCGCCAGCAGTCCTCCATGCCCCGTGAAAAAGTGCTCGAAGCCCAAGTCGGCCATGAAGTGTCCGGCCGTGGCCGCAAGTCCGTCGTCATACTCCTGCCCATGGCACGCCAGCACGAGCGGCTCCGGTTTGTGCTGCCACTTCATGCTCTCGATATCGAACCCCCACAAGTCCCATTTTGCGTTCGCGATATACGCCGTGTCCGCGTTCACGTGCTGGACCGCCAGCGCTGCAACTTCCGCAGGTCCTGTCTTCAAGGGACGCAAATCCCACTCCGCTACAGGTATCTCCGTTGCGTCCACGGCCTGCACGATCAGTTCGCTAAAGGTATTCTGCGTGGCCGAAAGCGGTGCGGTCGTCAGGAACCGCGCGAATTCGGCAAGCATCGTCTCCAGGGAAAAATCGCGCGTCCACACGCGCAGGTAAGCGTGGTTGGCCATGGTGGTTGAAACCTTTGGGATTATACCGGGCCAGCGTGGAACTAGCGAATCGGCAGCCGAATCGCGCTGAGAAAGATTGTCGTGAAACAGGTACGCTTGGCTGCAGGGACCTTGGTCAGCTACTCGTGTTGGCGCTTTTTGCGAGCCCGGGAGGCTCCGTCGGCGGCGCAAAACTCTGCCCCATCTCCCTCAGCCGTTCGCGCAGGGATTCTCCCACGCCTGCGAATACTTGGGCGCAGGCTTCGCGAAGTTTTTCTTCCGCAGTCGCGGCGATTCCCGAAATCATATCCCGCGACTGGTGGTCCAGCGACGCCACCGTCGCCAGCATCCACTGGTTTGAAACATTTTCCAGCCGGCTCTTGTACTGCTCCGCGGCTTGTTCGCCCATCTGGCCGTAGATGCTTTGCATTTCCTGCTGATGAGCAACCGTCATCGCTTTCCACGAATCCAGCAGAGGCGCAAACCCTTCAGACACTTTCTTCTGGGCTTCGGCCACACCCGCTTCGAGCGCTCCGCCCATGGAGGACTGGAAGCGCCGCAGGAAAGCCTCTTGTTCGGCCGTCGTCTTCTGCGCCAGCTCCATACGCGCCGCGTCCAGTTGCTGCCGCGCCCCATCCGTGGAGCGCTGCGTCTCTTCGTTGAATCCCCCCAGCTCTTGCCGGCCCGTGCGCTGAATCTCATCCGTGAACGCCGCCGCAGTCGTGTCCGCGGCTTCCGCGAAGAGCACTCGCGCGCGCTCGAACGAATCCCGCACCACCTCTTCCATCTGCGTCTGCGCGTGTCCCACGAAGTTGCGGCTCGCATGATCCAGCTCGCTCGCGAAGACGCTGGAGATCTCTCCTGCCTTTTCCCGCAACTGGTTTCCGGCGTCCTCGATGGTCCTTTCCGTCAGATTCTGAATCTGCGTCTGCGCCTTCTTTTCATACCATTCCGCTGATTTGAGAAGCTCTTCGACCATCTGGTGCTTCAAATCGCCGGCTTTTCCTTCGAGTTCCGTCAGGTTGCGCCAGGTGATCGATTGCGAAGATTCCTGCAGGATTTGCTCGACGCTGCCCAGATTCTCCCGGAAGCGCGCCAGTGATTCCGCGAAGGCTTCGTCCGCGGAGTTGCGGATGCGGTCCTGCTGGAGCGTCAGCGCCGCATCCATCAGCGACCGCCCCCCTGCCAGCTGGTGAACCGCTTCTTCGGCGCGCGTGACGTGCGGCTGCACCGTCTCCGCGATTTGCCGGTCAAACTGCGCCACTGCCTGGCGGCTCGCCTCTTCGAATGTCGCCCAAATTTTCGCGTTGATCTCCTCGAGGTTCGCTTCGGACCGGCGCTGCATTTCTTCGCGGTGCGGGCTCATTGCATTTTCGATTTGCGCTTGGAATCCGGTCAGCGCCTGCTGCTGCGCGTTCTCGAGCTGGGACGAATGTTGATCGAGCCGCTGGCTGGTCTCCCCGGCACGCGCCAGCGCCGATTCCAGCCGTTGCGTTTGCTCCTGCAGCGCATCCCGCAACGCGGCCATTCGCTGCTCTGCTTCTGTTGCCGCACTCGTCGCCGATTCGCGCGCTGCCGTGGCGTGACGCGTCATCTCATCCTGCAACTGAGTCATTAATCCGCGCGCGTGCTCGTTCAATCCGCCGGCCGCGCGATCCTGGGCCTCCGCGAGCGTACTTTCGATCGCTGCCCTCCAGCGCGCTTGTGCTGCTTCCAATTCACTCGCGAGCTGCCCGTGCGAGGACGATTGCGCGGACGAGAGCGCCGCTGTCACCTGTTGCTGAATCTCATTGGCCGCCACGCTCAGCGCCTCGCGTTGCGCAGCTGCCCCTTCTTCCCGTTGCATCGCCGCTTCCTCGAGTGCTCGCGCCGCCGACTCCGCGCCTGCAATACTCTGCGCTTCCGAGTGCTCGGACTGGGCCTTCAACCGGGCGGCAGTTTCCTCTGCCTCCCGGCACACTGCTCGCAGAATCTCCGCGCTGCGTTCCAGTTGCTGGGAGTGCTCGTTGCGCTGGGCTGCGCCTTCCTGCGAGAGACTCGCCGTTAGGTCGCGCGTGAGTTGCTCAAGGTGCGGCGCCAGCCACCGCGGCAAATTCGTCCGCAGCGCCTCGGCTGCCGCTGCATGGGCGGTGCGTGAATGCTCATCGGCTTCCTGCTGAAACTGTTCAATCGCGTGCGCGGTTTCATTCGCGATTTCCGCGCGTCCTGCGGCAAACTTCTGCTCCCACTGTTCGAACGACAGCCGCCGCTCCGCCGACACCGCCCGCGAAGCCGCTTCCCGCGCCGCGGCCTGAATTTGCTGCTTCGCATCGGCCACCAGCCGCGCGACTTGACGCGCCAACTGTAACGAAGCATCCGTCGTGCTCGCCGGGGAAGGGAACACCCTCAAATTGTCTGCCCCAGCCGCCGGCGGAGGCTCCGCCTGGCCCAAGGGCGCCGCTGCATCCGTTTCAGTCACCGGTGGCGGCAATTGCGGCGTTTCCTGTGCTGCATCCAACTTCAACACGACCTGCGTCAACTCGGGGACGGCGGTCCAATCTTCCGGCGGAAACGCGATGCCCCAGACGTTGCCGGAAACTTCCAGCTCCAGCGCCACCTGAAAAAGCTGCCGCACCGTTCGAGGCCGTTGAATCCAAGCCACTCGTCCTCGCACCGTGCGGGGCGGCTGACCCGTTTCCGGGCGCGGGATCTCCATCGTCACCCACATGTTTTTCAGGACGTAATGTTTCGACTGGTAGCGGCAGCCATGGCAATTGATAATCAGCGAAGACGTTCGTTCCACGAACGGACGCCCCAGCGCGTCGACACCCGTCACGGCAAGAGGAACCGCCTGCACGATCCGCGTGCTGCGGCGCTTCCTTAATTCCGCGCTGGCGTTATTGGCGTTTTCAGACACCATTTCCATTGTCTCATCGGCGAAATTGCCGCCTGGATCGTTCATACAGACCGCCGCCATCCCTCAGTATTTTAATATTTCGCGCAGACGATTGGGATCGCTGCATCTACTTCATTGCGTCACTTCGCGGAGTACCTTCCGAGGTCGGCCTGCGGTGCGTGCCCGTTAGGAACATCCATGCTTCTTTTGCAACCCAGATTGGCCCAACCAGCAAATAGATCGGTCCCTGGAAAAACGCCGGGTGGTTTCCCTCGATGCCGTGGCCGAGAAATAGAAACACCCATCCGCCTAGAAAAAATCCCGCTCCCCAGGCCCATTTCATGAAAAGGAGGAGGATAAGCCCGGCAAAAATCATCGGGATACCGACGCCATGCAGGAATTTGTTCCAGCCGGATTCATGCTCGTGATCGTACTGCGTCATGTAGTGCGCCAGGCTCGGCATTCGCGCGCCTCCTGTCAGCCTTTTCGCGGCTGCCAAAGGTTTAGTGGGAGACAGCCACCGTGGAAACCAAACTGTATACCCAAATGGAAGGATTGGCTAGAGCGTCCTGGAAGTACTGAGAGTCATGCTGCTGTTCGCCTATTGCCCTCGCAAACCGAGCCATCCCCCGCGCAGCGAGGACCGCGGGTCTTCAGGGCCGCCCGCGCGAAAGAACCCTACAAATCCCGTCGCCCTTCCAGGGCTTTCAACATGGTTACTTCGTCGGCGTACTCCAGGTCCGCGCCCACCGGAATCCCGACGCCGATTCGCGTGACGCGCACACCCAGCGGCTTCAGCAGCTTGGAAAGGTAAACCGCCGTGGCCTCGCCTTCGGCCGTGGGATTCGTCGCGATGATGATCTCTTCGACGGCGCCGCCTTTTAGCCGCTCGATCAACGTCTTGATATGAAGTTGCTCCGGTCCGCGCCCGGATAGCGGCGAAAGAGACCCGCCCAGCACGTGGTACATCCCGCTGTACGTCCGTGTTTTTTCAATGGCCATGATGTTGTGCGCTTCTTCCACCACGCAAATGGTCTTCTTGCTCCGCGTCGGTCCCACACAGTACAGGCACGGATCCGAATCCGTGATGTTGTGGCAGACGGAGCAAGCGCGGATTTTTTCTTTGGCGTCGCGAATCGCTTCCGCCAGTGCCAGGGCATCCTCGGGCGCCGCTCGCAGCAGATGAAACGCCAGGCGCTGAGCGGTTTTCTGGCCAATTCCGGGGAGATGTTTCAGCTCATCGATGAGGCGTTCGACGGGAGCGGCAAAATCAGGCATGCAGCATGTGTAGCATAGCCGCGCGCATCAGCGCAAACGCGCTAGAGATCGCGATACATGATGTAGGCGTCGACGTAGCCGAGCGTCGGATGCAGGAAGGCTCCGGGGAGGTGGCCGACAATTGCAAAGCCGAAACTCTGCCACAGCCGTACGGCACGCTCGTTGGTGCTGATCACGAAATTGTATTGCATCGCGCGAAATCCGCGCTCCCGCGCTCGGTCCAGCGAATGCGCGCACATTGCCCGGGCCGTGCCGCGGCCCGTCGCTGAAACGGCTGTCATGTAGCCACAATTGGCGACGTGCGCCCCGCCGCCCTTCTGGTTCGCTTGCAGGCAATAGGTTCCGACGACTTCGCCGTTATCTTCCGCAACGAAAACCTCACGCTCGTCAGAGAGCCAGTACGCGAGCGCGCTCGCCTTGGTCATGTCGCGGGGAAGGGTGTAGGTTTCGCGCGCCCGGATGATGGGCTCCATGATCGCCCAGATTGCGTCGGCGTCTCCGTTGGCTGCAAGCCGGATCAGCATCCTCGTATCTTGCCACGTTTGCTCTTAACGCAGACGGGCCCCCGATCCGATCGGGGGGCCCGCGTTGCACATCCTTGATTAGACTCGCTTAGTTTTCGAGCTGCGTCTGGAAAACTTCGCCGGGAAGCACAAATCTCTCTTGCACCCGCGCAGACTCGATACGAGGCAGGTTGACAGGTCTGCGATCCTGAGGACCCGGCACGTTGATCGGGCTCCGTTCCTGTTTTTCAGGAAGAGAGGTAGTTTCATCCGCGCGCATCCGCTCGATCTTGATACCCAGCGAACGCTCCAGGTGGAACAATTCCGACCGCTGCTCTTTCACAAAAAGAGTTGAAGCCACGCCGTGTCCGCCGTTGCGTCCCGTTCGCCCAACGCGGTGGATGAAATTCTCCGCCACTTCAGGCAGATCGTAATTGATGACATGTGCGATGTCCTGCACATGGATCCCGCGCGAGGCCAGATCCGTCGCCACCAGCACCCGGAAGCGCCCCTGCTGGAATCCCGTCAGCGCCGAAGTGCGTTGCGATTGCGAGCGGTCGCCATGAATCATGGCGGCGGAGAAGCCTTTGCGATTCAAGCTCTCGGCAATCCGCTCGGTTCCGCGCTTGGTCCGCGCGAACACCAGGCACTTTCCCGTTTCCTTGGCCAGCAAGCGTTGCAACATTTCCTGCTTGCGGTCCGGAGCAACTTCAAACGCTTGTACGCGCACATTTTCCGATGGCTTCGAGGTCGAGCCAAACGAGAGACGCACGGCGTTGCGAAGATAATCCTTCACGATGCGGGCCATATCGCCTTCCATCGTCGCGGAGAAGCACATCGTCTGCCGTTCTTTCGGCAGGATCGATACGATTCTCTTTATCGCTGGAAGAAATCCCATGTCTAGCATGCGGTCGGCTTCATCGAGGATGAGAATACGGAGAGCGTTAAAATGAAACAGCCTGCGGTCGAGATAATCTTCCAATCGCCCCGGAGTCGCCACAACCAGCCGCGCTCCTTTGCGAATCGCCTGGAGCTGCGCACCTTCGGACAAGCCGCCGACGACTAGCGCCGCGGGCAACAGTTGCTTGCCGCGCAACGCGTTGTATTGCTCCACCACCTGCATCGCCAGTTCGCGCGTTGGCACCAGCACCAGCGCGGCGATTCCTGGCGTTTTATCCTTGAGGAGCTGCTCGATCACCGGGATCAGGAACGCCAGCGTCTTGCCGGTTCCCGTCTGAGCGGTCGCCAGCACGTCTTTGCCTTCCAGAGCTTGCGGGATTGCCGCAGCCTGTACCGGCGTCGGCGTGGTAAATCGCGCCGCGGCCAATCTCTCCTTCACATAAGGAGAAATCGGCATTTCGGAAAAGCGCGCTGAGGCGCATTCCGCCAGAGGCTCCGAAGAGCGCTCTGGTTTAACTTCAGAAACATTCAACATTCAGTGTTGCTTTCTTGCTGGCAGAAGCCGTCGCGGTTCGCACACGAGTTCTCGGGCGGGCCGGCGGCTTACTTTGCCAGTCTTGTTTTAGATTACGCGTAAAACGTACGGAGGAAACTGGAGGCGGGAGTCTCAGATCAAGCACTGCACCAGAGGGACCGCACAACACAACCGAGGTATTAAGCGCAGAGGAAGTATAACACACCTCGAATCCGGATGTGGGAATTTGATTGCTGGGACGGTTTGTATGCTTCTGTTTCGCGGTCCGAACCGTTTTCAAGCGGTGTACCTAAGTCATTCATTTAAAAGCGCTTATCTCGGATGGGTTTACTGCCAGGGTCGTCCAGGAAACAAATTGCAAGATTCTTACCCACCCCCGTTCTAACATCAGAACAAAGGATCACGCACCCCAAGGAAACCCCATGCCCCTTGCTG
>Ga0137359_10002549_pt1 | contig 14624 bp, 12 predicted proteins | sample Mad1_40_16metaG_FD_108281 | JGI IMG/M metagenome (GOLD analysis project Ga0137359, IMG submission 108281) | Vadose zone soil microbial communities from Angelo Coast Range Reserve, California, USA - Mad1_40_16 metaG | ecosystem: Environmental > Terrestrial > Soil > Vadose zone | place: USA... | reverse complement strand
GTGCACTTGCGACTCCGCGGTTAATCATGTCCTGCAACTCGTCGGGATTCGATGACCGCGCCATCGCTACTTCCAGCGTGATCTGCTTCGCGAAATAGGTATTGGCCAGGCTCTGGTTAAAGGTCTGCATGCCGGACTGTCCGGTGCCTGTCTGCATCGCGGAATAGATCTGGTGAATCTTGTCTTCACGAATCAAATTTCGAATCGCCGGATTGGGAACCAGAATCTCCATCACCATCGCTCGCCCGCGTCCGTCAATGCGTGGAATCAAAGCCTGGCAAAGTACGCCTTCCAGTACCATCGAAAGCTGTGCGCGAATTTGCGGCTGTTGGTGTGCGGGAAATACGTCAATGATACGGTTGATGGTCGAGGCCGCGGAATTGGTGTGCAGCGTGGCAAACGTCAAGTGGCCGGTCTCGGCAATGCGCAAAGCCGCTTCAATCGTCTCCAAATCGCGCATTTCGCCGATCAGAACGATGTCCGGATCTTCGCGCAACGCCGCGCGTAGTGAATTCGAGAACGAGTGCGTATCGGAATGAACTTCTCGCTGGTTGACCAGGCACTTCTTGTGATTGTGCAGAAATTCGATCGGATCTTCGATGGTAATCATGTGCTCGTCGCGTTCGCTGTTGATCTTGTCCAGCATCGCGGCCAGCGTGGTTGATTTTCCTGAGCCCGTCGGCCCGGTCACCAGAATTAGCCCGCGCGGCTTGTCGCACATACTTTTCACTATCGGCGGCAGTCCAAGCGACTCAAATCCCTTGATTTCCCAGGGAATGGTACGAAATACTGCCGCGACCGCTCCGCGTTGATTGAAAACGTTACCGCGAAAGCGGGCCAGGTTTTTCAGTCCGAACGAAAAGTCCAGCTCCAGATTTTCTTCAAAACGGTGCTTCTGCGCGTCGGTAAGCACGCTGTACGCCAGCGACTTGGTGTCCGCCGCGGTCAACGGCGGCATCTCCAGCGGACGCAGGTGGCCATGCACGCGCACACGCGGCGCACTGTTGGTGGTGATGTGCAAATCGCTTCCGCCCATCTCGATCATCTTTTTCAGCAGTTCACTCAGCGTAATTCCGGACATCTTCGCACCCTCTTTAGCTCAGGGTTCGTAAGTACGGACCCTGAAACTCGTTGCTACAAAACCGTTTCGCGCAGTACTTCTTCCATCGTGGTCATCCCTGCCGCCATCTTCACCAGACCGCTGCGCCGCAGGGTTAACATGCCTTGTTCCACGGCTTTCTTTTTTAACTCCAGCGCCGACGCGCCCACCAAAATCAATTCCCGCAGCTCGTCGTTGATTTCCATCACTTCGTACAGGCCAGTTCTTCCCTTGTATCCGCCCTTGTTGCAGATACTGCAGCCCTTGCCGTGATAAATCTTGGTTGTCTTCAACTCTTCCTGCGTGTAACCGGCATCCAGCAGCACCTGCGGCGGCACTTCCAATTCCTCTTTGCAGTTCGAACAAATCCTGCGTACCAGTCGCTGCGCACAAATCAAGTTCACCGAAGTGGCCACCAGGAATGGCTCGATACCCATGTTCATCAAACGGCTGATCGTGGACGGCGCATCGTTGGTATGCAGCGTCGAAAGCACCAGGTGCCCGGTCAGCGCCGCTTTGACCGCTATTTCCGCCGTTTCAAAATCTCGAATTTCTCCCACCAGAATGATGTTCGGGTCTTGCCGCAAAAACGCACGCAACGCCGCGGCGAAGTTCAGCCCTATCTGCTCTTTCATCTGCACCTGGTTGATCCCGCTCAGCTGAAATTCGACTGGATCTTCCGCGGTCATAATGTTGGTGTCGACTTGATTCAGCCGCGCCACCGACGAATACAACGTATTGGTCTTACCGGAACCCGTCGGTCCCGTAACCAGCACCATTCCATACGGCTTCAAAATGCTGCGTTCGAATTTTGTCAGCGATTCCTGTTCGAATCCCAACTTGGTCATGTCCAGCCGTAGGTTTTCCTTGTCCAGCAAGCGCAGCACAATCTTTTCGCCGTACAGCGTCGGTACCGTCGAAACACGGAAGTCCAGTTCCTTTTTCTTCCCGTCCGCCCTGTACTTGATCATGATGCGGCCATCTTGCGGCAATCGCTTTTCCGCAATGTCCAGCTTGGCCATGATCTTCATGCGGCTGGTGATCGCATCTTTCACCTTCAACGGCGGTGTCATCACCGTTTGCAGCATTCCGTCGATGCGGAACCGCACACGCAATTCCGTCTCATACGGCTCCAGGTGAATGTCGCTCGCTCCGCGCTTCACCGAATCCGTCAAAATCAGGTTCACCAACTTGATAATCGGCGCTTCTTCCGCGGCCTTCTCAAGTGAAGCCGCATCCAGCTCCGCTTCATCTGAGGCCAGCTCCAGCTCCTCGTCCACCAAATCCCGCATGAGGTTGCTGAGCTCTTCGCCGTTCGCGTGCGCCCCGCCGTAAAACCGCGAAATCGCGTCAGCGATCGCTGATTCCGACGCCACCACCGGCTCCACATTGAAGCCAGTCATGAATTTCACGTCGTCCATGGCGAACACGTTCGTCGGATCCGTCATCGCAATCGTCAGCACCGAGCCAACGCGCGACAACGGGACCACCTGATAGCGCAGCGCCGTGTCCTGCGGAATCAGCCGAATCACATTCGGGTCAATCTCGTAATATTTCAGGTTGATCGAGGGCACGCCATACTGCCGCGACAGCACGCCAGTAATGTCATCATCAGTGATGTAGCCCATCTTGGTCAGGCAACTTCCCAGCTTGCCGCCATTCGCTCTTTGGTATTCGAGCGCCTTATGCAGCTGTTCCTGAGAAATCAAACTTTCTTTGACCAGGATTTCGCCTAAACGGACCGACATCCGGGGCACTCCAGACGGTAGTTCACTCACGGCTAAAAGTAGCAAAACTTGCCACATGCGGGGTCGCGATTTTCGGCGATCGTTCTAAACTCGCTAACCCCTGTCCGGACGACCAGTGCCCGTCCCTCGGTCCACCCGGCTTCCTTGACTTGCTACTTTTCCGCCGCTATCGTGCATTTCAGATGGCCGCAACTCGCACCATGTCTCAAAATGCTCCACCATTAACTCTTCAGAACATAGCTCGCTCGTCGCCAGTTTGCTCCGATTTTTCCTTTGCCAAACCGCAAAGCCTCGACCCTGAATCTTTCACGCCCGGATTTGTGCCCTCTCCTGTGTTGCGTCCGATGTTGCATGGTGCTATGCCGCGCGCCTATTACGACGCTCTCTTCGCTGCGCATGGCCCGCAACACTGGTGGCCCGGCCGCACCCGCTTCGAAATTACCGTCGGCGCCATCCTCACGCAAAACACTTCCTGGACCAACGTCGAAAGCGCCATTCGCAACTTGCGCGACGCACGCTTGCTCTCACCGCGAGCCATCCGTCGCGTTCGCTCCACGCGACTGGCCCAAATTCTCCGCCCCTCCGGCTACTTCCGGCAAAAAACCAAAACTCTCAAATCCTTCGTAAACTTCCTTTACGCGTCATACGCAGGCTCCCTTGCCCGCCTTTTCGCAACTCCCACCGCCGTTCTTCGCGATCAGCTTCTTGCCCTCCGCGGCATCGGCCCGGAAACCGCCGACTCCATTCTTCTCTACGCCGGCAAACATCCGGTCTTCGTGGTCGACGCCTACACCCGTCGAATTCTGCAACGCCATGGCCACGCCCATCCCAAGCTCGCTTACGACGAAATCCGCAACCTGTTTGAGTCTGCCCTGCCCGCCGATCACCAACTGTTCAACGAATTTCACGCCCTCATCGTCCACGTCGGCAAAAACTATTGCCGCCCCAACAATCCGCACTGCTCACAGTGCTCCCTGTCCCGCTTTCTGCCACAATCAATTCTGCCCGTAACATGACCTCCACCACTTCCAGCCAGCGCCGCCGCCTCCTCCTCGCAGGAGTCGTTCTCACGCTGCTGCTCGCCGCCGTTTTCACCCTCGGTTCTCTCGATACACCCTTCGAACCCCGCAACTGGCGCGACGTTCTCACTCTCTATGCGGTCTCCTCATTTATCACCGCTGCCCTCATCGTCTTCGCCTTAATTCTTTCGCGTACTCTCCTCCGCCTGTGGGCCGAACGAAGCCGCGAGCAACTTGGCGCTCGCTTCAAAACCAAAATGGTGGTTGGCGCTGTCGCCATCTCGCTCCTCCCAGTGCTCTTCATGTTTTTCGTCAGCTACTCACTTCTCAATCGCACCCTCGCTCGCTGGTTCCCTCGCCCCATCGAAATCGCCGCCGAACAAAGCCGCGCTCTTCAACAAGAGATGTCGCGCGCCGAGCGTGATCGCCTTTCCAGGCTGGCGGATATGTGGACGGTTGATTCCCACACGACACAGTCCGAACGTTGCAAGCTCGCCGACGCTTACTGGCAATTGAACGTGGCCGGGACGATCGAATCTTTCGTTTACTGCGCACACAATTCCGCCGTCAATGCCGAGCCGACGACCGCTGATAATCAGAAACCGCCCGCACTCGCGCAAAAGCTTGCGAGCGGAGCGGAAGTATGGCGCGGCCCGGGCACACTATTTTTGGCGGGCCATTCCGCCGCCTCGACAAAAGCCCTAACCTACGTCGCACGTAGTGTCCCCGGCGACTTTCTCGATCGCTTAAACGAAATCCAAAAACAATCTCTCGCTTACGATCAAGAAAAACAGCATCTCCGCGCCTTAAAACGCCAACTACTCCTCATCCTCTCGTTTTTCACTGTCCTGCTTCTTTCTTCCGTCCTCTGGGTCGCGCTCTACCTCGCCAAACAAGTCACCGTCCCGATCCAAGCCCTCGCCGAAGGCACCCGCGAAATCTCTTCGGGAAATTTCGACTATCAGGTCCCCGAGCAAACCCACGACGAACTCGGCGCCCTGGTCCGCTCCTTCAACACCATGACCACCCAGCTCCGCGACTCCCGTTCACAGATCGATCAGTTCACCCGCAATCTCCAACAAGCCGTGCAGGAGCTGGAACGCCGCCGCCAGCTCATCGCAACTGTCTTAGAAAATATTCCCACCGGTGTTCTCTCGCTCGATCCTGATGGCAACATACTTCGCGCTAATCCAGCTGTAATGGAAATTTTTGGCGCCACCGCCAAAGACGCCCGCAACATTGAAGATCTGGTCGGTGCGGAAGATGCCCGCGCTATCCGTTATCTGTTCCGCCGTGCTCTCCGCACCGGCGTGGTTTCCCGCGAACTGGAAATCGTGGCGGCTGGCCGCTTGATGCACGCTGCTGTAACCGTCAGCTCTCTCGGACCGCGCCGCGCCAACTCCGGTTTCGTTCTTGTTCTCGACGACCTCACCGAACTCCTCCGTGCGCAAAAAGCCGCCGCCTGGCAGGAAGTTGCTCGCCGCATCGCCCACGAAATAAAAAATCCCCTCACTCCGATCCAACTTTCCGCTCAACGCCTCACCCGCTACCTCGAAAAGCGCGCGGAATCGGGCGATTGCACTCCTCGCGACCCCGAACTCACTCGCCTGGTCGAAGAATCTTCGCGGCTCATAGAACGCGAAGTAGGCACACTCGCTGCCCTGGTCAATGAATTTTCGCAATTCGTTCGCTTCCCGTCCGCCAAATTCGATTCGGCCGACGTCAACAACATCGTGCGCGAAGCCATCGAAGTTTTCTCCGGCCGCCTCGATGGCATCACCCTAACCACCTCTTTTGCGGCTCAGCCTCCGGCCATCCGCGCCGACGCCCCGTTGCTGCGTAGTGTTATCGTCAACCTCATTGACAATGCCGCCGAGGCCCTCGAATCCTCTCTGGTCAAAAACATCTCTGTCGAAACTCGTTCGAAACCCGATCTCGATTCCGTCGAAATTGTCGTGGCCGACACCGGACACGGCATCTCCCCGCAAGACAAAGACAAACTCTTCCTCCCGCATTTCTCCACTAAAGACCGCGGCACCGGCCTTGGCCTCGCCATCGCCGCCCGCATCGTCGCTGAACACGGTGGCGGCCTCCGCGTCGAGGACAACTCACCCGTCGGCTCCCGCTTCATTCTCGAACTCCCCGCCGCGGACTCCGTTCCCGCTCAACTCACAGGTTGAGAACTTCGATGCCGCAGACTCTCGCCCAAGTAACCCTGGTTGTGCGCGAATATGACGAAGCGATTGCGTTCTTCACGGAAAAACTCGGATTCCGTCTCCTCGAGGACTGCGCCCTCAGCGGTGGAACGCGCTGGGTGGTCGTCGAGCCGGACGGTCCCGGAAGCCTCCGGCTGCTTCTCGCTCGCGCCTCAACGCCTGAGCAAATTCGCACTATCGGCAGCCAAGCTGGCGGTCGCGTGTTTCTTTTCCTTCATAGCGACAACTTTTGGAGTGATTACCGCGCCATGCAGGCGCGTGGTGTGAAGTTTCTTGAAGCCCCTCGGGAAGAATCCTATGGAACAGTCGCGGTTTTCGAGGACCTCTACGGCAACAAGTGGGACCTGTTGATGCCTTCCGGTGCAAGCGGCTCCAGTTGATTGCTTCAAGAGCCCGGGCGTATTCCCCAACAAGCTTTGCGAGCATAACGTCCCAGTCCAGTTCCCACTTCATTTCGAACCCCGCCGCCGGCGTGCGGGCCGCCTCCGATCACTATTCTTTGTAGCGGCCGCCATCTGAGGCGAGCGCTTTTCCCACGCTTCTACGCTTATACTTTTATACCCCTATACAGAAATGCCCCCACGCCGACACATCCTGGCCGTATCTGTAGTGCTTCTCGTCACATCGCACTGCAAGGCCCAGGAAAAAACCGAGCCAGACTACCGACCGCGCGTCGATGTTCAATCGTAGCGGTCCGGCGCCTGCTCAATCTGACGAACCCCTCAGGCCCGCTCCATCTGAAAGCTTGGCTGAGCGTGCCCGCTGACTCGCGCAAAAAATCACCGGCGGTATTGTTCATGCATGCAGGATTCGAATTTTACGGAGACACTTGGAATTTCGTGCAGCCCTCCGAGACGCCGGTTATATCGTCATGCTTCCGACGGTCCGCGGCGAGAACGGTCAGCACGGTGTATTTACGATGTACTACGACGAGGTCTCGGACGTTATCAAGGCAGCGGAATACCTCAAGAGTCTGCCCACGGTTGACGGGAATCGCTTATTCGTCGCGGGCTACAGCGTCGGCGGCACCTTAACTATGCTTTCGTCCGAACTCTATCCCCATTTCCGTGCTGCGGCCTCTATCTCTGGCACCGCTGACCTCGCAACGTATCTACCGTACGCGAAAGGGTGCTGTTCTCGATGCACCGTTTGATCCCTCTGGTCCTCAGGAGGTTTTGATGCGCTCTGCTCTTGCTTGGGGCGAAAGTCTGAAATGCCCCATCCGCCTTTGCTACGGCACAAAGGAAACGTACTTTGCAATCGCCACTCCAGCTATGGCGGCCGCGGCAAAGGCTCATGGGTGTCGATGCCAAAGCGGTAGCCGTCGAAGGTGACCATGGTTCAAACGCCGACAAGCTGTCCAATTCTTGCAACAATTCAATTGAACGAAGGCTCCTTCGTCATCTCCTTACTTCGTCACTTCTTTGCGTCTGTCCTTCGATTTGCGTTAACTTGGTCCTAGCGCTAAACACTCATGGCCCCCAAACCACATATCCTGATCGTCGACGACGAAGCCGGCATCCGCGAATCCCTCTCGTCCATACTCACCGATGAAGGCTACGTCGCCGAATCCGCTGAGTCCGCCGAACGCGCCCTCGAACGCACTGCCCACGGCGGCCTGGACGTCGTCCTCCTGGACGTCTGGCTCCCCGGCATGGACGGCCTCGAAGCTCTTTCCCGCATCCAGACCATGCCCCACCCTCCTGCAGTCATCATGATCTCTGGGCACGCCACCATTGACACCGCCGTACGCGCCACAAAACTCGGTGCATTCGACTTCATCGAAAAGCCTCTCAGTCTGGAAAAAATTATCGTCCTGGTGCGCAACGCCGTGCAGCAGCGACGCCTTGAAGATGAAAACCAAACTCTCCGTTCCGCCCTCGGCCATCGCAACCAAATCCTCGGCGACAGCATTCCCATGAAAGCTCTCCGCCAGCAGCTCGCCGTCACCGCTCCCACCAACGGTCGCGTGCTCATCTTCGGCGAAAGCGGCACTGGCAAAGAACTCGTCGCACGCTCGCTCCACGCCGCCAGCCTGCGCAATAAAGGCCCCTTCGTTGAACTCAATTGCGCCGCCATTCCGGAAGAGCTCATCGAGTCCGAACTTTTCGGTCACATCAAAGGCAGCTTCACTGGAGCCAGCGACGACAAAGTCGGCAAATTTCAGCAAGCCGACGGCGGCACGCTTTTCCTCGACGAGATCGGCGACATGAGTCTCCGCACTCAATCCAAAGTGCTGCGCGTGCTCGAAGAGCAGCGCTTCGAACCAGTCGGCTCCAACCAAACCTCTCGCGTGGACGTTCGCGTAATCGCCGCCACCAATAAAGATTTGGAACAGGAAATCCTGCACGGCCGTTTCCGCCAGGATCTCTTCTACCGCCTCAACGTAATTCCCTTTTTCGTAGCGCCGCTGCGCGATCGCACCGCGGACATTCCCGTCCTCGCCCGCCACTTCCTGAATGAGTTCAGTTCCGCCTACGGAAAGAAAACGCGCGAACTCAGCGAAGGCGCTCTCGAAATCCTCTTACGCTATCCATGGCCCGGCAACGTCCGCGAACTTCGCAATTTAGTTGAGCGCCTGGTCATCGTCTGCCCGCAAGTTCGCATCGAGCCGCATCATCTCCCACCAGAACTTTTCCGCGGCGTGGTCGAAAGCACCCAACAACCCTACGGCACCCTGCACGAAGCCCGCAGCGCCTACGAGCGCGAATTCATCTTGCGCAAACTTCAGGAAAATCGCTGGAACATGACGCAAACCGCCGCCGCCATCGGCCTTGAACGCTCCCACCTCTACCGCAAAATGAAAACCCTGGGCATAGCCGCCCCCGATTAGCTTGCGAAATTTTCTGTCTTCTCTGCGAATCTCGGTGTCCTTTGCGTTTCTGCCTTGTCTTTCCTTCTGCTCTTTGTTCTCGCCGCTGATTTTCTCTCACCGTATTTCTTCAAGCTGCCTGGCCATCAACCGGAGAGCGCGCGGCCGACACTGTGCAATATCGCAGGCCGCAACTCTAAGCCCGCACTTCCTGCGCTCCTGACCACCCCATTTTCCAGCTGTAGGCTCCGCGTCACTGCTCATTCCCCGGTGCCCCTGGATTCGTCAACAAGGAGGATTTAGGTTGTGGAGAAAGGCCCTTTGGGCTGTTGGCTGCGTCGCGGGCGTTCTGCTTGCCGCACCGTCATTGCGCGCGCAGGGCAATTACCTGAACGTTTCCATCGTCAAGCTCAAACCCGAGAAAGCCGCCGAGGTCGAAGCTCTTGCTAGAAAGATCGCCGACGTCAACCGCCACAACAATGGCGATCACCTACTCGCAATGGAGACACTCTACGGCGAAGGCTACACGTACGTCTTCGTAACCCAGCGTCAGGACTTTGCCGATGTCGATAAAGGGCGATGCATTCATGGCCGCCCTGAACAAGGGACTCGGCAAACCGGCCTCCGAAAAGTTGCTGGGCGTTTGAAATAGCTGTCTGATCAGTTCGCACAGCGAATTGCGCTTCCGCCGGCCGGACCTCAGCAGCAAAATGCCCCAGGACCCGCAGTCTTTCGTCAAATTGGTTGGCGAATCGCCGCAGCATCTCCGTGCATGTCCGTCCCGGTCACGCCGCGGGCTTTGAATCGCTTTTGAAGGACGTCAACGCCCACGCCGACCGCAATCTCGAGACTCGCCCGGTTTTAGTTTCTCAAGCCGTCGAGGGCGAACGTGGCGACATCTATTACATCGGCTTCTTGCGCAATTCGCTGGGAGGCATGGACCAGGAACCGACCCTGAAAGACATTCTGGGCGAAGAGGGCTTGGCCAAATTCGAGAAGAGCATCGCCGAATCTACGGCCTACGGCGGCTTCTGAGTCCGCCATTTACCGCTTCCGTCCCGATATGAGTTATCCACCTCGGGAAATCTCTGACGTAGCCGCCGACTACTGGCAGAAGAAGCCTGCGATGGCCGCTGTGCCCAAGCCGGTGACAGCCAAACCAAAGGCCAAAACCCCAACCGCCGACGGAGTCAAACCCGCGGTCGCTAACTCAGAAGCCAAACCTCAGTAGCGACTCAGCGCCGCTGCGCGGCCTGTGTGACAACTTGCATTGCCAGTCTGCGTTCAGAAACCGCACCCTCTTTTCTAAAGAGTGCGGTTTCTTTTTTCCCGTCGAGCGCCTCTCCTGCGGATCGAATAAAAACGATTTGCTCCTTGGCCTCACATGAGCGCTCCAATAATCGCGCTCCAAACTATGTTCATAAGAAAATGAAGAACGATGAGCGGATATAGGTTTTTCCGCCGTAGCGGCGCCGTTCCGCGAGCGGTTTCTTGCCGGCGAACAATCGCGCCATCCGTCCGCTATTCACTACTCACTTTCACTACCCACTTCTCCCTGCTCGCTCTCGTCCGCACCCAGCGCTTCCATCTGCGTATGCCAATCCAACTCCCGCACTGCCATCGGATTCTCCCGCCAGTTCTCCGCCACCTTCACAAACAATCCCAAATAAATTTTCGAGTTAAGAATCTCTTCCAGTTCGATGCGCGCCTGCGTCCCAATCTTCTTCAGCATGTCGCCTTTGCGCCCGATCAGAATTTTCTTTTGCGAAGCGCGCTCCACCGTCAATGTCATTTCGATTCGCAGCAGCTTCGGCGTCTCTTCCCATTTCTCCACCGTCACCGCCAGCGCGTGCGGCACTTCGTGATACGTAAGCGCAATCGCTTTCTCGCGCACAATCTCACTCGCCAGGAATCTCTCCGGTTGATCCGTAACCTGGTCTTCCGGAAAATACGCCGCCCCCTCTGGCAACAGCTTGATCACTTCATCCATCAAAGCGTCACAGCCTTCGCCCTTCATCGCGGAAATGGGCACAATTGCAGCAAATTCCTGCGCCTTCCCGAATGTCTCCAGTAATGGCGCCAGCTTCGGCCGCGGCAATTTATCAATCTTGTTCAACACCAGAATCGTCTTACCGGCAAAGCGCTTGGACTTATCCATCAGCAAGTTATCTACCTGCGGATGGGTCGTGGTTGCATCCACCATCAACACCAGCACGTCGATTCCTTCCAGCGCCGCAGCCACTTCCCGCATCATCTGCTTGTTTAACGCGGTTTTTGCATCGTGCAGCCCGGGCGTATCAATCAGCACCACCTGCGCATTTTCGCGGCTGACAATTCCTTGAATGCGATTCCGCGTGGTCTGCGGCTTCGATGTCACAATGGCAATTTTTTGCCCTACCAAACGATTTACAAGCGTGGATTTCCCCGCATTCGGCCGACCTACGATCGCCACAAATCCCGATTGGTGCGCCGCTCCCGTTTTTACTTTTTCCTCGACGCTCATGGCTGGCTCGCATGCATCGCGGTGCCCGACAACTTTTGTATTTTCACTCGCAATACTTTCCGCTGGTTGGCTTCCAGCACTTCGAAACGAAATCCTTGCAAATCGCAGTTTTCGCCCGGGGCCGGAACTTTCCCGCTCACATGGCTCAGCAGGCCGGCAATGGTTGTTACCGTCTCGTCCGCCGATTCTCCAAAGTGCACGCCCAACATCTCTTCCACATCTCCGATCGCTGTACTGCCCCGCATCACCAGCGAACTTGTTCCTTCGCGAACCATTTCCAGTTTCGGATGCGTGCTGTCCGCTCCGCCCACCCCGACAATTTCTTCCACCAGGTCTTCCATGGTCGCGATCCCCGCAACGCTTCCGTGTTCATCAATAATCACTGCCATGGTCTGGTCTTGCTGCCGCATCTCCCGCAAAAGCTCCGAACCAATTTTTGTTTCCGGCATAAACAGCACCGGCCTCATCAGTTCCCGCACTTGCCGCTTTAGCAGATCCGTATCCGCAACCTGCAACAAATCCTGTGAATAAACGACACCCACGATGTCGTCCACGGAATGTTCATACACCGGCAGCTTGCTAAATCCGGATTCGACTAATTTTGCATGCAGATCTTCAAGAGTCGCATTGGCCTGGATGGCAACGATGTCCGGCCTGGCCGTCATAACTTCGCGCACTCGCTTATCGCTGAACTCCACCACCTGCTCGATCAAATCGGCCTGCTCCGGCTCAATGATGCCCTCTTCTTCCGCGGCTTCCACCAAAGCTTCAATCCCCTCTTCCGTCCGCTGTTCCTCGCTCTTTTCCATTTCCACTTCGGAAATGCGCGCCAGCGATTCCGCGCCTTCCAGGAAAACGCGAACTGGCCACACTAGCACCAGGCTGGCGCGCAGCAGCGGCAGCAGCGGCAGCAGCCAGCGGCCGGTGGTGCGATACAGCAAAATATCCGGAATAAAATGCATCGCGATCACCACTTCCAGCGCGATGAACGCCACCAGTTCGATCACCGATTCCCAGGTGCCCGGAACAAAATAAAAGACTCCACGCGTCGTTTCCAGCACCAGAAACGCCAGCCAGAAATGTCCCAAGATGCGGAACGCGCGGCCCGCACTCCGCCGGGTCAATTTTATCCGCGGCTCAATTTCCGCCTCGAAGATGTCCAAGTGCTCGTGCACCGGGCCGGTGCTCATTCGCCCTAATTCCCTATAGATTAATGTCAGGTATGAGTACACCGGTAGGAATAGCGCCAGCAGCACCACACCAAGCGCGAAAAGCCAGGAGTATCCGTTGCTCACGCGAGTCCGAGCCTCCGCCGCAGCTTCTGCTCGATCCGATTCATCTGACCGTAGTCACTTTTGCTGTCGTGATCATACCCCATCAGGTGCAAAACGCCGTGCAGCATCAGGATGCGAATTTCGTTATCCAATGTGCGGCCATTTTTCTTGGCATAACGCCGCGCGGTTTCGGGCGCGATCGCGATGTCGCCCAAAAAACCTCCCGCGCTTTTTGCCCATACTCCAGTGGTTAGCTTTCTCTTGGCATGACGTTCGGCGCGCCGCTTGGAAAGCGCCGGGAAAGACAACACATCGGTCGGGCCCTTTTTGTGCCGGTAATTCTGGTTCCACTTCGCGATTTCCGTGTCGCTCACGAAAGCAATCGACACTTCCGCTTCCGCGGACTTTACCTCTCGCAGGATTCTGCCGAGAAACTCGGTGAGCGATTGCTCCGCCAGAGGCACTTTCTTCTGTCGGTTTAGGATCATTTCAGTCCAGGGCTAGTAAGTACAAGCCCTGACACCCAGCTTTACTGCCGCTTGTCGTGAGCGCTCGAACTTTCTTCTGTGTGGCGGTGCTCATGCTTGGTGTCGCCCCTGCCATTGCCGCGCTGCGGGTGGTCCACTTCATATTCTTCGTAAGCCCTGATGATCCGCTGCACCAGATTGTGCCGCACCACGTCCTTGTCGGTAAAGTGCACCACTCCGATGCCTTCAATTTTCCCGCAGATTTCCAAAGCCTCGATCAAACCGCTTTTTTTTCCGGTTGGCAAGTCGATTTGCGTAACGTCGCCAGTAACAACCGCCTTGGAATTAAATCCCAGCCGAGTCAAAAACATTTTCATCTGTTCGCTGGTGGTGTTTTGCGCTTCATCTAGAATCACAAACGAATCATTCAGCGTGCGCCCGCGCATAAAGGCCAGCGGCGCAATTTCAATAATTCCCTTTTCCAGAAAACTTTCCAACTTGTCGGGATCGAGCATGTCATACAGCGCGTCATACAGCGGCCGCATATACGGATCGACCTTTTCCTGCAGCGTGCCCGGCAAAAATCCCAATCGTTCGCCCGCTTCCACCGCCGGCCGCGCCAGAATGATGCGGTTCACTTGCTTGGTCAGCAGCGCGCTCACCGCCATGGCCACTGCTATGTAGGTTTTCCCGGTGCCGGCCGGCCCGATGCCAAACATCATGTCGTGATGTTCAATCTGTTCCATGTAATGGCGTTGCGCGGCATTGCGCGCAACGACGCTCTTCTTACCGAACGCCCGCAGTTTTCCCAGGTCAAACATCCCGCGCGGAGATTCTTCCGGCGCGTCTATGGCAACGCACATCAGCGACTTCACTTCCTCGCTGGTCAATTCTTTCCCTCTGTGGGTGGCGTGGTTGTACTCCTCCACGATTTTAACGGCCTGGGTCACCGCGTGCTGTTCGCCTTCAATCGTCAATTTCGAATCGTGCAGATGGGTGCGGACATGCAAAGAGTTTTCCAGCAGACGCACGTTCTCGTCCAGAGTTCCAAAAAACGGTTCAAGTTTTCCGGCGATGTGTATGGTGCGTTTCATCCAGGTTGAGGACTTTTCAGATGAAGCAACTGCGGCAGGCTTTCCTATGGCTGGAATTGATGCGAGCGCTGCAAACCGACTGACCGCTTCGCGGTCGTCCATAGTTTTGGTTCCCTCCGCTTTCAACCTCCACCGCTTACCAATCACTGCAGTACTTTTCACCCTAACCTACCCCTCCGTCTCGGTCAAGTTATGCAATATTACAGTTCGCTACGGGAACGCTTACTTCATTTGCCTGCATTCGACGAGGCATTGATGGCTTTTTCCGTAAGAGGCGCCATTACCGCGTAACCGGCTTTGTTGGGATGCAGACCATCTTCGCTAAGTTCTTTTTTCAGGAAGCCGTGGTCGTCCACCATTGCGGAAAAATAATCGAGATAGATGTCATGGTG